>Ga0154020_10005316_pt1 | contig 15223 bp, 12 predicted proteins | sample Klosneuvirus_201_FD_109709 | JGI IMG/M metagenome (GOLD analysis project Ga0154020, IMG submission 109709) | Active sludge microbial communities from wastewater, Klosterneuburg, Austria - Klosneuvirus_20160825_MG | ecosystem: Engineered > WWTP > Aerobic digester > Activated sludge | place...
ATTCCACTGATCTATCTGGGCGAAGAATGGGGAATGCTGAACGACTACGATTTTGTGAAAGATCCGGCGAAGGCGGGTGATTCACGCTGGGTCCATCGCCCAAAAATGAAGTGGGAGTTCCTGGATGATCTGGATGAGCGGATCACGTCATCGGGTGGTTCGATTCGCAAGCGGATCTTTCGTTCGCTGCAGAAAATGATCGCGCTGCGAAAATCGATCCCGGCGTTCTACGGGGCTCAAATGGATTTGTTTGATCCACACAACGAACATGTGCTTGGGTTTGTGAGGTCCCACGATGGCAGCCGAGTCGTCGTCATCGCCAATTTCAACGAAGAGGATTGTGTCATAACCGGCAACCAACTGCGAACCGCAGGACTCGGACGCTTCTTCAAAGATGCAATCACGTCCAGAGAATTGCCGACGTCAGAAGATCTGCATCTCGGACCCTATGAGATCCTTTGGCTGCAACGAATCTGAAAGGAACAACGTCAAATGAACTCACCAGGCGGATCAGCATTGAGCCCCGGCGATCCCGTGCTTGACAGATCGCTCCGAACAACACTGGCCACGGATCTTGACGGCACACTGATCCCACTGTCGCACAGGCCGGAGAACCGGGATCACCTGCCTGTCCTGGCAGAGCTTCTGCAGACTTCCGAGATGACGCTGGTGTTCGTCACGGGGCGTCATTTTGCGTCAGTCCTGAATGCCATTGAAGAGTACAACCTGCCGAGTCCACAGTGGATCCTGTGCGATGTTGGCACGTCGGCGTATGAACGTGGCAGCGACGGATCATTTAATCCTGTCGATCGCTATGCGGATGTCATGCAGTCGATCATGCAGGATGTGGATCAACAGGTGTTGCTGAGTCTTGCAGATTCCATCGAGGGCCTGCGACGCCAACCATCACGGAATCAGACACGATTCAAGACAAGTTTTTTCGCGCCGGCGGAACTCGTGGATGATGTCGTGGCACAGATCCGCGAGCAGCTTGGTGTCACCAGCGAATCTTGCCAGATCATCAGCAGTATCGATCCGGTCACCGGAGAAGGCTTAATCGACCTGTTGCCGGCAGGTGTGTCCAAGGCGTTCGCGCTCGACTGGTGGTGTCGGGAACACGATGTGACACAGCACTCAGTGATCTTCGCTGGCGATTCCGGAAATGATCTGGACGCAATGCAATCCGGCTATCGATCCATTGTTGTCGGCAATGCCGCAGCAAGCGTGGTTGAAAATGCAAGGCAGGCTCATGACCGGGCGGGCTGGACGGATCGATTGTTCCTCGCGGAAAACCACGCCACCAGTGGGGTGCTCGAAGGTCTGCGGCATTTCACCGGATCGACGATCGATCCGTCTCGCTGAACACCGCGTAGGGCGAGCGGCAGGAAAGGATTTACCATCGGCGAGTCATTGGGTCGCGCGGCCCCGTGCGCCTGAACCACGCCAAAGGAAGCAGATCTGAGGACAGATCTGCCTACGTAGTCCGACCTCTCTCAGGTCGGATTTCCTGGGCGACGCGATATCCCTGGTAATCCTGTTTCTTCCGCTCGCCTAAATGCGTCCTGCTCGACAGCGGCAGTAATTGCCGGACTGATTTTGCCACGGCAAAAGAAACACTTGTTTGCGTTCCTGCGATCACACGTCACCCCAAAAGGCGTTGAGAGGTTTCAAAATTCCGCTCGATCTCTTCGACTCTCTGCGTATTCCTTTTATAAGGGACATACAGGAGTTGGTCAGAGTCTTTTCGAGGGAGAGAAACATGTCATTCAGAAAAACGCACAGTATGTTGTTGCTTGCAGGGATCGTCGCGACGATGAATGCCGGCTGTATCACGGGCACGAACACGTTCTCCAGTACATTAATTCCGGAGTCTCGTTATTGCAGCAGTGGTGAAGATGCAATCAACATCATGTCGGCCGGTTTGAACCGCCGTCATGAAGTCGAACCGGAATTCGATCGGGTGTCGCTCAAGGAAGAAGCTTGCGGCGGCATCGGGGCGAATTGATTGCAAGCACGAATGCTAAGAACCTGTCCAAAGTCAACTTCTCGATCGCGCATGCTGGCAAGTTTGCGGCGCTGGGCTTTCCCGTCGGCGGAGCGACGGGTGTACTGTACACCCGTCGCTCCGCCGACGGGATTTTCAGCGGTGGTAGAACAGAATCAGGCCTCGCCCAATTCTCGTTCCAAGGCTCCAGCCCTGGAACGCACTGCCCTGGAGGCTCCTGCCTCCAGTTGCAATCTCGCGAGGCAGGAGCCTCGGGGGCAGTGTGTTCCGAGGCTGGAGCCTCGGAACAAGGACATCAATCCGCACTGCGCGAAGTATAAGCATCACGGAGCCGTGAACACGACGGGTGCCTCCGTCTGCGAGATCACGGGCCATTTGTCGTCCTGAAGTGCCGTGGCTGTCACCGTGAACATCCACGGCCCCTTCAGCGTGATGTTACTTTCGGTGCTCACGTTTAGAACGCCGTGATCCTGATCCGGTGCCAGTGTTAGTGGTTCTGATCGCAACAAGCCCCGAATTTCATCAGGCACGATAAGTTCGATGGCGACAGGCAGCGGCAGTTTTGGGGAGCGTGAAATCGAGACGGGAATCTCGAACATCGCGCCGGGTATCACCGTCAACTCCGATGCATCGGAAGTCAGCTTCAACAGCGCGCCTTCCATGATCATCGTGATCCGGGCGTCTCCGGCTTTGGTGACATAGCGAATGTTGCCTTTTGGGTCGGGGATCGCGGCGACTCCATGGACCACGATTCTGCGTGTGAGATCAGTGGTGAGCCATTCAGGCATGAAACATGGATAGAACGCCTTTGTCTGTTCCGGAGTAACCGGCAAAATCCCGCCGCGAATGCCGCAGCGATACCGCGACTGCTGAGCCGTCATTTCCAGGTTGATTTCGCCGGTGAAGCCTGCGTTGCGAACGATATCGAGTTCCGCAAGAAACGTCGTTCCGCGTGGCATATCGTGCTGACGTTCACGGTCCACGACCTGAATCTCAAAAGGTGCTGTCATGGTCATTGCCAGCAACACATTGGGAATCAAATTTTCAGTTGAGTTGCGGGGACTCAGATTTCCCCCAGCAGTCGCCAGCGCCAAGTGTGTGATCTCCGAATCGCCGACCTTCGCGGTTCCGGAAATCTGAATCATCTGCGCCGTGACCGCCGCGTTCGTAGTGGATTCCAGTTTGAGTTTGACGTCCTTGCCACCAGCTGGAATGATCGCGTCGCCCTGAACGCTGACACCTTCTGGCAAGCCATCCACTGACACACGAATCACCTCCGCAAAGCCGCCGTGGCGAATTGCCTGCACGGGAATCTCTGCCGTGCCGCCGAGTCCCAGCGTGGCCCGCTGGGGAACTGTGAGTGAAAAATCAGGCTGCGTCCGCTGCAACTGCAGTCGATAAACGTCCATCGAGACTTCGCAAGCTGATCGCTGAGTAGACGCCGAAAGGTTGCGAATCACAATCGTATGTTCCCCTGCTGCCTTTGCCTGGAACTCAAGCCCGGCGTCTGTCGTGCCCGGCAGATCATCATTGTCACCGACACGATTCCCTTCGGGATCCAGCACTTCGACCGCCACGTCCATCCGCGAATCGAGGGCTCGTGACTGAACCGCGATCGACCAGTATTCGTCTTTCTCGACTTGCCATTGATAGCGTCGTTCGGCTTCGCCCGGCAGCATCAGCCCGGTCACCGCGCCCGGAACTGTCATCACTTGCGGCATCCCAGTTGTTGCCGACGACGCTTGCTCGGGAACGTCACTCAGGGACAACTGGACCTCAGTCTGGCCGAGGAAAGTTGAAAGCGTTATTTGCTGCGCGGCGAGCGAGGCATCGGTCGAAAACGCGACATCCTGTCTGATGGATTCCATCACCGCCGCGCCACTGGCGATGCCGATACCAAAAAACTCCACGCTGTTCGATACGCCTCGCTGCCCAGCCGCCGGGATAGTACCAATCACCTGAGGTGTTTGCGTGATCGCAAGGTGATACACATACGCGCGATCGCCTCGGAAATCCGCGTCGTGCAGACTGATCGTGTACGTCTTGCCTGCGACGGCGGCAAATGCCACGCGGCCGTCAAGTCCCAACGAGTCAGCAAGATCGGCCAACAGCTTTCCGTCAACGTCGTGAACCTGGAGCACGCCGTTGATGTCCGCCCCGAGTCGGCGAGCCATCAGATCCACAGTGACGATGCCGTCCCGTTCAGCGACAATCTCATAGCGATCAACTTCGGTGAGCCGAGCCAGACGGCCCGAGACGCCAATCGGAAGTGACGGCAGCCGTTGCGGAAAATCGCGTGATCGTGACTCAAGGATCTCCGGCCCGCGACTGATCAAAACGACAGCCGTGTCCGACGCTCCATTGGCGTTCGCTACCTGCCAGCGGATCATTCCTTCCGGCACTGCCGCATCAACAGTCAGTCGTCCAGGAACTTCGCGAGGAATCGGCAAGGCCGTTGTGCCGGTTCGAGGGCCAATCCAGTATGGCGGTGGTGGCAGGTGATAATCTCCCGGCGGCCCGTCCGCATGCAGTTGCACACGCTTGTCGTGAACAAACCATTGCATATCGACGGTGAAGTCAAATCCACCGAACTGAACCGTCGTCGTTTCGCCCGCGCGAACAACCGGCGGATAGACATAACCCAACCCCGGAGCCTTCGCCTGCGCATGAACCGCCGGCAAATGGCCGACCAACAAAACGGCTGCGACAAGCAGAAATGATCGCGCAAGTCGCTGCCGGTTGGATTGTGCCATGATTCGGATCCTATTTCGCCAGGTTGGGTGGCCGGGGTTGGAGATCGCAACTCGAAACCCCGGAGCGCAGGATCGATTGAGAAATAAGTAGGACAGGCTTCCAGCCTGTCTTCTGCAAACAGACAGGCTGGAAGCCTGTCCTACCACCCTCAAAGTAGCAGTAATCTCTAGAGCGATCCTCCGACGACGCAAACATAATGGGCGGACTCTCAAATGGCAAGGAGCATGCTGAGCAATTGGCGACCCTCGGGCGACCGTGCTTGTAGTGCATGGGCTGATCGCGCTAGAATCAGTCTTGGACAGTCCCTGATGCATCTTCTTCAAGTTACCCCAAAGAATGCCACTCACATTTCGAACGGCTCTGATTCTCACCTTCATAGTAGTCACGGCGCTTGCTGACGATGCGCCATCGCCCCGCGAAACACCGTTCGTCCGCATTATTCGAGACGTACAGCCCGCCGTGGCCGTTGTCTATGTTCGTACGGAAAGTGGACAGGGTTCCGGCAGTGGTTCCGTGATCGATCCGCGTGGCTATGTGCTCACCGCTAGTCATGTTGTGGGCAAGGATCACGTGGTATTGTTGGCCGGGCGTCCTCCGCTGCGAGCCGAGTTGATTGGGACGATGCCGGAGTTCGATCTGGCTCTGCTGAAACTTGGCGGTGAAGCATTCAACCGTCCCGCTTCACCCACATACCCGCTGGCTGGAACACCGCCCGCGTTTATTCGACTGGGACTCGCCAACGAAGTGATGCTGGGAGAACCGGTTTTGAATATCGGCAGTCCCGGAGGACGCGGAATCGTGGTCACGCAGGGCATCCTCAGTTCCCTCGGAATTTCCGGCGGCAACGCATTGTCACTGGCGACTCAATCGTCCAATGGCTTCAACCAGTTCTTTCAATTCGATGCGGCCAACAATCCAGGTAACTCTGGCGGGCCGCTGGTGAATGCCATCGGCCAGCAGATTGCCGTTGTGACGTCCAGCATTCGTGGGGAAGAAGGCGTGCATTTTGCCGTCCCGACGGATTCGATTCGTCTGTCACTGTCTGAGATGCTGAATGCGGAACTGCGTCACCGATACGTAAGCGGCATCGCGGTCGATCCTCAAACGGCCGACGTTCGAATTGTCAGCGTAGAACCAAATTCGCCTGCCGCTGCGAGCGATGTTCGCGTCGGAGATGTAATCGTGTCGATCGACGGCCGCGCGCTCCGCGACCCGGTGGACTGGGAGTTCATGCGTTTCGACCTGCGACCGGAACAGGAAATCACACTGGGTCTCAAGCGAGAAGGTCAGGAATTGTCCGCAACACTCAAGCTCGCTCCGCGTGAACATCATCCCGCCGTGGAAGTTGCGAAGACGGAACCAGGATTGCAGTGTCGCGTGGCGGCCTATGACCCGCGAGTTTCTGATCCACTGAGCGACGACAATCACCCCGCCGGGCCACCGATGATCATTCCCGAAGTCACGGCGACTCCGCCAAGACTGCCGCGAGAAGAACACTATGAATTGCTGATCGAAGGATTACTGGAGATCAAGGAAGCCGGACTGTACCGGCTGGCATTGAAATCAGACGATGGATCAAAACTGTTCCTCCACAATCGCCTTGTTCTCGACAACGGCGGCAATCACGCCCCGCAAATTCGCACTGGCTGGGTTGATCTGGCCGTCGGTTTGCATCCACTGCGGATTGAATTCTACGAAGACGAGGGCAACCAGCTGCTCGAACTGTCCATCGCCAAAGACAGTTCAGCCCTCCGCCCCGTTCGCGCCGACGAGTTATGGCACGAGATGCCGCCAGAGTAGTGGAATGGTGCCAGTCGTTTCGTTCGAGCGACCAACTCCGTCTCGGCGTCTGACAAACGCAAACGTTACAGGCTCAATCGCAGTACCAACTTCGTCGATCAACGTTGGCCCATTGACGGCAGAAATGTCACCGCGCACTTCAATGCACGCGGAGCCCGAAAAATGGTTGCTGTCGCCGTGGCAGATCCGTCGCAGCGATGCCGGGATCGAAGATGTTAACTTGCTGCAGCCTCTCGTGGCACGATGTCCGCCGGTCCGGGATCCGGGGAGCATTTCAGTCCAACCTGCAAGCTGGGGAGTTTGGTTGCCGGTTGCCGCATGTTAGACATCACCATGACGAGTTGTGGAATGCGAAAAACGATGACGTGAAGATTGAACATGAACCTGATTGAAATGTTTGCAGTACCGGTTATTATCATGCGATGATGTGGCGATCTGTTGTCAACACTCTGGTGTTACAGAGTCTGGTCCCATGAAGTTAGCCGATCTCCTCTTCGACTGATTTGGTGCCTTGGACAATTCCACCGTGCCGCCCAGGAAGCTCGGCAGGTGCTGTTACAGCGTTTGACTTGGCATCGCTTTTGTCTGCCCAATGGATGTGTCGATTGAGTAAGTGAATCCATGCCGAGGATGGAAACGTCGTTTTCCTCTTGCCTAAGCATGGTGTTTCTCTCTCTCGCTGCTGAGTGGGAACTGCCACCGATGCGGCTGAGATTTCCGGTGGATTGTTGGTCTTGTGGACACGCTGTCTGCAGGACAACCCTTTGCACAGATCCGTGCGGATGCGGCATATGTCCGTCTGTAGTCACTGCAGGGAACTTACGTCTTAAACCTTAAAGGAAGAAAACCATGAATCTCATTTTTCGCCGAAATCTCGGGCGTTTTGTTGTTGTTGTATTCGCTGGAATCACTTTGCTCACCACATTGTGGTTGAACCCAATTGGTATGGCACAGGAAGTCGAATTGCCTGGCAGAGCGAAGGTGGTGGATGAGGTAAAGAAAGCTGAGAATCCGTCAGAAAATCCAGCTGAAAAAGTCGAAAAAACTCCGGCAAAGTCCAATGACAATGCCCCTGTGAAGAAGTCGGATGAGAAGGTTCCTGGAGTCCGGCCGGAGCCAGACAAGACTGATCCACAAGCACCTGAAAAGAAGGGCGAAGAGAAGCCGGTTGGTGAACGTGGAACGGGCCGTGGAAAGCCAATCCCTGGTACTCAGATTCCAGATCCCGTCAGCGGCGGGCGTCCAAAAGGTACGCCTGGAAAGCCGATGCCTGGTACTCAGATTCCAGATCCCGTCAGCGGCGGGCGTCCAAAAGGTACGCCTGGAAAGCCGATGCCTCAGGACGGCGAGAAAAAGCCACTTCCTGACGGAGTCACTGGAGGAAGGCTCATTTATGACGAACAATCAGGAACGGTTTGTGGAAGAGGCAAGATTTGCTTCACCTACCGACTGCCAGCGATGGTGAATGCGGCTGGCAATGTGACTGGCACTGGCGTGATTTCACTCGGGCTCTACCAGAATGGGATGTTGATTCATACTTTTCAAAGTCCCGTTTTGACCATGGAAATGGGTACGAGTTACTGCTTTGGGATTACGCCCGCCGGTATGAATTACCTTTTGCCTGGCGTTGCAGGTTTTGATTTTGTGGCGACAGGAACGTTCTCGATCGGTAACGGCGTCATCAACACCGCTGTCGTGGGAACAGCACCGAACGGGCGGATACCGGACCAGAACAACGATTACGCGATCGATTGCGCTCCCGGACCAGGGACAAATACCGGGACAAAAACCGATGGGTGCTGCCTCGGTAAAAATCTCGTCAACAATGGTGATTTCGAACATGGCGAGCCGATTCCTCATTCTGAATACGCACATGCTGAGAATTTTGATCAGTTTCATGCGGGGACGTTCATGCTCACCAATGTTGATTCAATCGGGAAGGCATGCGAACACTGGCAGTTGCCGAAGGCGTGTCAGGAAACCAGGGATTTTTCCGGCAATGTGATGCTCGTGAATGGTCTGACCAGCCAGATGCCCCCGGCGCACTCTTCAGCCGTCATTTGGGAACAGCACATTGCTTTACCTGATCAAGATGAAAAAGGGACGTACCGAATCTGCTTTCATTATCTGCCACTGCCGCAATGCTGCTTTGACGTTCAGTCGCGGCCCGTCGTTAAAGTCTACAGCGGACTCGCCAGCATGGGACTAACAAATGTGAGCGATGTGGAAACCGGCTGCGGGCGGCTGTTCTCGGCAACATTTAGCGGGTACGGAGCGGTCAACCTGCAGATCATCCTGCCTCAGCAGGACGTGATGCGAGACGGCAATGACCTGTTGATTGATAACATCTCTCTGGCGCAACTTGTCAAGGTTGATCCGAGTCTGATGACATTTGCATGTGATGACAGCCCGGTCTCCGGAGGCTTCTACACGGCCACCGCAACTCTTCCACCTGGGCTCACTGCACCACCTTACACATGGATGTTTGAGATTTTGGATGCGTCGATGAATCCAGTACCTGGCTTTCCGCCCTCAGTGAACACGTCACCAGCGGTATTTCCAATGTTGCCGACAGGCGCACTCTACTACGTCAAACTCACGGTGAAGTCTGACTGCAACATTCCAACTGCAGTCAAGCGGCCAAGCGGGCAGTTGGCGGGCAGAGCAAAAGAACCGAATCGGGAATTGACGGAGGCGGAGCCAGGCAAATTTCCCGATGTGGAACCCGGCGTGAATAAGACAGAAACTGAGACACCGAAGCGGCGGCGCAATTGAAATCGAAGTCTTTGCTTTACCTGGATTTGGGGACTCTGCTGGTTCTCAGTCTGTTGGCGGGGGGCTGCTCCGGTGAAAATCCGCCGCAGCCTTTCGTCGCACGGACGAAGAGCGCTGCGGGGGAGTCCTCTCAGTTGCCTTTCGCGTCGGAGGGCAATGAACGGAATCCCGACAATGTCACCGGTTCGGTCGAAGAACTCACGCCGGTGTCGGTCGAGTCCACCGTTCGGGACACGCCAGACCAGGGTTCTCCTGTGGTAATTTCCTGGGATTTTCTTAAACAATCTCAGGTCGTCACCGAGGCACAAAGCTCCGTGCTGTTTCATTTTCAACTGACAAATGTTTCGCAGGCAGCTGTTGCCGTCGAGAGTGTTACAACGTCCTGCGGCTGTACAACAATCGACAGTGAGACTCTGCCGTATTCACTTGCGGGCGGTGAAACGGAAACGATTCACGTGAGCATGAACGTAGTCGGAAAACGCGGCACTGTCACGAAGTCTGTCTTTGTTCGGACGAGTTGCGGAAATACAACGCTCCTTGTCACAGCCGAATTAATGCCGTCCGACAGGGAATCATCAGATGATGAGAACACAATTCAGGGTCCAAGGTCGTTTGGCTCCCGGGAGCAGAACATGGAGCTTGCGAAGCTTGACCGACAGGCTGTGTTTAAGGGGAGCTGCGCAGCGTGTCATGCTCGATATGCAGAGGAGCAATTCGGCTATTATCTGTACCTTGGTGCCTGCGCGGTCTGCCACGATGCTGAGCATCGCGCGAGCATGGTTCCGGATCTGCGTGATGCCGGGGTGCCCCGTGACGCGGGCTACTGGCGGGACTACATCAATAACGGAGTCGAAGGAACTTTGATGCCGGCGTTTGCGATCGCACGGGGCGGCATTCTGGATGAAGCGCAAGTTGAATCGCTTGTCAAATTCCTCGTGGAGAATCCCTCGCGGTAGGCGTAATCTTAACCCGAACTTGAGCGGGCCTAAAATGAGCTTCGCTTGGTAGAAGACGGGGATTTGATCAAAAAAACCATGTTTTAAAATTACATTTGTAGCCAGAAAATATCCGGATTGTCCTGGACTTTGTTTTTTCTGCCGCTACAGATCCTCCATGAGTAACCCAAACAAACGACCTGTGCATGTCGCGGAGATTAAAAAGTCCTACAAAGGCAAGGTTCACGTATCGACGTACCTCCGCAGAACCTTTCGGCAGGACGGAAAAGTCAAGCATGAGACCGTCGCCAATATCTCCGACCTGCCAGACGATCTGCTCGCCGTCATCAAAAATCGGCTCGCCACTGGACGACCGCTCGTCGGTGATGGAGGCACGATGAAGATTCACCGAAGCCTGCCGCATGGGAATGTCGCAGCTGTGCTCGGCACGATGCGAAACATCGGACTCGATCAGTTCTTCGCCGCACGGCCCTGCCGCGAACGAAGCCTCGTCATGGCCATGATCGCCGATCGGATTATTTCGCCAGGATCGAAACTCAGTTGTGCGACAGGCATGCATCCGGAAACGGTGCAGAACACGCTCGCGCAGGAACTGCAGCTTGGCGAAGTCGATGTGCATGAACTCTACGACGCCATGGACTGGCTGTTCAAACGACAGACACGCATCGAAAACAAGCTTGCGAACACTTACCTCAAAGATGGTACGCTGATCCTGTTCGATGTGTCGTCAAGTTTCTACACGGGGAAGAAATCGGATCTCATCACACACGGTTACAGTCGTGATTATCGCAGTGACCGACCGCAGATTGTGTACGGACTTTTGTGTGATTCGGAGGGACGTCCAATCGCTGTCGAAGTCTTTCCTGGCAACACGGCTGACCCGAATGCATTCACCAGTATCGTGGCTCAGGTTCGCAAGCGATTCGGCATCACGAATCTTGTGTTCGTGGGAGATCGCGGAATGATCACGTCGAAACGCATCGACGAGGATCTGCGAGATGTGGAAGGGCTCGAATGGATTTCAGCACTGCGATCGGATGGCATTCGGTCGCTCGTCGATGCCGGCAAAATCGACCGTGCTTTGCTGGACGAAATGGATCTGGCAGAGATCACGGATGACAAGAATTTCCCTGGCGAACGACTCATCGTGTGTCGCAATCCGCTGCTGGCCGATAAGCGTGCTCGCAAGCGTGAAGAGCTGCTCAAGGCGACCGAGAAGGATCTCGATAAGGTCGTCGCGGCGGCACAGCGGAAGAGCAATCCACTGCGCGGCGAAAAGGAGATCGGTATCACTGTGGGCCAGGTCATCGGCAAGCACAAAATGAAGAAGCACATTGAGCTGACGATCACGGAAAATAGTTTCACATACGCGCGTCGTGCGGACAACATCGCCACCGAGGCCGCGCTGGATGGCTTGTATGTCATTCGCACGTGCGTGACGAAAGATCGGATGAAATCTGAAAGCGTGGTTTTGAATTAAAAGAGCCTTGCGAAGGTCGAGCGTGCGTTTCGAAGTGTGAAGTCGATTGATCTGCACATTCGTCCGATTCGCCACTGGAACAATGACCGCATTCGAGCGCATGTGTTCCTGTGTATGCTTGCCTATTACGTCGAGTGGCATATGCGTGTCGCGTTGCGTGAATTGATCTTCGATGATGAAGACATTGCCGGGGCTCAGGTGACGCGGAAATCAGTGGTGGCTCCGGCCAAACGTTCAAAGTCGGCGAAGGAAAAGGACGCGACTCGGCGTACTGCGGATGACCTTCCGGTGCAGAGCTTCCAGGATCTTTTGAAGGACATGGCGACCCTGGCTCGTAACATCATCCACTTCGAATCAAGCGCGTCGGAGTTCTTTCAACTGACGGAGTCCACTACGTTGCAACGCCGTGTCTTCGATCTGCTTTCAACTCATGCGTAGCCAAAGACTGCATTTTACTTTTAGGAGGTTTTGAACAATTTTCATTGAAAAACACTGACTCCCGCTGCGGGAATTTGCGTCGTTGGCGGTTCAAGTTCGGGTTAATGGAACGCGGAGCTTTGCAGACGCTGTGAAGTTCTGTGGCAGTTTCATCCAATCCTTCGACGCGATGGCCGCTTTCACATTCGCCACGGGCATCCACGGACCGGGTTCCCGGTAGAATCGGTGAAGCCACGTTGGCGGTTCGGGAACTTGAGACGGATGATGCTCCGCAGGTTGATCAGCAACGTGGAACGCTATGGACCAACTAAACCATCGTCCGCTGCGTCCAATCTGGACCTCAAGAGGTAACAGGCTTTGACGCCAGCCAAGTAATCCTGGTTCAAGGGGAACTCCACCCGACATCCCGATCATTCCCGGCGCACCTCCGAAACCGGCACTTCCGCCAGGATATCCGCCTGCTCCGGCATAACCAGATTCCAAGGTGTCAGAATTATCCCGGATCGAAAACAGATTGAATCGATCGCGAAACTGTTTCTGTGTCTCAACGGGCACTGCGTCATCCAGTTGCGTCCAGAGATCATTCTCGATCACGTGCAATTGTTCCGGGAACGGTTTGATCTCCGTCGTTTGCACACCAGCGGCATCAATGGAGATCATCGAATGCAGCGATTCTTCTTTGAGATAGCGTTCGTGAACACTCTTCAGAATCTCATTGACTTTGGTAAGTTGCTCTGAAGACAGGTTGTAACTTTTTGCATTCAACTGCAGGCCGGATTCGTCGAAGAGAATTGCCGGGCGGCTATCGACAGAATCAAATGCTGCCATCGTACTTTCCGTCGCTTCAACGGCAGCGTCGTGTCCGGGCTGATTCAGGTACGCAGGGGCCACAGTTCCAAAATCGGCTGGATGTTCTGTGGTGGCGGCATCGACATTGTTCGCTTCTTGCTGCTCAAAGTGCCTAAATACTGCATTCAACAGTGAGATACCGAAGGGTGTCAACAGCATGACGGCCAGGAATAAGGCCGTGACAATGCCAATCGCTTTACCAATTCGACGCGCATGATGAGCAACACTTGGCGCTGGATGGATTGCAGGCAGACGCAGGGCATCGACATCCGTTTTCACATGACTCGCCTGCTGATATCTTCGGCCTGGTTCCTTCGCCAATGTCCTCAGCACGACTTCATCCAGTCGCACGTCCAATTCAGCTCGTTCGGACGGCAGTGAAAAGCGACCGAGTGGCAGTTCCCCCGTGAGTAGTTCATAAAACACAACGCCCATAGAATAAATGTCGGCGCGATGATCGATTCCTGGCAGTCCTTCGATTTGTTCCGGAGCCATGTAGGCCGGAGTGCCCATGAGTTGATGCGTTCCCGTGAGCGTGGGCATTGTCGGTGACTGGCCGAGCAGCCGAGCCAGTCCGAAGTCGGCGATTTTGACTCGACCGCGTTTGTCGATGAGGATATTTTAGGGCTTGATATCGCGATGAACAACGCCTTCGTCGTGGGCGAACTGCAACGCGTCACACAATTGGCCGACGATCGCCAGAGCTTCTTTTGAATCCAGCTTTTTGATCGGTTCGGCTCGTAATGCCTGCCTCAGTGTGACGCCATCCACGAATTCCATCAGCAGAAAATAGATGCCGTCGCGCTGTCCGAATTCGTACACTGTGACGATGTGCGGATGACTGAGCGATGCCAGTAGTCGAGCTTCTCGCAGAAAACGTTCGGCGAATCCCGGTGTCGTGGCCATCTCACCCGGAAGCACCTTCAACGCGGCGACGCGATCGAGTTCCTTCTGTCAGACTCGAAAGACCGCTCCCATGCCACCAATGCCCAGCAGTTGCTGAATATCGAGCTGAGGAAACGCGACGGCGAGTTGCTCCATCTCCGGTGGCTTCCAGGCGGGCTTCGATCCACCGCCATACGTGGAACTTTTCATCCCCTGCTGGAGAAGACAGGCCGGACAAAACGTCTGGCCGGAACTGGTCAGCAATTCGCCACCGCAGGTTGTGCATAGGTTGGATGTTGTCATGGTAGGATCTCTGTTGCCATTGGCATTCGTCACTCAGAGAGTGACGGCTACTTTCTTCTCGTTCCAGGGCTCCAGCCCTGGAACGCACTGCTTCGGAGGCTCCTGCCTCCACTGCAAGATGCTGGAGGCAGGAGCCTCCGGTGCAGGGTGTTCCGAGGCAGGAGCCTCGGAACAAGAGTGTCTTGGAACTCGCATCACGCTCGTCTATTATCAGAAGAAAAACGGGGCAAGCGTTACAGGGAATTTTTGAAGAATCCAGGTTTCTCCATGACATCGCCAATGCCAATCTCCAAATCGAGTCCTCGGCGGCGATTTCGCACGACACATTGGAGCCTGGTCGTCCAGTCACGAGGCCGAACGTCAGCTGGTGCCCGAGTCGCGCTTGAGGAATTGTGTTCGATCTACTGGTTGCCAGTTTATGCGTTTATGCGACGACAGACTGCGGATGTCCACACGGCGCAGGATTGGACTCAGGGATTTTTTGCAAGCCTGCTGAGCCGCGAGGCCTTCGATCAGGTCGATCCGTCGCGAGGACGATTTCGATCGTTCCTGCTGGCTTCCGCTCGACATTTTGTCAGCAATGAACAGGATCGCGAACGAGCTCAGATTCGCGGTGGCCAGAACGTGATTCAATCGCTCAACTTTGAGCAGGCTGAACGCATCCTGTCCAACGATCTGGCGCGCGAACCGTCTGCCGAATCACTCTTCGAACGCCAGTGGGCGCTGGCAGTGTTGAATCGCACGATGGACCGCTTGCGCGATGAGCATGACGCTCCGGACAAACGACAGTTTTTTGACTCGGTGGCCGGGCACTTGTCCGGGGCGGAAACGGAGTCGTCACTTCAGGAAGTCGCCGCACTACTTCACATGAGCCCGGAAAGTGTCCGCGTCGGACTGCACCGACTTCGCAAACGATACCGCAGAATCCTGCGAGAAGAGATCGCTCAGACCACGCTCAGCCCGGACCAGTTCGACGAC
>Ga0154020_10005317_pt1 | contig 15220 bp, 11 predicted proteins | sample Klosneuvirus_201_FD_109709 | JGI IMG/M metagenome (GOLD analysis project Ga0154020, IMG submission 109709) | Active sludge microbial communities from wastewater, Klosterneuburg, Austria - Klosneuvirus_20160825_MG | ecosystem: Engineered > WWTP > Aerobic digester > Activated sludge | place...
CCCACCACAGAGGATTCACCGCCGCTATGATATACAAGAACCGCATCGCCCTTTTTCATTTCTCTTAAAAAATTTCGTGCTGCATAATTTCTGACTCCATCCCAGGATGTACTCCCGTCTTTTACCAGGTCATAAAAAGAGTAGGTGTCAGGATCAGATTTTACAAGCCAATAGTGTTGCATGTCAATTATTGTTTGTGATTATTCAATGGTCAGAAAAACAAGCCATTGATTCCAGGCTAGTGCACTATTTTAAATACCATTTCCTTGAGAAGATCCCCGGATTCTGCACTGGCATTTCTAATTCCTTTACTCCGGTTGTCATACTCACGGATAATTCCAATGTTTCGAATGCAATGATCCCTTGGATAAGCACGGGCGGCAGTTTCATAGTCGGAAACAAAAAACGGGTTAACGCCGAGTGCACTTGCAACGCTGGGACGGGATCGATCTTTTAGAGAATGATATGTCAGGAGCTTCAGGAAAAAAGCGTAAAGTTGCCCGACGGTCATTACGAATGGATTGCTCTTTGGGTTTTTAATAAAGTATTGTACAATTAGATTCGCCTTATAAACATTCCTGTTGCCCAGGGCTTCTTGTAATTCAAAAATGTTGAAGTCTTTGCTGATGTCAATATTCTTATGGACAAGGTCGACCGTAACACGGTCACCGGGCTTTAGATGAAGTTCAAGTTTTCCAAATTCATTTTCAATTTTACCGAGATCGCTTCCCAGGTAATTGGACATCATTTGCACTGCTTTGGGTTCGATAGTGAAACCTTTGCCTTGCACATAATCTTCAATCCAAGCCGGAATTTTATTGTCATACAATCTCTTTGACTCAAACAATACGGCCTGCTTTTGCAAAGCTTTGTAAAGCTTTGTTCTCTTATCAATAGTCTTATACTTATAGCATAAAACAAGTAGGGTGCTTGGAAGCGGGTTCTGAAGGTATTCCATAAAGACATCCTTCGATTCCTTATCCGGATTATCTTTTGCCAACAATCCCTTAAGGCTTTGAGCTTCCTTCACTATGACCACCTGATAATTAGACATCATCGGGTAGCGTTTAGCATAACTAATCAGAGTAGGAACATCTAGATCCTTCCCATATAAAATGCTTTCATTGAATTCCTTTTCACTATCGCTAAGAACATTTTCTTCAATGAAGGATGCGATTTTGTCTATGAAATAAGGCTCATCACCGCTTAGGAAATATACCGGAGCATAAATCTTCTTTTTTAAATCGCTGATGATTTGATCAAAGTTCATACACAAATGTATTTTCTCAGAATCTCAAATGCTTAACGGTGTGGCCGTTATTGATTAATTCATTAAGAGAGTCAATTCCTATTTTCAAATGAGAATTTACATAGTTGGCAGTTACTTTTTTATCGCTTTCAGCTGTTTTCACTCCGGTAGAAATCATTGGCTGATCGGATACGAGAAGTAATGCACCCGTAGGAATTTTATTTGCAAAGCCTGCAATAAAAATTGATGCGGTTTCCATATCAATCGCCATTGAGCGGGTAACCTGAAGATACTTTTTGAATTCTTTGTCATGTTCCCACACTCTTCTATTCGTGGTGAAAACAGAGCCGGTCCAATAATCCTTGTTATGGTTTCTGATGGTGGTCGATACAGCTTTTTGCAGGCTGAAGGCAGGCAAGGCCGGAACTTCACTGGGAAGGTAATCGTTAGAAGTTCCTTCGCCTCTGATGGCTGCAATTGGAAGGATCAGGTCGCCAACCTTGTTTTTTTTCTTCAAGCCACCGCATTTACCCAGGAACAAGGCAGCTTTTGGGGTAATAGCGGATAAAAGATCCATAATGAGAGCCGCGTTGGGGCTTCCAATTCCAAAATTAATGATGGTAATTCCTTTGTATGTAGCGTTTGGCATGGGTTTATCGGTTCCATTTACGGGAACTTTATTCCATTCGGCAAAAAGGTTTACGTAATGATTAAAATTTGTGAGAAGGATGTACTTTCCAAAATTTTCCAGCTTTGTTCCTGTGTATCTTGGAAGCCAGTTGTCAACAATTTCTTTTTTATTAAGCATATGCGATATATTCGTTGAAAATATGAATTAGTGGAATTGGTAAAACTACATTTTCCAGAGTACAAGTTTACGTTGAAAGCTGAAGAATCTGGCATTCAAAGTGCAAAAATTTTCGACATTGTTCGTAAGAAATATGTCAGATTGAGTCCTGAGGAGTGGGTCAGACAGCACATGATTCATTATTTGATCCATGACAAACACGTTCCGATTTCACTTACCGCCATTGAGAAATCGGTGATGGTGAATCGATTACAGCGGAGGTTTGACATCTTGGTCTATTCAAAAAAACACCTTCCCTTATTGTTGGTGGAATGTAAGGCACCTCAAATCATTATTAATCAAGAAGTTTTTGACCAGGCCGCACGGTACAATTTATCCTTGAATGCTGGTTATTTTGTGCTTAGCAATGGCCTAAGCACCTATTGTTGTAAATTAGATTATCAAAATCAACGCTATCACTTTCTCGAGGAACTGCCTTTCTACGAAAATTTATAGCAAAATAAAAACCTGCGGCGATCCGGAATTTCTTCAAGGCAATTGTCTGCTTGAAATAACTATTTACCTTGCACGGTGTTAATAATTCCTTATATATTCTATCTACAATGAAAAAGCTGAATGTCCTGTTATTGTCAGGACTCATAAGTATGTGTCTCCCTTATTTTGCTTCTGCCGGAAACTCTGCAAGCAAATCTCTTCCTGAAAATGCCACGCAACAGCTGATGGTATTTAATGATGTTGATGTGCAAGCCGGGAAGCTTGTGATAAAAGTGAAGCCTGAATTCAGGAATTCCTGCACTCAGATCAGAATTCAGGATCAGCGAATCATCGATGCCTTGAATGCCATTGAGTCTACTGAACTCATGAAGAAATTTCCTCGCGCAGAAAGAGCAGATAATGCTCTTGCTAAACATGCTAATGCGGCTGTTGATTTAAGCTTGATTTATCAGCTAAAATTTTCTTCTTCCATTTCAATGAAGAAAGCCATTTCAACAATGCTTGCAAGTGGAATGCTTGAATATGCAGAACCTTTGTTCATCCATCATCAGAATTTTAACCCCAATGATCCTAGTGTTGGTTCGCAGTATTACCTTACTTCCATAAGTGCCTATGCCGCATGGGACGTCACAAAAGGAGATACTAATGTAGTGATAGGAATTGTAGATAGCGGAACAGACTGGGATCACCCGGATCTTGAAGCAAACATCAAATACAATTACGCTGACCCAATCGATGGTATCGATAACGACAGTGATGGCTTCATAGATAATTTCAGGGGCTGGGACGTAAGTGATAATGATAATAATCCGATGAACGGGAACAGCAATCACGGATCGCACGTTTCCGGTTGTGCTGCTGCAGTAACGGATAACGGAGTAGGTGTAGCCGGACCGGCATTTAACTGTAAATTTCTTCCTGTAAAGAGTTCCTTAAATTCAAGCAGCACTTCCATTGATGATGGTTATGACGGAATTATTTATGCCGCTGAACATGGAGCCGATATTATCAATTGCTCATGGGGACGCGGGGGAACACCCAGTCAGTTTGAGCAGGATATAATTAATCATGTTACGCTTGACCTGGATAGGCTTGTAGTTGCCGCAGCAGGAAATGACGGAACAGAGACTTCACATTATCCAAGCAGTTATAAATATGTAACCTCTGTTGCCTGGACAGGAATCTCCGATACGAAAAACAGTGGATCGAACTTTGGCTATGATATAGATGTATGTGCACCCGGGACAAATATTTTTTCTACAGTTATAGATAATTCCTACACATCCTTGAGCGGCACTTCAATGGCATCTCCAATTGCTGCCGGATGTGCTGCAATGATTAAGTCAAAATTTCCCACCATGAATGCCTTGCAAATCGGTGAGCAATTGCGTGTGACTTGCGACAATATTTATAGTGTTAACACCGGGTACTTATATAAATTAGGAAAAGGCCGGGTAAATATGTTTAAGGCGGTAACTGATTCGGTTCTCCCGGGTGTCGTTGTTGATCAGTTACAAACCAGGGACAGGAATGACCAGGTATTTGTTGCCGGCGATACACTTGATCTTGTTGCTTTGTTGAATAATCTCTTAAGGCCTACGGCAAATCTTACCTGTACACTTAGCACCACATCATCGACTGTATCAATTCTTTCGGGAATATATAATATTGGAGTATTAAACACACTTGACACTGCTTCGAACTTCGCAGCACCATTCGTGCTTCGCGTTGATCCTCTGGCTCCCTTAAATTCAATTGTTGACTTGCGCGTCACTGTCAGAGATGGAGCTTGGTCTGATGTGTATGGATTCAGGATTACAGTGAATGTAGATTACATCAATATTGCAATTAATGATATTGGTACAAGTATTACCAGTAAAGGTGTCATAGGTTATAATGATGAATTGAGATCGCAAGGATTGGGATTCACATACATGAGTAGTAATACCCTCTTGTATGAAATGGGTCTTATGATTGGTGCCGCAGGCACGCAGGTTTCGGATAACGTTCGTAAAACCGGTGGCGCTGCTGATACGGATTTAAGTTCAGACACAGCCGTTTCCGGACAGGAGCCGGGTATTCTTTCTGACTTCGATGCAAGAGGAACTTTTACAGACTATAACAGCCCATCTCCATTAAGTTTGTTTGTTACTCATCGCGCCTTTGCATGGACTTCTGCAGCTGATCGTAAATATGTGATGGTGGATTACCTCATAAAAAATACCGGAAGCAGTCAGTTGAATTCTCTTTACGCAGGTCTTTGCGCTGACTGGGACATCGACTCTTTCGCAAACAATAAAGCTTCTGTTGATAATGCCCGACGCATGGGATATGTATGGTCGACCGATGGTGGAGGTTTGTATGCCGGAATGAAATTACTTTCTCACACAGCCGGATTTACGCACTATGCTATCGACAATGAGACAGGCGGAAGCGGTCTCAACTTGAGCGATGGAACGTTTAGTGATACAGAGAAGTATGAAGCTCTTTCCACTTCACGCTCGGATGCAGGTGCAATCAGAACAACCGGAAATGATGTGATTGATGTTGTTTCCAGCGGACCATTCAGCCTTGCTCCTGGAAGTTCTGCTTCAGTCGCCTTTGCATTGATCGGTGGAGAGAATCTGACGATGCTGCAGGAGAGTGCGGACGCAGCACAATTCAAGTACGACAGTTTGTTCGTAGGTATAGAATCGATTTCGCTTGCAACCGGTTATTCGCTAGAGCAAAACTATCCGAATCCGGTAAACGGTATTTCTAGAATTCAATTTACGATAAAGGAAAATGCTCAGACAAGCTTGACTCTTTACGATGCACAAGGAAAGAAGGTAAAAATACTCGTTGACGAAAAGCTCAATGGAGGCACTTATTCTGCTGTCTTTGATTTAAATGGCCTTCCGGCAGGGGTTTACCACTACAGCCTGATTTCCGGCAATTTTCGCAAAACATTGTCGCTCACTGTGGTACGCTAAAGTCTGTTAGAGATAAAAACCCGTGATTTCATCACGGGTTTTTTTATACACGCATGATTGAATGGTGATTTTTTAATGAGCAAGGTCAATAAACTATTGCAATTCCGATTTAATTCTGCGGTTTCCTTTTGTATCTTTGTTGACTGAAAAAAATAATATTATGGAATTAAAAGATATTATCGCTGTGCCCGGCATGAGCGGACTTTATAAAGTAGTTGGAAATAATAAAACAGGTTTTATTGTTGAATCTGTAATTGACAATAAACGATCAATGATCAGCTCTAGTCAGCGGATCATGACGCTTGTTGATATTGGTGTTTACACGAATGAGGAAGAGATGCCATTGAATCAGGTTTTTCTTAAGATCCAGCAAAGTGGAAAGGATAAGTCAATTGATCTCAAGGCCGATGTAAAAAAGCTTCGCGAATTTTTCAAATCCGTTGTGCCGGAATATGATGAAGCGCGTGTGTATGATTCCGATATCAAGAAAATGTTGTCTTGGTACCTTTTGCTAAATGGGAAAGTTGACTTCAGTAAGGTTGAAGAGGAAGAAGACAAAGTTCTTCGTCAGCAAGAACAAGATAAGCCAATTCCTAAAATACACGAAGCACACGGTCCTAAGGAGATGGCTGCAAAGAGTAGTTCTGCACGAACCCGGAAGAAAGTTTAGATTTTCTAATCTCGCGAATTCATTTTTTATCTCAACCCAAATCTATGAATCAAGATTCAACGGCTGTTTCCGTTCCTGAAAAAATGAAACGGAATTTTGTTCCAAAGACAGTGAAACTTGATGAATGGTCTGCTCTCGAGCCAATTTATGTGGAGTTATCCGGTCGGGAAATTTCAAGCCTGGATGAATTGAAGCACTGGCTAAAAGATTTGAGCGAGCTTGAGGCTGTAATTTCTGAACATGCAGGATGGTTATATATTCGCATGACCTGTGATACAACAGACAAAAAAAGGACTGAGGCTTACACGCATTTTGTGGAGGAGATCAATCCTAAAATAGAGCCATTTGCGGACAAGCTTAATAAGAAATTATTTAATTGTCCCTTTAACTCCGGACTTGCTGATCCATATAAATTATATCTGCGTCAGGTAGACAATTCCATTAAGATTTTCCGTGAGGAAAATATTCCCCTCGAAGCCGAGCTTGCAGTGAAGCAGCAAAAGTTCGCCGAGATTTCGGGGGCAATGACTGTGGACGTAGAAGGAAAGACCATCACATTACAACAAGCCTATAATTATCTGAAGAGCCCGGAGCGGAATGTTCGTCAAGATGTTTATCATAAAGTAAATTCCCGACGACTGCAAGACAGAGATAAATTGGATTCTCTCTTCAATGAGCTTATCGCCTTACGTGATAAGGTCGGGAAAAATGCCGGCTTCAGTAATTACCGTGATTATATGTTCGTGGAGCTTGATCGTTTTGATTATAGTGCAGATGACTGCATTCGCTTTCATGAGTCAGTGAGTAAGGCAGTGGTTCCTGTGCTTGATGAACTCATGTCATCACGAAAATCTGCCATGAGACTTGATAAACTCAAGCCATGGGATACCGAAGTGGATGAACTAGGGAGACCTGACATGAAACCCTTCAAGGATGGCGAGGAGTTGATTAATAAAACGATTGCATGTTTTGGAGATATACATCCTTACTTCGCGGAGGTTGCTTCAACATTGAAGGCATTGAATTATATTGATCTTGATTCTCGTATTGGAAAAGCACCCGGAGGTTATAACTATCCGCTTTATGAATCAGGTGTTCCCTTTATTTTTATGAATGCGAGTGGTTCCTTGAAGGATATCACCACGATGGTCCACGAGGGCGGGCATGCAATTCATTCCATGCTTACTAAAGATCTTGAGTTTATAGGTTTCAAAGAAGTGCCTTCAGAGATTGCCGAGTTGGCATCTATGAGTATGGAATTAATTTCAATGGAACACTGGAATCATTTCTTCTCTGATGCTGAAGAACTGCGCCGCGCAAAAAGAGAGCAGCTTGAAGGTGTTTTGGAGACATTACCCTGGATTGCTTGTATTGATGCTTATCAGCATTGGTTATACACTCATCCTCAACACAGCATTTCAGAAAGAACGAAAGCATGGCTTAGTATTTATAAAAAATTCAGTTCGTCTGTAATAGACTGGACAGAGAATGAAGCAGAATTAGAGGCTATGTGGCAGAAGCAATTACACTTGTTCGAAGTTCCATTTTATTATATTGAATATGGAATGGCACAACTTGGTGCAATAGCTGTTTGGAGAAACTATAAGCAAAATCCTCAAAAAGCTGTCGCGCAATATATGGAAGCCTTGAGTTTGGGCTATTCGAAATCGATCCCTGAAGTATATGAGGCTGCCGGGATCCGATTTGATTTTTCTGAAAATTACATTCGAGAGCTTATTGATTTCACGCGTGTGGAGCTGAGTAAAGTGTAAGAAAACACCGTCTTTTTTCAATATTTTTTCCGGTCGGAGCCAATTGAGTCAATCAATTGAATTATTTATGGCCGTTTATACACGTTTTTGAACGCTGGATTTTTAAGATTATAAACTGATTCATGAGGCTTGCCTTTTGAAGCTAATTCGGCATCGTGTTCAGGTAGTATCTGCTCGTGTTTTTAACAAAAGTTATTCAGCTCTTTGTAATGAAAAGACTCATATTTCCATTGATTAGGGGCTTTTTCATAAAACATCTTTGAGCGGAACCCATATAAGGAAACGCATCAAATTGCACACTTTGGCAACTAAAAGCAATAAACCTCAACGACAGATTTCGGATGAAGGGCGGAAGATCTTGTATCGACTGCTTCTTCTTGCGGTGAGCATTGTTTATGCCTTGGTTTTTATTCTCGATTATCTTCTTCAATTACAATTTACGTTTTTCCTCCTGCTAAGCCTGTTTGGTTTTGTAATTCTCACGCTGCTTTACATGTGGTTCAAAGTCTCCAATGTTGACGTAGCTGAATTAGAGCAAGAAGCAGAAGTAGAGACAGAACCCGATTCATTGAAGTTTGATGATGCAATTTTCCTGGTGAACATGAACACCGGACTTTGCATTGACTGTAATCAGGCTGCCATCTCACTTTTTGAGTCAGATGATCAGGCTTCACTGCTAGGCATAGACCTGAATAAGTTGATGGCTGTGCCATGGACTGCAGATCAAAGTCTGGATATTCGCCAGCAACTTCAACGAATAAAAAAAGCAAGTGCGCTTGGAGAATATTTGACACTCAAAGGCAAAATCTTTAAGGGTTTAATGCAGGCTTTCCGTCGCGAGGAAGGTGGCGAAAATTTTCTTGCCGTTCGAATCACCGATATGTCCCGTGTTCTTGATTCGGAGATTGATACAGAACTAGCTGTTCCAATTGATAAATCAAAAGGCGAAGAGCCATTACTCGCTTTATTTGAAGATGGATTAATGTCAATGGCCTTCATTGGGACTAACTATAAATTCACGCGGGTTAATAAATCATTTTGTGATTTATTGGGATATACGGAACATGAACTGAAGCAATTAAGTGTTCTCGATTTGTTTCTTCCTGAGGACAGAGATGCTGAGAAGAAGAGTCTTTCTCAGGTATTCAGGGGAGATGTTTCCATATTGAAAAAAGAAAAAAGATTTGTTCGCCGCAACAGCGATGTGATTTGGGTAAGTACATCATCTTCCCTCACACGTGATCAAAAAGGGAGTCCCCAATTCGTAATCACTACTGCCGAGAATATTACACACAAGAAAAGAATGGAGCGTTCCGTTTATGACAGGCGGGACAAGCTTTCTTCACTATTGGAGAACGCAGAATATTCTATTCTTTCCGTTGACAGGCACAATACCATTCTGCTCATTAACTCACGTTTGTGTGATCTCTTGTTTGCTTTGACAGGAATTGTGGTAGAGCCCGGGTTTAATGTTCTTGATATTCTTCCGGCTTCATTTCACGAAGAGTACAAAAAACTTCAGGCAAGGGCTTTTCTAGGAGAGCATTTTGTTTGGGAAAAGAAATTGCTGGTATCCGGAAAAACAGTCGATGTGGAGTTGATTTTAACTCCAGTAAGAGATGAGACCGGAAAGGTGAACAGTATATCTATTTTTGGACATAATATTTCTGAGCGTAAAAAATTAGAATCAACGTTATTATCAGAAAAGGAAAAAGCGGAAGCTGCTACAGAAGCAAAATCCAGTTTCCTTGCCACGATGAGTCATGAAATCAGAACCCCATTGAACGGAGTAATTGGAATGGGAAGATTATTGAGCAGTACATCACTTACAGCAAAACAGAAGGATTATGTAGAGTCCATGTTGCTGAGTGGAGAAGCATTATTGTCGGTGATCAATGATATTCTCGATTTCTCTAAGATCGAATCTGAAAAGATGCAATTAGAGAATAAGGCTTTTGCCTTGCGCAGATGCATTGAAGAGACTTTCGATTTACTTGCCGCCAAGGCAATTGAAAAGAAACTTAAGTTGCAATTTACTATTGCAAGTGATATTCCTACATATATACAGGGAGACATTGTTCGTCTTCGTCAGATATTGATGAATCTGGTTGGTAATGCCATTAAATTTACCGCAGCCGGCAAGATTACCATTGCAGTAACAAAGGATTCCGAATCAGGGGATGAGATCGAACTGCATTTCTCTGTTATCGATACCGGCATAGGTATTCCTCCGGATCGTATCAATCGCCTGTTTAAGAGTTATAGCCAGGCAGATGAGGGAACAGCCCGAACTTATGGCGGAACAGGCTTAGGTCTTGCTATCTGTAGAAATTTGGTTGGTTTGATGGGAGGAAGAATTTGGGTGGAGAGCGAACAAGGGAAAGGGTCAAACTTCCAGTTTACGATGAAGACGCGTAAAGCCCTTGCAAAGGATGTTCATGGAAAACTAAACTCAGGAACGAACCGATTGGTAAATTCACACGTATTGTTGATTGCCGATGACAAGACAGAGGCTGATGTTTACTATTCCTACTTTAAGAGATGGAATATGGTTCCTCGTATTGAATATGGTGTGTTGGCAAGCCTTGATCTGCTTCGCGCAAAGAGTGAGTACAATCTGATTCTCATTGATGCTCAAATGACCAGTACGGCGCCAATGGAAGTTGCTGAACGAATTAGGGAATTGAAATCACATGAAGAATTGCCGATCGTTCTCTTTAATGCCAGCCAGGGAGATGAAGTGATTTATGACTATACCAGTGATCTTGTTTCTGCAGTAATTCCAAAGAATGTAGACAGGTCTAAAATTCTTGATATATTAATCGGAGTTTTCTCTGTTGAGGATCATCAGCGCAGCCAACATGAAGTCGGATTGAAAAGTGTTGGTAAAAAGCTCGCTCAGGAAATACCTGTAAAGATTATGATTGCAGAAGATAATCTTATAAATCAAAAATTGGTTCAGAACATCTTCGACGGACTTGGGTATAAGCCTGTAATTGTATCGAACGGATTACAAGTAATTGAGCAAATTAAAAAATCTGATTTTGACATCATTTTCATGGATGTTCAAATGCCAGAGATGGATGGATTGCAAGCGACGAAGTACATCATTGAGAAAATTGACCAGTCAAGAAGGCCTGTGATTGTCGCAATGACTGCATTTGCACTGGAAGGCGATAAAGCTAAGTGTATAGAGGCGGGAATGGATGACTACATCAGCAAGCCTTTTTTGGTTGAAGAGATTGTAGAGCGGATAAGGAAATGGGGATCGGAACACAGTAAAAAATCAGCGGATAAAATGGCAACAGAAGCAAGTGAAAGCAAACAGATCCAGCAGAAATTATTGCTTGACGAAAAGGTATTAGACCGTCTCCGTGATATGGCCGCAAGTGCCGATATGGATTTCTTCGGAGAAGTGATTCGTATGTTCATTCAGCAAGGGCGAGAAATTATCGCTGACATTGAAGATCTCTGTTCAAAGAAAGAGTGGGATAAAATGAGCCAGCAAGCACATAAACTCAAAGGTTCTTCTTTAAATATCGGAGCGAATATGCTGGCAGAAACTTGCCGCATAATTGAATTGAAAGGAAAGGCACCGAACGGCGAAGACTGCACAACACTCTCCAATCGTTTGAGATCTGATTTTGAAATTACGATAGCAAAAATCAGGGAAGTGACCGGTATCAGAACCGACTAAGAAGATAGAACTTCGTTGCGGTCTATACTATATTAACTTCCATTTCCATTTCAACGCCAAATTTTTCTTTGACGCTTCGTTGGACATTTCTGGCGTGAGTCAGCAATTCTTCTCCGCTTGCTCCACCGTAATTTACCAGTACGAGTGCCTGTTTCCGGTGCATACCAACTCTGTTTACTACTTTGCCCTTCCAGCCACATTGCTCGATCAACCATCCGGCCGCAAGTTTCATCTTTTGATCTCCGGTCTTGTATGCCACTAAATCAGGATGTTCCTGTTTGATACTTTCGTATACATTTAGGGCTACCTCAGGATTCTTAAAAAAGCTACCTGCATTACCTATTTCCGCGGGATCAGGAAGCTTACTTCGACGAATATTGATAACGGCTTGACTGATTTCTTTGATACCAGGATTTGTAACCCCCATCGCTTTCAATTCATCCTCTATTGCACCGTAACTGGTGTTAAGAACATGTTTTTTGCTAAGTCTGAAGGTCACAGAAGTGATTAGGTATTTGCCTTTCGCTTCATGCTTAAAAATGCTGTCACGATAGCCAAAACCACATTCGCTATGCGTAAATGTTTTTAAGCTTCCCTTGCTCAGGTCAATGGCGTCAAGTTCATAAAAAACATCCTTCAACTCGACACCGTAGGCGCCAATATTTTGAATAGGGGAGGCACCCACGCAACCCGGAATGAGGCTAAGATTTTCCACACCACCAAGGCCTTTATCAATCACAAAACATACGAATTCATGCCATACCTCACCCGCTCCTGATTTCACCAGCGCCCAGTCCTCATCTTCCTTTAAAATCTCTATACCTCTAATGGAATTATGGATAACTAAACCGGGAAAATCTTTACTGAGGAGTATATTGCTTCCACCTCCAAGCACGAGTCTGGGTACATTCAGAACTTCAGGTATTTTAATCAAATCCCTCAATTCATCAACAGAATGAACAACAGCGTAAAAAGCTGCTTTTGCCTCAATGCCTAGTGTATTGAGGTGTGTAAGCGGATAGTTTTTTAATATTTTCATAAAATCTGATGCAACGAAAGTAATTGATGCCTTCTTTGCTTCGAAAGCAGGTACTCTTTCTTATTCACCGAATTACTCACAAAGTAAAAGCAGGCATTCACCAAGCCAACACTTATTTGGGCTTAATAGATTTGAAAAGAGCATTGGGTCCGATTAAATTGCCAGCTCATGGTTTAGTTTTTGGTTAAACAACCTGTATGTGCTTTGGGTTAAGCACCGACAGCGGTCTTCGGGCCGCTGTTTCTTTTATCTGACCTCTTGTAAAAGAGGAGCTCCTTTAAAATTTAAACATTATTCCGACTCCGATATTTCCACCATTGAGGAGCAATTCATAATCAGATTTATTCCCGAGAACATCTTTTATTTCTCCGTCTTTATATGTCAATGAATTAAAACCCGCATTGATATTAAATCCGATGTGTTCACCCGGGAAGAAATTAGCGCCAATCACTGCCTGAAAATTTTGGCCGGTGGCATTGAATTCGCCTAGATCAATTTTATTTGTATAGTTGAAAGTTGAGATGCCATATTTAACTCCGAGTTGCATATTAAAAAAGCTGGTTCGCAAAAAATGATAATTCAGCATCAAGCTATAATCATTGTTTTTAGCAGAGGCAGAATCTTTATTGCTTGCATATTTATTAAGACGAACCTCAGCTCCGATACCAAAATGATTCGTGAGGGCAAATTCAAGGCTGATCGGAATTATTCTATTAACTGCTGCATCCGTTTTTCTGATATCTGCAACAGGATCAAATCCTTCAGTGCTGTATATACCCAGGTTGATACCGGCTCCAAGAATTACATCCCCTCGTTCAAAGCTTTGAGCGCTTAGTATGGAGGGTAGAATTAAGAGTGAAATCAAAAGAAGTCTCATAAATGATGGGGATTGAATGCTATAATTTTAGCATGAATATAAGAATTGATATATAATACAAATGATCTTCATACCTTCACGTTTTAAACAAGCAATCTATGAGTCAAACGGAATTGATAAAGAAAAATTTTTCAGAAGCTGCTGAGCTTTTGCATGTTTTTTTATCTGATCATAAAAATATAAATAAAATTGCTGATGCTGCAAATTTAATGATTAGTTCATTGAAAAACGGTGGCAAAATAATTTCATGCGGGAATGGAGGAAGCATGTGTGATGCCATGCATTTTGCCGAGGAGCTCAGCGGCCGTTTTCGAGATGACAGAAAAGCACTAGCAGCAATTTCAATATCTGATCCTTCACACATCACGTGTGTAGGCAATGATTATGGATTTGATCATATTTTTTCGAGGTATATAGATGCACTTGGAGCGGAGGGCGATGTTTTACTGGCTATTAGTACGAGTGGAAATTCAAAGAATGTTCTTCGTGCCATTGAATCGGCAAAGAAAAAGCAAATGTTGGTAGTCGGACTCACCGGCAAGGATGGCGGAAATATGGCTTCCGTGTGTGATGTGGAAATCCGTGCTCCGAAATGTCAGTATGCAGACCGCGCACAGGAAATTCATATTAAAGTAATTCATTCATTGATTCAAAGCATCGAGTCCGGCATGTAGAACGGAACGAAACTTTAATACTAATCCAATTCCGGTTTTAAATTATTGCCGGAATGAGATGGAGATCATATTCTCTGTATCCAATTTATTATTGAAAAAAGAATGGTGCCTTCGCGCCCTGGAAAACTATTGTTCAAATTATGCTGGTAAAGACATTCGGGAGTGCGGTTTATGGTGTGCAGGCTACTTCAATAACTGTTGAAGTAAATCTTAGCAGTGGAGTAAATTTTATTTTGGTTGGATTGCCTGATAGCGCCGTAAAGGAAAGTCAGAAAAGAATTGTTGCAGCTCTGAATAACTGTGGATATAAGTACCCCCGCTTGGAGATTACGGTGAATATGGCTCCTGCCGATGTAAGGAAAGAAGGTTCTGCCTACGACTTAACAATAGCAATGGGAATTCTTGCTGCCTCTTCGCAGCTGAAACAAGATGAGCTTGATAAATATATTATTATGGGAGAATTGTCCCTTGACGGGAGCCTCCAACCTATAAAAGGAGTGTTGCCCATCGCAATTCAGGCCAGGGACGAGGGTTATAAGGGCTTTATTCTTCCTATGCAAAATGCTAAAGAAGCTGCAATTGTGAATGGGTTAAATGTTTATGGAGTCGAAAACATCACGGAAGTAGTCGATTACTTTAATGAAGTGAGGGATTTGATTCCTGTCAAAGTCGATGCAGAAGCGATCTTTCGCGAATCGCAAGGGAAATCTGAATTTGATTTCTCCGATGTGAAAGGACAAGAAAATATCAAGCGTGCGATGGAAGTGGCAGCTGCAGGTGGACATAATATTATTCTCATTGGTCCTCCCGGAGCCGGTAAAACCATGTTGGCAAAGCGATTGCCGACGATTTTGCCACCGCTCACATTGAATGAGGCCCTGGAGACAACTAAAATTCATTCTGTAGCCGGCAAACTCGGAAAAGAATCTTCGATGATTTCTGTGCGACCTTTTCGTTCGCCGCACCA
>Ga0154020_10005318_pt1 | contig 15220 bp, 13 predicted proteins | sample Klosneuvirus_201_FD_109709 | JGI IMG/M metagenome (GOLD analysis project Ga0154020, IMG submission 109709) | Active sludge microbial communities from wastewater, Klosterneuburg, Austria - Klosneuvirus_20160825_MG | ecosystem: Engineered > WWTP > Aerobic digester > Activated sludge | place...
ACCGGTATAAAAATAATGAAGGGGTTTATGCCAATGCACAAATGAGCAGTAAACAACTGAAAGAGATCTGTGCCATCAGTGCTGCCGGACAAAACTTATTAAAAGTAGCCATGGAAAAATTAAACCTCAGCGCCCGTGCCTACGACCGTATCTTAAAAGTGAGCCGAACCATTGCCGACCTGGCAGCCAGTGAGCAAATAAAACCGGAGCATTTGGCAGAAGCGATACAGTACCGGAGTTTGGACAGGGAGGGGTGGACGGGGTGATCTGATATTCAACAAATAAAAGCACAATGATGAAAAAGGCAATAAAGAAATCAATTATATTGGCAGATGAAGTGATCATGAGTAAAATTTATATGGTGAGTGGTCAAAAAGTAATGCTAGACCGTGATCTCGCAGCATTGTATGGTGTGGAAACAAAGGTATTAAAACAGGCGGTGAGAAGAAATGCGCACAGGTTTCCGGATGACTTTATGTTTGAAATGAGTAAAAGAGAATTTGAAGATTGGAGGTCACAATTTGTGACCTCCAATAATAGCAGTATGATGGGTTTACGGTATGCCCCGTTTTGCTTTACTGAACAGGGAGTAACGATGTTGTCCTGTATTTTAAATAGTACAAGTGCTATTGCAATCAATATTCAGATCATCCGGATTTTTACCAGGCTCCGGGAAATGGTTACTGCACACAAGGACATCTTGTTAAAGCTGGAATTGTTGGAAAAGAAAGTTACAGGCCATGACGAAAATATTCATATGATTTTTCAGGCGCTAAAGCAGTTATTAAGCCCACCGGCAGCGCCGAGAAGGAGGATAGGATTCAGGAGAAATGAGGAAGATGATTGAAAATATAAAACCGGGGCATTTGTCTGTGGCGATACAGTAATGGAACCGCAACAAGTAAGCATGTACATGGGGCCATTCAGCAAGCTTTTATCTACAATATGCAGTTTACAGGAAATAAAATCTTTTATTTCAAAGACTGCCAATCCGAAGGACCCTGTGGGCTGCCCCCTGCCCACTGCCAACTCTTTTCTGCCTTTCCGTCATTTTTTCCGATCTTGTACGATATTTGATACATTGAAGCTTTTCAATGTATAATCAGAAACAAACTACTGAATGAAAATTTTATTACACTACCTCAAGCCCCATAAATGGCTGGTAGTACTCACCTTAACTTTAGCTGCCATCAATATTGGTTTTTCTTTGGTTGATCCCATTCTTTTGGGAAAGCTTATCAACCTGGCCAGTGAACACCAGGCAGGCACCCGATTTGATGCCAACCGGTTTTTTAATGCCGTTTCCTGGGAAAAACCCGGGGTGTGGTTTATTGTTATTGCATCAATAACGGTGGCCATGATCAGCCGTATTGCCAAAGCCTTCCAGGATTATTTTTTAAATGTGGTGATCCAGAAATTCGGCGCCAGGGTTTTTACAGATGGCCTGCAACACGCCATGAAACTGCCATACCAGCAGTTTGAGGACCAGCGTAGCGGAGAAACGCTTTCAATACTAACCAAGGTAAGGGCAGATGTTGAAAAGTTCATGATCAACTTCATCAATATTTTGTTTGGCGTGATCATCGGCGTTGTATTTGTATTTGTGTATGCTGCGGTTTACATTCACTGGAGTATTCCGGTGGCCTACCTGGTAGGGATTTTGTGTTTAACAGTGATCACCAATTTCCTCAGCAAAAAGATCAAGATCATACAAAAAAATATTGTTGGTGAAACCACGGCGCTGGCGGGCTCTACTACCGAATCGCTCCGCAATATTGAGCTGGTTAAAAGCCTGGGACTTACCGAACAGGAAGTGGTAAGGTTGAATAAAAATACCTATAAGATACTCGGCCTCGAATTAAAAAAAGTAAAACGTATACGCAGTATCAGTTTTGTACAGGGCACTTTTGTAAATACGCTGCGCCAGGTGATCCTGTTCATTTTAATGTACCTCATTTTTAAAGATGAGATGAATGCGGGCCAGCTGGTAACCATGCAGATATTCTCCTTCTTTGTATTTGGCCCGTTGCAGGAGATCGGGAACATCCTGCTATCTTACCGTGAAGCCGAAGCATCACTGAATAATTTTGATAACCTGATGAAGAAGACACCTGAGCAGGAACCGGCTAATCCAAAAGCATTGAATAATATTGAAACACTTTCTTTTAAATCAGTTTCTTTTAAGCACCAGACGGCATCACATAAAGCCATTAACAATATCAGCTTTGATGCAAAGATCGGGGAAACCATTGCCTTTGTTGGCCCGTCGGGTTCCGGCAAATCTACTTTGATGAAATTACTGGTGGGTTTATACCGTCCGTTGGAAGGAAAAATTTTATATAACAATTTGGATGAAACGGAAATACGGTTCGACGATCTCAGAAAACAAATTGGTTTTGTAACACAGGATACCAACCTGTTCAGCGGCACCATCCGCGAAAACCTGATGTTTGTAAACCCCGCTGCTACCGAAGCTGAACTTAATGATGTATTGGTAAAGGCCAGTTGTACGGGTTTATTGTCCAGGGCCGAAAAAGGACTGGATACCATGATCGGAGAGGGCGGCTTAAAATTATCTGGCGGCGAAAAACAACGCATTTCCATTGCCCGTGCCCTGTTGCGCAACCCGCATTTACTGATCTTTGATGAAGCTACTTCGGCGCTGGATTCGATAACGGAAGAAGAGATCACCAATACCATCAGGGACCTGTCTTCACAAAAAGACCAGATCACCATTTTAATTGCACACAGGCTGAGTACCATCATGCATGCAGACCGCATTTATGTGCTGGAAAAAGGCGATGTGGTAGAAACCGGCTCGCACGAAAAATTACTGGAAGAAAAAGGCTTGTACTTTGCCATGTGGCGCCAGCAGATCGGCGAAAGAAAAAGACATCTATCCTCATCACCCTTATTAAACTGATTCAAATGACAGGAATTCAAATTTTAGGAATGTTGGCCGGTACCATTACATCCATCACTTTTTTACCCCAGGTTATCAAGGTCTGGAAATCAAGATCGGCAAAGGACCTTTCATTGGTTATGTTGGTGTTATTAATGGCCGGCGTTTCTTTATGGCTGGTTTATGGCCTGGTTATTATGGATGGCGCCATTATTTATACCAACAGTATGGTATTGATCATGACATTGATCCTCCTCTTTTTTAAACTGAAATATAAGTAGGCTGTATCATTTATTACAGAAAACAATTAGGGCTTTTGTACCTTTGCCTCCATGTTGAAAAAACCAAGGCCCAATTATTACTGGAGTATTCTAACGATGAAATGTCCCCGTTGCAGGCGTGGACCCATGTTTACAAACAGCAATCCATTTAAAATCCTGAAGCTTTCCCATATTTTTGATATGCCGGACAAGTGCCCGGTTTGCAGGCAGAAATTTGACCTGGAAGCCGGTTTTTGGTTTGGAACCGGTTATGTCAGTTATGCATTGGCGGTTGCCGTTTCAGTGGCAACATTTATTGCATGGCTTGTTTTTATCGGCGTTTCTACTGATGATAACCGGATATTCTGGTGGCTGGGTACCAATACCGTGGTACTGGTAATTACACAACCCTGGCTGATGCGCTTGAGCCGTGTATTGTACATCCGATTTTTTGTGAAGTATGATGAAAATTATGAGCAAACAGAACCGGTTACCTTACATTAATCTTCACTCTTTTTAAAAATATCCGTAAAAATATTTTCCTTGTCCAGTTCTTCAATGTCGCTCAGTACCAGTTCAAGGGCTTTGGTGCTTTTATAGATCTCCAGCAGCGACAACAGAATTGATAAAAATAAAAACACCAGGCTCGCTGCAAATATCCAGTGCGCAAGCATCATCCAGTTACGGAAAATCGTGTACATACAGAGGATACAGCATAAAAAACTCATAACACTCAATCCCTGCATATAGCGTATCAGGTTTATCCTGCTGCGGAGATTTTTTAACTGGCTTAAAATATTCCTTTCTTTTCCGCCACTGGCATATTCGGCATGCAGCTTACGTACCAGGGTGGCCAGCGACAAAAAGCGGTTGGTATAGGCCAGCATCATTAACGTGATGGCAGGAAACAATAAGGCAGGGGTGTTGATGTTGATATCTATCATGTTACAAAGTAACTTTCTTTTTCCGTTCTTTTTTACCAGCGATCCATTTTTGTGCCTTATATCCCAGCCAGGCACATCCGGTGCCTATAATTGCACCAGCCAATACATCGCTTGGATAATGAACACCCTGGTACATTCTGGCCCAACCAACACCTGCGGCATAGATATAAGCAGGCGCAATTACATACCATTTGCGGTATCGTATTGCCAAAGTTGTGGCAGTACAGAATGCAGCAGAAGTATGGCCGGAGGGAAAAGATAACCAGTAACTTGCTTTATCTCTTTTAACAATAAAAGGATATTCATAAAATGGCCTTTTCCGGTTCACGATATTTTTTATAGTATAGGTAAGGCCGGTAGTCAGTAAAACGGACCCTCCCATGTACAGGGCATCCTGTAATAATTTTTTATCGTGGCTGATCAACCCGGCAATGGCTATACCAACCGGTGCCGCTATGATGACAACATCTACCGAAGCTGAATTTATTTCAGCATATGTATTCTTAAAACCGGTTTCATTCTTATTGATCTGTTTCAAAATATTTATATCAATATTTTGAGCAAATGAAGCATGGTATGTAAACAGGAGCAAGATGAACCCGATCAACCTTTTATTATTCTTCATTTGATGCATTGAATTATTAATATTGCAAGATAATTGAACCTCCCGTAAATTCCGTTTAATGAAAAGGAACTTTATTTTTTATATACATTCCATAACCGGCCTGGTTTCTGGCATATTTATTTTGCTGATGTCCTTATCGGGCGCCGTGTTGGTTTTTCATGAGGATGTGGATTCGGCCCGGCTTTCTTTTTTTGACCCCGGAGGTTACCGAATCCCGGTTGATAGTGTTTACCGGGTTATACAAAAAACATATCCTCAAGCGCAGATCAGCAATTGTGAACTACCCGGAAACAAGGGGGCTTTTTCTTTTTTCATTTATGATCCGTCTTATAAAAATGGAGAAAAAGTAATGGAAGTTTTTTTACATACCCAAACAGGTGCCATCATTGGGAAAAGGGGTGGCAGTGATGATACCCAAAATAATTTCATGAGCTGGTTGTCAAAATTCCACAACAGTTTTCACCTGGACAAAACAGGCGAGTGGCTGCTTGGTTTATTTGCACTTGTCTTTTTACTGGGTATCATTACCGGGCTGATCCTGTTCAGGAAAAATTTACCGGCTGTTTTATTATTCAGGAAAGCAGCGTATAAGAGAGACAACCTACACCAGTTGATAGGGGTGTATGCATTGTTGTTTAACCTCATGATCGCGGGAACCGGTTTCTGGATGCAACGCTATGTGTTTAAAAAGGAATTTTATGCGGCCAGTAATTACACCCCGGTTTTAAAAACATCACCTGCATTATCTTTTCATTTCGATTCAGCTTATAAAAAAATAAAAAAACAATACCCGGATTTTACAGCCTGGGTTATTTATTTTGCCCAAAGCAGTGCCGGTAAAACCGCTGTGTATGGCAGCCGAGCTTCCAATGCATTTATTCATTCCAAAAAATTTGCGGATCTGATTCTGTTAGACAGTGCGGGAAAGATTTCCGGTACAAGATTAATTGAAGAAAATACACCTTCGGATAAATATGATATCATCAACTCGCAACTGCACATGGGCAGGTTTGGCGGTGCCGGTATAAAGATCATTTATTTTGTTTTTGGGCTAACCGGTGGGTTGCTGAGTATAACAGGGTTTTTATTGTGGTTACGAAGAAGAAAAGAAAAAAAATAGCCGGGAAGATGGTAAGACGGAAAACTTAAATAAGTCGGGGGTTCTGCTTTGCTGAACCCCCGACTTATTTTTTCTTAGTTACGTCTTACGGCCTTCCCGGCAAAAAAATAAAGCAGGTTTTTACTTATTTAAATTAACGGTTAATGGTATATTCAGTTTAATACTGAAATTTCTGCCCATATTAAAAACACCCATTCTTCCGGTTGCCTGGTTCTCTTCGGCATATTTTAAGCGGCTTAAATGATTTTGATAAGCCACATCGCCAATATTCAATGCACTAAATCCAAGGCTGAAAATGGTTTGATCCTTTTTATTTACAAAATCAGTTCCAATGCCTGCATTCAGTAAAGTGTAACCGGTTGTAACCGTTTCGGTATTGTAAGCTGAAAACACATTTTTTTTGCTGAAAGTATTATCCACTTCAAACTTTATATAAAAATTCTGCACCTGTTTGGTGAGCCTGTTAAAACTGCCTTTAAATTCTGTTACCAGTTTTGAAGCAGGTATAAACGGTAAATATGTATTGCCTTCAACCGGGTTGCGCAATTGCCCGCTCACCACAGAAAAAGTATTTAAGATATGCAGCCAGTCCAGCGGGTGCGGATGAATATCTACTGTAGCTTCCAGGCCGGTTAAGGCGGCTTTGGTCTGGTCAAATTGAAAAGCGGTTAGATCTTCGCCATTGTAATTTACAATTGAATCGCTGCCCATCGCCGATTGCAGCTTCCTGTAAAAAATAAAATTATCGAAGCTGTTATAAAATGCAGACAAACCAACCGAAATATGTTCCGTATTGTAATCTATTCCTGCATCCAGTTGTAAACTGGTTTCACTTTTTAAACGGGTATTGCCATATTCATAACGTATGGTTCCTTCATGTGCGCCATTGCTTGCCATTTCCGGAATACTGGGCGCCCTGAAACCACGGGCAATGTTGAATTTAAGGTTTACGGCATCGGTAACCTGCGCTGCCATGCCAATACTTCCAGAAAAATTCGAAAAGGATCTTTTAAAAGCATTCCCTTTGATGGCACTGCCATCCAGTAAAGCAGAAGCATGTACATTCCTGTTATCAAATCGTACGCCACCGCTCAGCGTAATATGCTTAATGGTTTTTTGAGTAAACGCATAAACGCCAAGATCGAAAAGTGAATAATCCGGTATCAGTTGCTCCTCACCTTTATTGGTATTTTTTTGCTGCATGCCATTAATTCCAAAAGAAGTTTTCCATCCCTTCATTTCGGCCAGGCGGTATTGGGCAGTGTAGGTAATGGTCTTCAGGTTAAAAAACAAAGCACGTTCCCCGGTATTATCCGGGTTACCAAACTCTTCACGTTGGTTTTGCTGGTAACCGATATTGAAGGTGAGCTGGTTTTTACCCAGTTTAATATTATTGTCTGTTGCAATTTTAAAATGCCTGATATGCTGGTAAGGAATGAATGGGGTTGAAGTTTTGAAGTCCTGGTTATTGGCCCTTTGGGTAATACCACCGGCCAGGTTTTTTATAAAAAAACCATCCCCATCACGCTCGCCCTCTATCAACCCGGCTTTTAAATTAAAGTTGCTGATTATTAAATGGCTGAATCCCCATTTACCATTATAACCTGCATATCCGCCAATATTGTTTTCGGTGAATTTTGAATTGAATACCCGGCCATCATATTTATTTTTATAATCACCGGCGGCTTTATTGGATGTGTACAGGTTCCAGTTAAATCCATTTTTATTGCCACCCATATTCAGGTTGATGGTACTTAAATGATTATTGGTTTGGTAATTACTGGATAGATTGGCTTTGATCGTATTTACCGGTACCGGTACATTGGTTATGATATTCACCACACCGGCCATGGCATCACTGCCGTAAATGATGGAAGCCGGACCTTTCAGTAATTCAATTTTATGTACACTGGCTTCATCAATTTCAATGCCGTGCTCGTCGCCCCATTGCTGCCCCTCCTGCCGAACACCATCATTGATGGTGAGCACCCGGTTATAACTTAAACCCCGTATCACCGGTTTTGAAATGGCAGGGCCTGTTGCCAATGTAGATACGCCTGAAATTTTAGTAAGCGATTCAATAATATTGGAAGAGGTATTCCTGAAGAAATCCTCCCTGCGCAGCACACTGACTGCAAAAGGAACTTTTTTTAACTGCGTAGCGCCGGTTACTCCCGTTACAACCACGGCATTATTTTCTATGATGGATTCACTGAGTGCATAATCTTTGGTAACATCGGTTGATATGTCAATATTTTCAACAATGCTGCTGTAGCCGATATGTGATATTTCAACGAGGTGAATGCCCGGTGGAATATTACTGATCTTGAAATGCCCGGCCGCATCGGATGCTGTACCCGACCTGATATCCGAAATATAGACCGTTGCGCCTGCAATGGCAGCGCCGGTTGAAGCGTCGGTCACCCTGCCTGAAAATGTTCCTTTTATGCCTGTTATGAATTTTTTACCCGGCTCAGCAAAGGCATTGCCCTGCGCTATGGCAGTTGTGCTGTTGAAAAACAGGAAGAATATGAAAACGGTTATTGAAATTGTACGCATTGATCTTGATTTAATAATGGGAAGAGTTGATCCGTGGATGATCCTTGAAAAAAAATGAAGGCAGCAAACCCGGTTTTACAAATGCTTATTAAACCAATGGCGGGCCACGTAATAAAAAGAAAGTATGCGGGGAAGAAAGAAAGTGAATTGGTTTTTCAACCTTTTCAGGCGAAAACAACCGGTTAACGGCAAACTGAATTTCTTTGCTGATATCTGTAAAGGGCGATTCGGCAACAATATTATCGCAGTGGCAGTTAAAAGTTCTTTTGCCAAGTTGCTCCCCGTTGCTGCAGGCCGGATGTTTAACCGTATCGGCATGATCGGCCAGCCAGTTATGAAAAACAATGGTAGGTGTAATACTGAAGGCAAATACGATCAGGAAAACAACGGCTATAATTTTTTTTATGATAAGGCTTTTGATCAATGTTTATTTTTTTTGCTACAATGTTGCAAATATAGCCATTCTTCTGAAAAAAGGAATATTTTTCTCCGGTGGGCCCGGCTTCGGAATCTATTGTACAATAGTGTTTAACAGTGCATTTCAGGAGTAATACTGCAGGGGAATTATAAATAAGTTCAGATTTTCACTATTTTGTAAGGGAACCCGTTAAAAAAATATACCGGTTAATAAACTTTTATAAATTGTTAAAGTCATACTCAAACTAAAATTATTATTATGAAAAAATTAAAACAACTGCTGATCATCATGATGTGTTTTACTGCAGTACCTGTTTATGCAGCTCCACAAAATGATTCTACAGGATTGCCGGGCGATCATTTCAGTTTACAGGGTGCGTTGGATATGTTTAAACAGGCATCTTCCCCGGAAGAATTTGAGAAACTGATCAATACGCCGGGTAAAAATGTAAATAATCTTGACCTGAACGGGGATGGAGAGGTTGATTACATAAAAGTAATTGACAAAACAGCAAACAGCATGCATGCATTTGTGCTGCAGGTAGCCGTTTCCGAAACAGAGAACCAGGATATAGCAGTTATTGAACTGGAAAAAACAGGCGATACAACTGCCGTACTTCAAATTATTGGCGATGAAGAAATTTATGGCGAAAAAGTTATTGCAGAGGCATCCGAAGAAGGAGATGAAGTAAATGATGATAACGGTAACAGCAGCCCCGGAAATGGTCCTTATGCAGAGGACTTTGAAACATACCGTTTTGTTGTGAATGTTTTTTACTGGCCCGCTGTCCGTTACGTTTACCGCCCGGCTTATGTTCCCTGGGTTTCTCCCTGGAGGTGGCGTCATTACCCGGGCTGGTGGAAGCCCTGGCGGCCGCTGTCATGGCATGTATTTCATCCCCGGCGTTTACATTATAACAGGCATTATGCCATTGTACGCACACACCGGGTTGCAGGTGCTCACCGGGTTTATATGCCTCACCGGGTAAGTTCAGTTACCGTAAGAACTAGAACAACCGTTGCCCGCAATAATTATAGAGTTACCCGTACCAAAGTAACAGGGCCAAGGGGAAATACCAGGGTAAAAACTACGGTAAGGAAAAAAGGAAGAAGGGGATAGATATTAATATAATCTGATTAAAATATTAACGCAAAGCTGCAGGATTTAAACTGCAGCTTTTTTATTATTGTATTTCATCACAAATAATAATAGTTTTTTAAAGCTTCGTTCAATAAATATAAACGTCTTACCGTCTTGCCGGCAAAAAATTGATTTTAATAAATTCAAACTTCCATTTCTTTTTTTTCAGCTAACTTCAAAATAAAATTTAAATCATGGCTCAATTTATATTGGCACTCGACCAGGGTACCACCAGCTCCCGTGCAATTATTTTTGATGAAAAAGGAGCCATGATAACCACTGTACAAAAAGAATTTACACAGATTTTTCCGCAACCCGGTTGGGTTGAGCATGATGCCGGTGAAATATGGAGTACCCAGTTGGGCGTAGCAGCAGAAGCTATTACCAGGGCCGGCTTATCTCCCGAAAATATAGCGGCCATCGGTATTACCAACCAGCGGGAAACTACTGTGGTTTGGGAACGTGCAACCGGGAAACCCATCTACAATGCCATCGTTTGGCAGGACCGGAGAACGGCATCTTTTTGTGATGAACTGCGGGCAAAAGGCCTCGATAAAACGATCCGGCAAAAAACGGGATTGATCGTTGATGCTTATTTTTCGGCCAGTAAAATAAAATGGATACTGGATCATGTTGAAGGCGCCAGGGAAAAAGCGGCAAAGGGTGAACTGTGTTTTGGTACCATTGATACCTGGCTGGTATGGAACTTAACCAAAGGGCAGGTACACGTAACCGATGTGTCCAATGCATCCCGTACCATGCTCTGCAATATTCATACCGGGCAGTGGGATGGGGAACTGGAGAAAATATTTGATATACCGGGCAACATGCTTCCGCAAATACGCAGCAGCAGCGAAGTATACGGCACCACTCAGAATATTTTAACATCACATAATATCCCGATTGCAGGTATAGCCGGTGATCAGCAGGCCGCATTGTTCGGACAAATGTGCACTAAACCCGGCATGGTTAAAAATACATATGGTACAGGTTGTTTTATGCTGATGAATACCGGGGAACAGCCGGTAATATCAAACAATAATTTATTAACTACCATAGCCTGGAAAGTAAACGGCATTACCCATTATGCTTTGGAAGGCAGTGTTTTTATTGCCGGTGCCGTGGTACAATGGTTAAGGGATGGATTGGAAGTCATTAAAAGATCTGATGACGTTGAAGCACTGGCAGCTTCCATACAGGATACGGAAGGGGTTTATTTTGTTCCGGCTTTTGCCGGGCTGGGTGCGCCTCACTGGAACCAGTATGCCAAAGGTACCATGGTGGGCATTACAAGAGGTACAACTGCTGCACATATTGCCAGGGCCTCACTGGAAAGTATTGCCTACCAAACCATGGATGTTTTAAATGCCATGGAAGCCGACTCCGGGATTTCTATTAAAGAATTAAGGGTTGATGGCGGTGCAACGATCAATAATTTGCTGATGCAGTTCCAGGCAGATATTTTAAATACCAAAGTTGTCCGGCCTAAAGTAACGGAAACAACAGCGCTGGGTGCGGCATACCTTGCAGGCCTGGCCGTTGGTTATTGGAAAAGTATTGATCATATACAGGACCAGTGGCTGGTTGATGTACAGTTTGAATCCCGGATGCCTGGAGAAAAACAGGCTGATTTAAAAAAAGGGTGGCAGCGGGCCATAAAATCTGCCATTGCCTGGGCGGATGATAAATGAAATGACAGCATTTTCAGATTCGTGTTAAAAATTGGGGACTCAATTATTTCTAAGTTCTCTAAGCCCCCTCTCCTCTGGAGTTCCTTGCAAAGGAACGAGCATAGCTCAGTTGGGAGTGAGTTCAAATAATTTTACTACATTTCAATATCAATTAACTGCTTATGAATAATTTCCTGTTCGAACTGATCGGAACTGCATTTTTAATATTGCTTGGTGATGGCGTTGTTGCAAATGTTGTTTTAAATAAAACATATGGCAAAAACAGCGGCTGGATCGTTATTGCTTTTGGCTGGGCCATAGCCGTTTTTGTAGCAGTTTATATTGCTGCTGCAAAAAGCGGCGCTCATTTAAACCCTGCTGTAAGTATTGCACTGGCTGCTGCCGGTAAATTTGACTGGGCATTGGTGCCGGTTCACATAGCAGGTCAATTCTGCGGAGCCATGACCGGAGCCTTACTGGTATGGGTAACCTATAAAAAACATTTTGATGAAACCGATGATGCCGGTTTGATAAAGGCAGTATTTTGTACAGCGCCTGCCATAAAAAATACACCGTATAATTTAGCAACGGAGATCATCGGCACATTCGCACTGGTGTTTGGCGTATTTTTTATTACCGGTGCCGATGTAAAACTGGGTGCACTGGATGCATTACCGGTTGCTTTGCTGGTGCTCGGTATCGGCTTAAGCCTGGGTGGCCCAACCGGTTATGCCATTAACCCTGCCAGGGACCTGGGACCCCGTTTCATACATTTCATACTTCCAATAAAGGGAAAAGCGGGTAGTGATTGGGGTTATAGCTGGATACCCGTTGCCGGCCCTGTAACCGGTGGCCTGATCGCTGCATGGGTTTATCACCTGGTTCAGTGATCCCCGGGGAAACGCATATCAGCAACAACAGGATAATGATCGGAATAAGGAACTTTTATAACATGGAAACGGTCAATTTCCAGTTCTTTATCAGCCAGTATATAATCTATTCTCAAGGTTGGCGATATAAAATTGAGCGTTCTTCCAAAACCCGATCCTTTTTTTAAAAAAGCATCCTGTAAATTTCCTTTTAAAGTGAAATAGGTATAGGAATTGGGGACATCATTAAAATCGCCGCAAATGATAACGGGGTAAGGACTTTCCTTTATTTTTTGACGTACAGCTTCTGCCTGCGATGACCTTTTTATATATGCATTCCGCAGCCTGTATGCAATGGCTTTGCTATCACCATATGTTTTTTTAACCCCCCCGTTCAAATTACGCATGGCATTGTAATGCCATCCTTCAAACATAACCGATTGCAGGTGCGTGGTAAAAACCCTGATTGTATGTTCATTAAATTTGATATCTGCATACATAAGCGGATCAGCCAGGTCTTCTTCACTGAAAAAAATATGCCCGGTATCAGTGATCGGGTATTTGGAGATGATCACCGAAGCTGTTAAAATGGTAGTTTGATAAATACGGGCATGGTACCTCACCTGCTTGAAATAACTGTACCTGTAACCTTTTTCCATCAAAGCCGCTGGTATGGAATCCCAGTATTTTGAATCTTTGAAATACAGGTATTCCTGGAAACACAATACATCCGCATCCGTTCTTTTTATCAGGTCTAGCATTTCAGTCTCATGATCCGGCTTGCTTTTATGGGATGTGTTCGACTGTCCCCACATCGATAAGTTCCAGCTCATCACCCTTAAAATGCCCGGTTCTTTGGACGCCTGTATCTTTTTTGGAAAATGAAAACCAATCATCACAGAAACCTGTTGCCAGCCCAGGAGCAGGGCTGCCAGGCATACAAAGGCCCATTTTGATCTCCGGAAGATCCAATAGATAAAAAAACCGAGCAAAACTATAAATAACAGGGGAAATGCCAGCCCAAGCATGGCTATTAACCACGACTTTCCTGAACTGATAAACGGAACCAGGCAGGCCAGGAAATAACATAATATGGCCATGATATTTGCAACGCTGAAAGATATCCGTATTATTTTCCTGATTCGGGGCAACATATATCAAATTTAAAATGAAACTAAGCAATTTCTCACTTAACGGAAACCCCCGGCATATAGTATTTGATTTGGATCTGACCAACGGTAAGGCAATATAATTAGTTCAAAAATTCCCCTTAAAATGGCAAACCAGAAATTTCAAATTTCAAACTTGATCCCTTACCTTTGCGCCCTGAAATAGAATACATATATAATTAAATAATTCTTATGGCCAATACCGGTAAAATTAAATCGATCATCGGCGCTGTGGTTGACGTTCAGTTTGACAGCGACAGCAAACTTCCCGAAATTTTAAATGCGTTGGAGTTAAAACGTGAAAACGGCGATACGCTGGTGTTGGAAGTGCAACAGCACCTTGGTGAAGACAGTGTTCGTACCATTGCCATGGACGGAACCGAAGGCCTGGTAAGGGGTACCGTTGTAATTGATACCGGTAAGCCGATCGCCATGCCGGTAGGTGATGCTATTAAAGGCCGTTTGTTTAATGTAACCGGCGACGCCATTGATGGTCTGCCCCAGGTCAGCAAAGTAGGTGGCCGCCCAATTCATGCCAAGCCTCCATTATTCGAAAACCTGAGTACAGCCAATGAGATCCTGTACACCGGTATTAAAGTTATTGACCTGATCGAGCCCTATGCAAAAGGTGGTAAGATCGGTTTGTTTGGCGGAGCTGGTGTGGGTAAAACCGTACTGATCCAGGAACTGATCAACAATATTGCAAAAGCATACAGTGGTGTTTCGGTATTTGCAGGTGTGGGTGAAAGAACGAGGGAAGGAAATGACCTGATGAGAGAAATGATCGAAGCAGGTATCATGAATTATGGCGAAAAGTTTAAACACAGTATGGAAGAAGGCGGATGGGACCTGAGCGCTGTGAATATGGAAGACCTGAAAGAATCAAAAGCAACTTTCGTTTTTGGTCAGATGAACGAACCACCGGGAGCAAGGGCTCGTGTGGCTTTGAGCGGACTGACCATTGCTGAATATTTCCGTGATGGAGATGGAACCGGCCAGGGAAAAGACATTTTATTTTTCGTAGATAACATCTTCCGTTTTACACAGGCAGGTTCTGAGGTATCGGCTTTATTGGGCCGTATGCCATCAGCCGTGGGATACCAGCCAACACTGGCAACCGAAATGGGATTGATGCAGGAAAGGATCACATCTACAAAAAATGGTTCGATTACTTCTGTACAGGCGGTTTATGTACCTGCGGATGATCTGACCGATCCGGCACCGGCAACTACATTTGCCCACCTGGATGCTACTACAGTATTAAGCCGTAAGATCGCGGATCTGGGTATCTATCCTGCGGTTGATCCACTGGATAGTACTTCACGTATCTTAACGCCGTTGATCGTAGGAGATGAACATTATAATACAGCAAACCGTGTAAAATTAATTTTACAGCGCTATAAAGAATTACAGGATATCATCGCCATCCTTGGACTGGATGAATTGAGTGATGAAGATAAACTGGTGGTATCACGTGCACGTAAGGTACAACGTTTCTTAAGCCAGCCTTTCTTTGTGGCCGAGCAGTTCACCGGTTTAAAAGG
>Ga0154020_10005319_pt1 | contig 15220 bp, 15 predicted proteins | sample Klosneuvirus_201_FD_109709 | JGI IMG/M metagenome (GOLD analysis project Ga0154020, IMG submission 109709) | Active sludge microbial communities from wastewater, Klosterneuburg, Austria - Klosneuvirus_20160825_MG | ecosystem: Engineered > WWTP > Aerobic digester > Activated sludge | place...
CGATCTCTGTAGACATCCTTGGACGTTATATCATCGGCGGATACGCCGGGACCACGCTCCCCGCGACGTCAGCGAACGCGCGGATACTGGTGATTTGGAATTGATCCGGGAATAATAGGGCTGGAAAGAAGCAGATTCAATTTGGATCTGTGATTCTAAACAGCCCGCCCCCCGTTTTTAGTTAACCGCGGCAACGGTCTCGTGATTGGTGAAGCGAAAGACCTGCAGCTTTTCCGTGACTGAAGTGGTGCTGGTCAGGACCTTCGCCGCGCTGGCGATCCCGCGGGCATACTTGCGCAGATCGACGTAGCCGTTTTCTCCGACGCAGTAACGGGTGAAGTCCCAGCGTCCGGCAAGGCGTAATTCGCTGCCGTAGGAGGTCGCGCCCACCAGCTTATAGCTGCCATCGCTGGCTTTAGCAAAGGCAGGGCCTCCAGAGTCACCGGCACAAGCGCCACCATTCGCCTGAACGATCTTTGTCTTACCTGACTCATCATAGTCGATGGCCCGCGCGTTGAGCTGCGGTCCCCGGAGGAGCAGAACGTTACCGCTGTTGTGGTCGTCGTGAATAGTGGCTTTGACCGCGCGGAGTTTACCGGTCGTGTTGACAGTCCTGGTCGCCGTGACGCCATATCCGGCCAGCAGCACTTCCTGACGCTGCTTGAAGAGCGACGTCTCGGCAACGACGTCGACGGGCTTGTAGGGTGACGGTGCAGTCCCCTCAAGCGCGAGGAGCGCGACATCGTTAGAGGCGTAAACCGAAGGATCCTTCGCACCGACGATGTGGGAATCATAGAATTTGTGAACGGCGATGGCCCGGACCCGACGGGCCAGACTCACATCCTTGCCGACTTCGAGTTCGAATACGGCGAGCATAGGCTGATCACCATCGCCGCTGACCTTTCCGTCCTGATCGGTCACGCAGTGGGCGGCAGTCAGAAGCACGTCAGGTCGAATGAGGGTGGAGGTGCAAAAGCTCTTACCCTTGGCGAAAAGGTCCTGATTGGTGAGGGCAACCGTGGCGGTGCGGGCCGCTGTGATGTCACCGGCGGAGACAACATATCCGCCGACGATATTTAAATTGGAGTCATCCGTTGCGTCGGTCGGAGATTTGGGGCCGCATGATGTCAGAATGCTGGACCCAAAAACGAGCAGGCCGGCAAAGGACGATGGCGAAAAAACAGCCCGTCGTGAACGTAGATTCAAGTGATTGGAGCGACTTTGCTTTCTCATCTTCTTTCCCCTTTGTGATGCCGGGCATACTTACCTGCTTGTTGACTGGCCAGCCAGCCAATTTAGTCAAATTAGCCACTTACCTGGTGCTTGTCAAGGGGTTGATGTCTATATTTTGCTTAAAATACGGATATTTACGCCATTTTGGCGTGCTGTGGGAGGAGGATCATATCCAAAGAATTTTTTGCCTGACGGAGGGCAGATTGGATATAAGAACGGATCGCTTCAAAAGGAGTCGTCAAATGATGTGTAAGTCGCTCGCGGTCCGAATCTTTGTAGTTCTGATGGCTGTTGCCGGATTTTCTGTGGCCGTTGTGCCGGACTCCCATGCTGCCGGTAAAAAGATTGGCATCATTTTCGACAAGGGTGGCAAAGACGATAAGTCCTTTAACGCTTCGGCCTATAAAGGCGTGATGGAAGCGAAAGACAAGCTCGGCGTCGACGTGAAGTATGTGGAGGCAACTGACGACAATTCCTTCGAGCCGCTGTTGCGGCAGTTTGTGCGTAAGGATTTTGACCTGATCATCGGCGTTGGGTTTGCCCAGGCGGAAGCTATTGGTAAGGTCGCAAAAGATAATCCAAAGAAGCAATTCGCAATTGTCGACTCCATCGTAGACCTCCCGAATGTGCGGTCGCTCATGTTTGCCGAGCACGAAGGATCGTTTTTGGTCGGCGCCATGGCAGCGATGAAATCGAAGTCTGGCAAAGTTGGATTTATCGGTGGCATGGATATTCCGCTGATTCGCCGCTTCGAGATGGGATACCAGGCAGGTGCCAAGCATGTTAATCCAAAGATCAATGTCGTCTCCAATTATGTCGGTGTTACACCGGACTCCTGGAACAATCCGCCTAAAGCGAAAGAGCTGGCACTGACTCAATTCACCGCCGGCACAGATGTGATCTTTGCCGCAGCGGGGGCGTCAGGTGCTGGACTCTACGATGCGGCGGAGGAGAAGAAGAAACTGGCCATCGGCGTTGACTCAAATCAAAACTGGATCAAGCCCGGAACGATCCTCACCAGTATGCTTAAGCGGGTTGATGTCGCCGTATTCAAGACGGTCGAAGAGACGGTGCAGGGCAAATTTGCCGGTGGAACGACTGTGTTTGGCCTGAAAAATAACGGTGTTGATTACGCGATGGATGAGCATAACGCCAAATTAGTGCCCGCTGATATGAAGAAGAAAGTAGACGACATCAAGGGACTGATTATTGCCGGAAAGATCAGTGTGCCTGATTTTTACGAGAAAAAAGGCAAATAGGCGTGCACGAAACACAGCGTGGGGACGCACTTGATGTTCGCATCGTCGGCCTCACCAAAATTTTTGGCGCCGTCCGTGCCAACAGCGGCATCAATCTCCACCTGAAGCCCGGAACTATCCACGGACTCGTCGGCGAAAACGGTGCCGGCAAGTCGACTACAATGAAAATGCTCTATGGTCTTTACGCGCCGGACGCGGGTGAGATCGTGGTTAATGGGACGGCGCGGACGTTTAAATCCCCGACGGACGCCATTGGTGCCGGCATCGGCATGGTGCATCAGCATTTTATGTTGGCCGAGCCCTATTCGGTCCTCGACAATATTATACTCGGCGCCGAGCCTGTTCAGAAATTTCCCAAAGTATTTCCCCGAAACTTTCCCCGAATATTTCCGCGCGCTCTGTGTCCCATCAATCGACGCCAGGCCGCCGAACGAATCACGAAAGTCACAGCTCAATATGGCCTCGATGTCCCCCTTGATGCGCGAGTGGCATCGCTGCCGGTCGGAATTCAGCAGCGGATCGAAATCATCAAACTCCTCTATCGCCATGCGCGCCTCCTGATTCTGGACGAGCCAACAGCTGTATTGACGCCCCTGGAAACCAGAGAGCTTTTTGCAAACCTTCGTCGCCTTCGGGCTGAAGGGCATTCCGTTGTCATCATTACACACAAGCTTGAGGAAGTGATGGCGATCACGGATGAAGTATCGGTCATGCGTGCCGGCAAAATGGTGGGGAAGGTCGAGACAAATGCAACTTCAGTGGAAGAGCTCGCCGCATTGATGGTCGGGCGTGAAGTCAACCTCCGCATCCCCGTTAAGCCGGCAGCGCCCAGGAATGACAGCGTCTTTGAAGCCCGAAATTATACGCTGCGGCGCGCAAAGGCCGGATCTGACGAACGCAGCGTCGTGCTGGATGACCTTAATCTTCGGGTGCGGGCGGGAGAAGTTGTTGGTGTTGCCGGAGTTGAGGGTAACGGCCAGCGGGAATTTTTCGAAGCGATGGTGGGCACTCTTTCTGCCGGGGCCGGCGGAAAAAAGGGTTATAGAATTGCTGGACACATCAACGTATTGTCCACTCCGATCACCCATGCGTCGTCTTCGGAAGTCCGCTCGCTGGAAATCGGCATCATCCCCTATGACCGCCATCGGGAAGGGCTGCTCCTGACCCATGATTCGCGGGAAAATTGCATGCTTGGCTATCAGCGCCGACCTGAGGCGTCACGTCGCGGGTTTTTGCGGATGAGAGCCCTGGCGGCGACCTCTGCGTCGATTTTTGAGACATTCGACGTGCGTCCCCGCGACACAATGCTGGAGGCAAAAGCCTTTTCGGGTGGGAATCAGCAAAAAATAATCGTAGGCCGTGAGCTGTCACGCAATCCCCGATTTGTCGTCGCCGCCAATCCCATTCGCGGAGTCGATGTTGGTGCAATAGAATTTATTCACACACAACTTATTGCCGCCCGCGATCGTGGAGCGGGAGTCCTGCTTTTTTCCTCGGACCTTGACGAAATTATGACACTGAGCGATCGCATCGTTGTGATGTATGAAGGGCGGATCGTTGGTGAGTTCAGCCGCGGCGCGTGCACCATCGAGCAGTTGGGGATGCTCATGGGCGGTGGCGGAGGTGATAAGCGCCATGGCTAATAAATTCGCAAAGATTCTGCAGCCCGTAGCCGCGGTCACCTTGGGGCTTCTTATTGGTGCGAGCGTGACGGTCCTGGCGGGAGAGAACCCACTGCACGTCTTAAGGCTTATTTTTTCGAGTGCATTCGGGTCACGGTACGATCTCGGAATGACATTATTCTATGCCACACCGCTGATGTTCACGGGATTGAGCGTTGCTGCGGCTTTTCACGGCGGGCTCTTCAATATCGGTGCTGAGGGCCAGCTGACTTTAGGAGCGCTTGCCGCCGCAGTCGCAGGCATTGTGTTTCCCGACCTTACGGCGCCATGGGGGATCCTGCTGGCCATTGCCGCCGCAGTAGTGACCGGCGCGTTTTGGGGAGCCATTCCGGGCTGGCTTAAGGCCGTGCGGGGAAGCCACGAAGTGATCACGACCATCATGCTCAACGCCGTCGCTGCGGGTCTTGCCGGCTGGGTGACGTTATATATGGTTCGCAACACGGAGTCGCAAAATCCGGAGACGATGGCGGTCGGGCCGGGGTTTTTGTTTACAAAGTTTGGCGCATTCGACGGTGCACCGCTTACGGTTGCCATTGCTATGGCAGTGTTGAGCAGTGTAGCGCTTTCATTTTTTCTACGGCGCACCCGACCGGGGTTTGAGCTGCGGGCCGTTGGCACCAGTGAGCCGGCTGCAGCGACGGCTGGCATCAGCGTGAAGCGCATGCAGGTCTTCGCCATGGCTTTGGCTGGCGGAATTGCCGGACTGGCGGGAATTGGTGATGTGCTGGGGGCGGCAGGAAAATTCAAGATGGGGTTTTCCGCCGATTATGGATTTGTCGGGATCGCCGTCGCGCTCCTGGCCCGGAACAATCCTTTGGCCATCATATTCTCAGCATTTCTTTTTGGAGCGTTGCACAAGGGTGCCGCCGATCTGGATTTTGAGACGGAAAATGTCACGAGAGACCTGGCGGTTGTGTTGCAGGCCTGTGTGATCCTGACGGTTTGTGCTGATGGTTTTTGGGAACTTTTTAAGCGCAGGAAGGCGAGGGTCTGAGTCGTGGAGACCTGGGACATAGCGTTACAACTTTTTGGCTCGACCGTTCGGATGTCGATACCGCTTATTTTTGCGGCGATGGCAGGTGTCATTTCCGAACGATCGGGGGTCATCAATATCGCCCTTGAGGGCTTCGTGCTGATCGGTGCTTTTTTTGCGGCGGTCGGGGCTCACTCCTTAGGGTCGCCTTGGGCTGGAATGGGGCTCGCATGCCTTGCTGGTGTTGTGCTGGCGTCGGCTTACGCACTGTTTGTGATTAATTTACGATCGGACCAGATCGTTGCGGGAACGGCGATCAACATGCTTGCTTTTGGAGCAGCACCGTTGTTGTGTAAAATGTTTTTCGACTCGGCATCGTCGTCACCGGCAATAGATCTGGCAAATCGGTTTCAGGTCGCACCATTATTTATTGGATTTGTGTTGGTGGTGGCCGTTTGGTCGTGGCTGAAATGGACTCCCGCAGGGCTGTGGCTTCAGTTTGCAGGTGAGCACCCGGAAGCGCTGGAGTGCGGAGGTATTCGCGTGCGGCGTGTGCGGTGGCTCGCCGTCATGGCGTCTGGTGCTATCGCCGCCGCCGGGGGGGCAACGCTTTCCATTTATTTATCCTCATCTTTCAGCCGCGGCATGTCAGGTGGCCGCGGATTTATGGCACTGGCCGCGATGATCTTTGGGCGCTGGAAGCCCATTCCGGCTGCCCTGGCCTGTCTGCTGTTTGGATTCACTGAGGCGGTGCAGATGCAGCTGCAGGGGATGAATTTTCCCGGGACATCTCAACCGGTTCCGGTTCAGTTGATATCAGTCATTCCCTATTTGGCGACGGTGGTGGTATTAGCTAGTTTTGTGGGTAGAAGCTACGCGCCGAAGGCGCTGGGAAAGGCCTATCAGCGGGCTTAAATTGCCTGCCTGAGTGGAGTGATTCTCTGGAGAATACGGGAAGCGATGCCGACGGATTTTATCGAACGACGCTCTGAGCAGCTCATGACCGAAGGCCTCAACGCCTTTGGGCGCGGTGAGATTGAGAAGGCGCGCGATGAGTTTAAGGCGTCGGCCCGCGTACGCCGATCCGCCGATGCGCTCACCTATTGGGGCTGGATGGAATCGCAGCTTGGTCAGACCGAGCGGGCTATTGAATTATGCAAGGAAGCCATCGATCTCGATCCGGATTTTGGCAATCCCTATAACGACATCGGATCGTATCTCGTGTCTATGGGGCGAACCGATGAGGCCGTGCCGTGGTTTTTGGAGGCGATTGAAGCCCCGCGCTACGAATCGCGGCATTTCCCCCATGTGAACCTCGCCAAGGTTTATCTTATGAAAAAGGAATATGAGATGGCCCTCGAGCACTTCGAGGCAGCCCTTGAATTCTCGCCGGAAGAGGAGAGCATCCTCAACGCCATTAAGGCGCTCAAAGATATTGTGCGATCAAAACACTAATTGCTCATTGCGGGCGGAGTTTGGCTTTGACGAAGAGTTCTTCCATTATTGAGATCTGCAAAAGACTTTATTCTAAAAACATGCTGGCTGCTGCCGATGGCAACGTCAGCCAGCGCATGCCGCGGGGACAGATACTGATCACTCCGACGCAGCTCCATAAGGGATTTATCAAGGCCAAAGATCTGGCCGTGGTGGACCTCAAGTCGGGGCGTGTGGTACGCGGGAGCCCTTCCGGCGAACGGGCGATGCACCTTGAGATTTATCGCCGGTATCCTCAGGCGCAGGCCGTTATCCACGCTCATCCACCTCATGCCGTTGCCTGGAGCATTGCGCGTCCGGAGTTAAGGGAATTACCTGCAGAGTCGATGTCGGAGCTGATTCTGGCCTTGGGGCGGATTCCGATCATCCCCTACGCCAGACCGGGGACCCAGGACATGGGGACGACACTCGTCGCGGCGTTAGGCACTCCGCCTTGCCGGGTTGCGATTCTCGCCCGCCACGGCGCAGTGAGTTGGGGTGAATCAATCGAAGAAGCCTATCGCGGGATGGAACGCCTGGAGCACGCGGCTTATATCCTGAAACTCGCAGAGGATCTTGGTGGCATCACGCCACTGGCACATGCGGAAGTGCAGCATCTTAGAGCCATGCGACGAGACCTTGGTGAGGTGTCACTGTGACGCTGACAAAGCCGCCGGAGCCGATGAAACCTGTGGAATCGATGGGACTGCGTTACGATGGGCAGAAGCTTTGGTTTCTGGATCAGACTTTATTGCCGCACCGGGAAGAATGGCTGGTCGCGGAACACCCTTCTGTCATGATCGAAGCGATAAAGATGCTGCGCGTACGCGGGGCACCTTTGATTGGTGTCGCGGCGGCGATGAGTCTCGGTGATTTTGAACAGCGTGGAGCCTCCCGGGCTGAATTGGTCGAGGCAGGCCGCCAGCTCGCCAGTGCGCGACCCACGGCGATCAATCTGATGCACGCCGTGGACCGCTGCCTCGCCGCCCGGTCCGCTGCAGAGGAGGCGCAGGCCATCTTCGCCGAAGACGTGGCGCTTTGCCAGCGTATCGGCCGGCACGGTGCGGGTCTGATTAATGATGGTTCCAATGTGATGACCATTTGCAATGCAGGCGCTATTGCGACGGTCGGCATTGGGACAGCGTTGGGTGTTTTCGCCGCGGCAAAGGCGCAGGGGAAAAAGTTTCATGTGTTTGTCCCTGAGACACGCCCGCTGCTGCAGGGCGCCCGCCTGACGACCTGGGAGTTAAACCGCCTTGGCATTCCCTTTACGCTCATTTGCGACAATATGATGGGCATTGTCCTCAGTCGTAAGAAGATCCAGACCGTCGTTGTCGGAGCCGATCGCATCGCCAAAAACGGTGACTTCGCCAATAAGATTGGCACGTATGGGTTGGCGGTGATGGCTCGGTACCATGGAGTTCCATTTTATGTGGCAGCACCTCATACGACGGTTGATCACAAGACTTTGCGCGGCGAGGATATTCCAGTGGAAACGCGCCATGCCGGTGAAGTCATCGGCACAGCGGGGCTTGCGGCAGCCGAAGTTTATAACCCGGCCTTTGATGTGACCCCCGCCGATCTTGTGACGGGGTGGATACTCGATTCAGGATTGAAGACGAAGAACGACTTTTTGGAGTAGAAGAAATGTCCGTTGAGAATACCTTGCGTGCCCGCAGCCAAGCCAAATGTGAAATGTGTTCCGCCGGCGGTGGTCTGGTGGTTTACGATGTGAAACCAAATTCTGGACCGTCCGCAGATACCAGTGTGATGGTGTGTGGTGTGTGTGCAGCGCAAATTGCGGATCCGGCCGCTGCCGACGCGGCGCATTGGCGGTGTCTTTCCGACAGTATGTGGAGTGAAGTCGCCGCGGTGCAGGTGGTCGCTTACCGGATGCTGAAGTCTTTCGTCGGGAATTCATGGGCCGAGGGTCTCGTCAGTCAGCTTTATCTCGATGATGAAACACAGAAGTGGGCGGATGAGGGACTGGGCGGTATTGGTGCAGGTGGGGTGGCGGGCAAACGCGCGGAGGCGGACGAGGGTGATGCACCACCCAAGGACAGCAACGGCGCACCGCTGGCGCAGGGGGATTCGGTGACGCTGATCAAGGATCTGGACGTCAAAGGTGCGAATTTTACCGCCAAGCGCGGGACGCTGGTGAAAAATATCAATCTCACTGGCGATCCGAAATTCGTGGAAGGCAAAGTCAACGGGACGACCATCGTGCTCGTCGCGGCCTATTTGAAAAAAGCTTAAGATTTAAGGGGCGTGATCAAGCGCCCAGCGGTCCCACATCCATTTGAAGGTGCGGGCAAGGTTGGCGGTGACGCCATTTAACTCGAGACCAACCCGGTAGGCCCGATAGGTTGACCCCTGTGTGGCGCCTGGCCCGTTGTCTGCGGCCGCGACTTCCTCCGGTGAGCACCAGATCACCTTGAAAGCGATCTTTTTGTCGAGAGTGACGAAGTCGAGCTCGGTATTGAGCGGGATCTCGCGCGATGTGCGTATGCCAATGCCGGTATTAGAGATGTTGATCATTACACCGTCGATGACGGCTCCATCGGAGGTTCGTCGAAACAGGGCGGGATATTCGGCGGGAAGATCCATGCGGTCTTCGTCGCGGCCTGATTCGTTGAATACGGGTGCGAGTTTTCGGGCGTGTGCATTCACCGGCGTACTCCGTCAAGTCGTTGGAAACCATTTTCAGGTCAGCTGGAAACCTTACGAAATGGTTTTCGGCAGGTTTCAGCTGCGACTTGAGGACGATAAGACAGAAATTAGTATCATGAATACGGTTGGTTAAGGCGATTGCTTCTTCTGTGCCGGGGCAGGTGACGTCGAAACATCCGCAAGTGTGTAGGTCGGGGCGTAAGGCTTCAGAGGTTGGCCGGCGGTTGCTTTTAGCCAGGCGAGGAGCTGTTTGGCATGGCGCTTGGTAAAGTTCGTCTGCTGTGGCATGGCGTGGGCGAGTTGCTCATACTTTGGCTTTGCGACGGCGACTTTATTGTAGAGCTTGTCGATCGTCAGCGCACCGATCAGAGAGGGCAGATCCGGGGCGCGTGTCGCGCCGAGGCCGTTGATGCCGTGGCAAAACTGGCAGCGTGCGAGGAAGATGCCCCGGCCGGACTGGTCGATGTTTTTATCTTTGAGCGAAAATTGCTCGTTATAGGGCGTCTCTTCAGCAAACTCTATCCCAACCAAAGTATCGAAATGGCGCCACGGCGTGAACGTGCTGTCCGTGGCACGCCAGTCGGTACCAACGACGAGTTTGGCTCCGGCGAAGGTCAGCGGATGCTCGTCGGTGACGTTGGGATCAGGGCGGATGGACGATGGGAAATTTGAGGTCCAGCCGTTGTCGCGGAAAATTTCGAGAGCGATAAAGACCTGGCGATCCGCGCGCAGGCGTGGAATTGAGAGGGGTAGCACCATGCCGCTGGCACTGTGCAGGAGTAACATCGTCGCAGTGAGCGGCAGCGGCTTATAGGCGGCGATGAGATCACGCAGGTGCATGCCGCGATAGCGAAACTCAGCTCCGTATTGGATGTCTTTTGTTTTCAACTCATCGAAGGTCATGCCTTTGAGGTCAATTTTCTGGAGGTTGACCTTGGCGTCGGCATTGCTGGCTGCACCGGGTTTCCTGATCCACATTTCCACTTCTACTTTTGCTGGTCCGGCCGCAGCTTGTGGGGCGTTTGGCGCGAGGAGGTTGTAAAGAGCGGCAGCGAGTACGATTGTGGCGACAGATCTCATGTTGAATCCTTTGAGGAGGGTTTCGGCGTCAGATGAACCTATAAGGAAATTATACACTGCATGAAAATACATGCGCAGAAAGTCAGCACCAGAGGTCGTCATGCATTATGAGAATAATAAGATATGCCGAATGTCACTTCATGACAGGGACAGGTCTGGAATAATCTCCTCAGAGTCGCAATGGCTTTTCGAAGATAAAGAAGGCAAAAAGAATGAGTAAAATATTTTCTACAGCGCTGTCGGTGACATTTATGGGGACGTTGTTGGTAGCTGGCGGTCCTGTCTATGCAAATCCCGTCGACCAGGGAGTCGCGATGGAACTCAACCCCAAGTCAGTCGTCGATGTGTCGGACGCCAACGTCTGTGGTGATTATAACGTCGTGAAGGTCTTTGACCTGACCCTGGATGATGCGGACCTGGATCAAGACGGGCACTTCATCATGTCACCAGAAAATCTCGCGCAGATTCAGCGGGAAGCCAAAGCTCTCATTTCCTTCAACGATGGATTGTTCGTGGCTCATCGTGGATCGGAAGCCATCTCCAAACTGACCCGGACGCTGGGTCTGAAGCGCGATCGTCGCGGAGCGTTCGTGCTCAGTTCCTGCCATGACATGGCGGTCCTGGATTCGTTTAAGCTCAAAATTGATCGGGATCAGCTCGTGCCGATCGACGACCGCTTAGGCGCCAATTATTTTACTCTTGGTGTGGAAGATCCGGAGACGCAGGATGCGCAGTATCTGAAGTACCACATGTTCGTGGACGTAGAGGCCCATCAGCTGAGTATTTTTACGCTGCTTTAGCGACAGGGTTATTTTTCACTGAGGGCTTTTTTCATGGCGGCGATGAATTCACTCATATCGCCCGCGCCCACGTGAACGTCCACCAGATGTCCCTTTCGGTCGATGAGCAACATGGTCGGGATGGCCATGACCAGGAACTTTGATTTGATAATCCCATCCTTGTCGAGCCCGATCGGGTAGGTCATTTTAAGGTCCGATTGCACTTTCTTTAGTTCATCCTCAGGTTCAGTTGCCAGCCCAAGGATCTGCAAGCCCTTGTCGCTGTATTTTTTGTGGAGTTCGTTGAGTTGAGGGATGGTCGAAAGACATGGGCGGCACCAGGGCTCCCAGAAGTCGATGATGGTGACTTTATCATCAAATTTTCCGCCCGAGGCCGGAGCAGGGCCAATCCATTTATCGATCTTTACTTCCGGTGCGCGCTTTCCCATCAACACCGAGCGCATGTAATCTTCGCCATCGCCGGGTTTTGGAGCGAGCGTCATTTTGAACTCGACGACCTTACTCTCGCGCACGACCTGCAGGGTGACGTTGGAGCCGACTTCGAAGGTTTTTATGGTCCCGATTAATTGCTCTGCGTCGAGGGTGCGTTTGCCGCTGACCGAGCAGATAAAGTCACCTCCTTGCAATCCTGCGTCCAAGGCGGGTGTGCCCGCCATGACCGCGTTGACGCGGGCGCAGCCGTCGGCGAATGTCGTGGATTTCAGCGCGGCGAGGTCACCGGGAGACTTCTGGCCGAGAGCGACGCCAATCCATGCGCGTGGTTTTTCCGGGACTTTGACTTTGGCGTGGGCCGCAGGCGTTGCGGCGAGGAGAAGCGTTGCCAGAATGATGCGCATAAGAGACCTCAATTTCGTTTAACTGGTGACAGTGCGTCTGTTAGATCGGGCTTTCCTTTGTTGTGTAGCCATGTCAGTTAGAGGCAAACGATTCGGCGCTGGCAGCGTTCAAAGCCCGGGCAAAAGACTCCGGAGCATTTGCTCCCAGCAAAGATCCCTCGGGAATGAACTCGAAGATTTCGCCGTAGTGGTGAATTTCCGCAAGGCCGGTGCGTTTCATGAGGTGCCACGGCTGAATCTCTTTGGTGTGCGTGAGCCCCATCGCGCCGACCAGTTCGGCGGCGGCCTTGACCGTCTCGTGGTGATAATTATGCACCCGCACAGACTTCCTTGCCGGCACGAGACCGACTGTCAGATGGGGTTTTTGGGTGGCGACTCCGGTTGGGCATTCGTTGGTATTGCATCGCAAGGCCTGAATGCACCCGAGCGCAAGCATCATGCCACGGGCTGAATTGCAGATGTCGGCGCCGATTGCCATGCGACTGACGATGTCGAAGCCGGTCATGACACGGCCTGAGGCGATGATCTTAATGTGCTTGCGGATACCAAATCCGACGAGGGCATTATGAACGAAGACCAAAGACTCTCGCAGGGGCGAGCCGACGTGGTTTGAAAATTCAAGTGGCGCAGCTCCTGTTCCGCCTTCACCGCCGTCGACGGCAATGAAGTCCGGATAAATTCCAGTCTTGACGATGGCCTTGCAGATGGAAAGGAATTCACGGCGCTTACCGATACAAAGCTTGAAGCCTGCCGGCTTGCCACCCGAGAGGTCGCGCATCTGGGCGATAAATTCCATCATCGTGATCGGTGAGTTAAACGCACTGTGGGCAGGGGGAGACAGGACGTCCTTTCCCATGGGCACGCCGCGGATCTGCGAGATTTCTTCGGTGACCTTCACAGCGGGGAGAATACCGCCGTGGGCGGGTTTGGCTCCTTGTGATAATTTCAGCTCCACCATTTTAACGGCTTCCAGCTGGGATTTTTCTTTGAATTTTGCCGGATCGAACTTGCCGTCAGGAGTGCGGGCGCTGAAGTAGCCTGTGCCTATCTCCCAGACGATATCGCCACCTGGCTCGAGATGGTAGGGGCTCAGTCCGCCTTCACCGGTGTCGTGGTAGAAATGGCCCAACTTTGCTCCGCCATTTAGGGAAAGAATGGCTTCGCGGCTTAATGACCCATAGGACATAGCTGAGATGTTGAGAATGCTAGCCGAGTAGGGCTTTTTACATTGCGGACTGCCAATGGTCACACGAAGGGAATCCGGATTGACGTGAGCGGGCGAGAGCGAGTGATTGAGCCACTCGTAGCCAACAGCGTAAACATCCGACTGCGTGCCAAAAGGAACAGTGTCGAGGACGCGCTTGGAGCGTTGGTAGACGATGGAGCGGGTCTCGCGGGAAAAGGGACGTCCATCGGTGTTGGACTCGACGAAGTATTGGTTGATCTCCGGTCGGATCATTTCGAAGAAATAGCGAAAGTGACCGAGAATAGGAAAATTGCGGCGAATCGTGTGGCCGGTCTGGGCCATGTCGTAGAAGCCAACGACGGCGACGGGTACCAGGAATATATAGAGTCCAAAAAATGGAGGATAGTAGCTGCCCAGCATCGCGACTAAGGCGAGGAGCGAAATGATGATGATCACAAAAATTTGTCGCATGAATAGCCTCCAGTGGAGCGGCAGATGTAACGGGAATATCTAAGGATTTTATCGTGCCGGGTCGACTGGCGCAAATAGGGTGGAAGTCCGATGGGATCTTTGCCATTTTACCTGCTGAGTCTTTGGGTCTGGAGAAGCCTTTCCGGAGAGGTCATTCTGGAGAAGTCATTCTGGAGAAGTCATTCTGGAGAAGTCATTCTGGAGAAGTTGTTGTGATGAATTTAAGCAGTTTTGGGAAAGTTGAAATTACCGCAATGCTGTCTGTGGTATTGGCGAGTTGCAGTGTGGTGCGGGGATGTACGGACGGCGCCGCTCGTGGCGCGAAAATGATGCAGGGGAGCGTTGATGTGCTCGGGGCGTGGGAGGTTGACCTCCACGAAATTTCCGGCGTTGGGTTGCGCAAAGTGAGTGGTGCTGCGACGGCAGGCGGGGCGAGTAAGAGCGTCGCGGTGGATGAAGTGTTCTTCGTCAGCGATCAGGAGTCGACTTTGCTTGTCGGGTCGGGGGTGATCGGTCGTGATTGGGAGAAGAGCCTGCGACGGTTGCCGCTGGTGATCCCCGCAGCGGACTCCGAAAATGCGGCACCAAATGCTGGAAAAAATGTCGGGGAAAATGGTGTATCAGGTCCAGGTTCGTATTTTGAAGCGGTTGCCGGGGATGTCACCGGGATGATTGTGGTGATGAGCGAAGAGTCTTCGCTGCTCCGATATTTTGCAGGTGACGGGAGTCTCGTGAAGACCGTGGCGTTGCGCATACCCGATGATTCACCTTTGCGAAAGGACTGGGATGCAGATCCCGGCAGTCGCGGCGAGGGACTGGTTCTCCTGAATAACGGTCATGTGTTGGTGCTCAAAGAAAAGAATCCAGCTCTGGTGATCGAATTTGGGCTTGCGAAGGATTCCGCCGCCGGTTACGAACCCGGTGATGCGATGGTGAGCGCAATCCTCGCTCCCCCACGACGTATGAGTGGCGGCCAATCTGCACACGTAGTGGTGGAAGAGAAGACTGTATCCGTCACCGAAGAGGAGTTTGTTCCGCTGAAATGGTGGCGCCCAAATGCTGCGGCAAAAACAGAGGCGCATGATCTAAGTGAGCTGACGGTTACGGCGAAGGGAAGGTTGATTGCATTAAGTGATCGCGACGTCGCTATATTCGAGGTGGAAAAAAAGCTGGATCTTGTCGAAGAAAAATTTCACTTCAAGTGCCGCTGGGACCTTCCCGCGCAGATCAACAAGCCAGAAGGAATGGTGGCACTTCGCGATGGGTCGCTGCTTTTAGCCCTTGATCGAAAAAAGGGCGGCCCGAACGTATTCCGGATTCAGCTGGGGGCTTGTATCTAAGGAGGTTGGACAGACTAAAGCAGTAAAGGCCCGAATATTTAAAAAACACATTGATTACAGGATGTTGGGATCTTCTGTTGACAATGCCAAGGTGAGGGTCTAATAAAGGTGCTCTTCACCAGTTTTGTCAAAAAATATCGCGGGGTGGAGAAGTCTGGTATCTCGTCGGGCTCATAACCCGAAGACCGCAGGTTCAAATCCTGCCCCCGCTACCAAA
>Ga0154020_10005320_pt1 | contig 15217 bp, 11 predicted proteins | sample Klosneuvirus_201_FD_109709 | JGI IMG/M metagenome (GOLD analysis project Ga0154020, IMG submission 109709) | Active sludge microbial communities from wastewater, Klosterneuburg, Austria - Klosneuvirus_20160825_MG | ecosystem: Engineered > WWTP > Aerobic digester > Activated sludge | place...
AGCGATGGACGCGGCAGCGGGTGGTGCGGCGTATCGAAAAGCTGGAGCAGATCTTCGCCGCCGCTGGCATCACGGATTTCCCGCACACGGGAGGACAGCCACCCCTGCTGACCAACGGCATGGAACTGGCGCGCCTGCAAGGGTTGCGGGCGCTGAGGGATCGCTGGCGCGGGAGACGGGCGCCGAACCCCCCGGTTTGGCTGCACGGACTGCAGCTTGGACCGTTGGCGATCCTCGGCTGCGGTCTTGAGCTCTATCACAGCTTGCAGGCCCCGATCACGGCGGCGTCGCCGCACCGCCTCACCTGGCTCGTCAGCCTTGTCGGTGGCATGGGTTACGCCCCCGATCTGGAAGCGGTGACGAAGGCGGGATATTCAGGCGACTTCGTGCCGCTGATGTGCGGAGAGATCCCTTACCGACGGGTCCATGAGGAACTACCGCGCGCGCTCATCCGACTTGCCCGGGATCTCGCCACAACGCCACGAGCCCGATGACGGCTCGGTAGGTGAAGGATTTAACCAACTTGATGCTTCGCGTTAAGACTTCGGTGCACCACGGTGTGGAGTTTGTTTCAAGGTCTCCCCCACGATAGCTTCTATATCGCCCCATGCTCCCTTCACGCGACCCCTGGCAAGAATTCCCGCACCTCGATTGCCTGCGTTTTTTGATGCTTTGTGCCGCCTTGGCCTTAAGCGCGGCTGGTTCTTTGCGGGCGGCACCCGTTGCCGGCGAGGATCGACTTTCACTCGACGGCGTCTGGTCCTTCACCATCGATGAGACCAAGTTGGTGCAACCTGAGTCCGAGTGGGATCGGTTGCCGGTGCCGGGCAACTGGGACACCACCAACCTTTACGCGCATCATGTCGGCAAGGGCTGGTACCGCCGCACCTTCACGGTCCCTGCGGGTTGGGCGGGCCGCCGTCTGCGACTGCACTTCGATGCGGTCTATGAGACTGCCGAGATCTTTCTCAACGGTGATAGGCTCGGGCGGCACGAGGGTGGCTACACCCCCTTTGACTTCGACGTGACTTCCCGCGTTCTCCGGGACCGGCCCAACACGATCACCGTTTGCGCCGACAACACGTTTCGCCGGGGAGCATGGTGGGCGTGGGGCGGCATCAGCCGGAGTGTGGCTCTGACCGCCTATCGCGATGTCCGGATTGTCCGTCAAAAGGTCCGCGCTGAACCGGACCTCGCTTCAGGGCGAGCCCGGGTATTCTGGGATGTGCTGGTCGAAAACGCCGGTGAGACCGCAGCTGACGTCGAGGTTCAGGGGGACGTGACATGGGGCGAGACCGCCGTTGGAACGTGGTCGCGCTCCACCGGGGTGCCCGCCCGCGGCACGGTCACGGTGCGCGGCGAACTGGATCTGAAGCCGGAAGCGGTTCATCTTTGGCATGTCGAACACCCGCACCTTTACCACGCCCACAGTCGTCTCCGCAGCGGCAAGGTCGTGCAGCACGAAAAGCGTGAACGCTTTGGCATCCGAAAGGTGGAAATCAAACCAGACGGGCTCTACCTCAACGGTGAACGGGTGCGCATGGTTGGGTTCAACCGGGTTCACGACCACCGCGCTTACGGCAATACCGAGCCCGAGCATCTTGTCCGACTCGATGTCGATCTGATGAAACGTTACGGCGCGCATTTTATGCGGCTGATGCACGCACCCACGGCGCCCAACCTTCTCGATTACCTCGATGAGAAGGGCGTCATGATCTTCGCAGAGATTCCTGTTTGGGGCGGCGATGACCCGAACGTCATCCCGGATAATCCCCGCACGCGCGGTTGGTTGAAGGAAATGATCGACCGGGACTACAATCATCCCTGCATCATTGGCTGGAGTCCGGGCAATGAGCTGCTTCAGCACCACGCCTATGTGAAGTCGATGATCGACTACGCGCGAACGGAGCTCGATCCGCACCGGCTGCATGCCTACGTCAGTTTCAGCGGCGGACGTGACGAGTATGGACCCTCCAACGATCCGATCAGCGTATCCGATCTCATTCTGTACAACAGTTACGGCCCGGATCCGGGCCGGGTGGTGGACATCCTGGAGAAAAAGTGGCCCGGGCGGCCCGTCTTCCTGTCCGAGTTCGGATCGCGGCAATTCGGCGAGGAACTGACCTCGCGGATCCCCGGCCTCGATGAACGCTGGGATACGCTGGCGGCACGGCCCCAGGTCATCGGCACTTCCCTTTGGACCTTCAACGATTATCGGAGCAACTATCGCAATTCGGAGCCGGGAGAATTGCGGTCATGGGGCATCGTCGATCTTTGGCGTCAACCCAAGGAGGCAGCCCGTGACATTGCACGCCTGCACAGCCCGATCCGGCGCCTCCGGATCTTGGGGGAAACCGCGCGAATTCTGCCGCGTGGCATCGACGAGTTCCCGGCCTTTGCACTTCGCGGTTACCACTTGGTTTGGGAGTGGCGTAACCGCGATGGCGTGGCTTCGGCGGGCGGAGTCATCCGGCTGCCGGACATGTTGCCGGGATCGCCCGAACAGACGATTCCATTGACCGGAAAGCCCGCCACGTTTGCGACCCTTGTCGTCACGTTGGTCAGCCCAACAGGTTACGGGGTGCACGAGTCCACCTCGCGAGAATCGGCCTCGCTCTCGCCGCTCTCCCGCCCCACCGCGCAATCGGCTCCGGCCATCGTCCATGTGTACCCGCTCGATGGCGGCTTCATGGTCGGTTATTCCACCCAGCCCGACGACACGGGTTTTTCGATCGCCTATGGAACCGCGCCGGGAGTATTCACGACGACCACTACCGTGACGCTCAAGGGAGCGCTGGCGGTCACGGGTTTGGAAAACGGTCGCACCTACCATGCCCGGCTGCGCCGCGAGCCCACGGGCCGCGAGGGAGCGGGCCGCGCGCCGAGCGACTGGTCACCCGAATTCAGTGTGGTACCCGACGGTGGGCTCGCACCCCCCGCGCCCGCGATCTCTGCGGTTGTTCGCGGGCGAGGAACGATCGCAGTGCGTTTTTCGGCTGTGCCCAAGGCGACGTCTTATCGACTGCGCTGGGGAACCGGCGCGAATGAAGTTCGCTGGATTCAAGCGGCGGCGCCGGGCCCGGTGATTCTGTCAGACCTCGATGACCGTCGTGCCTATGAGTTTTCGATCACCGCGCTGCGCGGCGACCTTGAGTCTGCCAGCTCCAGTCCTGTCACGGCGACTCCATGGGTACCGCGGACTACCACTGAACGCTTCTGAGGCTGCGGGTGCCGCTGAGATTGAGCTGGATGAGTTGCGAGCCGATGCAGGCAAGGGACTCCAAGTGGCGTAGTCCGCGGACATTGATCTCGACGAGCGGGTTGTTCGTGAAATCGATGGCCTTGAGTTGAGGTGCGCCGGTGCAGTCGACTTGTGCCACCTGATTGTTTCCCAGCCGGAGATGCTTAAGAGCGGTCGCGCCCTTCAGCTTCAGTTCATTGATGTTGTTGTCGGCGGCCCAGACGCTCTCCAATCCGGACAGACCGGTGAGATCGAGATGGGTCAAACGGTTTTTCTCGATGCGCAGGTCCCTGAGGGCGGTCATCCCCGCAAGGTTGAGTTCAGGGATCGCGTTGCAGAGCACCATGAGGTTCACCATCCGGGTCAGACCGCTGACCTTCAGCCCGGTAAGTCCGCAGTTTAACGCGTAGAAGCCCTTCAGTCCGGTCAGAGAAGTGAGATCGAGGGATGCCTTGATCGGGTTGCCATCGAGTTGGAGTTCTTCGAGGCGGCTGAGTCCGTCGAAACGGATCTGGCTGATCCGATTGTTCGCGAGGAGGACTTCGCGAAGACCGGACATGCCGGTGAGATCGATGGACCTGAGGTCGTTGCCGCGCAGGTCGAGCAGGGCGACGTTCGTGAAGTGGTTCAGACCCTCGCCGTTGATGATGCCGAGTTCGCTGAGATGGAGATTGGTGACCTTGGCCGCCTCGCCGGTCTGGATCCGGCCATCGCCGTCGAGGTCGATGCCCAGGGCGAGAAGGCGATTGAGCAGCGCGGGATCGGGAATCCGGATCGTGGCGGCGGAGCCGGCAAGCGTGGCGGTCAGGAGGCAAAGCGTGGTGACGAGAAGTCGAACGTACATGGCGGGCGATGAAGGTTGAGACAGGAACACGGCAGGCTTACTGACCGGTGACTTTGGCGACGACGACCTGGCCCTCGCCGGTGATTTCGACGATGGCGGACGTGGCCTTGGTGACATCGACAGCGTAGCCCTCCCCGGTGTAGGTGGGCGTGGAGGCGAGGATTTGGCCGCTGGCTGCGTGGACGGTGTCAATCGAGCCCGTTTGATGAAGGATGGTGCCGGCTTTCATGAAGAGCACCTCGGCGTAGAGGTAATACTTTCCTGGCTTAAGATCCCTGAACTCAAAGTTTCCCGTTTCGTCGATCACCTTGGTCTGGATACGGTAGGAAAAGGCCTCGTGGGAGAGTGCGGCCTTTTGGAGACCCGCTTTTTTCTGGACTTTTTTCTGCAGCGCCAGCCATTCCGCGAGGTAGGTGCTGTACGGCATCAACGTGACGATGGTGCCTTTGTAGGCGGCGTGGTTTTTGCTAAGGTTGAATGCCTTGACGAGCGCCTTGCTGTCTTTGGCGAAAACGGTTCCCCGGATCGTGGAGGTGCCGGGCTCCAGCTGTCGGGTTGCCGCAGCCTCGTCGAACTTTGCCTGAGGGTAGACGTAGTCGAACGGGTTGACGTTTTGGGCGGCGAGCGGAAGCACCAGTGCAAGGAGCAAGCCAGCGTGGAAAAGTGGTTTCATCGGTTGTTGGGTAGCCGGTATACCCGCCGTCCTGCGTGAAGTTACAGAAATTGTGGAAATCGGCGGAAGAATCGTGGGCGGCGAACGCACGCGTGGTCGGGGGAATAAAGGTCGTGACCGTCCGCCTTATCCTTGGAATGGCGGACGGTTCCGGAGCGGCTCCGCAAGGGGACTGATCAGACGCCGATGCTTGATCGCGAAGTCTGTTCTTGGCACGGCGGTGCGCCTTGGGGAAAAGAGGGGCATGGCACTCTTCTTACCCTCGCTGGCGTCGAAGCAGGAGTATGCGGGACTGCCGTTTGAGCGGATGGAGGCGTGGTTGCCGGGAGTGCGTGAGATCTTGCGCAGCCATGGGCTCACGGCGGCGGCGATTGAGCCGTTTGCGGATGGAGAGAACCCGGTTTTCGACCTCGATGGAAGATGGGTCTTGAAGCTGGTGCCGTTCTTTGCCGCCAAAAGTGCGCGACGGGAGGGCGAGGCGCTCTCCTGGTTGGCGGGAAAATCGTCACTGCCATTACCGCAGCTGATCGGCGCGGGCGAACTTGAGGGGTGGAGCTACCTGCTCAGCACCCGGCTACCGGGAATACCGCTATCGCGACGGTGGCCCTCGCTCGACACGGCTACACAGAAGACGATCGCCCGCGATGTGGGCGTGAGTCTCGCGGAGCTCCATTCGGTTCCTTTGAGCGGCGATTTCGCTGGCAGCGAGACGGGCGCGGCATGGCGAGCGCGGAGAACGGCGGTCTGGCAGACGCGTCGTGACGTCGCCCGGCTGTCGCCGATTCTGCGGGACAGTGCCCTGACTTATCTTGAGTCGGTGCAGTTGGAACAAATCGATCGCGGTCGGGTTTTTCTCCATGGGGACCTCGCGCCGGAGAATGTGCTCGTCACCGATCGCGACGGGGCCTGCCGGATCAGCGGCATTTTTGATTTTGGCAACGCCTTTGGCGGAGATGCTGCCTTCGACTTCACCGCGCCGACCGTGCTGATGGCCCCTGGGGATCGGACCATCGTCCGCTGTTTCCTCGAAGGATACGGCTGGCAGTCGTCAACGTTGGAGCAACTACGACCGCAGTTGATGGCCTATACGTTGCTGCACCCGATGGCCGACCTGCACGATTGCCTCGGGCTGATCCCTGGTTTGCACGAGGCTCGAACGTGGGACGCGGTGGCTGAGGGGTTTTGGTGAGCTTTTTCTCTTTTCTGGGTGGCGCGGAGGGGCGCGGAGCCAATTCTTGCGGCCTCAGTGAGGACACAGCGGAGGACATCTTCGGGCCCGGTTCGATCTTGATCGGAGCATTTGCTGCAGACGATCTTCCTATCCGGAGTGTTATCCGCAGATTGTGGCAGATTTCCGCAGATTCGGAGGCTTGAAGAGTCATCTGCGCACATCTTCCGAAATCTGCGGATAATCCTCTGCTTGACGGTGCTCGGCGTGTTCCCGCTTTCACTAAGACGTTCTTCGAGTTGAACAAGATGCTTCAACACCTCGATTTTGTCCTTGCCTGAAAACACCGCTGCTCAGCGAGGGCACCGACATCTGAGAGCTTGGGCTACCCCTTCAGGCGGAGTGAGGGGTGGACATAGCCGCCAGCGCTTCTCGGGCACGGCGTTTGGCGGGTTCGTCGTGAATCTCGCGCGCGGGGAGATTAAGGCCACGCTCGAGTTCGGCACGCGCTTCTTCGAGGCGACCGGCGGCTCGGTAGGCGAAACCGAGCTCGATGCGGTGTCCGACCGTGTCCGGGGCGAGCTCGACGGCGCGCTGAAGGTGTTTGATCGAGTCCGCGAAGGAGGCGGTTGGCAGTCCACCGTAGAAGAGTTTCACGAGGAACCGTTTCGTTCCTCCCAGCTCGGCGACCTCATGGTGCCAGCGGCCGAGGACGTGGTGTGCCCAGTCGTAGTTCGGATCCAGCGCGAGGGCCTCCTCGGCGTACTTTTTGATCATGCGGGCATTCTTCACCTTTTCGTCTGCGCCACCGTAAAGGCCCAGCTTGCCGTAACAGATCGCCAGCGAGAGCACGTTCACCGGATCCTTCGGCGCCTGCTCATAGGCGATTTGGGAGTAGGCCAGCGCCTTTTCCGCCAGCCGGCGCTTCTCTTCCGGGGACGCGGTCAGGACGGTGCTGTCGGAGAACTGGCGCGAAATCCGCTGGAGGATGAAGGGATCGTTAGGCCGAAGGGCGTTCGCTCGTTCAAACAGCTCCAGTGCTGCCTTGGGGTCCATCCGACTCTCGGCTTCCAATCCTTTTTTGACGAGTTCGTCAGTGCTGGTCGCATCGGCTCCTGAGAGCGCGAGCGTTCCCATCAGGAGTAGAATGGCGCAGGTCACGTGACCCTGCGTACGGCTCCTGCGGAAGGCGGGCGGCGTAGAATGAGGGGTGTGGGGACCTTGGCTCGTCATGTTTATTCTACGATTCAGCCTGTCCCGTGGATGTCACGGCTTGTTTCGGAACAGGTAGTGACTCACCAGCCACTCCTCGCCTTTGCGGTATCCCCAGAGCTCGGCGCAACTGAGGTAAAACACCCTCCAGTAGACCCACCATTTGGTGGCTGCGTCCGAACCGTAGGTGTCGGTGAACAACGGCAGGATTTCGTTCCGGTGCCGGTCCATATTCTGCAGCCAGTGTTCCGCGGTTTGCTGGTAATGCCGGCCGTTGACTTTCCAGTCCTGCAGGAGCGTCAGGTTGTCCTGGAATGAAGACAGCAGGTCGTGGGAAGGCATTTGACCGCCGGTGAAGAAATACCGCGCCATCCAGTCGGAGGCGTCGCGGGCGACAAAGTGGTAACTGAAGCGATGGTGCGTGAAGATGTGGACGAAGAGCAGGCCGTCGGGCTTGAGCCAACGGTGGACGTTTTCCAGGAGTCTCTGGTAGTTCTTCATGTGTTCGAACATCTCGATCGAAACGACCCGGTCGAATTGGGCCCCGGCGATGTCGAAGGTGTTCATGTCGGCCGTGATGATCCTCAGGTTGGTCAGACCCCGCTTTCGCGCCTCGGTATCAATGTGCTCCTTTTGGGTACGGGAGTTGGACACCCCGGTGATGCGCGACGTCGGGAACTTCTCCGCTAGATAGAGTGAGAGCGAGCCCCAGCCGCAGCCGAGTTCGAGGATCGACTGCCCCGCCGTGATCCGGGCGCGCTCGACATAGAGCGCGAGCATGTGCTCCTCGGCCTCGTCGAGCGACTCGTTCCCCTGCGGGTAAAGACAGCCCGAGTACTTCAGACGTCGTCCAAGGCAGTATTGATAAAACGGAGTCGGAACCTCGTAGTGCTGGTCATTGGCGGCGCGGGTGTCCTCCGCGATCGGGCGGGTCTTCAGATCCGCGACGTAGCTGGCTGCGTCGTAGGACGATGATTCGTCGCGGATGCGCTGAGCCAGCAGGCGCCTGATGCCGATCCGGATGAGCCAGTCCGGAAGGAGATTTTTCTCGAGGAGGGTGTCGATCATGAGGAAGGCGGAGGTCAGAAGTCAGAGGACAGAGGACGGAGGACGGAGGACGGAGAACGGAGAGCGGAGGACGGAGGACTGGACAGATCTCAGATCTCAGAACTCAAATTCGAGAGGTCGGACATCCGCGGTCAGTGATTCAGATCTCAAATCTCAAATCTCAAATCTCAGATTCCCGCCGCGGGCGGTTTCCTGGGAAACCACGGGATGAAGGCGCTCGTGGTCTGTTGGTAGCGGCGGTAAGCGTCGCCGCGGCTGCGGAGGCTTTGTTCCTCGGTCAGGGGAATGCCGGTGACGCGCAGCAGCAGGTAGAGCATGCTAAGGGGGCAGATGATGGAAACCCAGCCCCACGGGGAGGCGCAGGCGAAGACGAAGTAGGCGACCCAGATCAGCCATTCGAAGAAATAGTTCGGGTGACGGCTGTACCGCCAGAGGCCGGTCGCGCAGACCTTGCCACGGTTCTCCGGATTGCGCTTGAAGGCGGCCAGCTGGGCGTCGGACAAGGCTTCACCGCAGAGGGCGAGGAACCAGAGGGTGGCGCCGGCCAGCTCGAGTGGGTGCAGCTCGCGGGTCGGATTGAGGCTGATGAGCACGAATGGCAGGCCAAGAACGACGAGAGACACGGCCTGGATCTGATAGAACTTGAACATCTCCCAGGCAAAGTTGGCCCGCCAACGCTGGCGCATTTCGCGATAGCGACCGTCCTCCTCCGGATGATGGCCCATGACGCGGCGATAGAGGTGCGTGCCCAGACGGACGCTCCAGAGAACTACCAGCGCGGCGATCAGCACCCGGCGGAACGGCCATCCCTGGGCGAGTCCGGCATAGAGCAGCGCAAGGCCGCCGAAGGCGTAGGACCACGCGATGTCGACGATGCCGTAGTTGTCGATTTTCCGAGCGAGGATGAATAGGAGGGCGAAGGCGACGGAACAGACGCCGAGGGCGATCAGGAGCAGCGGGAGGAGCGTCATGGGGAGGAGTCCTGAGACGGACGGGTGATCCGTTGCGCGGCGTGGCGGACAAGGGGACGAACGATCGCCTGCAGGCCGAACACGAGCAAAGGCAGCGTGATCAACCAGGCAGTGAAGGCATGAATACCCGCCCAGCCGAAGCGCTGGAGGAATCCTCCGAAGCTCTCGTCCCTAAACGTCTGCAGAAGCACGGAGACTGAGAGGGGGATGGGTTCGGCGTTCCAAATCGTTTCCCCGATCCTGACGTAAACGACGATCATGACCAGATGGACCGGCGCGAGTACCTGGTTGAGCGTGTGGAGAATCGGTTGATTCAGGCGCAACCAGATGCCGACCCCCAAATTGAGCAGCGTGGTAAAACCGAAAAAAGGAAACAGGGAGAGGCCGGTGCCGAGAGCGAGGGTGAAAGCGACCCGGTCCGCAGTCACACCCTGTGTAAGCAGAGCGAATACCGGATCGGTGAAGCGGCGTTGCCAGAATGACCGATGGGGGACGTCCGGTTTCGGAACCGGAGGGGGTGGCAGCGGGGAGGCGTCGGTCACGGAGAAGGTCGCCGCAGGAGCACGTCGGAGAGCGGCGCGTCCGCTCGAACGCGGAACAACTGCAGCAGGCAATAGAATGACATCGCTATGTTGCCCAGCAGCAGGATGCCGATCAGCCAGAGGATCCGAGCCAGCAGTCCGGTTTCCTTGTAGGCGATCCAGACGTAGAACGTGAGGAATCCCCAATAGGCGTCGAAGAGTGTGGCGATGAACCAGCGATCCCCGGAGACCGGACCGCGGATGAAATCCGGCAGAGATTGCCCCAGGGACGCCCACGTGGTGACCCAGAGCATGGACGCCAGGATGACGAGGAAGAAGGCGCGGAGGAAGAGGATCATGGAGCGGGCGAAGCGGAGGTCGGAGCAGACGAAGCGGGCGCTAGGCGGCGGGGAGGAAGGAGTAGAGAGAGGAGCTACGCGGCGCGCCGGAGGCGCGTCGCGGCCTCGGCGAGGCCACCTACATCGGATTAGAAGCTCAGGTTGTTGGAACGGGTGTGCAGGGTTTGCACCACGGAGATATTGCGCATGGCGAAGGCGGCCTCGCAGTAGCAGAGGTAGTACGTCCACTTGCGGACAAAACGTTCGTCAAATCCGAGCGAGCGGACCTGGTCGAGGCGCGCGTGAAAGTTATCCCGCCAGACCTTGAGGGTGCGTGCGTAGTCGTGTCCCAAGTCATCGATCTGATGAAGGACGAAGCCCCCGGCCTCGCTGAGGAGGTGATTCACCCGGTTCAGGGAGAGCAGGAGTGACCCGGGGAAAATGTGTTTCTGGATGAAATCGACCCCCCGGCGGAGTTCCGCATAGCGGGCGTCGGGGCAGGTGATGAACTGCAGGGCGAGCAGGCCGTCGGGCTTGAGCAGCTGATCGAGGCGGCGGCAGAACCCGGGCAGGTAGGAGTGGCCGATGGCCTCCATCATCTCGATGGAGACGATCTTGTCGAAGGATCCGGTGATGTCGCGGTAGTCCTGCAACCTCACGTCGATGCGATCCTGCAGCCCGGCGGCGGCGACACGCTCTCGCGCAAGTTCGTACTGCTGCCGGGAGATGGTCACGGACGTGACATGACAACCGTAAGTGGATGCGGCCTGAACGGCCCATCCGCCCCATCCGGTGCCGACCTCGAGGACCCGGTCGTCCGGGCTGAGACGCAGGCTGCGGCAGAGGGCGTCGTTCTTGGCCCACTGGGCCTCGGAGAGCGTGAGGTCGGGCGACGTGTACTTGGCCGCCGAGTACATCATCGAAGGGTCGAGAAAGAGCGCGAAGAAATCGTTCGAGAGATCGTAGTGCCGGGCGATGTTGCGGCGGGCCGTGCGGCGCGAGTTCGGTTGGAAGACGTGTTCCAGCCGGTGGGCGAAACGAAGGATGTTCAGCATCCACGACTGAGCGTGTTTGCGGGCTGAGCCCGAGAGTGTCGGCGCTTGGTCGACATTGAGCAGGAACCACGCGAGGAGGGAGCTCAGGTCCGGGGTTTCCCAGTCGCCATCGATGTAGGCTTCGGCGAAGCCGATGTCGCCTGCGAGCACGCAGCGGCTGAAAAAGGAATCTCGACGCACGCGCAAGGTGGCGACGGACGATAGTCCGAGGGGGAGTTGCGGCGGGGTGTGCTGGGCAGGGTCCCCGAAGTCGATGTGACCGCCCTCCGGCAACTCCACGCGGAGAAGACCCCGGCGCATCTCCCGAAAGGCCCCGAAGAGGGCGCGTCGGTGAAACGACGGTTCCGCCGCGGGTGCAAAGACTGTGGCGGCGGGCGAGACGGAGGTGGAGGAGGACGGTGAACTCATGCGTCGGATGTCTTGGGCTGAAGAAGTGAGCCGTGGGGACGGTAAAGCCCCCGCTGATCGCCGGGGCGGGCGGCTTTGCGGAACCAAGGCACGGATTTAAGGTAAAGGCGGAATGCTTGCCAATGGATCAGGGCGATGATCCGGAGAGTGATGAGCGGGTATAGCAGGGTGAACCAAGCGAGGCGCCCGTCGGTCAGTGGACGGGCAGAGCCGGAAAGGACACTGGTCAGGGTTCGTTCGGTGCCGACGTAGTCGTCGATCTGGATCGAGAGGCGTTCCCCCGGTAGTTGGAGCTGGAAGTCGAAGGCCACATCGACATCGGAAAACGGGGAGACATAGAAATGTTTGGGAATCCGCAGATGAAAGCGGCCGTCCGACTGGCGGGTTTCGGGGCCGAGGAGGAAAGGCTTCACCTCCTTGAATGTGTTCGTGACCTCCGGGAGAGCTGCGACCGGGGTCCCATCGGGCCGAATGCAGAAGTAGAACGAAACCGGGTTGAAAAGGTATCCCGCGACGCGGGGCAGGGCGATGAGGAGTACACGCAACCCTTCGGTGGGAATCCCATGCCGATCGAGCTGACTCAGGACCCGCTGTTTGAGGGTGAAGCCGTCGGGCGCTGGGGTGGGTAGGAAATCTTTATCCCGAAAAGAGTAGAGATTGCCCTGTTCAGCGGAAAAAAGATGCAACTTGCGGTCGAGAAGCGGGATTTCATCCAAGTCCAACGCGAAAAGGAAGATCCGGTACACGAAGCGATGCGTGCGCGGGGCAGAACGGGCGTGCATCACTTGGCACTCGTACAGGCAGGACTTCATGCGCAACGGGTTTACAGAGAGTGTAAAACGACAAGGTGGATCGTGGCAATCAGTGAGAATGGAGGGTGGGCTCGTGTAGTACGGATTGGTCGGTGGAGTGGATGCGCGAAATCGCGAGATTGATCCGGTTTCGCATCCTTCTCGAGACGGCACAAAAAAAGCGGCTGCAGGGCTGCAGCCGCTTTTTGAGGAGGGAGTCCGTGGACTCCGTTAGAACTTGATGCGCATGCCCAACTGGACCTGCCAGCGCGAGATGGGAGTCTCGTCCGCCGTCACCGGAACGCCGTTGAGCGTCGTGGGGGTGAAGACGTAGTTCCAAGCGCCCTGGCCGCCGTTGGCCGCGGCGTCGAGGGTAGCCCCGGCGACGGCGCGTCGGAACGCGAAGGGGACTTCTTCTTGGATGCCCCAGCTATCGTCAAACAGGTTGGCGAAGTTCAGCACGTTGGCGAAGAGTTCGGCGCGCAACGATTTGAAGATCGGCAATGCCTGGGTGAGCTTCAGATCAACGGTCTGCAGCCACGGTGAGGTCTCGCTGTTGCGGCGCGGGTTGCTGCCCTTGTAGTTCTTGAGGGACGACGATTCGACGAAGGCGAAAAACTCGTCGCGCTGCGTCGTGTTCGCCCAGCGGACCTTGGGATCATCCGGACCCGTCGGCACGTAGAGTAGATCGTTGAAGGTGAAGCCGTCGCCGTTGGCATCACCGTAGAACACCCAGGAATACGGACGGCCAGTGCGCGCGATGTAGGTCAGGTTGACCGTGGTCGGAGCCTTCTTGATGAACTCGAACCTCCGGGTGTAAGAGGCGACAATGGTATCCTTGATGTTCGTATTGGACGTTGAAGCGACATCCTCGTTCGGATTGAAAACCGCTCGGTTGGAGTAATTGGAGGAGGCGGTGGACGAAGTGATCGGGCTGACCTCCGTGGCGTTTCCGTTGGTCCAGGAGAGCGACCACGCCCAATTGTTCTTCAGCGGACGGTTGAGCGCGAGCGTGAAGCCCTTGCTGATGCCCTTGCTGGTATTGGTCAGATAGAACACGTCGGCGAACGTCGCCACGCGGCGGCGACTGAGGGTGGCATTGGTTTGGGTGCCGTTGACGACACCTGCGGCAGTGCCGTAGCGGATACGGCCATCGGGAGCGAGGCCGCTGCCATTGCCGTCGCTGGCGACACGGTAGTTGAGGAACTCCGTCTGCACGCCGCTCTCGACGATGTGATGGTAGTACTCGGCTGTCAGCGTGACGCCGCCGAAGGGAAGCTCCCGGTCGATCGCGATGTTGGACTTCCAGAGCGCAGGCTGTTTGAACTGCTCGTCGGTGATATTGAGGTTCGGGGGCGGGTTGGCGCTGCCCGGGGCGCGCTGGGTGTTCGGATCGGGGTTGAAGGTGATCAGTGGAAGCTCAGCGGCGGGCGCAGTGTAGTTGTAGACCGTTCCCGCATTGGAGAAGGCGTTGGAGAGCCAGACGGCGGGGTTTTTGCCCTGGAAGAGGCCCAAGCCCCCGCGGATCTGGGTCCGTCGGTCCTCGGCCAGCTCGTAGGTGAAGCCGAACCGGGGGGCGAAGGTGTCATTATCCGTATTGGTCGTGTTATTACGAGTCACAGCGCGGCCGTTTTCGCTGCGGAAACCGGCGCTGCCGATGCCGGCGGCCAGGGGTGGCTGTTCGTCAATCTTGGGCAGATCATAACGCAGGCCGGCGAGCAGCGTCAATTGGGGCGTCGGGCGCCAGGTGTCCTGCAGGAAAACCGCGTAGGCGTCGTAGGCCCAGTCGGCGATCGCTTGGCGGATCGTGGAACCGGCATAAGGCTGCTGCAGGATGTAGCCGGAGGGAGGGGTCCCGGCGAGGAAGTTGGCCGTGGTGGAGAACGTGTAATTCCCCATCGTATTCTGGATGAAGGCGTTATTGTACTTCGTGGAGATGTTCTCGCCGCCAAACGAGAGCGTGTGGTCACCCATGGTGTAGGCGCCGCTGAGCTTCATCTGGGTCTCCTCCGTGGTGATGAGGTTGGTCTGGCGGCTGTTCTCCGTGCCAAAGTAGATCGACCCGTTGGTTATGGTGGCTCCAGTATCCAGACGACGGCCGCTGATGCCGAGGACTCGCACCATCGGGAAAGCGGCTCCCCGGTTCGACGGCGTGCCGTCAAATTCGGTGTAGGAGAAGGTGGCCTCGGTGGTGAAGTTCTCGGTCCACTTGCTGTTGAGTTGGGAGGTGTAACTCTCCGAGTTGCGGGGTTGATCGAACCAGTGATTGCTCAACGACGTGTCGAGGTTGGACGAGTAATTGACGAAGTTCGAGAACTGCCCGAAGTTGCGCCGGTAAGTGGCCGACAGGCGGTGAGCGTCGGAGATGTTCCAGTCGAGCTTGCCAATGTAGGTTTCCTGTTCGGTCAGGTTGGTGCTCGGACCGCTGAGAGAGCCTGCGTCGTAACCGAGCGCGGCAGCGCGGGCGATGATCGAATTGACCTGGGCAGTTCCGGTGGCGTCAGGCACGAAGTTGGCCTGGGGGGGGACGGTTTCGCGCTCCTGCAGGTCGTAGGAGAAGGAGAAGAACAGCTTGTTCCGGATGATCGGGCCGCTGACGTTGAGGCCGTAGTTGGTTTCGTCGAACTTCTCCTTGCGGCCATTGAGTGGGTTCTTGGCACGAAGGTTTTCGTTGGTGAACTGGTAATAGGCGCTGCCGCGGAATCGGTTGCTACCCGATTTGACGACCGCGTTGATCAGCGCGCCCGTGAAACCGGCGTAGCGCACATCGTAGGGATTGAGCTGGATGCTGACGGTTTCCAATGCTTCGAGTGGCACAGGACCGCCGAGTGAGGAAACCCCGTTGGAATTCAGACCAAAGGTGTCGCCGGCTTGAACACCATCGATCAGGAACGAATTGTAGCGGAAGTTTTGGCCCTGAGCACTGA
>Ga0154020_10005321_pt1 | contig 15217 bp, 8 predicted proteins | sample Klosneuvirus_201_FD_109709 | JGI IMG/M metagenome (GOLD analysis project Ga0154020, IMG submission 109709) | Active sludge microbial communities from wastewater, Klosterneuburg, Austria - Klosneuvirus_20160825_MG | ecosystem: Engineered > WWTP > Aerobic digester > Activated sludge | place...
AAAAACACGAAGATCAGGTTGTGGTCGGGGTCGGCCCACACGGCGTTGCCGGTGAAGCCGGTGTGCCCGAAGGTGTTCGGCCCGGCGAGGGGACTCATGTTTTGCGTCAGGTTGGTATCCAGTTCTTTCATGTCGAAACCGATGCCCCGGCGGGTACTGCCCGGGTAGCGGGTGGTGAACTTCGCTACCGTCTCGGCTTTCAGGTAGCGCCGTCCGCCGTATTCCCCTTTGTTCAGCAGCATCTGGAAAATCTTGGCCAGATCGTTGGCATTGCTGAACAGCCCGGCGTGGCCGCTCACGCCGCCGAGCATGGCAGCGCCCATGTCGTGCACGTAGCCTTGCAGGCGTTGCTGCCGGAAATAGTTGTCGTCTTCGGTGGGCACGCAGCGCTCGGTGAGGCCCTCCTGCCAGGGATTGAACATGGCGGTCGCCAGGCCCAACGGCCGGTAAAACGTGCGCCGGGCAAACACGTCCAACGGCTGCCCGTTCAGGTTTTGTAGCGCCCGCGCCGTGAGGTACAGCCCGAGGTCGGAGTATTTGTAGGTCTTTTCACCGCGCAAAGGGGCGCTGAAAATCCGGTTCCAGACGGTGTCCACGTAGTCGTCGGCCATGAACAATTCTTTGGCCACCGGCACCTCGTAACAGGTCATGGCCACGGGATGGTAAATGTCCGGCGAGGGCCGGCCCAGCCCAATCAGCGTTTTTTCGTAAAACGGAATCCAGGGCTGCAAACCGGCCTGGTGCACGAGTATCTCCGCCACCGTCAGGTCTTTTTTATCGGTATTCAGCAACTCCGGCACATAGGTGCTCATCGGCTTGTCGAGGGCCATTTGGCCGGCATCCACGCGGTGCATGACGGCGAGGGTGGTAGCCGCCACTTTGGTGATGGAGGCCAGGTCATACAGGTCGTCGGGGGATACGCGTTGCGCAGTAGAGTCGTAGGTGTAGTGGCCGTAGGCTTTGTGCCACACGATTTTGCCGTCTTTGGCTACGAGCAGTTGGCAACCCGGCGCCGCGCCGTCGGCAATGAGCTCGGCCACGAGGGTATCCAGCAAGCGCAGCGTGTCGCTGTTCAGGCCGACGGCTTCGGGCAGATCGTAGCCCATACGTTTGGCAGGAAAAAGCCGCTCGATGCCCTGCCCTTGCCGGGCCGACGCCGACGCCGTGACAGGCAATAAACCGTCTAGATCGGCGGCGCCGAAAAGGGCCTGCGCAGCAATTTCCTGCGTCATCGCGTCCTCGGAGTACGCCTGCAGCAAGACTGGCGCCGAGTCGAAAAACTTCAGGCTGTACGGGTTGCCGAATACCGTGAGCACCACCGTGTTGCCCTGCCAGCAGAGGCGTTGCACCAAATCAATTCGGGCCGGGCTGAGGCCGTAATTCGTTTCCGGACGGCGGCTCATGTCGTGCAGGCTTACGAGCACCACATCGAAACTGCGCAGGGTATCAAGTAGCGACTGCACCGGCAGCGAATCTATGTTTTTGGGCAGGTTGAAATGTGCTGCAGGAGTGTAATAGCCGCAGGTCGTCTGGAACACAGTGCGGTTGGTATCGCCGATGGCCAGCGTGGCGAATCGGTATTTCTCCAGATTTTCAAACCCGACCACGCCGGCGCTGTCGCGCACCAGCGTGAGGGCGTGCTCGATGAGGCGGCGTTTCAGCACCAGCCACTCGGGTCGGTTGAGATCGCGGCGGATGTTGGCTACATCCACGCGCTGGGGCTGCGTGAGGCCGAGGCGGTACTTGGTGCGCAGTACCCGCCGCACGCTCTCGTCAAGTTGGGGCTGATCGAGCGTGCCGTCGGACAGGGCGGTCTTGATGGCGGCAACGGCGGTGCCCACGTCGTTGGGCAGCAGCACGACGTCGTTTCCGGCGCGCAGGGCCTCCACCTCGGCCTGGCCGGGCAGGAAATACTTGGTCACGCCCTGCATTTCCATGGCATCGGTGACGATTAGGCCTTCGAATCCGAGTTCCTTGCGCAGGATATCCGTCACCATTGGTCGGCTCAGGGTGGTCGGGCGGTTGGGGCGGGGGTCAATGGCAGGCACGTTCAGGTGGGCCACCATGACGCCGCCCACGCCATACAACGCCATGGCGCGGAAAGGGAAAAGTTCGAGGCTGTCGAGCCGTCCGAGGGAATGGGAAATGAGGGGCAGGTCGAGGTGGGAGTCTACGTCGGTGTCGCCATGCCCGGGAAAGTGTTTTGCGCAGGCCAGCACACCGCCGTCCTGCAGGCCCATCATGTACTGAAAACACTTGGCGGCCACGTTGTTGCGGTCTTCGCCGAAGGAGCGGTCGTTGATGACGGGGTTAGCGGGGTTGTTGTTCACGTCAGCCACGGGGGCGAAGTTGATGTGCACACCCAAGCGACGGCACTGCCGGGCAAGGTCGCGTCCCATGTCGTAAATCAGCCGGTTGTCGCGGATGGCGCCGAGCATGATTTGTTTCGGGTACGAAATCGTGCTTTCACGCAGGCGCATGCCGAGGCCCCATTCGGCATCCATGGAAATAAGCAGAGGCAGGCTGTCGCACAGGGCCTGGTAGCGGTTGGTGAGTTCGGCCTGGCGTTCGGGCGTGCCCTGAAAAAAACACAAACCACCCACCCGGTAGGTGCGGATGATGTCCTCCACCGCATGCTCGTACTCCGGGCCTTTGTCCGAGTGTGCCCGGATCATGAACAATTGCCCGAGACGCTGGTCGGCGTTCAGGGTGTTGAACACGGAATCTACCCAAACCGCCTCGTGCGGGTCAAACTCGCGGGAGAAATTGAATGGCGGGCGCACGGGGTTGGCGCTCAGGGCAAACAGGGCCGCGAGCAACACGAGGGCATGCAACTGAAAAGATCGGACGGGAGCGGATTTCATGGGGCAAAGGTAGTGATGACACATTTCTGTAAACACTCTCTAATTACTCTCAAAAAATTACTCTTCTAGCTCTTCTTGCCAATAATCCCGGCAATACATCATCATCCTCAGCCATTCCTAAAATAACCGCATGAGCAGGATTATCAACACCATCCAATTCAACCGTAAGCGGGTCGTGTTCTGTACATAGTCCGGCATTAATTACCTCCAGGTTTGCAATCTCAAAAAGCATGTAACGGGAATCTTCGGCTACGGCTGACTCTGGAGTGGTCATACTTCTAACGTCTACCGATAATTCCCCCTTGTCCTTGTCCCTAAGTTTGAACACACGGGAGTTAGCCGAGCCATCGGGGTTCATATACTTATGCTCGGGATTGGAGTAGCTTCTGCGAAATAGCCACTCTTGAGGGTCTACGGGGGTACGCATTTTACTCATGCAGCCATTTCAATATATTTTTTAGTGCCGATGAGTCATACTCTCCCTGTTTGGGCTGTCCTTCAGAAGGAAACAAGACATATCGCTTTTTCGTAGGGTAAAATAAAATCTCGGCTGATTTGCTCTTTTCCCGTAAATCAACCATGATCTCTCCGTTAGGGCCCGGCGCCACATGATACACGCGTTGCCCTGTGCGTTGCAATTGGCGCACCAGGCTTTCGGCTTGCCGTACCGCCTCTGCGTCAGGCACCATGGCATCATCACCATCCCAATTGTCCTTTAGCGTTTTAAAATCTTCAAGCAACCTCAATACCCGTGCGTTGAGATCAAAATGCTCCGATTCGGGAAACCGAAAAATGGTGCTACCCTCCGGCAAATCGGTTTTCCTAACTTGCTGGACGGTATAGGTTACAGGAACCGGTAGTTCCATACGAGTCGCTTGATAATTATCGATCAAAGCCGGCATAAAATTCAGGATTTAACATGTTGACAAATGTCTTGGAACTTGTTTCATGTGCAAATTCAAGCCAGTCATTCAGGTACTGAAAATCAAAAACCCCCACTTTTTCCACGGCCGTTATCCAAATAATGGCGGGATTTCCGGTCTTGTTGTGTTTACCGGTCTGAATGTTCAATAAGAGTGCCGAATCGTGTTGCACCTGAAAAGACTGAGAAACATTTACTCCCCGTGCGCTGCCCAAAACTTGATGCCGGTTTTGCAGTTCTGTATTCATGTTGCGTGCAATAAAATCTTGGGGTGCCTCTGCAATTGGGTCGTATTCGACGGCATCAATATATTGCAGTTTTACCCGCTCAAGTTGCAGCCCGGTTGCGTAACTTTTTTTCAACGCCTCCACGGCCCTCTGAACATTTGCCTGAAAATTGTCATTCCAACTGTAATTCAAATCCGTGTCGTTTACGGTCAGTATGCCAGGACCTATTTGAATAACAGGCCATAGCAGTTCCCCTTTCCAGTATTGATGGATTGGCTTGGGATAGACCCGGAGACTCAGCCCTTCCGGTATCGTACGTTTGTACACCGGGAACAGCCTGATGATATCTGTCTCAAACTTGCCCAAAGCCCGATCAATTCCTGGATCGTAGGGGAAACCGTTCTCATCCAGCGGAAGTTTCCAGAAAAGTTCGAAGATCACCTCCTGGAGCGGAGCATTTTTCAGTTTGTGGCGTGGCATAGCGTAGAAGCGGGTGCAAAAATACATGAAAATAACTTAGTTCGCTGATGCCGTATGAGTAGCGCGTAACCGTTCTAAACAAACACACCAGCCACACACCAATACGCGCACCGGCAATGCACCCGCTCTTGCTCAACTGCACGGGCGAGTGATGCTTGACTCACCCCCCCATCTCCACCACCTGCTTCGCCACCAGCACATCGTCTTTCGGGACACTGCCGGGCCGTGTGCGCTGGTCGGCCTTGAATTTGGCGCCCGGCTTCAGTACGGTCAGGTTGAGCAGGGTGCTGGGTTCCTTTTTCGCATTGGCGGGCAGGAAGGCCTGTGCCGCTTCGAGGAAAAGCATGGTACCCAATGGGCGAATAGCCGCGTCGCCGTAGATGGAGGTAAAGTCCTTGTTGAAGGCCATCGTGATGTTGGTGCCGAAATCGGTCAGCAACTTGACTGCCTTGGACGGCTCGGTGTTCGATTTTTCCAAAAACGCCGCCATGGCAAGCCCTGCCTGGAGCGACCGTTCGATGATGTTGGCCTCCACAAAGAACAGGCTGTGGAAGTGCATTTCCTTTTTATCAGACAAGCGTTCGACCAGGTCTTCTACCAGACTGTCCACACGGGCAGGGTTGTAGAATTCGATGGTGCTCTTGTCCATACCGGGTGTAGCCTTCAGCAGTTCGTGGGCTTCCTGCATTTTGATTTGCAAAAACCCCTTGGTGCGCGGGTGCGCCACCACGAACTGTTGCATTTTTTTGTCCGGCCAGTTCCAGTAGGTGCCGGTGTCGGCGGCTACGATTTTGCCCTTTTCCTCCCGGAAACCTGTGGCCGGGAAAATGGCCGAGTAGGCCATCAAAACCGGGGCAACTTTGGTGTCTTTGTAGTTTTTCACATCCTGGAAGTAGTAGAACGGAATCAACTGTTTCAGCCGGCGCTGGATGTTGCGCGACATCTGGCTGTACGCCGCCGCATTCGGGTCTTTGGGCGCACGCATCCATGCCGAAGAAGCCTCTGCGGGCAGGTTCAGTTCCATGTACAGCAAGGTATCGCCGATGATGCCCGCACCGTTGGGGGCCAATTGTTCCACTTCCTGCTCGATGGCGTTTACCCAGGCATCCACCGAAGCATCGGGTGTTTGGCCGAAGGCCGAGGGGAGGTAACTCTCCACGTAAGGTTTGAGTTGAAACTTCAGATCGGCGGCCTTCATGGCGGGTCGGAACTGCTGGAAGGAGTAGGCGTACGCAAGCGCATTGGCATCGTGTACACGCACCGTATTGGCCACTGCCCGGAAATTGCCGCCGATGGTCAGTGCACTGATCTGTTGGCGGTTGTTGGTCACGGTGTCGGCAGCTTTCAGGTCGTACAGGAACACGCGACCGTCTTCCTCGTCCATTGCCTTGGCTTCGGCGAGGCATTCGTTCAGGTGGGCGCTGCTGCCCCGGAAGAAAGGCAGGTTGATGTTGACGGCGCTTTGCACGCGCACGCCGTGTGTGAGGGAGCCTTCGTGCAGGATGACACCGGGGGTCGGCTTCGCCAAAATTTTGTCGAATTGCCCCAACAGGGCGAGTTTGATGAATGCGCCGGCTTCGGCTTGGGTCGTGTCAATAGTCAGGTCCACAAGTGCCGAACTCGTTGTGTTTTTCTGGAAGGCCACGTTGAAGCCGAACCCGTATTGACGGTTCAGGGCTTTAATCGCCAAATCATAAAACTCCTGCCGGCGGGAAGTGATCAGGTGGATGGTGCGCCGGATTTCCGTCAACCGCGGCTTGTCCAGTGTGTCGCCGATAAACCGCTCCAGTTTGACCTTCAACCAGTTGTCGAGGGTCGAAAAGTCTACATCCTCCAGGTCTTTCCCGATTTGGTCAAGGTTCAGGCGCTTGTTGATATTGTCCTGCAACTTGACCAAGGTATCGGTCAGCACACCGCCGTCAAGGATTCCGGCCGCTTTGGTGGCGCCCGCCTGTATTTTTTTCAAGGCTTCGGAGTCAGTCAGTACGGAGAGAATGTTTTCCTCGGGAAGCATGGCGAGCAGGAACTGGCCGCCGAGCGTGTTGAGGAAATCCACGTTTTCGATTTCCTTGCGGAGAAATGCCCGCACTTTTTCCGGGTTGGCGTCTTTCAGTTTGTTGTTAAATGCGCGGATTTTGGTCAGGTTGGCTTTTTTCTCGGCGTGTTTCCACAACAGGCTGGCCACGGTGTGGTCGAGATCATTCCACTTGTCGAGAAGGGTTTTTAGTTTGCCCTTGGCTTCGTTGAACGCCGTTTCCGGGTCCACGCCTGTAGTGTCTTTCACGAATTTTTTGAAATAACCGGAGCCTATTCCGGCCAGCATATTGGCCAGAGGCGCATCGGGATTCGTCCATTGATCAATCACCTCGAGGTCTTTCATGATTTGCGACCCATGCGTTCCGAAAACGGCTTTGACGAAATCGCCGAAATCAGCCGGCAAAAATTTGGACGTATCTGCCGAGGCGCCGACCTGGGCATCCATGGCGAAATTCCAGCCGTTTTGGCGCTGCTTGAACAGGCGGATACGGATTTTTTTGTCTTGTTTTCGAGTGGAGTCGCGGCTCACCACCACGGCGAACCGGCCACCGGCCTGAAACCCGAAAGCGGCCTTGGCGCCCATGACAAGCCGCAGGCCGATATCGCCCGACAAGCCGAGTGCCGCAGTTTCCTTGACCCAGTTGAAGTCAAAACCGTATTGGGCTTCGATCCCCACCGAAACACTGCTGTCCACCTCGGCTATAATCCAGGTGCCCGGCTCGAGGTCGTCCACGGTGGCGATTTGCAGGGGCAATAGCCAACTTTGGGCCGTAGCGGATACGGCGGTAGCGGCGCCGGTGTTTTTGGGCAGTTGGCGAACGACAGCAAATATCCCTTCGCTTTTGCCGCCCACGGAAGCCGACGCGGAAGGGGCGCCGCCGAATACGACACCAGCCTTGGCTTTACCACCGACTTCGTAGCCCCAGCGCATAAGGAGGTAGTTGGACTTGGGGTCGGCGGTCATTTGCAAGCCTGGGCTGATATCGTCGCCGAGGCCAATGTCGCGCAGCAGGGTGGCGGGATTGGGGTACACTGCAAGGCCGGAGGAAACGCGGGCGCTGGCTTTGAAACTCGCCGTGCCCCCGCCATTGGCAAATTGAATGCCCTCTCCGCCGGCAGCCGCTTTGGCTGAAATTTCGCTCAGCCGAATGATGCGGTTTGGGAACGGGTTGTTGTTTATGAGCGCCAGCATCACATCCGGCGCGTTTTGGCAGGCAAACTCAATGCCGGCACTGGACTTGCCGCCGAGTAGTTTTTTTTCAAGTGGTTTGGTAAGGGGGACGATGATACCGTCGGCAGTTTGTTTGATGTCGGCCATGAGTTTTTAGCGATGAGCGATGAACGATACGTGATAAGCAGCGATGCCGCTGGAAGGTTGAGGTTCAATCAACTATTTCCGTGCCCAAATTATTTTTTGCAAACGTACGGGATTTTTTCAGCCAAAATGTTTCTGGTTTCGGAACGGCATTTTCACAAATAACAAGAGCCACCCCGTACCCGGGATGGCTCCTGTTGCGCGTCTGATTCCAGTTTTACCGGTCCAGCACCACTTTGTAGGCGGCCTGTCCACGCTCGGTGCGGATAATCAACGTGTACAACCCGTCGGCCAGCGCCGACCAGTCCAGCGCCGTCTGTTTTTGTGATGCTGTTTTTTGTTCCAACACCAACCGGCCCGTGGCGTCCAACACCGAAAAGCGCAGCTCCGTGCCAAGCGCGTCGTTCGGAAGCGACACATTCACCCAACCCGCCGTCGGGTTCGGGTACACCGCCACCAGATCGGCCCAGTCCGGGGTGTCGGTGCCCACCAGATCGTCCACCACGAACGGGCCGGCTACTGTGGTGCAGCCGGCGGCGTCCGTCACGATCAGGGTGTATGTGCCCGCTCCCACGCCCACCAGGTCTTCTGTCGTGGCTACCGTTTGGCCGTCGCGCTTCCACTCGTACGTGTAGCCCGGCTGGCTGCCGGCGGTGCTCACCAATATCTTGCCCGTGCCCTGGCTACCCACGTCGTGCGCCAGTTCATCCACTTTCACCGTAATGGGCGTCAGGATCGTCACCGTAAACGAGCACGATCCCACGTTGCCGCTCACGTCGGTGAATGTGTAGGTCGTGTTCGTTGTGCCGACCGGGAATTGTGAGCCGCTCGGTAGGCCTTCGATCAGGTCGAAATTGCCGCCCAGCATCAGGCAGTTGTCCGTGGCGACAGGGGCCAGGTACTGCACCGTGCGCGCGTCCGAACACTGGCGGATGTTGGCCGGGCAGGTCACCTGCGGCGCCAGATCGTCCACTATTGTCACCTGAATACTCAGGCTGCTGCTGTTGCCCGCCGCGTCGTATGCGGTGACCGTCACCGTGTGCACGCCCAATTGCAGGCAGTCGAAACTGGGCGGCGCGATGTCCTCGTCGGCCAGTTCACAGTTGTCTGTGGCCGTCACTCCAAGGTTTTGCAAGGTCAGGCTGATCACACCCGCCGGGCCCAGCGGAAGGGTTACCGGGCCACCCGTGAGTACCGGCGCCTCGGTGTCGTTGGCCTGAACCGTCACGGTCAGTGCTGCCGTGCAGCCGTTTTCGTCTGTGGCCGTGGCCGTGTGCTCGCCTGCGGGCAGCGCCAGGGCTGTTGGGCCTTGTTCGCCGTTGCTCCACGTCACGGTGATGTTGCCCGTGCCGCCACCGGGCAGCACCGTTGCTGTACCGTCCGGAGTGTCGGGGCAGGTAGCGTCCGTGACCGTGCCCGGATCAAGACTCAGCAGTGGCGGGTCGGTCAGCGTGACCGCTGCTTCCACCGTGCAGCCGTTGGCGTCGGTCACCACCACCGTGTAGGCCTCGGCTTCCAGGCCGCCGGCCGTCTGGCCCGTCTGGCCGTTGCTCCACAAGAATGTGAACGGCGAGGTGCCGCCGCCGGGTATGGCCGTGGCTGTGCCGGTAGGTGCGCCGTGGCACGCCGGGTCGGTGGATGTGGCCTCGGCAGCCAGATCGCAGGCGCCGCCGAAGACGTTGACCGTCTGGACGGCCGTGCAGCCGTTGGCGTCCGTCACCGTCACCGTGTAGTCGCCGGCAGACAAACCCGTGATCGTCTGCTCCGTCAGCCCGGTGTTCCATTCGTAGGTGTAGGGCGCCGTGCCGCCGCTTGGTGCTGCCGTGGCCGTGCCGTCGGAACCGCCGAAGGTGGTCGGTGCGGTGCTTGAGGCATTGGGCAACACTGCGTCCGGCTGGCCAATGGTGCCACTGGCAGTGGCAGTGCAGCCGGAGCCGTCGGTCACGACGACTGTGTACAGTCCCGCCGGCAGGTTGTCGGCAGTGGGGGTATCGGCGCCGGTGTCCCACAGGTAGGTGAAGGCGCCGTCGCCGCCCGTGGCGGTTACGCTGAGCGAGCCGTCGAATGCGCCGAAACACGTGACGTCGGATTGGGCAGCAAGGTCGGCTTCAACCGGGTCGTCCTGCGTCGCGGTTGCCTCGGCTGTGCTGGTACAACCGTTTTGCGTATTGGTCAGTGTGAGCAGGTAAGTGCCCGGCAGGTTGGCCGCCAGAACAGGGTTGGAGCCGGTATTCGTCGTGCTGCCGTCGGGGGCCGTCCATGCGTGATCGAGCAGGGCGGGGTCTGTGTTGGAACTGTTGCTCAGGTTGACCGGCGACAGATGGCAGTCCAGCGTGCCCGATACAGACAGGTTGGCATCCGGCGCTTCGCTGTTTTCGGTCACCTGCGTTTCGGCGGTGGCCGTGCAGCCGTTCGCTGTGTTGGTGGCCAGCAGGGTGTACGTTCCAGGGGCGTCAATTTCCGGTTCTAGCGTATTCCCCCCGCCGGTGATGTTGCCGCCGTTACCGGCTGTCCACTGGTAGGTGAAACCGCCGGCGGGAGCGTTGTTTTGTCCCGACAACACCAAGGTCGTGGTGGCGCAAGTGAGGGATTGGGGCGGTGCAATACCGATTTCCGGCGGTGCAATATCCTGTCCTACCTCGACGGCTATGCTTGCCGTGCAGCCGGTTGTCTGGTTGGTCGCCAGCAGGGTGTAGATTCCCGGTGCGCCGATTTCCGGTTGGAGTGTGGTGGCACCAGCGAGGATATTGCCGCCGTTGGAGGCCGTCCACTGGTAGGTGAAACTGCCACCTGGCGCAGCGTTTTGTCCTTGCAACACCTGTTGGGTCAGGGCACAGGTGAACGCAGGTGTGCCGGCGACAGAGACCGGCGGTGGCGTTGTGTTAAGGGAAACAATGGCAAAGTCCGTGGCTGTGCAGCCGTTCTCCGGATTGGACAGCCAGAGCTGGTACGTGCCGGGCTGATCCACCGTGGGGGAAGGGGTATCGGCTCCTGCGACAATATTGCCGTCGGCAGTCGTCCAGGCGTAGGTCAGTGCCGGATCATTGGTAGAACCGTTGGCATTGAGCAGGACGGAGAAGTTTGTACACGTAATTGCTTCCGGTGCATTGGCGATGGCTACAATGGCTTCCGTATCGGCAAAAACCTGCACGGAATCTGTTGCGGAACATCCATTTTGGGTATTGGAAAGCAGCAAGTAGTACCAGCCCGGAGCATTTACTGTAGGCGTGGGCGTATTTTCACCAGTCACGATATTGGCACCTTGAGAGGCCGTCCAGGCATAGACCAGGTAAGGATTGGAGGTATCCTGTGCAACGCTAAGTATCACAAGAGGTACAACGCAGGATACGTCTTCGGCAGCTGCGATTTCGATCACGGGCGGTGTGTTATTTAACGACACTACTACAGTATCGGTCCCGGTGCAGAGGTTACCGGCATTCGTCACCTTGAGCACATACGTGCCGACGGCATCGGCCAGGGCGATGATACTGTCTTTGCCGGAAACAATATTGCCGTCCGGGGTACTCCAATGATAATAAATGCCCGGCCCCTTGGACGAGCCGACTCCGGTCAAAACGGATTCCGACAAAATGCAGTTGAGGGCGTTGCCGTTGGCTTCTGCCTTGGGTGGTATGGTATCCACCTCTATTTCTCTTTCGGCCACAGCCGTGCAGCCTGTGGTTACGTCGGTCACCAGCAAGGCGTATGTACCCCCTGCGTTTATTACGGCATTTTTGGCATTGGCTCCGCTGACGATATTGCCGTCCATGGTAGTCCATTGATAGGTATAATTGCCTCCTGGGGTGCTTCCACCGAGAAGAGTCATCTGTTTTTGGACACAGTTGATTGTTGAAGTCGTAGCCACAAATGCCGACAACTGACTCGGTGCTTCGATCACGACCGTAGTAGCCGTGGAAGTACAGTCTGTATAGTTCGGGTCGTCATTGCTGACAACCAGGGTGTAGGTGCCGGGGGCGTTCACGACCGGGTGGAGGGTGTTATCGCCCGATACGATGTTGCCGTCGGGAGTGGACCATTGGTAGCTGATACCTGGCCCTTCGGTGGAGCCATCTCCGTTCAGTGTAATCTCAAAACCTTCGCAATAGTGCAGCGAAGGCGCCGGAGCGGCCATGGCTTCCACAGAAGTCAGATGTACCGTCATTTCGTCCTCGGATTTGCACAACGGGCCGAAGTACAGGTCATCAATGGCATTGGCGTTGAACGTAAATGTCGATCCAATTTGCGTGATGGACAGGTTTGCTACCGTGTTGCCACCGCTGTTCCAGACCATGTTGACGTTCCCCCAAACGCAATTGCCCGGAGGAAAGAATGCTTTCGTAACACCGTTTATTTCGATCCTCAAGGCTCCTTTGAACTGCAATCGCGTAGCCCAAGCGGAAAAGTAATATTCTGTGTTCGGCTCAACTGCCACGGATTGTGCCCAAATTACCTGATTGGTCTTGGTGGCACTGGTTGCCAACATCATAACGCCCGGATCGGCCGTATGGTCGGTACACGGCGGATAGTTAGGATTGGCAATCTGGAGTTTGTCCAACACGTCGTAGCGGTCTTGTTGAACAAGGTCGCCCGGGCTATATTTGAGATCCGATGTGAAGCCGACATTGCCATCTTCAAACATAGGGTTTTGGATCAGGTTAATCAGGGAGTCCAGGCTCCAGACTAAAAACTTGAACGTAGTGGTTTGGGTAACTGTAACACCAGGCGATGAAACGTTGGGGTTGAAGCCTTCCCAATAATAGATTTTCGGGCCACCGACAAACAATGGCGGTCCTTCTATGGTACCTAACAGTTTTGTAGTAACCTCGTCCTGGTTACAAAAATATTGATCGGTGCCGGCATTTCCTTCAAAGGGACAGGCGGGTGCTTTTGCAGGATTCGATGTGTCAATGGCCTGGCCATCAGGAAGATTTTTGTGTGAAGCCTGGCCAAGGACAGCATTGCCCGCAGCGAGGCCCAAAACCAGCATAACAGGGAGAAACATTCGCAGGAGGTAGTGTTTTTTCATAAAAATCGATTTTTAAACTGTTAAAAAAACATAGCACTTGATAAAAGAACAGTCTGTTGCCCTTTTGGCAAGGTGCAAAATTGTATGTTTATTTTGATTCATTCTAAAGGTTTTTATGAACAAAAATGTCTGTTTTTTCCAAAAGTTGATCTCTTTACAGATGCTCTCCGACAGGCATTGAATAGTTATCCTCCAATTGTATGATGTGTTCGAGCGAATTGGTGAAGCAGCAAGGTGTAGATTCCCGGCGCTTTAATCTCAGTTTCCCGGTCTTTCGTCTCATGGAAGAACGACCGGCATCAAGTGGTTTCCCACACAGGTCTCGTTCGCTTTTTTGGCGCACAATCCGTACCTTGGCCGACGCATTGCCCAATCCCGCATGTTCGGGTTCGTTTCACCAAACCGTTTATTACTAATGACACCACTCTTGATCATCAGCATTCTGGCCATATTGGTCATCATGTCGGCCGTAAAAGTTGTTCCGCAGCAAACCGCTTATGTGGTAGAACGCCTAGGCAAGTTCTACGCTGTGCTGGCTCCCGGCATCAACTTCATCATCCCGTTTTTCGATCGTGCCGCGTACCGGCACAGCCTCAAAGAGCAGGCCTATGACATCCCGGAGCAGATTTGCATCACCAAAGACAACGTACAGGTACAGGTGGACGGCGTGATCTTTCTTCAGGTTGTGGATCCCAAAACGGCCTCGTACGGGGTCAACAACTATCTCTTTGCCGTGACACAGTTGGCGCAAACGACCATGCGGTCCGAAGTGGGCAAAATTGACCTCGACCGCTGTTTTGAGGAACGTTCCACGATCAACCACCAGGTGGTCAATGCCATTGACGAAGCCGCCATCGGCTGGGGGGTGAAAATCCTGCGCTACGAGATCAAAAACATATCCCCGCCGCAGTCTGTGTTGCACGCCATGGAAAAACAAATGCAGGCCGAACGCGAAAAGCGCGCCCGAATCCTTCAGTCTGAAGGCGAAAAGCAGTCGGCTATCAATGTAGCCGAGGGCCAAAAACAGCAGGTCGTGCTGGAATCCGAAGCCGTACAGCTGCGCCAGATCAATGAAGCAAACGGCCAGGCCGAGGCTATCCGGGCTGTGGCATCCGCTACGGCGGAAGCACTCACCAAAGTGGCGCATGCAACGCAGGAAAAAGGTGGGTTCGAAGCCGTGCAACTGCGCGTGGCCGAGCAATTGGTGGAGCAATTCGGCAACCTGGCCCGTACGAACAACACGCTTATTCTGCCGGCAAATTTCGGTGATCTAGCATCTATGATCTCCACGGCGATGTCGGTGGTCAAACATCAGTCGGACAAAAAATAACAAGGAGGACACATGGACTTTTCAGGATCGGCCCAGATGTGGGTCATTGCGGCCGCGGTCGCACTTATCGCCGAATTGCTGACGGTTTCGTTCTTTTTCATGTTTCTCAGCGCAGGAGCGGCCGTTACGGCGTTGCTGACGTGGCTGGGCATCACGCCGGATACCGTGAGTCAGTTGATTTGTTTCTCAGTCGTGTCGCTCGGATCGCTTGCGCTGTTCCGGCGGTACGCGTTGCGTATTTTCGGTAAAAACGAAAAAGTGGATAAGTACCAGGACTTCGTCGGCCACCGCGCCACAGTATCGGTGACGATCCCGGCGAACGGCGAGGGGAAAATACACTACCGCGGCACCGAATGGATCGCGCTGAGCCAGGACGGCAAACCCATCGAAGCGGGTACCGTGGTGGCGGTGCAGAAAATGGACGGGATACGGGTCGTGGTAGCGGAGGCCTGAAGTACCATTCAACCCCTTTACCGCCGAGCACGCCCTACGCATATTCAGAATACACCACGTTTGTCATTCTGAAAGAATCTGTCCGATCTACAAGGGGACGTAACGCGCGGCGGCCCTTGTAGATCGGACGGTTCTGTCGAGCATTATCAGGTTGTACCCTATTCATGCTTGGCCAAAGTTGTACCCTGGCTCTTTGAAATTTTTGCGGTTTCAAGAATCTTTTTTCCGCCGTGCCTGGTGTTTTAATCTACGGCAAATACACTTTTTTTGCCTGGTGTTTAGGTGCTTAGCCCCGAAGGGGCGCCATCTGCCAACGCGGGGCATGGCCCCGCGTGAGAAGGCCGGCTAAATCGGAAGCCCTGAAACATGAGTCATCCCGAATTTTTAGGGAAACATGGACTTCGTAAAAACATGCACCGACATTGGATGCATCAGACATCCCGGTTACGACCGCTCGCGCGTATTGGGCGGGGACAAGCTCCGCCCCTACCTGCAAAATAGGTCAATCGTAACAGAAATGTAGATATTCCCTTCGTAGGGGCGGGGCTTGTCCCCGCCCAATA
>Ga0154020_10005322_pt1 | contig 15211 bp, 12 predicted proteins | sample Klosneuvirus_201_FD_109709 | JGI IMG/M metagenome (GOLD analysis project Ga0154020, IMG submission 109709) | Active sludge microbial communities from wastewater, Klosterneuburg, Austria - Klosneuvirus_20160825_MG | ecosystem: Engineered > WWTP > Aerobic digester > Activated sludge | place...
ACTAATATCTAAATATCTTCACCAAGATTTTAAGCACGATCTGATCTCAGGTCTAATTGTCGGTCTGATAGCCTTGCCCCTTGCCATAGCCTTTGCCGTTGCGTCGGGGGCCAGAGCCGAACAAGGACTATATACTTCCATCATTGCCGGCATTGTGATTGGGGCTTTTTCTGGCTGTCGATTTCAGATTTCAGGCCCCACTGGTGCCTTTATTGTCATCTTGCTTGGTGTAGTAAATCAATTCGGGCTAGAAGGTTTGATGATAGCGGGTTTTATGGCTGGTATTATCCTACTCGCCATGGGCATTTTTCACTTTGGCACTGTAATTAAATATATTCCTTATCCCGTAATAGTCGGTTTTACCTCTGGAATTGGCATTATTATTTTAACAGGACAGCTAAAGCACATTTTTGGATTGAATTTTTCCCATCAACCACATGGCTTTATCGATAATCTTCAGATGATTTCCCAATCACTTTTAAAAGGAATAAATCCATCATCACTAATCATAGCAGCAGTTACAATTACTTCCTTTATCATCTGGAAAAGAAAAATTAAAAACATACCTCCAGCCCCAATTGCTTTATTGACAGGGATATTGGCTAGCGTCATCATCACCAATTTTTTAAACAAAATTTTACCTTCTCCGGTGCTTGTTGGGACTATCTCTGCCGGACTTCCAGAATTTAAAATGCTCAATTTTACTTGGGAAAAGTTTCAATTATTAATTCCATCGGCTTTTACTATCGCTATACTTGGGGCTATCGAATCGCTACTTTCCGCTGTAGTCGCCGACGGGATGACTGGGACAAAACACAATTCCAATCGCGAGTTGATCGCCCAAGGCATCGGAAATATAATTCTACCTTTCTTTGGTGGGATTCCTGCAACCGGAGCTATTGCTCGCACAGCAGCGAATATCCGTAATGGTGGACGAACGCAAGTAGCAGCCGTGATCCATGGAATAACTCTACTATTTATTGTGATTTTAGCAGCTCCTTTGGCGGCTTTCATACCTATGGGAGCACTTGCCGGCATACTCGTAATGGTAGCAATCAATATGGCGGAAATACCGCACTTTATCAGACTACTTCATGCTCCGCGTCAGGATGCTTTCGTCATGGTCTTAACCTTTTTATTGACAATTTTTGTCGATTTAACCGTAGCAGTTGGCGTCGGTATAGTTATGGCAGCTATGCTTTTTATTCAAAAAGTTAGCAATATTCAGGTCAAACAAATCAAGGATGAGTCTCTCAGATCGACTTCCGAGGGTAGCTGGCGTTTACATACCAGTATTGAGCAATATCCTCAAATACGTTTATATGAATTATCAGGCCCCTTGTTCTTTGGAGTTACCAGTCAGCTCGAATCCATGATCGAGCATGATCATGGGCAAACCCTAATCCTACGAATGAAGCATGTGAATTGTATTGATGCAACTGCCATCCACGCTCTCGAGTTAATAATTGATAGGGTGTTACACGAAAAAAAAGGAAAAGTTTACCTAGCTACTCTTCAGCCAGAAGTAAAACATATTTTATCCAAAATTGGGCTAATAAAAAAAATCGGAGGTGAGCATTACTGCCCAGATAATGCTACAAAAGCCATCGAATTAGCCAAAAAAGAACTTAATCAATAATCATTTAGTATTAAATATATGAGTAGGGAAATAATGGGAACATTAGGAGGAGTTGTAGCCGTAGGATCTTTAGCTAGCACGGCTTACTTAGATGGAGTTCAATTAACTTCTTCAGCTGAAAAAACTCTCCATGATACAATAACAGATATAATGATAAGCTCTTCTGTTGATGATGTAACTACGAAACATCTTCGTCTCACAAGTGCTTCTGCAGCGCTTCAGCATAATAGAGGTGTTTTTAAAGTTACAGCTGAAATATCCAAAAGTTGCCAAACACTCCTAGATCAATGCCAAGCTCAAATTTTATCAAAATTATCCAGCTCCTGCCAAGAAACAATCAAAGGACAATCTCCTCGCCAATTTTTTGACAATCATATTGGTAGAGGCCTAACTCCAAAAGTAGCTTCAGCCGAAACAAATTGTTATATAGAAATAGGCGAAAAAATAGTTACCTGTGAAACAGCTCAATATGATGTGCTTATAGCCAATTCAAAATAAAAAAAGCCCAAATTGGTGCACGAGAGAGGACTTGAACCTCCACGGCCTTGCGGCCACTACGCCCTGAACGTAGCGCGTCTGCCAGTTCCGCCACTCATGCAAGCAGAGTTATTATAGTCAAAAAGGTTTGATTGTAAATGAATTCTGGCGATGCTAAGATTTTGGCATATTTTAGTATGTTTATGGGGGATAAAAATATTCACAAAGCCAAACAGTTAAGAGGCAACTTTTTCAACATGTTTTGGATTTCAGCCCTATTGAATGTCAAATTGATCAGCATGATAAGCACAGTCTTTTATGTCTACCGCGGGCTTAGTTTATCGGAAATCTTTTATACTTCTATAGTTTGGTCCCTGGTAAATTTACTGTTTGAGCTTCCCTCTAGCTACATGGCCGACAAATGGGGCCGAAAGAAAACTATTCTAATCGGTATTTTGTTTGCCGTGGCCTCATCTGTAGTTAATTACTTTGCCTATGGATTCTGGTGGATGTCAGTATCAATTATACTCATGGCAATTTCTTTTGCTTGTTTGAGTGGTACAGACGAAGCGTTGATCTACGATACCGGCAAAGAATTAGGAGAGACCAAAGAAAGTCTAAAGTCACTGGGCAAATATTATTCTGGCCAGCGTGTTTTCAAAATATTCACTCCTTTCATAGCCGCCCTAATTGCCAACAATCTGACCAATGATCAATTCTTCATTTTGATTCATATAGATACCTTTATGACATCCGCCGCCGTGTTTATGGCCTTGCGACTAATTGAGCCCAATCATTTTATGGATTTGGAAAAAATGGAAAAGGGGATCTTCCACGATGCAGTAAGTTTTTTCAAGCAAGACAAAGACATGGTCAAAGCAATGTTTAGTAAGACGATGATTTTTATTTCTGCCTTCATAATTTGGAGAATTCAACAGGACTATTTCCTGGGGCTTGGATTAACTCTGATAATAATTGGAGCCTTTTGGAGCTTCACCCAGATACTAATGTTTATTGGGAATAGAGTTGTTCACAAAAGCAATAATTTGCAGGATTCAGGAAAAATGATCAACAACTACAATCTCACCCTAATGATTACCCAGGGCCTCTTCACTTTCGCAGCATTTCTCTCACCCATCCCACTATTATTAATTGCCATCAACACGATTTTTCAGTCCATCGAAGGCATGCGCTGGCCAATCTACTCTCACTTTTACAATCAAAAAGCCCTCTCACACAATCGTGCCATCACCTTGTCATTAGGCAATTTTATTAAAAGTATTTTAGACATACCACTCTTATTCCTGGCTTCAATCCTGGTTGCCTACGACACTCGCCTCGTTTTCCTCTTAGCCTTCGGTCTCTCTTCTACAACATATTTCCTGACCAGATTAAAGGTGAAAGCTGCACTGGCCAGTTCATCAACTTAACTCTTCCGATTATGCTGCAACAACATCTCCATAGCATGATCCATAGAACCGGCTTGTAGCACTTCACCGCCATTCACAAAAAATATTTCATCGGCATTTTGAATAGTGTTCAATCTATGGGCAATAATTATCTTTGTGGTATCTGTTGATAAATTAGCCAAAATTTCTTCTAAAAGTTTTTCAGTCACAGTATCGATATTGGCAGTTGCTTCATCCAATATCAATATTTCCGGATGCCGAAGAACAGCCCTCATAAAAGCAATCAATTGTTTTTGCCCGAGACTCACGTCGTCTCCACCAGCCGTAAGTTTAGTTTCCAATCCCTGATCAAATCTTTGTAACAGTTTTTCCAATCCAGCTCTATTTATATCATCTTTTAATTGCTCATTGGTATGCGTTGCATATTCTTCATTACCATAGAGAATATTCTCTCTCACTGTTCCGGTAAACATCACTGGTTCCTGCAAAATAAAGCCAATTTTTTTAGTGAGCTCTTCAGAAGAGTAACTTCGAATATCTTTCCCATTTAAAAATACTTCACCAATAGTTGGATCATATAATCTCGCCATCAGTGAAGCGGTCGTAGTTTTACCTCCACCGGTGGGTCCCACCAGCGCATATGTTTTCCCTTTATCTAAAGTCAAATTAATATTATGCAAAACTTCTTTTCCATTCGGATATTTAAAGTGCACATTATTAAATTCCAAAATTGCTGTTCTCATACTTTCAGCAGTATCAGATAGAACAGGTAGATTATTTTCCATTAACAGAATTTCATGAACTCTCTCCCAGCTGGCCAGGGCTGTTTGAAAATTCGCCCACAATGCCGCAAGCTGCCTCAGCGGATTATAAAAATTATTAGCATAAGCCAAAAAACTTATCAGTAAACCAATAGTAAATTGCCCATCCGAGATTAGCGCAATACCATAAGCCAGCACGATGAGTTGGCCCAAATTGGAAGCCAGGCCATAAATCGGAGTAAAAGTGTTATTGGCAATACCAGCTCCAATTGCAGCGGAATAATTTTTATTATTCACATCTTGAAAGCGTTTTTTAAAGTAATCTCTACGGTTAAAAGCAATAATAATTTTAAAGTTATTTAAACTTTCTTGAATTTCAGAACTCAAACTTCCAAGTGATTTTGAACTGTGCAGGTTCTCTTTTTTTACCCAGCCTGAAAGTATAATTGTGATAATGAACAAAAATCCAGCCGGGGCCAGTGTCGCTGCCCCCAACCGGATATTAATACTCAGTAAAAATATCGCCGCCCCCGCCATCATAAAAATATTAGCCAAAAATTGTATCAAGGACTGGGAAAAGAATTGATTGATTTTATCGGTGTCGTTATTGATTCTGGAAATCAAATCGCCAGCTTTATTTTGATTAAAAAAAGCCACAGGCAAACTTTGAAGTTTATTGAAAATTTGATTACGCAAACGATATAGCACCCTTTGTCCAACCCCTCCCATCAGGCGTGTTTGTACATAACTACTGATTAGCCCAAATAAATATAAAACCAAAATAATTCCCGCAAACACCAAGACTCCCTGATACTCTTTATTTAGTATGAAAGTATCCACCGTATGGGCTATTAACGATGGCGCAACAAGGTTTAAAGCGGAATTTACTACCATCGCTATCAAAGCCAAAATTATGAAGTTCTTTTCTTCAGTAATCAAAGGCCACAATTTTTTTGCCGCTCCCCAAACAGAAATCTTTTCTATATTCTCGGATTTATTTAAGTCGTAATTCATAAGGTATTGGTACTTTGCTGTGAATTATAAATCTGTACATACTCCGTCGATGTACTCATTAGGTCTTGATGAGTTCCCGCAGCAATAACTTCGCCCTCCATCAAGACGACAATCTGATCATAGCTTTCCACTGAAGCAATTTTTTGAGTTACAGAAACCAAACTCATACCCGGATAGTTTTTGGAAATATTATCCAAAATCTTTTTTTCCGTATTCATATCAACTCGCGCCGTAAAATCATCCAAAAGCAATATCTTTGGATTTATAGCCAAAGCCCGAGCCAGCATAATTCTCTGCTTTTGCCCACCTGACAAACTTGTCCCTCTTTCAGAAACAATTGTCTCCAAACCTTCCGGCAAAGCAGTTATAAAATCAGAAAGCTCCGCCGTTTCAATAGCCTTCTGTAAGTTTATCTCAGTCACCTCCGTGTTGAAAGCAATATTCTCTCTTATGCTGATATTAAAGATCGTGCTGTCCTGAAAAACTATCCCAACTTGTTTGTAGAGATTTTCTCTTTTATATTCCTTGATATTCTTATGGTCATATTTTATCTCCCCATAAGTTGGAGGCAACAGTCCCACCAAAAGATTTAACAATTGTGTCTTTCCGGCAGCCGTCGGCCCTATAATAGCAACCCTACTTCCTGGCAAAATATTTAAAGATACATTTTTTAAAGCCGCCTTTTCGCCAAATATCAAACTGATTTTTTCTATTTGTATACTGCCTTTCAATGAGGCGGTTATATTTCCATCATCCTTACTTTCCGGAGACGCCAATACGGCTGAAATCCTTTCATATGAAGCCTGCGCCTGAGCCATAATGCTACTGACAAATCCCAGTATAAATATCGGAAATATCAAAATTATCAAATAGCTGTTAAATGATGCAAACTCTCCCAAACTCATAGTCCCATCAATTATAAATTTCCCCCCGAGTACCAAAATCATCAAAACTGCAAAATTTGATGCAAAGGTAACAATCGGAATCATTGCCGAAAAAAGTTTCAAAATCCTTGTACCTACATCCTTGGCTTTAGTATTTGCCTGAACAAATTTTTCCTGCTCCAATTTTTGTGAATTCAAAACCCTGATCAAAGTCGCCCCCAAAATACTTTCATTGATAACCTTATTCAACCAGTCAATTATTTCCCGAGTTTGCTTAAATAAAGACCTCACCTTGGCCAAAATCAAAAAGAAAGTAATCCCTATCACCGGCAATATAACCAACACCGCCAAGCCCAGCACCCAGTTGATTGAAATCAGTAAAATACTTCCTCCAATAATTAAAAATAAAGAAGAGGTGAGATTCACCACCGCCTGAGAAACAAAGGTTTTTATCGAATCAATATCAGAAGTTAAATTAGTTAGCAATTTAGCGGCAGTAATATTTTGCACGTCAGCAAAACTAAGTCTGGAAATTTTTTCCGAAAGATCCATACGCAAATCCTGTGCCACCCGTTCTGAAGCATATGTTTGAACAATACTCTGCAAATATATCAGCACAAATATAACCCCAGCCGCCACTCCAATCTCCCACAAAATCGTATTCAAAGACCCTCCACTTAAAAACCCATCAATTCCCTGAGCCAGCAGTCGCGGCAGCCACAAAGTCAATCCATTACTACCAATCGCCAGTATAACTAGCACCACGATCATTCTCTGATAAGGGTCTAATAAGCCAAACAAGCTCGGTCTGTCCTTCTTTTGAACATCTTCCTTCTTCATAAATATTAGCGGAATTATCTGTAGGGACAGGGTACTCGCTATCAATCAAACCGTCAATCGAAGGGGGGGGATTGGTCTGGATTTCAAGCGAGGTTGAGATAAACGCCCCTCTTAAATTAACCCACCTCGCACTAATCGGAATTCAGGATTCTGCTTTCCAATTTAGGTACTATCTCATTCATTGTATAGTGAACGAACTGTTTACCAAGCTCCGTAAGTTCATATTCCTTACCGTCATCAAAGGCTGAAGTAGTATAGCGACTTGCAGCTACTCTTGATTGGTTCTTTTGAACTTTTTTAACTATAAAATTACCATTATAATCTTTTTCTCGATGCTGCCTAATGACATGACCTGTACTTAAGTCGTAAATCAAGAGTTTAAATAAATCTGCTTCTGCGGAATCCTCTCTGACTTCGGCACCGTGAATCTTTGCCCATATTTCCTGCCTTGTAATTCCCGGCTGAAGATAAATCTCACGAATAACGGCAAAATGCCCTTCTGAATAGTGACTAATCCATTCAATAAACATTCTTATTACATCATCAGAGCAAATTTGGGTTGCCCCAGCATTTGCTAATAAATTTCTGATCAAAACCCGTTTTTCTTCGCTTTCAGCAGCAGACCAATCTCTAAAGCACTTTTTGATTAGCTTGAGATATTCTGCGCTCTCAATTCTTTGTTGAATTTTTTCATCATTTTGATCAAGTCGCGCCATGACTTCCATAATTGTACGGCCAATCTCTTTTATTTCATCCTCTTGTAATTTTAACCATGCAGCAAAAATCTTGTTAAAATGATCCTGCTCCTTTTCAGACCAGGCACCTCCAATGCCACCTATTGCGCCGCCAGCACCAGGGATAGCACTTAGACAAGCTAGTGCAAAGCGTGCCAATTTTGGCCCAACACCGCCCTTTAAAGCTTCATCCAAGTTTTTGTTTAGTTCATCTCTTTGATCTGAATCTGTCATTATATTTGTTGCGAAGTTTTTTTATCAGTTGATTTTGTGAAGGAACTTCAAATTTCCTCATTAAAGTTTTTAGCTTTTGATCACTACGGCCCGGTATATTTACGTCATACTGTTTCTCAATATGCGCTGCCGTTTTATCGTTACGTACTTTTCGCATAAGCCCTGTATGATTTCGTGACCTACACCCACACATAGCAGGATCGTCATGCTTGCATTCATATGCCATAAATACTTCGTTAAGAATTAGCACTTTTGATTATAGAGTGCCAACTTTGGATTTACAAGGAAATGTTGAACCACTAACCAAATGGTCAATTTATCTTTTCATTAAGCTAAAAATTACTAATTGATTTTAAATAAATAGCCAAATGGTTCGTCTAAAAATTTCTGACCTATATTGGTAACAAACCGCTACTTTATACAGTAAAAAAGCCCTTTCCGAAGGAAGAGCCTTTTTGTGAAAATATGTTTCAATTTATATGGTGGGCCCTCCTGGGATTGAACCAGGGACCAATCGGTTATGAGCCGACTGCTCTAACCACTGAGCTAAGGGCCCAATTTTCAAGGTGCTTTGTTGGCTGGGCTCCTGAAACCTTCATGTAACCGCCGCCACCAAGTAGAGCTATCTTAATTAAGAAACTCCTGACTGTAAACATTTTTTTCGCCTTTTCTATCCTCAAAAATACATCCCATTCCACTTTCTATCTGCCCTAACGGCCGGACCGGTAACCAACTCCACTCCTAGATCAACAGGCAAATAGCCCATAGTAAAAGCCCGCCCCTCAATCACAACGCTCTTTCCACTGGATTTAAGCTTTTCCAATCCGAACCGGGCCAACTCAATCACTTCTCTTTGCATCAAAGCCGCCGTCTGTATCAATTCATCATTTTCCGCCTTTTCTTGATAAACCACTCCATACTCTCCATCAAAAAGTCGTAGTTTTCCTTCAATCATTTCAAAATGTAACCGTTCAGCAACCGCCTTCAATTCCATCAAATTTCCCTTACCCAAATCATTCAAATAGCGAAATATCTCGCTCAAAGAAATAATCTGTCCACCAATAGCCTCGCTCAATGCCTTGGCAGTTGCACTTTTCCCTGTCCCACTTTTCCCCTCAATACCAATCACACGTGCCTCAGCTCCCAACTGGTCCTTTATAATCCCCACAACTTGATCAATCCCATTCATCCTTCCAGTATCCAATCTGAATTTTTTCCCAGCAACAGGCCTCGCCAAATCATTCAACCTTAATTTATTCTGCTCATCAATCTCAGCCTCACTCCAATCTCCCTCCATTAAAGCAGACAAAATCTCTCCTTGCCCCTGGCTTTTTATTCTGGCCATCATTTTTTCAAAACCAATTTCATCCAAATCAAATCTAGCCCGCATCGCTGAAAGTTCCTCAGGTGTAAAATTTTTGCAGTATTTATTTCCAAAATCTCCCAGGCCGGGGACTATATACCCACGATGATCTAGCTTTTCATCCAAAGCACCAACCACAATCCTCACATCAGGATAAAGCTTTTTAATATTTGCCACACCAACCGGAGCCGCCACCACCGCATTCACAATAATATTTTTCACTTCCACTCCTTCTTTAATCATTCTTTCAATCGCATCGATAATAGTATTCCCAGTCGCCAGCATCGGATCCGCAATCACCACCAAACTTTCCGCATCCACTTTCCCAGCCTGAAAATCCACAATAGTTTTCAAACTCTCCTCATCTCTCCTGGAACTCAAATGATAAAATCCACCAACTTTTCTTTCCTTATAACTCTCACCAAAAGCCAACCCGGATCGCCACGGCATCAACACAACCATTTTCCCCGCATCCATAGTTTTAGTAGTTTTTTTCGCCAAAGCCCCCAAGATCACCTCAGCATTTTCTCTAAATTCTTTTCCCTGACACTGCTCCATCATCGATCCATTTGGATAACCTCTGCGTAAATTAGCAAAAGCCGCATTTACTTCCTCACTCTGCTCAATCACTTCACATAAATTTTCCCTCAAAACCTTTTCTCTCTCAACTCCCTTATTTAAAGCTTCACTATCTTTTTCAAATTTTTCCGGATTATTTTTACTCAAAGCCACCAATTCATCTATGTATGGGCCTACCGACTTTTTTCCTACAATACCCAAATCTTTTTTCATTATTTCAATTGCAGGGGATTTGGACAATTTATCATTACTGCAAATTTCCAAAAAATTCCCCAACCCACTAACTTCATCCAAAAAGATTTCCAAGCCATCAATTTTATAAACAGCTCGACTCTTTTCAACTATTTTCGGCGCCTTAAAACCAGCTTTGGCAAAAGCATCCAGCAAATCTTGAGTATTTTTATATATTTCCCCAAATTCACCCTCATTTACAAAAACTTCTTTGGAACGAATAGTTTTCCCATCATCCCTCTCCACTCTTTCTCCCTTGCGAACTAAACTTTTTAATTGACCATTTTCCTCCCGCACCACCAAAAGATTTTCCGGCTCTCCATAGGGAAAATAAAAATCCCTTTGCACACAGACCTTGATTGGCTCACCTAGTTTTTCCTTTAACTCTTGCAATTCTCCACCCTCCAACTTCAATTTATCCTGCACATCATAAGCATTGCCATGAAAAGTTTCCAAACGAGTAAATCCATTCGCTAAAATCACATCTGCCTTGGCTTTATCAGGTAGAATATGTTCAACAAAATTAGGGATCACATTTTTCAAAATAGTGTTCAATGTCCTTTCTGGAGAACTGTTTTTCCTACTACTCCCGCCTGAATCTCTGCGCATTCTTCGTGAAAGCACCGTTCCTGGTTTGGCTTCTACAAAAACATTCAGATCTCTTCCAGCCACTCTTTCACTTAATGCATAAATCCCTTCCACCAATACAACCTTTACTTCAGCTCCATCGATAACACGTACTCGATCAGGTTCAGAATTCATCATTGAGTAGCTGGGAAGACTGACTAACTCTCCTTTCGCCAAACTTGCCAGATTCCTATTCAGTCGATTCAAATCAACGGCATTAGGATTATCAAAATGTAATTGACCAACTTTTTCTCTCAAAGCCCGAATAATTTTATTAATTTCCGGCTTCCTATAAAAATCTCTCAATCCTATCCTCAATGAATCCCAATTATCTTCGTGAAATTTTTTATCAAAAGGCACTTTCCCAGTCACTTCTCTAATTGAGTCCGTAAGTCCTCTATGATCACGGTCTGGCGAAAGAATATCTCCGCATTGCCTTAGTTCTTCGGCCAACATCTGTGACACCCCCTTATAGTAGTCATCTGTAGATATAGATAAAACTTGCTTCTCACGTTTCCTTATGTTCATTGCCAAAAACTCAGCAGCCTCACTTTTACCTGAAGCAGATGCTCCAGCTATTCCTACCACTATCAATCTTTTTCCAGTGTTTTGTCTGATTTCATTAATCCTTGCTGCAATAACATCAGGGAATTCATTCAATGAACATTCAGGTATCCGTACTTGCTTATCTGCCAACCCCTTGGCCTCAAAAGAATTCCCCATAGTATCTATCAAAAAAACAATATTTAAAGTCTAACCTTTGAATTTTTATTTTTATTTGATTTGCCATTCCGAAAGTCCACCATTTTTCTAGTTAGACTTTTTAGTCTTTTGCAAGGCCACCGTTACATTCCCCTCATAAGTATTGCAAGACAATGACACCATATTTTGACCCATCTCGTAATTGGTAATAATACTGTCCTCAATTTCCATGCTAAATCCACTAGAAGACGCCTTCCATCCTGCCGCCATCAGCAAGGCAGTTTCCTTGTTACAAATAGTCTTCAAATCACTATTGTCCACTTTGAATATCAGAGAAACCATGGAGTCCAAAGCCAAATAAGTAAAGTTATTAGCTCCATCCAAACTAGGCAAGTCGGCTGGTGCATCAACCGGTCGAGTATTCCCAGTATCGCTCTTGTAAGTAGTCTTTCCATCACTTCCACTTACAGTCATGGAGTTTTCATTTCCAGTAACAACAGTTTTCCCAGTTTCATCTTTCATGGTAAATCCCTTTTCATCACCGGAAGCTTCCATCATAGTTTTTCCACTACTATCAATAACTTTCACCCCACCGCTAGTCCCATCTCCAGACAGAGAAAGAGTGCCACCATCTTTAGCAGTTACATTTATATTGCCATTTTTCAAATCATCAAAATTCACTTTCACTTCACCTCCGGTAGCAGAATTTATCAACCCTTCAGCCATTTTAGCGCCCAGTTGCTCTTCGATATTCTGACACCCTGCCAGAATCAAAGCAGCCGTCGCCCCCACCAACAAAATTTTTTTATTCATAAGTTTTTTATATTAATTTATCTAATTTCTTATAACAAAATTTTCACCCCTGCTCAACCATAAAACATTTTACAACTCAAAAACCGCCGGAAATTTCCCTCTCACTTCTCTCTGGATTTCTTCCACATCAGAAACTTTCAATCTATCAAAATGCCCAACAATTTTTCTCACCAAAAACTCTCTCAACTGCTCCTTCGCCTTCGGGCTCTGTAGACCAAGCATCAATTTTTCTGCATAATCTAAAACATCACTTTGCGCCACAATAATTCTAGACCGCAAATCATAATCTTTATTTTCCAAATTAAATGGTAAAACATGATAGGGGATTTGTTGAGCCGCCTGCCCCTTGTCCAAAACATGCCCGAGCATCACCAATTTATCCTCCGGCCGGCGTTGATCAAAACGATGATAAAGTTCCCGTCCTTCTTCCACTTTCCACTCAGGCAGATGTTTACCTAACAGCAAATAAGCCGCATAAGCTTCTTTTCTCTTGTGATGTCTACCTATTTTTTTGTGAAAATCAGGATGTGAGCGAGATAAGTCTCCAACTATAATTTCACCAATATCATGCTGTATCAGCATTGCCAATAGTTTTCGCCAATTCTCCACTAACCCATCACTAACTTCCCACCACAACTCCGGAAAATCATCCTCTATTTCATTGGCCCAGGCTATCAATTCTACAACATGTTCCAAATTATTTTCCCGCCAATTCGGATTGATCTCCAAGCCATTATTTTGCCATCGCGGCGTTTCCATCAATCCATTCACCAAACCTTTTCTAGTTTTCAAAGGCAGTCTTCTTCTATAAATAGCAGCAGCCTCTCCCCGCAGCACCCCCTCTATCGGATCTCTAAAAACCAAAACATCACTATCAGATTCAACAAACTTCATTACCTCGCCTCCAATTTCATCCTCTCCACCAAATCTCTCCATTTGCTATTTTATATGATTAATTTGTCCAAACCTAACCCCGCCACCAGTCCAAATCAAGCAAGCCATCTTCACAAGCTTTCCAAAGTATGGTAAAAAACCCACGTCTAGATTTTAATTATCTATCTCATGAATCCATATTCACCTTTCCACACCATCAAACAAGAAAAAGCTCCACAAGAGCTAAAATTAATTGTAGAAATCTCCACCGGCGATGCCAATAAATACGAATTCAACAAAGAAATCGGCATGCTGGAACTAGACCGCGTACTCTACGGCCCAACTTTTTACCCAGTCAACTACTGCGACGTGCCAAGCACTTGGCAAAATGGCGACAATGATCCTCTGGATGCCGTAATTTTCTCCACCTACCCTATCGCCCCAGGCGTCATCGCCACCGGCCGAGTCGTAGGCGTTATGGAAATGGAAGACAATGGTGAAATCGATCACAAAATCATCTGCGTCAACAAAAAAGACCCCCGCTTCGAACATGTTAAATCAGTAGATGATCTCACTCCCTACCAACGCAAAGACCTCCAAACCTTCATGGAAATCTACAAAATCGCCCAAACCGGCCCCGGCACAGTCAAAGTCGGCAAATTCCTCGGCCCAGACGAGGCCTACAAAATGATTGAAGAGGCCATGGAAGTCTACAAACAAAAATATCCACAGAACTAGGGGTTTGCCAGTGGGAAAGGAGCTCCGTTTTGATCAATTCCATAGAGTTTCTTTCCTGCATTCAAATACATACTAGCAATTAAGGTTCTCCATTTGAGAGCCTTTTCTTCCTGGGTAGCCTTTGAATTATAAAATACTCTAGTTTGCATTGTCACCAGATCTATATAATCAGTACTCACTTTTGTTGCCCCTTCTAGACTCACCCTAAACAACTCAGCAATATCTTCTGCATAAGCTTTCTCCCCCAGTGCCGCCAACTTCCCTTTGAAATAAACATTCATCGCCATTAACGTAATCCCAGTCGCTCTTATCTCGTCATCCAAAAAAGCAGCATTCACGTTGTTTTTAGTCATAAATGAAAGCGTTTTGGCATATTCCGGATACCTCCTTTTATCCCTCCGAATCTCATCATCTTTTGTATGAATTAATTCATGATATAAAAAGAACAAATCTTTAATGTTTTCTACAGAGAACTCCTTATTTAAAGTTATTTCTCTGCTTGGATCAAAAAAACTGGCTCCGACTCCCTCCTCAACTTTATTAAAAGAGTAGTGAAAATGTTTAGGTGAGTCTAATGTAATAATTATGGACTTACCTTCCTTCTTAGTTAGATTATGAATTAAACTTAAATCTTTGGTCTTATTATCACGATTTCCTTTCATAACCTCCAGAGGAATACCAACAAGCGCCGATTCAGCTGGATATAAATAAATTTTAGCATTCTCACTGATTTTCTGGACAAACTTAATAAAAGCCTCCTCCAGTTGATCAATTCTTTCCTTATTCTCCAACAAAACCTCTTTTTTCTCTGAAATTAACGGTTTAACAGTGGTTTTAGTCGAAACAGGCGTCGCCACACTCCGAGTTTCCACTATGGCCGGCTCATCAGTTTTGTCAGAACTGCACATAGCCACTCCAACAGCGGCAGAAACGCCAAAAGCAATAGCAGCCAAATATACTTTATATCGTTCAGTCTCTACCGGCAAATCAGGCAGGCTATCCTCTACCATACGCCTTCTCTCCACAGCCCTCAATGTCCTGGTAGTGCTCAGATGCATTTTAGGGGAATCTTTTTGTCTTTTCATTATTTTTCCAATCCGAATTGATAAGAGCCTTTTTTATACTACAAACCAATATTAGTCAATCAGGGCATTGCTTAGTGACATTTTCGCCTATTTATGCTAGAATGTAAGGATTTAACTCAAATTTATGGGACCTCAATCACAATTCCCAGGTAGTACAGATGCATTACCAGCAGATTCCCGACCTACGAGTAGGCCAGGTAGTGGAAAA
>Ga0154020_10005323_pt1 | contig 15210 bp, 13 predicted proteins | sample Klosneuvirus_201_FD_109709 | JGI IMG/M metagenome (GOLD analysis project Ga0154020, IMG submission 109709) | Active sludge microbial communities from wastewater, Klosterneuburg, Austria - Klosneuvirus_20160825_MG | ecosystem: Engineered > WWTP > Aerobic digester > Activated sludge | place...
GCCTGCTCGGCGAGCACCTTGTGGACGATCTCCTGCGCGAGCTCGGGCGAGGCGCCCTCGAGATCGAGGAAGCGGTAGACGTCGTTCGGGTCCTCGCCGAGGGCCAGCTTGGCGCGCGCCGTGGACTCGAGGGACGAGGCTGACCGACCGGGCCGCATGCGCCGATGGTAGCCGATCACGCGGGGCGTTCGCGCACCGAGACGAGCCCGTGACGCCGCCAGCCGACCCGCACGAGCCAGGTGCGGGGGGCGTGGACCGCCGCTCGCGCCGCGAGCGGCGCCGCCTGCATCTCTCGAAACCCATCGAACCACATCGCCGACGAGCAAGGGTCGACCAGCGTGGGCACCCACACCTGGTGCTTCTTGAAGTTCTGCAGCACGTACGCCAGCGCGACCCGCACCTCACGCGGCGTGCGGAGCGCGCGGGCGTGGTACCGGTCGTCGAACACCCGCCCCCGCCGCCCGAGCGCCCGGTTGATCGCCCGAGCGAGCCGCACGCCGAGGCCCTGGGCACCCAGGCGGAGGGCCCGAGCGTCCTGCGCCTCGACGATCAGGTGGAGGTGGTTGTCCTGCACGGAGAAGTGGACGACGCGGAACGCGGCGCCCGTCGCGCCGTGTGCCGACAGCGCCGCCGCGATCGCCGGAAACACCTCGGCCCCTCGGAGCGATCCCAACCCCGCGACGCAGCGCCAGGTGAGGTGCTCGGGGTAGGAGGCCTGGTGGACCGGCCGCGCACGGTGGGGCACGAGCGCCCGCGGCGCGAGGCGTGGACGACCCGCGCCCGCGCGCTTGCCACCCCACCCGGAGGTGAGAGGGAGCGACGTCTGGACGGATCGGCGCGCCATCTCGAAAGAGCATAGATCGGCGGACGGGCCTGTCAAGCGCCCTCGCGGCTTCGCACTCGGGATCGGAAGCCCCCGGGCGGCGATGACACCGCAAGCCGCCGGGGCCTGACCCCAAGCCGCACGTTCCCCGATCGCTGCCTGGACCTCTCGCTGAGCCGCGACGACGCGCTCACCGCGGGCCGCGCACGGGCGCGAGGAGCTCGCGGAGGCGCTCGGCGTCCCTCTCGGTGGGCATGCCCTGGACGACCACGTGGGCCTCCTCGTCCTGGTCGCGCACGACGAGCGCGTTCTCTCGTCCCACGGCGACGCACGCCACGCTGGTGATCGAGCCGAAGGGCAGCTCGAAGCCGCCGCGCCCGGGTCCCACGCGCTGGACGCGCAACGTCTGGCGGTCGTGGTCCAGCTCGAGCACCACGCGAGGCCGCCGGGCCCAGAAGACGGCGACGACGATCAGCGCCGGGAGGAGGAGCCAGGCGCTGCCCCAGGTCAGCGCGTGGAGGCTCGCGAGGAACATCAAGATGACCGTGGGCCACCAGGGTCGGTGTTCGAAGCGCAGGACCTCGATGGCTCGGAGACCCTCGCGATAGCCGATCACGGCTTGCCCTTGGCGACGCTGGAGAGATCCTTCAGGTGCTGGTCTGCGTCGTGGAGGTCCTTGATCAAAGCCCCGCACTTGGCGAGGTTCACGCCGGCGGCGACGATCTCGACACCAATTCCCCATGGCGTCCCGTGCAGGAGCAGGGCCGCGCCGGTGGTTGCGACCTCGAGGCCGGCGGCTCCGTAGTGGCCCTGGGAGGCCTCGTGGTAGACCATCACCGCCGAGCCGAGCAACCCGACCGCGCTCGGGAGCGGCGCGATCCCGAGGGCGCCCGCGGCGGCGGTGCCGCACTGGAAGGCGATCTCCTTCTTCAGCGCCTCGCGCTTCACCTGCGCCTCGGCGAGCTGCTTTGTCGGGTCGTTGGCGGTGCGCTTCTTCCACTCCGCCTCGAGCTTCGCGGCGTTGTCCGCCTCGGCCTTGCTCAGCGGTCCCGCCTGCTTCTTGAGGTCGACGAGGAGCAGGCGCTGGAAGAGTTCGCCGTTGCCCAGCTTGGTCGGGTCGACGGGCGCCGAGAGCTTGTCGTTCGCGCGACGCCCCATCTCCGCGACCATCGCGCCGGCGAGCTTCAGGTCGTAGGCGTTGGCCTTGCCCGGGTTGGCCTTGATCGTGGCGAACAGCTGCGACGTCTTCTTGGCGAGCTCGGCGTCGCCGAGGGCCTTCGGGTCGGGCGAGACTGGCCCGAACACGCTGGCGCTGACGCCGGGGCCCTGGGTCGCGGTGTTCGGGAAGAGCCCGTTCACCTGGAGTGGCGGCGCCTGCGGGACGTAGTCGAGGTCGACCGGCTTCTTCTTGGCCGCGTCGGCCTTGGTCGGCGGGTTCAGGTCGAGCGGGGGAAGGACGGACTTCTGCTTCAGCGGGTCGACGGTGCTCATTCAGGCCTCCTGCCCCGGGGTCGGCAAGAGACTGCGAAGAGTTGCGTCGATTCGCCGTCTCAGTGCAGCGACGCCCAGACCGCCTTGCCGAGGGTGTGCGCCTTGTCGTCGGACGAGAGCTCCCAGATCATCATCCCGCCGAGGCCGCGGTCGACGATGTACTTGCCGCGCACGCCGAGCGACTCGGCGTCGTCGTAGCTGATCATGATCTGCTTGGCCGCGTCGTAGAGCCACGGGGCCTTGGCGACGGGATCCCAGTAGCGCTTGTACTTCGGGACGTAGTTCGCGGCGAGGTCGTGGAAGTCGAGCACGCCCGCCTCGTAGGTGCCGGGTGAGGCGCCGGTCGCGGGCTGGAAGAGCCCGTTGGCGGTGGCGCCGACGCCCGACCAGCCACGCCCGTAGAACGCGCCGCCGAGCACGATCTTCGCCGCGGGCACGCCGCCGTCGAGGTACGCCTTCACCGCGGCGTCCGTGTCCCAGCCGGCGGGCGAGGGGTCGCCCGCGCTGCGGAAGAGGGGCGAGTTGTGGCCCGTCGTCTTCTCCCACGCGCCGTGGAAGTCGTACGACATGACGTTGATCGAGTCGAGGTAGCCGTGGATCTTGGCGAGCTCGAGGTTCTTGATCATCGCGGGCCCGGCCGGCGCCGCGATGCTGTGCAGCTTGCCCGCGCCAAGCTCCGCGCGGAACGCGGCGAGGAGCTTGGTGAAGTTCTGCGTGTCCTCGGGCTTGCCCGCCGCGAGCCCACCTCCGCCCGGGTACTCCCAGTCGACGTCGAGGCCGTCGAAGCCGTACTTGTTCATGATCGCGGCGCACGACTTGGCGAGCTTGCTGCGGCCCGCGTCGGTCGCGGCGGCGGCGGAGAATCCGTCCGACCAGGTCCACCCGCCGATCGAGAGCAGCACGCGCAGCTTCGGGTGCTTGGCCTTGAGGAGCTGCAGCTGGTGGAAGCTCCCGCGCAGCACGCCCGCGTCCCAGGTGTCGCCCGGATAGGCCTTGTCGAGCGCGGCGTAGCTGTCGCCGATCGCGCACTCGCCCCACGTGACGTTCAGGAAGGCGTAGTTCAGGTGGGTGACGAGCGAGCCGTCGACGTCCGGCACGTGGAAGTTGCGCCCGTAGACGGCCCACTCGGCGAAGTAGGCGATGACCTTCTTGTCGCCGGTGGCGGGCTTGGTCCCGGTGTCCTCGGGCGTGGCCCCGGTGTCGGGCGCGCCCGCTTCCGTCTCTGCCGGAGCGCCGGTGTCCGAGCTCGGAGAGGCATCGCTCGGGGTCGGGTCCGTGTCGGGACCAGCGTCGGTGCTCGAACCCGCGTCGGCGGCGCTCAGGTCGGGGTCGCCCGCGCCGTCGACCGCGCAGGCAGGGAGACACAGGAGGAGGGCGAGGAGCGGGGTGCGCATGCCTCCGGCGATTGCAGCGGGCGTGCCCGGGCGAGATCGGCTGGATTCGCGCGGATCGCGGCCCGCGGCGCGGGGACTCCACTCCCCACGCCGGCGACTGCGCCCGCTACTCGTCGCCGCAGGCGTCGGAGACCGGCGCGTCGTCGATGCCGACGAAGTCCGCGGCCGGCCCGAGCGGCAGGCTCTTGGTCGTGAAGCTGCTCGGCGTGCCCTTCTCGCCGATGTCCATGTGCAGGTGGTTGCGGTGCGCGGCGTTGTAGTTGGGGGTGAGCACAATGCCGAAGATCTTGTTCTTCGTGGCGTCGCAGGCGAGCTGGTAGAGCTGCTGACTGATGCTGCCAGCGGGCTGGTCGGCGAGGCCGCGCACGCAGGTGTCGGTGCTGCCGTACTTCACCCAGTGGGTCGCGTCGTTGATGTCGTAGCGGGTGCCGTCGGCCTTGTAGAGGTAGCGCACGTCGACCGCGCGGCCCCACGAGTGGGTCGAATACCCGGACGTGCCGCACGAGGGTTCCGGGTCGGTCAGACCGCGGCAGAAGTTGGTGCTGCTCCACGCGCAGCAGCAGCGGTAGCAGTAGCTCCCGAGCGTGCCGATCCGCACGAAGCCCTTGCTCTTGGCGAGCCCGGCGAAGGCGTGGAGCGTCTTCACGAACTCGCAGGCGATCGGGTCGCCCATGGTGGTCGTGCTGGTGCCGCTCGCGAAGGTGACGCCGTTGATCGGCCCGTTGAGCTTGATCGCGTCGACCACGCCGCGCGCCGCGGTGGTCTTGAACGAGACCCCGAGCTCGATCAGCGCGGCCTGGCACGCAGTGGCCGCGTCGGGCTTGGGCGCGTCCGGCTTGGCGGCGTCGGCGTCCGTCGCGGCCTCGCCCGCGCCCGTGTCGGCGAGCGACGTGTCCTCGACGAGGGTCCCCGTGTCGGGCTGGAACGGATCGTCCACCTCGGCCGCCGCGTCTTCGGGTGCGGGGCCGATCTCGCCGTCGGTGCCACCGCAGCCGACGAACACGAGCGCGAAGGCCAAGGCCGAGGAGCGGACGAAGGACATCGCGACAGGATACCCGCCGCCGCGGTCCGCATCCACGTCCGCTAGGCCGGGACCACGTCACGCCACCATGACACCTGGGGCTGGCGCCGCACGTCGTCCCGGTCGCCGATGACCCGCGCCTCGCCGAGCAGGGGCGCGACCAGCGGCAGCTCGGTGTCGCGGGCCGCCCGCTCGAGCGCGAGGATGGGGTCGTCCCAGGCGTGGAGCGCGAGGTCGAACGTGCCCCAGTGCACCGGCAGGAACGCGCCGCCGCCGAGCGCGGCGTGCGCCTGCACAGCCTGGTCGGGGCCGAGGTGGATCGTGCCCCACGCCGGGTGGTACGCGCCGACCTCGAGCATGATGAGATCGAACGGCCCGCACCGGCGCGCGATCTCGGGGTAGGCGGGCTCGAGGCCGGTGTCGCCGGAGAAGAACACCTTGTGGCGCCGGCTCGCGAGCGCCCACCCGGCCCACAGCGTGCGGTTGCGGTCGAACGGGCCGCGCCCGGAGAAGTGCTGCGCGGGCGTCGCGGTGATCACCACGTCGGTGCGCGGCACCTCGGCCTGCTCCCACCACGCGAGCTCGGTGATTCGCTCCGGCGGCACCCCGAAGCGCTCGAGGTGTGCGCCGACCCCGAGGGCCGTGAAGAACGGCGTGCGCGTGCGGCGCGCGAGCGCACCGACGGCGTCGGCGTCGAGGTGGTCGTAGTGGTCGTGGCTCACGACGATGGCGTCGAGCGGTGGCAGCTCGGCGAGCGAGACGGGCGCGCGGTGGAAGCGCAACGGGCCGAACGCCTGCGTGGGCGAGGCGCGGTCGGCCCACACCGGATCGGTGAGGATGCGCGCGCCGTCGATCTCGAGCAGCACCGTGGAGTGCCCGAGCCACGTGGCCCGCAGGTCGGTGCGGGCCGGGTCGCGCCACGCCGACACCGGCGACACCATGGGCATGGGGCCGGGGGGCGTGCGTCGCGCGCCGTTCTGGATCCAGTCGCGGAGCAAGCCCATGTGGTTGCCCGGCGTGAGGCCGGGCTTGGCGCCGCTCGGGTTCCAGAACCGCCCGTCGCGGAAGTTCGCGGTGGACCGCATGCGCTCGAGCCGCAGGGCGGCGCGGTCGAGGGCGCGGTGCTCGGGCCGGTCGAAGTGGGCAGCGGGGGCGCGCGGGGTCACCCACCAACGATGCCCGCCACCGGGCGCCGGTTCCGAAGGGGTGGTACCCTCGCCGGATGGTGCGCTGGCTCGGGCTTCCTCTCTGCGCTTTCCTCGCGGCCTGCAGCGGCACCGAGCCCGGCGAGACGAGCGACGCCGACCTGGACGCGGCCGTCGACGTGGCGACCGAGACGAGCGGCGACGTCGGTTCTCCCGACACAGGTGACGCCGTCGGAGACACCGTCGCACCCGACACGGGTCCGGTCGCGCCACCGCCCGTCGACGGCGAGAAGCCCGGCGTCGACGGCAAGCAGCCGGTCTCGGTGCCCGCCAAGGGCGAGGCGGTGTTCCGCGTCGAGACCAAGCCCGGCGAGCACCTGCACTTCATGCTCACGTTCTCGCCCTCGTCGCAGCCGGTCGTGATGAAGGTCGAGCGCTGGACCGCGGGCGCGCGCAAGGCGCTCGGCGAGACCGACGGGGGAGGGGGGCTGCGCACGCTCGCGGTGTTCGACGGCGACGCGGCGGCCACCTTCTGGGTGCGGGTCACCTCGACGACGGCGTTCACGGGCACGCTCACGATCACCCGCACGCCGTTCGCGGACGGCCTGACCTGCGCCAGCGACTGCAGCCACCTGCTGCAGCTCCCGCTGGCCAACGACCCCGCGGTCGACGGCTACGCGCACGACGGCGGCACCGTGTTCCGCTACCAGTTCGGCCGCCGCGACCTCTTGATGCTGCTGCGCTCGGCGGGCCGCCGCATGATCGCGATGAAGAAGCTCCCGTTCTATCCGTACGACTTCTCGCAGTGGGACGGCGAGACCCCGGGCAACGACGTCGGCGCGCCGCGCCACGCCTCGCACCAGCGCGGCAAGGACGTCGACGTCTCGCTCTACGGCAGCGACGGCGGGTCCGCGTGGCGGAGCTTCTGCACGACGTCTTCGGTCGACGGCGGGCGCGCGTGCGTGAACGGCACCGCCAAGGGCCTCGACGCCCGCGCCACGGCGCGCGAGCTCGCGGGGTTCTACGAGGGCGGCATCGTCACGATGATGTTCCTCGACCAGGAGCTCATCGAGCTCGTTCGCCCCGCGGCCGGGCCGCTCGCCAAGGACGGCGTGATCGCGACGAGCCTCGTCCCCCTCTACTCGGACGGCACCCACCTCCAGCACTGGCCGAACCACGACAACCACGTACACGTACGGGTCAGCGAGGCGGCCAAGCTGGTGATCGGCGCGGAGCCCGTCGAGCCTCCCTAGGACGACAAGGCGCCGAGGGCGACGTGCGAGACGTCGCCCCCTTCGCACCAGAGCGGACCGCCTAGAGGAACTCGCCGTGGCACTGCTTGAAGGGCTCGCCGCTGCCGCAGGGGCAGGGCTCGTCGCCCTCGACGATGGGCTTGGCGGGCTCGGCCGGCGCCTCGGGCGCGCCCGACATGCGGGCCATCCGGCGCTGCGCGCGGGCCAGCGCCGCCGCGATCTCCTCCTCCGACTCCGGCGGGCCGTCGGGCGCGTCGGGGTCGTCGTCGAGCGGCACCACCGCGGGCAGCGCGCGGCGCGGGGCGTCGAGGGCGGCCGCGGCCGTCTCGAGCAGCGCGACGTCCCCGGTGAGGCCGGCGGGCTCGTCGTGGCGGGTGAGCATCGCCTGCAGCTGGCGCTGTAGATCGGCGAGGCGCTCCATCTCGAGGCTCTCGGCCTGGCGCTCGGCGCGCTCGCGCTGAACCTCGGCGCGGAAGACCTTCGTGGCGACCGACCCGCTGATCGCGGCGACCATGTTCACGAAGATCTCGTAGCCCTCGATCTTGTACTCCTGCTTCGGATCGCGCTGGCCGTAGCCGCGCAGGCCGATGCCGTCGCGCAGGTGCTCCATGTTGGTGAGGTGGTCGACCCACGCGCGGTCGATCTCCTCGAGGTAGACCGAGCGGAAGATGCGGAGGTAGAGGCCGGTGCCGATCTCCTTCTCCTTGGAGACGAAGCGGGTCTTGGCCTTCTCGTAGAGCCAGCGCGCGAGCTTCTCCACGTCGTGGAAGTGCTCGAGCTCCTCCTCCTGCAGCTCGATGCCGAAGGTGTCGCGGAAGCCGCCCTTGATCTCGGCCCACTCCCAGTCTTCGGGCGGGACGTTGTCGGGGCAGGTGGCCTGGAGCGTGGTGCCGATGATCGACTCGATGAGGTCGAGCGCGCGCTCGCGCTGCTGCTGCAGCGAGCCCGCGAGCTGCTCCACCGCCTCGGCGTAGGCCACCTTGGGCTTGGACTTCTCGAGCGCCTTCTGGTCGAGGCGCGAGCCGAAGTAGTGGTAGATGTCGTTGACCAGCTGCTCGCAGTTGTCGAGCGAGGCGATCTGCTCGATCTTCTCGACCTTGGTCTCGACGTCGTCCTTGGCCTTGCCGTACGAGCAGAACACCTGGAGGACGTCCTTCTCGACGTCGGCCTTGATGCGCTTGAGCGGGGTGATGACGCGCGGGCGCCCGGTGGGCTTGCCGTCCTCGTCGTGCTCTTCGGGCGAGTAGGTGCCCTCGAGCAGGGCGCGGCGCAGCGAGTAGATCGTGATGCGCTGCTGGTTCATCACGTCGTCGTATTCGAGCATGTGCTTGCGGATGTCGAAGTTGCGGGCCTCGACCTTCTGTTGGGCGTTCTCGACGCTCTTGGTGACCCAGGGGTGCTCGATGGGCTCGCCGTCGGGCATGCCCATCTTCTCCATCAGCATCTTCACGCGCTCGCCGGCGAAGATGCGCATGAGCTCGTCGTCGAGCGACAGGTAGAAGCGCGAGCTGCCCGGGTCGCCCTGGCGGCCGGCGCGGCCACGGAGCTGGTTGTCGATGCGGCGCGACTCGTGGCGCTCGGTGCCGACGATGTGCAGGCCGCCGATCTCGACGACCTCCTTCTTCTCGTCCTCGCACTCCTGCTCGAGCTCGCCGACGCGGGCCTTGAAGTCGGGCCCGTCGAGCTCTTCCTGGCGCTCCTGCTGGATGAACTCCCACTTGGCCATCATCTCGGGGTTGCCGCCGAGGATGATGTCGGTGCCGCGACCGGCCATGTTGGTGGAGACGGTGATGGCGCCGCGCTTGCCGGCCTGGGCGACGATGTACGCCTCTTTTTCGTGGTGCTTCGCGTTGAGCACCTCGTGCTTGATGCCCTTCTTCTCGAGCAAGCGCGCGATGGCGGCGGACTTCTCGACCGAGACGGTGCCCACGAGGATCGGGTTGCCCTTGCCGTGGTACTCCTCGATCTCCTGCATGACCGCCTGGAATTTCTCCTTCTCGGTCTTGTAGACGACGTCCTGGTAGTCCTTGCGCACGATGGGCTTGTTGGTGGGGATCGGCACCACCTCGAGCTTGTACGTCTTGTGGAACTCCTCGGACTCGGTCATCGCGGTGCCGGTCATGCCGGCGAGCTTCTTGTAGAGGCGGAACAGGTTCTGGAACGAGATGGTCGCCATCGTGCGGTTCTCTTCCTGGATCCGCACGTGCTCCTTGGCCTCGACTGCCTGGTGCAGGCCGTCGCTCCAGCGACGCCCCGGCAGCACGCGGCCGGTGAACTCGTCGATGATGAGGACCTTGCCCTCCTGGACCATGTAGTTGACGTCGCGCCGGTAGAGCGTGTGGGCGCGCAGGCACTGGTTCAGGATGTGGAGCACCTCGAGGTGCTTCGGGTCGAACAGGTTGTCGGTCGAGAGCAGCTCCTGCGCCATGTCGACGCCCTCGTCGGTGAGGGTGACCGAGTGGGCCTTCTCGTCGACGACGAAGTGCTCGTCCTTGCGCAGCTTGGGGATGATCTCGTTGACCACCATGTACTTCTGCGAGGCCGCCTCGCCCTGGCCGCTGATGATGAGCGGGGTGCGGGCCTCGTCGACCAGGATGCTGTCGACCTCGTCGACGATGGCGAAGTTGAGCTCGCGCTGCACGTACTCGAGCGCGCTGAACTTCATGTTGTCGCGCAGGTAGTCGAAGCCGTACTCGTTGTTCTGGCCGTAGGTGATGTCGGCGCGGTAGGCGAGGCGCTTCTCCTCCTCGTTCTGCTGGTTGACGACGACGCCCGTGCTCTGGCCGAGCCAGTTGTAGAGGCGCCCCATCCACTCGCAGTCGCGGCGGGCGAGGTAGTCGTTCACGGTGACGACGTGCACGCCCTTGCCCGAGAGGGAGTTGAGGTAGCAGGGGAGGGTGGCGACGAGGGTCTTGCCCTCGCCGGTGCGCATCTCGGCGATCTTGCCCGAGTGGAGCACCATGCCGCCGATGAGCTGCACGTCGTAGTGCCGCATCTTGAGCACGCGGCGGGAGGCCTCGCGGCAGACGGCGAAGGCCTCGACGAGGATGTCGTCGAGCGACGCGCCGTTCTCGAGCTGCTGCTTGAGCTCCGGGGTCTTGGCCTGCAACTGCGCGTCGGTCAGCTTCTTGAGCGCCTCTTCGCGGTCGTTGATCGCGGCCACCAGCGGGCGGACCTTGCGCAGATCGCGATCGTGTTTCGTGCCGACGAACTTCTGGATGACCCACTGGAGCATGTGATCTCCGCTAGGTAGTCACGCTTTCGGGGGAAGCAAAGGGGGGGCCGTCAGGAACCGCTCGACGCTCCCCCGGAGGCGCGCCTAGGCTCCCGCCCCGCATGCGCCTCGCCGTCTATGCCGGTAGCTTCGACCCCGTCACCTTCGGCCACCTGGACGTGGTCCACCGGGCGGCGGCCCTGTTCGACCGGGTCGTCGTGGCCATCGGCCGCCACGCGACCAAGCAGCCCCTGTTCGACAACGAGCAGCGGATGTCGCTCCTGCGCGAGGTGACCCGGAACGTCCCCAACGTCGAGATCGACGAGTTCGACGGCCTGCTCATCCACTACGCCAAGGCGCGGCGCGCGGTCGCCATCGTGCGCGGCCTCCGGGCGGCCACCGACTTCGAGTACGAGCTGCAGATCGCCCACGCCAACGCCGACATGCAGCCGGAGATCGACACGGTCTTCCTGCCCACGCGGGTCGAGCGCGGGTTCGTCTCGGCCTCGCTGGTCCGCGAGATCGCGAGCCACGGGGGAGACGTCACTCGCTACGTGCCGCCGGCGGTCGCGGCGGCGCTCTCGCTCCGTTACGTGCCGGCCGAGTAGCTGGTCACTTCACGACGCGCAGCCAGGGCGGCAGCTCGCGCTTCTTCTTGGCCGCGGTCTCGGGGATCTCGACGATCTCGTCGCTCTCGCGGGGCTCGCGGGTGGGGGCGTCGTCCTTCGACGGCGGGGCGTCGTCCGTCGCCTTCGCCTCTCCCTTGGCCTCTCCCTTCGGCCGCTCGGGCGGCACGCTCTCCGGCGCTGCGGTCTCCGCGGCCGGCTTCGCCACTTCGACCTCGGCGGCCGCGGCCTCGGCCGGGGCCTCCACGACCCGCGGGGCCTCCCGAGGCTCGGTTCGCTCCGACTTGGGGGCGCCTCCCTCGACGGCGCGCAGCAGCGGACGCGCGCCCTTCTTGCCGCCCTTCGGGTCGGCCTTGCCCTTCTTCCCCTCGGACTTGCCCTCGGACTTGCCCTCGGACTTGAACGGTGGCTCGACCTTGGCCGGCTCCTCGCGCACCTCGCGCGGCACCTCGGTCTCCCACAGCATGCCCTGGCCCTCTTCGTTGACGATCGCGAACACCGCGGTCCAGGGGACGAAGGTCCAGGTGGGCGTGCGCGCGAACGACAGCGTGGCGCCGAGGCCGTCTTCGCCGACCTCGAGGTCGGGGATCGGCACGGGCATGTTGAGGCCGTATTGCAGCACCACGCGCGGCTGCTTGCGCAGGTGCGGCGGCAACACCACGCCGTCGCAGCGCGGGTCGAAGTGCACGAACACGCTCGGGTCCTTGGTCAAGAGGGCGGTCATCACGTCCTGCTTGCTGGGCCGCTTCTGCGTCACGCGCGGGGCGTAGCGTGGTCCGGCGAGGGGTGAAAGCTCCTCGAAGGCCGGAAGGGCTGACCTGGGTAGTAGAACCGGCGATCCCGTTCTATGGCGGACGACCGCGCATGACGACCTCCCCGTTCTCTCGGCCCCTCGGGCCGGTCGCCGCCGCGCTCTGGGCGGCCGCGGTCCTCGTGCTGTACGTCCTCCTCGCCGACCTGGCCTTGACCCTGAAGCCCAGCACGGCCGGCGACGGCGTGGCCTCCGCGCTCCTCTACACGGCCTCGGTGCTGGTCGTGGTGTTCGCGGTCGCCCGGGTCCACGCCCCGGAGGCCGAGCTCACCGAGCTCGTCGGGGCGCGCCCCGTGGGCTTCGCGGTCCTGCTCGTCGCGGGCGTGGCCGGGGCGGCGGCCTACCTGCCGCTGTCGGCCTTCGAGCGCTGGGTGCTGCTGCGCGCGCCCGATCCGCAGCGCTCGGCGGAGATCGCGCAGGCGCTCGCCCTCGTGCCGCGCGGCTCACGCGTGTTCGGCACCCTCGCGCTCGCGCTGGTCGCGCCCCTGGCCGACGAGATCCTCTTCCGGGGGGCGCTATTCCACGGCGTGCTCCGCAAGGAGGGCCGCACGACCGCGACCGTGGCCACGACCCTCGGTTTCGCGCTCGTCTCGACGGCGTTCCTGCCCAAGCTGCTGCCGCTCTACGTGGTGCTAGGCCTCGCGCTCGCGCACGCCCGCGCGGCCACCAGCTCGGTCCTGCCCGCGATGGCGCTCCACCTCGGCTATCGGGGGGTCGAGCTCGCGACGACCTACCGCGCGCACGGCACGCTCGATCCGCTCGCCACCGGCGAGGCTCCCGCCCGTGTCTCGCTCGCCGTCGGGGTCGGCGCCGGCGTCGCAGCGGTCCTCTTGCTCGGGCTCCTCTCCCGGCTCGGCGACGCCGACGTCATCGCCGCCGACGACGGGGACGCCTAACATCGCGCCATGTCGCCCGCGCCCACCGCAGCCGTCCTGCTCATCGGCAACGAGCTCCTGTCCGGCAAGGTGCAGGACGCGAACCTGGTCGTCCTCGCCCGCGACCTGCGCGCGCTCGGCGTGCGGCTCACGCGCGTGGTGATGGTCGAGGACGTCCGCGAGGTCATCCGCGACGAGGTGCGTGCGCTCGCCTCCACCCACGACTGGCTGGTCACCTCGGGCGGCGTGGGCCCCACCCACGACGACGTCACGCTCGCCGCGGTCGCCGAGGCCTTCGGCGTGGGCCTCGAGCGGCGCGAGGAGATCGCGTCGCTGCTGCGCGGGTTCTACGGCGCGCGCTGCACCGAGGGGCACCTCTGCATGGCCGATCTGCCGGTCGGGACCGAGCTGCTCTCCGAGGCCGATGGCCCCGAGGGCGACGTGGTCGAGGTCGGTGGCAAGAAGCTCCCCTGGCCGGCGTTCCTCGTGCGCAACGTGTTCTGTCTCCCGGGGATCCCGCAGGTCTTCCAGATGAAGCTCGGCGCGATCCGGGCGCGCCTCCGCAGGCTCGGCGCCTCGGCGTTCGTCTCGCGCGGCGTGCTGACCGACATGGACGAGGGCAACCTCAAGCCGCTCCTCGACGCCGTGGTCGCGCAGCACCCCGAGGTCGAGATCGGCAGCTACCCGGCGTGGATCGGCGCGCCCTACCGCACCAAGCTCACCTTCGATGGTCGCGACGCCGCCCGCGTCGACGCGGCGCTCGAGGCCTTCGTCGCCACGCTGCCCGCGGGCGAGCCCAAGGGGCGCGTCTGATGCGCGCGGTCTTCATGGGCACGCCGGCCATCGCGGTCCCGGCGCTCGAGGCGCTGCACGCGATCGCCGAGGTGCCCTTCGTCGTGTGTCAGCCCGACAAGCCCGCGGGGCGCGGCATGAACCTCACCGCGCCACCGGTGAAGGTGCGCGCCCTCGAGCTCGGGCTCGACGTGCGCCAGCCGGTGAAGGTGCGCGACGGTACGCTCGCCGGGTGGCTCCGAGAAGCGCGGGCCGATCTGGCGCTGGTGATCGCCTACGGGCGCATCCTGCCGCGCGACGTGCTCGACGCGCCGCGCGTCGGTTGCCTCAACCTGCACGCCTCGCTCCTGCCGCAGCTGCGGGGGGCGGCGCCGATCACGTGGGCCATCGTGCGCGGTCACCAGGAGACGGGCGTCGGCCTGATGCAGATGGAGGAGGGCCTCGACACCGGGCCCGTCTTCGCGGAGCTACGGCTCGCGATCGACCCCGACGAGACCGCGGGGGAGCTCGGCGTGCGCATCGGCGCGCTCGCGGCCGAGCTCGTGCGCGCGTCGCTGGTCGACGCGGTCGAGGGGCGCCTCGTCTCGCGCCCGCAGGACCACGCCGCGGCCACCCTGGCCCCGATCCTCCGCAAGGAGGACGGTCGGATCGACTGGAGCAAGCCCGCCTCGGCCGTGCACGACCACGTGCGGGGGATGTCCCCGTGGCCCGGCGCCAGCACGACCTTGCCCGACGGCCGCGTGCTCCGGATCCTCCGCACCCAGCGGGTCGACACCACCACCACGATGACCGAGCACGGCCCGGGCACCCTCGCGGTCGCCGACAGATCGGGCGTGTTCGTGGCCTGCGGCAGCGGCGTGGTCGGCGTGCTCGAGGCCCAGCTCGAGGGCAAGCGGGCCATGAGGGCCGCGGATCTGGTCAATGGGCGCGTGCTCGCGCGCGGCCTCCGCCTCGGATGACGCGCTGCGCGACGAACGCCGTCCGACGTGCACGAAAGATCCGGAATCTCTTTCGACTGTCCATTCGACTCCGTTAGTCTCGCGCGCCGGACGGAGGCAGGTACATGCGGCGTCAGTCGAAGCGCGTTCTTCATTCGTTGGGTCTGCTCGCGGGCGCGGGCGTGTTGCTGGTGGCGGGGAGGGCCTCGGCCAACGGCTTCGAGATCCCGGAGAACGGCACCGAGGTCATGGGGCGGGGCGGCGCCTGGACCGCGCGCGCCGACAACCCGCTCGCCGTCGGCCTCAACCCGGCCGGCCTCGCCGGCCAGCCCACGGCGTTCGTGGTCAACACGAACCTCACCTACCAGAAGCAGTGCTTCTCGCGCGCCGGCAACTACGCCTCGGGCGGCAACTACGGCGGCTCCAAGTTCCCCACGGGCGACTACGAGGGCAAGCCCTTCCCGACCGTCTGCAAGCAGAACGGCATCAGCGACGTGGGCATCGTCCCGCAGCTCGCCTTCAACTACGCGGTGAGCTCCAAGGTCAGCATCGGCTTCGCGCCGCTCTGGACCCCGAGCGGCACCGGCAAGGCGCTGTGGCCCGACGGCGTGGACCGCCCGCTCACCACGTCCGATGGCACGCCCGCGCCGCCGCCCCAGCGCTTCATGCTGCTCGCGAAGAACGCGCGCATCATCATGCCGACCCTCGGGGTGGGCGCCGAGGTGCTCCCGGGGCTGCGCCTCGGCGCGAGCTTCCAGGCGGTCATGACCTTCTTCGAGTCGCAGGTCAGCTCGCAGGGTTCGCAGAGCGCGCTCCAGGACGCCGCC
>Ga0154020_10005324_pt1 | contig 15210 bp, 13 predicted proteins | sample Klosneuvirus_201_FD_109709 | JGI IMG/M metagenome (GOLD analysis project Ga0154020, IMG submission 109709) | Active sludge microbial communities from wastewater, Klosterneuburg, Austria - Klosneuvirus_20160825_MG | ecosystem: Engineered > WWTP > Aerobic digester > Activated sludge | place...
AAGGTGCTGGGCCCGGCCGAGCTGGTGATCTACCGCGCTCGCATGGCGCGCCACGCGCAGCGCGGCGTGGCCTTCCTGGCCACGCGCTTCGCGGCCAAGGAGGCCTTCAGCAAGGCGCTGGGAACGGGCATGCGCATGCCCATGAGCTGGCGCGCCTGCGAGATCCTGCCCGACCCCTCGGGCAAGCCCACCGTGCGCCTGCATGGCGTGCTCGCCGAGCATGTCGCGGCACGCGGCCTGAGCGCCCTGGTCAGCGTCAGCGACGAGAAGGACATGGCCAGCGCCACCGTGCTGCTGCAGAGAAAGGACCCTGCCGATGCTTGAAGCCACCCCCCATTGCCCGGTCGTGCTCGATGTGGCCGGCACCGTGCTCGATGCCGACGACCGCCATCGCCTCAAGCACCCGCTGACCGGTGGCCTGATCCTGTTCGCGCGCAACTTCGAGAGCCGCGCCCAGCTCACCGCGCTGACGGCCGAGATCAAGTCGATCCGCCCCGATGTGCTGATCGCCGTCGACCACGAGGGCGGTCGCGTGCAACGCTTCGCCAGCGACGGCTTCACGCACCTGCCCGCCATGCGCGTGCTGGGAGAGCTGTGGATGCAGGACGCGCTGCGCGCACTCGCCGCGGCGCGGGCCTGCGGCTATGTGCTGGCCAGTGAGCTGCGCGCCTGCGGCGTCGATTTCTCCTTCACGCCGGTGCTCGATCTCGATCACGGTCCCTCGACCGTGATCGGCAGTCGTGCCCTGCACCGCGATCCACGCGTCGTCAGCCTGCTGGCGCAAAGCCTCATGCACGGGCTGCTGCAGGCCGGCGTGCAGGGTTGCGGAAAGCATTTCCCCGGCCATGGTCATGTGGCGGCCGACAGCCATCACGCCATCCCGGTGGACCGGCGCAGCCTCAAGGCCATCCTGACCGACGATGCCGCGCCCTACGGCTGGCTGGCAGGGGTGATGGCGGCCGTGATGCCGGCGCACGTCGTCTACCCCAAGGTCGATTCACGGCCCGCCGGCTTCTCCTCGGTGTGGCTGCAGGACGTGCTGCGCGGCCGGCTGGCCTACGACGGGGCGGTGTTCTCCGACGACCTGTCGATGGCGGGGGCGCGCCAGATCGACGGCCAGGAGGTCAGCCCCACCGAGGGGGCCGTGGCGGCACTGCGTGCCGGCTGCGACCTGGTGCTGCTGTGCAACGAGTCCTTGAAGGAGGGTGGGGCCGCGATCGACGCCTTGCTCACCGGCCTGCAGACTGCACACGCCAGCGGCCAATGGCAGCCCGACGCGGCCAGCGAGCAGCGCCGGCTCGGCCTGCTGCCGCGCACCGACCCGCTGCCCTGGGACGAACTGATGCACCACGCCGCCTACCTGCAGGCGCTCGAACAGCTGCCGCATGGTTGATCGGGCCCGGTCGTGAACGAATGCGACTGCGCATCGGGTCGGTGCAGCGCCGGCGCAGCGCAATTCGCCAAAGACTGACCCGCATGAGCGCCTCCTCCAGCTCCGGCGGGCCGCCCGACAGTCGGGCCGTGCTGGTGCTCGGCGAGGCCCTGGTGGACGAGTTGCCAGGCGGACCGGTGGCGGGCGGGGCACCGCTCAACGTGGCCTGTCATCTGCGCGCCTTCGGTTGCGCGCCACTTCTTGTCAGCCGCATCGGTGCCGACGATGCCGCCGGGCGGCGTGTCGAAGCGGCCATGCGCGACGCCGAACTGTCGCTCGATGGGGTGCAGCGCGACGCGCAGCGGCCCACCGGCATCGTGCAGGTGCAGATGCAGGCCGAAGGCATGCACCGCTTTGTCATCGGCGCCGATGCCGCCTGGGACCACGTCGATGCGCAGGAGGCGCTGGCCTTGCTGCCGGCGCTGGCCCCGCGTTTCGTCTATTTCGGATGCCTGGCGCAACGTCAGCCGGTGAGCCGAGGCGCCTTTCGCGCCATGCTGTCGCGGGCCGAGGCGCCGCGCTTGCTCGACCTCAATCTGCGCGACGGCGTCGACGCCAGACTGGCGCTGGACTGTCTGGCTCTGGCCGACTGGCTCAAGGTCAACGACGAGGAATTGGCGCAACTGCGGGTCTGGAGCGATTGCGCCGACCCGTTCGAATTGCTGCGACGTTTCGGCCTGCAGCGTCTCATCGTCACGCGCGGCGCGGCGGGCTACTTCTGCCTGGATGCCCACGACGCGCAGTGCGTCGAAGGGCCTGGGCTGACCCAAGTGCCGGTCGTGGACACCGTGGGCGCTGGTGACGCCTTCAGTGCCTGCCTGTTGGCCGCTCACCTGTGTGGCAAGGACTGGGGGGCCGGCCTTGCGCTGGCCAATGAATTCGCGGCCGCGATGTGCGGCCAAGCGGGTGCATGCGTGGCGGACCCGGCCAGCTTCTATCCGCCCTGGCGACAAGCACTGGCCGCACTGCCGCAGGCCCGGTCAGACACCTGAGCCGCGCACCCTGGGGCTGCTACCACCGAGTTGCAACTCACCCACCGCTTCACGCTGCCGCGCAGTCGACCCTTCTTAGAAGGTTTCCCAGTCCCCAGCGTCAGCGGTGGCGGCCTGCGGGGGCGGTGCCGGGCGGCGCACGCGCGTTGCGGCGGCCGGCGCTAACGCGCTCGGTCGCTGCGCAGCGGCGGCCTTGGCCGGTTCCCGCGTCGCCATCGGCTTGGGCATCGCCGCGATCCGCTCGACCGGCCGGGCAGCACCGCCGACCCGGTAGCGGCTCACCAGCTGGTGCAGCTTGACGGCCTGCTCCTTCAGGCTCTCGGCCGCCGCCGCCCCTTGCTCCACCAACGCGGCGTTGCTCTGCGCCATCTGGTCGAGCTCCGACATCGACTGCGTCACGCCACCCAGGTGCTGGTGCTGCTCGGCGGTGCTGGCGCTGATCTCGCCGATCACGTCGCTGACGCGGTTGACGCTGGCCACCAGGGACTGGATGGCGCCGCCGGCGTCGGCCACCTGCTGCGTGCCGGCCTCCACCCGCTCGACGCTGGCCTGGATCAGGCTCTTGATCTCCTTGGCCGCCTCGGCGCTGCGCTGGGCCAGCGAGCGCACCTCTCCGGCCACCACCGCGAAGCCGCGGCCCTGCTCGCCGGCGCGCGCCGCCTCGACCGCAGCGTTCAGGGCCAGGATGTTGGTCTGGAAGGCGATGCCGTCGATGACGCCGATGATGTCGGCGATCTTGCGCGAGGAGGTGGCGATGTCACCCATGGTGCTGACCACCTGGCCGACCACCTCGCCGCCACGTGCCGCTTCCTGCGCCGCCTGCTGCGCCAGCTGGTTGGCGGTGGCCGCGCTCTCGGCGCTGTGGCGCACCGCCACGCCGAGTTCGCTGACCGCCGAATTGGTCTGCTGCACATGGGCCGCCGTGGTCTCGGTGCGCTGGCTCAGGTCCATGTTGCCGCTGGCGATCTCGGCCGCCGCGGTCTGTACGCTGTCGGCCCCCTCGTTGGCCTTGGCCACCATGTCGGCCAGGCTGTTGCGCATCTCCGCGAGGGCCTGCTGCAATTCACCGAGTTCGTCGCCGCGGTCGATGCGCACCTCGTGCGTCAGGTCGCCCTCGGCCATCGAGCCGGCCAGACCGATCAGCGACTTGACCGGGTTGATGATCGTGCGCACCAGGTACAGGGTCGAGGCGGCGATCAGCAGACTGACGACGATCACCACGGCCATCACCGCGTACACCGAGGTCATGCGCCCCTGCGTGATCTGTTCGCGCAGCGCACGGCTCTTGCCGACCTGCAGCTTGTGAAAGGCCTCCATGTCGGCCAGCGGCGGCTGCTGGCCCTCGGGCTTGGCCAGATAGGCATCGAGCGCCGTGCGGGCGCGCTCGAACAACTGGCGCTCCTCGGCGCCGGTCACCCGCTTGGCCAACTGCTCGCTGCGTTCGCGCAGGCGCTGTGCTGCGCCGGCAATGGCCTCGGGCTGCGCGGCGGCCACGGCGGTGGCGTGGGTGCGCGCCATCTCGTCCCAGACCAGCGCGAGTTCCAACTGGGACTGCAGGGCCTCCTGCTGCTCGCTGCTCTCGCCGACCAGGCGCACGGTGCGCGCGATCAGCAACACGGCCGTCACGCTCAGGACCAGGAACAAGGCCAGCACCGGCAGCCACATCTGGGTGCGCAGGGAAAAGCTCTTCTTGGGCATCGGGGGGTCTCCAGCGCCGCGTCGTCGGGCTCAGGGATGTTAGGGCCCGTCGAACCGAAACCGGGCTGCTAGGCTGCGCCGACACCACACGTCGCCCACACCCACCGCGCATGACCCTGCTGGCCATCGACATCGGCAACACCCGCCTCAAGTGGGCCTTGTTTTCCCAGACCTGCCCGGGCGGCGAGCCGCTGGCGCAAGGCGCGGTGTTCCTGGAGCACATCGATGCGCTGGCCGAGGGCGACTGGGCCGGACTGGCCACGCCGGCCATGCTGCTGGGTTGCAATGTGGCGGGCGACGCGGTGCGCCGTCGCGTCGAGGAACAGCTTGAGCTCTGGGACCTGACACCGCGCTGGGTCGTGCCTTCCAGCGAGGCCGGCGGCGTGCGCAACGGTTACGACCACCCGACGCGCCTGGGCGCCGATCGCTGGGTGGCCCTGATCGGCGCGCGGGCGCTGGCACGCCTGCGTGGCTGGCACGGACCGGTGCTGGTGGTGATGGTCGGCACCGCAGTGACCATCGATGCGCTGGACACCGAGGACCGCTTCCTCGGGGGCTGCATCCTGCCGGGCCACGGCATCATGCTGCGCGCGCTGGAGAGTGGCACGGCCGGTCTGCGCGTGCCGACCGGCGAGGTGGTCGACTTCCCCACCAACACCAGCGATGCGCTGACCAGCGGCGGCACTTTCGCCATCACCGGCGCCATCGAGCGCATGCACCGCCAATTGGCGCTGCGCTGCGGCGCTGCGCCCCTGCTGCTGATGACCGGCGGCGCCGGCTGGAAGGTGGCCCCGGCGCTCGGCGTGGCGCACGAATTGCACGACCGGCTGATCTTCGACGGCCTGCTGGCGCTGGCGGCCCAAGCCTGAGCACTGCGCGCTACCCCTGCGGCGCTACTCGGGGTGGCGTTCCGAACGCCGGGCGTCGTGCGCCTGCGCTGCGTCTGCGTCTGCGTCTGCGTCTGCGTCGGGAGGCTGGACCAGCTCGCGCAACTGCGCCAGCTCGCGGCGCAACTCGCGCACCTCGCGGTGCAACTCGTGCAGGATGTCGCGCTCCATCTGCTTCTCGCTGGTCTGCACCCAGCTCGCGGCGACGGCGGCCGTGACCAGGGACAGCGCCGCGTAGCCGATCAGCACCACGAAGACCGCGAAGATCTTCGAGGCCGTGGTGGTGGGCACCACGTCGCCATAGCCCACCGTGGCGGCGGTGGTGAAGGCCAGCCAGAGCCCGTCGGCCAGCGTCTTGGTGCTCGGCTCCAGCCACCAGAACCCCAGGCCGCAGGCGCCCATCACGCTCAGGCTGAGCGTCAGCACATGGCGCAGGCTGCCGCGCTTCAGCCAGGGCCGCAGCAGCACCACCAGGCAGGCCAGCGTGCCGCCCGACACCACCATGCGCCAGATCAGTGCGGCCTGTGATTCGACGCTGGGCGGCAGCAGGGCCGACACCAGCAAACCGGGCACCAGCAGGGCGTCGAGCTCCAGGTGGTGCCCACCCTGGTCGGCATGCAGATGCCATTGATGCCAACGCGCGGCCAGCAGGATCAGCGCGGCCAGCAGGTAGACGGCGCCGGCACCCCAACGGGCCTCGGCGTCGAGCAGCTCAAGGTAGAAGGCCGGAATGGTGGCCAGCAGCGCGGCCATCAGCAGCCATTGCCAGCGTGGCTGGACCGTGCCGATGGCGCGCGGCTGACCCTGGGTGGAACGGTGCGGCATGGGCGCAGCCTACCGCCTCGGCCGGTGCCGACCCGTCGCCCCCGTCACAGGATGAAGCGGCTCAGGTCCTCGTTGTGCGCCAGCGCGGCGAGCCGTTCGTTGACCAGCGCGGCGTCCACCGCCAACTGCTGGCCGTCACGATTCGGGGCGTCGAAGCTGGCCTCCTCGAGCAGGCGCTCGAGCACGGTGGCCAGGCGTCGCGCGCCGATGTTCTCGGTGCGCTCGTTGACCTCGTGGGCGATGCGCGCCAGCGCGTCGATGGCCTCGGGCGTGAAGCTCAGGCCCAGCCCTTCGGTGGCGAGCAGGGCCTGGTACTGCTTGATGAGGCTGGCGTGCGTGCTGGTCAGGATGGCCTTGAAGTCCTCGATCGACAGCGAGGCGAGCTCGACACGGATCGGAAAGCGCCCCTGCAACTCCGGGATCAGGTCGCTGGGCTTGGCGAGGTGGAAGGCGCCGCTGGCGATGAACAGGATGTGGTCGGTCTTCACTGGCCCGTACTTGGTGCTGACCGTGGTGCCCTCGACGAGCGGCAGCAGGTCGCGTTGCACACCCTGGCGGCTGACATCGGCGCCGTTGCTGTCCTGGCGCGCGGTCACCTTGTCGATCTCGTCGATGAAGACGATGCCGTTCTGCTCGGTCTTGTGCAGCGCCGCCTGCCTGATCTCGTCCTCGTTGACCAGCTTGCCGGCCTCCTCGTCGACCAGGGCCGCATAGGCCTCGGCGACGCGCAGCTTGCGGGTTTTGCGCTTGCCGGTGGCGAACTGGCCGAACAGGCCCTTGAGCTGCTCTGCCATTTCCTCCATGCCCTGCGGGCCCATTACCTCCAGCGTCGGGGCGCGCTCGGCCAGCTCGATCTCGATCTCCTTGTCGGCCAGCAGACCCTCGCGCAGGCGCTTCCTCATGATCTGGCGCGCGGTGTTGTCGCCCTTCGCCTCCTCGCCGAAGCCCGATGCGCGCGGCGGCGGCACCAGGGCGTCGAGGATGCGCTCCTCGGCAGCGTCCTCGGCCTGCTGCCGGCGCGCCTTGACCTGGGCATCGCGCTCGCGCTTGACGGCGATGTCGACCAGGTCCCGCACGATGCTGTCGACGTCCTTGCCGACGTAGCCGACCTCGGTGAATTTGGTGGCCTCGACCTTGATGAAGGGCGCGTCGGCCAGCTTGGCCAGGCGGCGCGCGATCTCGGTCTTGCCCACGCCGGTCGGCCCGATCATCAGGATGTTCTTCGGGGCGATCTCGCTGCGCAGCGGCTCGGCCACCTGCTGGCGCCGCCAGCGGTTGCGCAAGGCGATGGCCACGGCCCGCTTGGCGTCCTGCTGACCGACGACATGGCGGTCGAGCTCGGAGACGATCTCCTGCGGGGTCATGCTGCTCATTTCAGCACCTCCAGGGTGTGGCTCTGGTTGGTGTAGATGCACAGGTCGCCGGCAATGGTGAGCGCCTGCTTGACGATGGACTCGGCGTCCAGCTCCGAGTGGCGCAGCAAGGCCAGCGCGGCGGCCTGCGCGTAGGCGCCGCCGCTGCCGATGGCCACCACGCCTTCCTCGGGTTCGAGCACGTCGCCGTTGCCGGTGATGATGAGGCTGTGCTCGCGGTCGGCCACCGCCAGCATGGCCTCGAGGCGGCGCAGCACGCGGTCGGTGCGCCAGTCCTTGGTCAGTTCCACCGCGGCGCGCAGCAGATGGCCCTGGTGCTTCTCCAGCTTGGCCTCGAAGCGCTCGAAGAGCGTGAAGGCGTCGGCCGTGGCGCCGGCAAAGCCGGCCAGCACGTTGTCGCGGAACAGCCGGCGCACCTTGCGCGCGCTGCCCTTGACGACGATGTTGCCCAAGGTCACCTGGCCATCGCCGCCCAGCGCGACGACGCCGTTGCGGCGTACGGAAAGGATCGTCGTTCCGTGGAAGACGGGGGAGTCACTCATCTGGATTCCTGAAGTCGGCCAATGAGCTTAGCGGCGCCCTGGGGGCCCGGCCCGGCGAAGGGCCGTTCCCGAGTCGGGCCAGCCCCCTTGGGGCTGAGCGGGGACAAAGACAGTCCAGTGGACTGCCGCCGCCCCGCGAAGGGCTGGCAGGTTAGGGCCAGCGCGCCCTGCAAGGGTGGCGAGGATGGCGGGCCGTTCAGGCCACGCCACCACAGCCTGGGGACTCACATCACACCGCCCGAACCTTGATGCGTGCGTGCTCGTTGATGCCCATGGCGCCGAAGAACAGCGCCACCAGGCGATGCGCGTCGACGAATTGCACGGCGCGGTTTTCGCTGCGCTGCAGCAGCACCCAGTTGAGCAGGTCGCCGGCGGCGATGAAGTCCAGTCGCACAAGCTTCGGACAGGAGATCTCCACCTGCGTGGCGGCGCCGATCTGGGCGCTCATCTTGCCCAACAGCTCGGTCATGTCGCCGACCAGTTGGCCGGCCAGCTCCAGATGCGCCACATTGGGCGCGGCCGTCTCGTCCACCAACGTGGATTCGAGAAAACCGCCCAGCCCCTCGCTGCCCGGCACGTTGGTGCTCGGGCCCATGGTGCTGGCCGCGCCGCTGGAGAAGCGCACCTTGCAGCGCGCCGCTTCCCAGGACGGTGGCGACACCTCGTAGGTGACGCAGTAGTCGATGGCGGCCTCGTCGAACTGGTCGGGCCGGTTGGCCAGGCGCAGCAGCTCCAGACGCAGCATCCACCAGCCGGCATCGGTGTCGCGTTCGCCCACCGGGGTGGCATCGCGCAACTGGTCGAGCAGCAAGTTGCCCTGCTGCCAGCGCATCTCGTGGGTCTGCTTGCACCAACTGCGCACCAGATCGGTGAAAGGCATCAGGGCCTCGGGCTCGATGGCGCGCAAGGCCTGCCAGTCCAGCACCCAGGGCAAGGGGGCGTGCTCGCAGCGCTTCTTGAGCAACTGCACCGCGTCGAGGTCGAGCCGCTCGGTCGCCGTCCAGGTCACGCCGCCGGGCTTGGTCGCCGCCGGTGCGGTCTTCTTCTCGTGCTTGCGGCCTTCGGCGACCAGCTTCGGAATGGAGTACCACTGCGGCGCCGACAGACCGAACAGATGCACGTACTCGAGCGCCAGCGCCTCGAAGGGCGGCTGCTGGCCGACGGCGCGGTAGTAGTCGAAGCGCACCAGCCAGGTGCCGGCGTGGAGGTTGCGCGGTCCGCCGGCCTGGGTCAGCTCGGTCAGCGAGCGTTCGCAGGTCTCGTTGTCGCCGTTGGCGAAGGCGATCACCGCCTCGTCGAGCTCCGGGTCGTGGCCGAGCTCCTGGGCCTCGAGCGGCGCCTGGGCGTGGGCGTCCTGCACCAGGTCGAAGGTCGGCGGCGGTGGCGCTGCCGGGCTGGCATCGGCCGCAATGTCGAAGGACAGGCCCATGTCCAGGGCCGGCAGGGTGGGCAGCGCGCTGGCCGGTGCATCCGAGGGCGGGGACAGGCCCAGGCCCATGACGGCTGCCGCCGGCGCATGCGGCACGGTGTCGGTCGGTTGTGTCAGGGGTGGCAACGTGGGCGCCGCCAGGGGCTGCGTGGGGGCGAAGGCCGCGGCGCGCGTGGTGGCGTCGAAATCGCTGCCGGCGGCAGGTTGGCGCGGCACCATGCTGGGCCGGAAGCCTTCCTTGACCATCTGCTGTTCGATCTGGTCGATCTTGTCCTTGACGCCCATGACGTCTTCGCGACCGGCATCGGCGGCGGCGCGCTCGGCGTCATTGATGTGCGAGCTGTTCTGCGCGCCTGCGGCGGCCAGTTGCTCGGGCGTCAGCCCCTCGCGGCGCAAACGGCGCAGCATGTCGAGCTCGCGCTTGCGCACGAAGTCGTTGCGCCGCTTGCGCTCGATCATGGCCTTCAGTTCGGCCTTGGCGAGCTCGCTCTCCGGATCGTCCTGGCGCGAGCTGATGTCCTTCCAATCCGTCGTCGGATTGGCGACGAAGCGCGCCACCTTGCGCAGGAAGCTTTCCGATTGCTTGGGATCCTCAGCCATGCGCGCTTTGTTGCTGCCTTGTTTGCTCAGTCCCCGAACATCTTCTGCTTCATCTCGCGCCGCTGCTGCGCCTCGAGCGACAGGGTGGCCGTGGGACGGGCGATCAGGCGACCCAGTCCGATGGGCTCGCCGGTCTCGTCGCAGTATCCGTACTCGCCGCTGTCCAGGCGCGCGATGCTCTGCATGATCTTCTTCAGGAGCTTGCGCTCGCGGTCGCGTGTGCGCAACTCCAGCGCGTGCTCTTCCTCAATGGTGGCACGGTCGGCCGGGTCCGGCACGATGGTGGTGTCCTCGCGCAGGTGCTCGGTGGTTTCGTCGGCGTTGTCGAGGATGCTGTCACGCAGCTGCTGCAGCTTGGCACGGAAGAAGGCGATCTGGTGATCGTTCATGTACTCGCTGTCGGGCATGGCGAGCACTTCCTCGTCGCTCAATTCCTGGCCGGGCTTGTGCCTCCAGGCCTCACTGAGACCACTCTTGGACTTCGCGGCCGGGCGCTTGGTCTCCGTGGCGGTGGCGGTCTTGGTGCTCACTTCATCTCTCCTCGCAGCCGGTCTGGATGGACCGACGCGCAGCCTGTTTGTGTGTCCGGGGTCCGATCCCCGGACCCTCGAATGGGGCGCGGATTGTAGTCAGGCGTTTTTCTCCTCCAGAACCCTCAGACGAGGCATCCTTCGAGCCCCTGCAGCAACACTTCCTTGGGCAAGTCGATGCCGATGAAGACCATCTTGCTCTGGCGCTTCTCGCCGGGGGTCCATTTCGGGCCGAGGTCCGAACCCATCAGCTGGTGGACGCCCTGGAAGATCACCTTGCGGTCGGTCCCCTTCATGTTCAGGACCCCCTTGTAGCGCAGCATCTTCGGTCCGTAAACCTGCACGATGGCGCCGAGGAAATCCTCCAGCTTGGCGGGGTTGAAGGCGCGGTCGGCGCGGAACACGAAGGACTTCACGTCGTCGTCGTGGTGATGGTGGTGCGGGTGCTGGCAGTGCTCGCCGTGCACATGGTCGTGGTCGTGGTCGTGGCCATGGTCGTGCCCGCCATGCCCATGCGCGTGCGGGTGATGGCCGTGCTGCTCGTGCTCTTCGGCCTTGAGGAAGTCCGGGTCGATGTCGAGCTTGGCGTTGAGGTTGAAGCCGCGCAGGTCCAGCACCTTGGCGAGTGCCACCTCGCCGAAATGCACCAGGGTGTGCGGGGCACGCGGATTCATGTGCTTGAGCCGGTGCTGCAGCGCCGCCAGCGCCTCGGGCTGCACCAGTTCGCTCTTGCTGATGAAGATCTCGTCGGCGAAGCCGACCTGGCGGCGCGCCTCCTGGCGGCTGTCGAGCTGTTGCTCGGCGTGCTTGGCGTCGACCAGGGTGAGGATGGCGTCGAGCACAAAGCTCTCGGCGATCTCGTCGTCGATGAAGAAGGTCTGCGCCACCGGACCCGGGTCGGCCACGCCGGTGGTTTCGATGATGACGCGCTCGAAGTCCAGTTCACCGCGGCGCTTCTTGGCGGCCAGTTCGGACAGGGTCGCACGCAGGTCCTCGCGGATGGTGCAGCAGATGCAGCCGTTGCTCATCTGGATGATCTGCTCCTGCGTCTCGGCCACCAGGATCTCGTTGTCGATGTTCTCCTCGCCGAACTCGTTCTCGATGATGGCGATCTTCTGCCCATGGGTCTCGGACAGCACGCGCTTGAGCAGGGTGGTCTTGCCCGAGCCGAGGAAGCCGGTCAGGATGGTGGCGGGGATCAGCGCGTCGGACATGGGTGGGAGCCTGGAGTTTTCGAACAAACGCGCCATTTTGGGCCCCATCGGCGTTTCACAAGGCTCCGGTAAGCTGCGGCCCTTCTCAGCTACCTGGCATTGCATGTCTGACCCTGCGCCCGGATCCCGGTCCGGCCTCGGCGCCTCCAAGCCGCAGCGCGGCCTGCTGGAGCGCCTGCTGGAGTTCCTGCACCCCGGCCCCGATTCCAAGTCGGAATTGATCGAAACCCTGGCCGATGCCGAGCAGCGCGAGCTGATCGAGCCGGAATCGCGCCAGATGCTCGAAGGGGTGCTGCGCATGGCCGAGATGTCGGCCGGCGACGTGATGGTGGCGGCGCCGCGCATGGATCTGCTGGACATCGACGCGCCCTACGAGGAGTTGCTGGCCAGCGTGATCGATACCGGACATTCACGTTTCCCGGTCTTCGAGGATCGCCGCGACAACGTCATCGGCATCCTGATGGCCAAGGACCTGCTCAAGCTGCAGCGGGCCCCCGAACTGAATCTGCGCACCCTGCTTCGGCCGGCCGTCTTCATCCCCGAGAGCAAGGGCCTGAATGAGCTGCTGCGTGACTTCCGCACCAACCGCAACCACCTGGCTCTGGTGGTCGACGAGTTCGGCAGCACCGCCGGCCTGATCACCATCGAGGACGTGCTGGAGGAGATCGTGGGCGAGATCGAGGACGAGTTCGACGAGCACGATGCCAGCGGCAGCGGCATTTACTCGCTGGCCGACGGCAGCCAGCGCGTGGCCGGCGACACCCCCATCGCCAACGTCAACGAAGCCTTCGGACTGAACATTCCCGAATGCGACTTCGACACCATCGGCGGCTATGTGTCGCATGAGCAGGGCCGCGTGCCACGGCGCGGCGAGGCGGTGCGCCTGCATGGCTTGAACTTCCAGGTCATGCTGACGCGCGGCGGCGCGGTGAGATGGTTCAAGGTCAGCCGCGTGGAGCCCGGCGACGGCGACGGATGAGCGTCTGGGTCGCGCTGCTGGCCGGCGTCGGTCAGGCGGCCAGTTTTGCGCCCAGCGGCCTGTGGGGTCTGCAGACCCTCAGCCTGGCCGCCCTGGCCGCCCTGGCCTGGCGGCAAGCGCCCGGGCGCGCCGCGCTGCTGGGCTGGGCCTTCGGTATCGGCTGGTTCGGCGCCGGGCTGTGGTGGCTCTTCATCAGCCTGCACGACTTCGGCGGCCTGGCTTCGCCCCTGGCGGGTCTGGCGGTGCTGCTGCTGGCGGCCTTCCTGGCGCTCTACCCGGCGGCCGCCCTGGCGGTCTGGGCGCGGGTGTGTGGCGAACGACTGGTTGGTGAACGGCCGGGCCGGCGCGTGCTGCTGTTTGCCTGTGCATGGAGCGCGGCCGAACTGGCGCGCGCCAGCTGGTTCACCGGCTTCCCCTGGATTGCCGGGGGCTACGCGCACAGCGACGGGCCGCTGGCCGCCTGGGCGCCCTGGGTGGGCGTCTACGGCATGGGTGCGCTGTCGGCCGGCGTGGCCGCTGCGCTGGCGGCATTGCGCGCGCGCTCCAGGCTGCGCGCGCTGCCCCTGCTGCTGACGCTGCCCTTGGCGCTGGCGGGGACCCTGCTGCCGAGCCAGTTCAGCACGCCGGCCGGCACGCTGCCGGTCAGTCTGCTGCAACCGGCCGTACCGCAGTCGCAGAAATTCGATGCCGCGCATGTCCAGCGCAACCTCGACCGCCTGCTCGAGCAGATGGAGGCGGCGCGCGCACCCCTGGTGGTGGCGCCCGAGTCGGTCCTGCCGCTGCCGCTGGCCTACGTCAGGGCCGAGCAGCAGGAGCGCCTGTACGCCGCCAGCCGCGAGCGCACCATCTGGTTCGGCACCTTCCTGGGTGACGAGCGCCAGGGCTTCGTCAACTCGATGCTGGCGCTGCGCCAGGGCGAGTCCGTGCACAGCTACGGCAAGCGCCATCTGCTGCCGTTTGGCGAGTTCATCCCGCCGGGGCTCGACTGGTTCGTGCGTGCGCTCAACATCCCCATCGACTCGCAGCAGGCCGGCACGCACCAGCGTCCGCTGCAGATCGACGGCCTGCGATTGCGTGCGCTGATCTGCTACGAGGTGCTGTTCGGCGAGGACATCGCCGCCTCGGCGGTCGACGGGCCCGATGCTGCCGAGGTCTTCGTCAACACCAGCAATCTGGCCTGGTTCGGCCGGCTGATGGTGCAGGACCAGCACCTGCAGTTCATCCGCCTGCGCGCGCTGGAGTTCCAGCGCCCGGTGCTGCACGCGACGAACACCGGCGCCACCGCGCAGGTCGACCACCGCGGCCGCGTGCTGGCGCGCCTGGCGCCGCTGGTGCGCGGCCAGCTGGACGTGACGGTCGAGGGCCGGCGCGGCAGCACTCCCTATGCGCGCTGGCTGCACGCCGCCGGACTCTGGCCGCTGTGGGCGTTGGCGCTGGCGCCCTTGCTGGCGCCGTGGCTGGGGTCGATCTGGGCAGACCGGCGCAGGCCGGCTCCCTAGAATCGCGCCCGACTTCTCCCCCTGGATCCCCTCGATGCTGACCTTCCAGCAACTCATCCTGCGTCTGCAAGACTACTGGGGCGCCCAAGGCTGTGCGCTGCTGCAGCCCTACGACATGGAGGTCGGCGCCGGCACCAGCCACACGGCCACCTTCCTGCGGGCCCTGGGCCCCGAGCCCTGGAAGGCCGCCTATGTGCAGCCGAGCCGCCGGCCCAAGGACGGCCGCTATGGCGAGAACCCCAACCGTCTGCAGCATTACTACCAGTTCCAGGTCGTGCTCAAGCCGGCGCCGGCCAACATCCTCGAGCTCTACCTGGGCTCGCTGGAGGCCTTGGGCTTCGACCTCAAGCGCAACGACGTGCGCTTCGTCGAGGACGATTGGGAGAACCCGACGCTGGGCTGCTGGGGCCTGGGTTGGGAGGTCTGGCTCAACGGCATGGAGGTCACGCAGTTCACCTACTTCCAGCAGGTCGGCGGCATCGACTGCCGACCCATCACCGGCGAGATCACCTACGGCCTGGAGCGCCTGGCCATGTACCTGCAGGGCAAGGAGTCGGTCTACGACCTGGTGTTCACGGAGGGATTGACGTACGGGGACGTGTTCCACCAGAACGAGGTCGAGCAGAGCACCTACAACTTCGAGCACAGTGATGTCGAGTTCCTGCTGCAGGCCTTCGCCGCGCACGAGCGCCAAAGCAAGGCGCTGATGGCCGGGCAGCTGGCGCTGCCGGCCTATGAGCAGCTGCTCAAGTGCGGCCACAGCTTCAACCTGCTGGACGCGCGCGGCGCCATTTCGGTGACCGAGCGCGCCGGCTACATCGGCCGCATCCGCAACCTGGCGCGCGCCGTGGCACAGAGCTATCTGGACAGCCGCGCGCGGCTCGGCTTCCCGATGGCCCCCCGGGCCTGGGCCGACGAGGTCGTGGCGCAGATCGAAGCGAAGAACAAGAAAGCCGCCTGATGTCCGAGAACCTGCTCGTTGAACTGTTCGTCGAAGAGCTGCCGCCCAAGGCGCTCAAGAAGCTGGGCGAGAGCTTCGCCGGCTTGATCCACACCTCCTTGAAGTCCCAGGGGCTGGCAGCTGAGGGCGCCGTGACCGCCTATGCCTCGCCGCGTCGCCTCGCTGTGCACATCGAGGGCGTGGCGGCCCAGGCGGCCGACAAGGCGCTGCGCATCAAGCTGATGCCCGTGGCGGTGGGCCTGGACGCAT
>Ga0154020_10005326_pt1 | contig 15204 bp, 16 predicted proteins | sample Klosneuvirus_201_FD_109709 | JGI IMG/M metagenome (GOLD analysis project Ga0154020, IMG submission 109709) | Active sludge microbial communities from wastewater, Klosterneuburg, Austria - Klosneuvirus_20160825_MG | ecosystem: Engineered > WWTP > Aerobic digester > Activated sludge | place...
CATCGGTGTATTTAAATCGAGGTGTCGGATGACCCTCCAACCTACTATCAAATTTACGCAAAGTATCTAATTCTTCAAGTGGGAAGGCTCCAGTCATTGCAAAGAGCGCATAATATAAAGGTGAAGCATGTCCTTTAGAAAAAACAAGTCGATCATTATTAATGTTAAGGGGATTATCTAAATCATACGTAAAAAACTTATCAAAGAGGACAGCCATCATATCCGCGGCTGAGAGACAAGATGTAGGATGCCCAGATCCAGCAGTGGTTGTGGAAGTAAGTGACAACACTCGGAGTAGCTTAGCTTTCCGTTCCCAAGAAGAATAATCACCCATATACTCACGCTTAGGAAACAACATTTATCGCCTTTCCTTGGGCAAACGATACCATGTTTTCAACAGTAACGTCAAGGATTCGCTGGAGTGCTTCCTGACTATTGAAAGCGTTATGAGGAGTAACCAAGACATTCTCTTTCGTCACTAGTACATGATTAAGTAGTTGTGTCTTAAGATCACATTCCTTAATAAATGATTCGGTTAAAAGCTGACGTTCTTCTTTGATATAGCATTCTTCTTCCAAAACATCTATTCCCGCTCCTTGAATTACTCCCTGCTCAAGTCCCATCAGTATTGCTTCTGTCTCTAAAATTCCACCTCGTGCAGTATTGAGGATAATAACGCCCTTTTTGATTTTTGTCAGCGTTTCTTTATTTAGCATGTGCTTTGTTTCATTTGTAAGGGGCACATGAAAGGTAATAATATCTGACACCTTATAAAGATGATCCAAATCTACATACATAAACCCGAGTTTTTTAGCTAATTCTATATTTTGATGACGAGAATAGACTAGGACATCCATACCAAACCCTCTTGCTATACGAATCACGGCTTGCCCTATATTTCCGGCTCCCACAACACCGATTGTTTTTCTATAGAGATCAAACCCTCGAAGACCATCTAATGTGAAATCGCTCTTCCTCGTCCGTTCAATAGACTGGATTATTTTTCGAGAAAGAGCTAAGAGTAACGCGAAGGTATGTTCTGCTACAGTCTGTGTACCATACTCAGGTACATTGGCCACAATCACTTTTTTCTCCTCACAAACCTTTAAATCAATATGGTCATATCCAGTTGAGCGAGTCACGATCATTTTAAGATTGGGCATTTTAGCAAGAAGCTCAGGAGTTATAGTTGTATAAATAAAAATAGACAACACTTCAATGCTTTCTAAATCCGAGAAAGCGGCAGTTAAGGGATCTGTACTGAAAGAGATTGTATGACCACTTAATTTTCGTTCGATAAAAGCTTTCTCCCATTCCTCAATTTCAAAAAAGGCAATATTCATATTAAAATCGTATCACAAATCAAGACTACGCCACAAATAACGACAGGCAACAGTCCGATGTGGTCTCCATTTATCAGCAATTTTATCAGCTTCTTCTTGAGTTGGCTCATGATCAAGTCCATACCATCTTTGAATTGCTCGCCTCAGACCTAAATCTCCATATGAAAAAACATCTGGCCGTTCCATAGCAAACATCAAAAACATTTCAGCAGTCCATCTTCCAATACCCTTCACCTTTATGAGTTCAGTAATTATCTCTTCGTCTGTCATAATTTCAAACTGTTCAAATAGAAGACCTGATTCCATAGTTTTTTTTGCGAGATCCTTTATATAGGAAATTTTTGACCAGGAGATTCCGGCATCCCGTATCTTTTGATCGGGGAGATCCCAAACAGTTTCAGCTCTTACTTTTTTTTCAGGAAGCAATGCAATAAAACGCTGCCATATAGTATCAGCTGCCTTCACAGACAATTGTTGTGAAACAATTGATTCAGTGAGAGCTTCAAAATAGCTACTTGCCTTATAACGTTCAAATGGGGGAACTTGTTTAATAATAGTAGCCATTACCGGATCTTCTTTGCTCAAGTGCTTTTCTGCAGCATTCATAGGCTTATTTATATCATAGAAAGAGTATAAAATCCTATTTGTGCTATACTTGTGCTCATGAACTTCGATGAACTGCAACAAAAGATAAAAGAATTAGACAAGAAAAAACCGGTTTTCTACGAGCTAAATACTCAACGTGAAAAAGAAATTCTCACAAAGACAATTAAACTAAATGAGGAAGTAGGAGAACTTTGTAATGACACATTGTCTGTTCTAAAACTTCAACGTAAATCAAAACTTGAGAGCTTTGATAAACGCAATTTCTATGAAGAATTTGCTGATGTTATTATTACCACAATCCAGCTTGCTAATGCTGCTGGTGTGGATATTCAAAGAGCGATCGATGGTAAGTTATCTAAAATAGAAGATCGTTATAAAAAAGACCATTAATATGCCTCTACAAGTTGGCGGACATCTTTCAGTAGCTGGAGGTTATCACAACGCCATTATCAGAACCAAAGAAATCGGTGGAAACTGTCTACAATTTTTTTCATCATCTCCTCGTAACTGGGGTGTACAGCCGGTAACTGACTCACAAATTCAAGTTTTTCTTGAAGAACGAAAAAAATACAACATAGATCCCATTTATTTTCATGCATCGTATCTGGTCAATTTTGCTGATAATGATAGAATTGGGAAAGCCTCTGTAACAACACTCATTGACGAACTCCATTTAGCTGCAAAAATGAAAATTGTCGGATCCATTATTCATCTTGGTTCCTTCAAACAAGAAGAGAAACCAAGTAAAGAGCAATATAAAATAGTATTTGATAACGTTGTTCAAGTACTCGAAAAAACTCCAGAAAATACTTTTTTTATTATTGAGAATGCCGGGAATAAAAAGCTTAACTGGTCACTTGATGAGTTAGGACATATTGTCAAAAGCCTTGCGCATCCTCGTATTAAAGTCTGTCTTGATACCTGCCATCTCTGGGGTGCTGGATACGATCTCTCAACACCTGATAAATTTGAAGCATTTTTTGAAGAATTTGATCAAAAAGTAGGTATGGAGAAGTTAGAGGTTTTTCAAGTTAATGACAGTAAGGACCCTCTTGGCTCTTTCCGTGATAGACATGAAAATATCGGTATGGGACAGATTCCTATGGAAGAATTTAGACTTTTAGTAAATAGTCCACTCACGAAGGACAAACCAATGGTACTCGAAGTACCAGGACAAGATAAGAAAGGTCCGGATAAAGAAAATATACAGACACTTTTATCCCTGACCGCCTAGCATTTCCTTAATGCTTGTTGTTGAATTTCCCCGCTTAGCATTATTCCTCATTTTTCCTTCAGCTTCTTTTTGAATCTGACGTACCCGTTCTCTCGTTATGTCCATTTCAGTGGCAACTTCTTGTAAAGTCATCGGATGAGAATTTCCAATCCCATATCTACCTTCAATAACAAATCTCTCTCTACTATTAAGAATACTTAGCAAGGATTCTGACACCCGCTTAAAATCAGATTGTTCAAGAAGATCAAATGCTTCCTGATCTCCCTTACCTTTGTCTGAAATATAATCAAACAACACTGTACTCCCATCCCCAATAGATTTATCTCCTGAGACCGGATCTACAATCTCTCTTGCACGCATTACTCTTCCAATTGGTATTTCAAGTTCATCTGCAATTTCCTCATTTGTAGGTTGTCTACCGTACTGCATTCTTAGTCTTTCTTCAGATTTCTTCACTTTTTTCAAATCTTCCTGAGCATGAACTGGCAGCCTTATTATTCTATTAGTGTCCTGAATACCACGATGAATGCTCTGTCTAATCCACCAAGTAGCATATGTTGAAAATTTAAAGCCTTTTCTCCAATCATACTTCTCAGTAGCTTTAAAAAGCCCCATATTCCCAAGTTGGATAATCTCAAGTAAATCCATTCCACTTCCTTGGTATCTTTTTGCAATCGATACCACTAACCGTAAATTTGACTCTATAAGTTCATGAGATGCCTGACGTGCTTCTTCTTCATCTCCTGACTCAATTCTCTTTCCCAATTCCACTTCTTGTTCAGCTTTTAAAAGTGGTCTTTTCTTTAGCTCTTCGAAATACAAATCATCTGCTAGAAGTGGACCTTCATAGGTATCTAAATTTTTCAGACTGGATGGTCGGGGTATGCCCTTATGCATTGCTCCTTGCAAATCATCTTTTTCTATTCTTTGCAAATCATCATCATTTGCATCATCTTCTTTTAAATAATCATCAAAACTTTCTATTTCGGTTATTTTCTCATCAAATAACTCTACCGAAGATGTTTCACCCACTGGGTTACTAGAAAACTCTTCAGTATTTTCATTTCTTGCAACTTGAGCCTCATGCTGCCTTTTCATTCTAAGCCGCTCTGTTATGGTTAAACGTTGCCCATTGTTATGTTCTTTCATATTCGGGACAGATTATATATTTCAAAGTATAAATACGCAAGTTTACTGCTGGACTTGAAGTAATCTATGTATCTATCTACAATAAAATAAGTGCCTATTCCTGCTTTACCTCACTTCAAAAAATGGTTACCCTTCATTACTTCAGCTTTAGTGGTAATAATTGTCATAGGTGCATTATTTCTTTTCTACTTTCAGTCACAAAAATCAACCTTACAAGGATCATTAACTAGTTCAGAAACTAAATTAAGCCAAACCTCAAAAGAACTAATTACTCTTAAAAACCAAGATCAAGTTAAAAGAAATAATGAACTTCAATCTACTATAAAATCGATAGAGACTTCATATAAAAATGTTATTAAAACGTATGAAACCGTTCAGGACTTAAAGGCACAAAAACAAAAAACAGATAGCTATGATAAATCACTTACGGATTCTCTTTCCTATTTAGCCGACCGCAATTATGCATCAGCTGAAGCTACTCTAACTTTACTTAATAAACAAATTACCGCTGATCAAGCAAAAGCCCAGGCAACAATTGTCGCATCCGCTCCTGTGTCAAATGCTCCTGCCAGCAACTCACCGCCAGGAAGTGGATATGCTGTACAGAAAGTCTCAACAGACATCGGTGAGTATACTGTAGCGCTAGTTGCGGCTGATATGGGATCCACGAGAATTATTGTCGATACTGCATCAGACAGTGATTGTCGCGATAATTGTCCTGTACTTTCTTTAGGAGATTATGTCTCACGAAATGGCGCATTTGCAGGTGTTAATGGATCATACTTCTGTCCGGCTGAATATCCGACGTGTGCTGGTAAGACAGGTTCGTTTGATCTTTTGGCAATGAATAAGAACAAGCACTATTTAAATTCTGATAATAATGTTTATAGTACCAATCCTGCTGTAATCTTCCAGAGTGGCTCAATGAGATTTGTTGGACAGGCTTCTCAATGGGGCCGAGATACGGGTGTGGATGGAGTCCTATCCAACTATCCACTCCTCTTAAGCGGTGGAAATATCGCTTTCTCTGGAGATGGTGATCCTAAAAAAGGAAGTAAAGGATCACGTAGTTTTGTAGGAAATAAAGGCAACACCGCCTACATTGGAGTAATTTACAATGTAACAGTTGCAGAAGGAGCGCATGTTCTAAAATCACTTGGACTTGAGAATGCACTCAATCTTGATAGTGGAGGTTCCACAGCTCTTTGGTCTGGAGGGTATAAGGTAGGTCCGGGTCGTAATATTCCAAACGCAATTCTTTTTGTGAGAAAATAGTTAATCACCAACAGCAGCTAAAGGTTCCTCAAGTAATTTTTGTACCCTTTCTTTTCGGAGTTCTTCTACTTGTTCCCGAATCTTTTTCATTCGTTGCATATGAACTTCATCCTGAGTGACTCGATTATAAATTTTCTTAGCTGCCTGATGTTCCCCGCTCATTCCACTCCAAGGTAACATGTGTCCATTTACTCTACCCGGTTCAAAAACAGTCGCACTTAGCGAGATAAATGCTCTCGTCTCATCTTCATAGAGGGGATTTCCTTCTTTATCAATTCCTTTAACCTTTTGCGACCATGTCGCTTCCCCTGGTATTTTTTCACCCAGACCATTTCGATAATGATCTCCTAAAAGATATACCTCAGCAAGTGCTTGCGTATTGCCTATAGCATCATGTGAGATATAAAAAATTCCCGATTTACTTGGAAGTACAGTTGCGGGATGCTCATACCCTGGCAACATGTGAGTTCCAGGCTCAATCTTTTGATACATTGCATCGTAAAGCTCAACACTTGAGGGTTGATGATCAAAGATAGATGTTCCATCAGGATTAACAACAACTCTTGCTCGAACATCTCTCCCATTTACTTTTCCTACTATTCTACTTTCTTGTCTTGTATTTTTACCTGAGTTGTTGTTGGAAGACAAATAAGGATTTTCACCAACAACAGCTTCCTGATGATTAATCCCCATTTCGGCAGACATATTATAGGTCTAATTATACGCCTGTGAAAAGTAAGAAGCTTGACAATTTTCACGGTTGAGTTGTCTAATTTCTTACAAATGAAGTAAAAGCAGACTTTACCATGGAAAAGCCCCCGATGTACGGAGGCTTTTAATTTGGTTACCCATATGTTGTCGAACATCTGACCTCTGCCTGAAGGTCTAGTAGAAAGAAATGTACCCTGCCCAATATTTCTTTTTAGATGTTCTTTTATTAAATTGTAAGTTTACTATAAAGGATAAGAGTAAGAGGAACTACCACATATAAGTAAGAAGAATGCATGAAGACTACTTTTCAGTACCCGTGGTAATTACAACATCAGTTGTAGCAGACTTATCTACACTTGTCGTCACAGCACTAAATGATTTAAGAAGAACTTCTTTTATTTCTTGCTGCTTTTTATCATCAACTCTGACTGAGAAGACTACCTCTGTTTGCTCATGATCCGTATTATCAGCGTTAGCTGTAGTTATCTTACTGTACCCAATTCCTTCCACTAATCCCTTAACTGTAGCTGCCTGACCTGGAGTTCCTGTACCATTTTGTACTTCCACTGAAAGCTCTGACTTTGCTACAACCTGTGGAGTAGGAGTTGGTGTAGGGGAGACAATCGGAGTCGGAGTCGGCTTAGAAAGGCTCATGAGTCCTTGATGATTTTGTTGGAGATAAATTAGACCCCCTAAAAATATAGTTAAAATTACTAAAAAACCTAATATCATTAAAAGACGAGCTGTGTTCCACCTGCTTATAGTTTCATATGGTAAAAATTCATCACTTTTGCCTAAGTCGGCTTCAACCCCTGAACTCATTTCCTCATCTGGATCATCTATTTTCTCAATTTTCTCTTGTTTCTCATCATTCATTTGTAAAAAATTACCAGTCTCATAAAGTCTTTCTTTCTCAAGAATTGATTTTACCTCATCTTTACTTAATGCATCTTCAGCCTCATCACTGAAAAGTGAAAGTGGTAAAACTGCAATAATCTTAATACCAACTTCTTCAAGTGATTTAACTAATGACATGTAAAAATTCTTATTGGTGATGAGTAAATAATTTTTAGCGGGTGTTTCAATAATTTTCTCTTGAGCAGATTCCTCAGGGAAAGGTATTGATTCAAGAAGCTCTTTTCGAAGTGGATCAAGCTTATCATCTTTCTCTGCAGCTTTTTGGTATAAGAGCCCTGAACCTAAAATTATGACACTACTCTCTACCTTTTTCGTAAGAGACTTACATTGGTCTTGTAGATATAGCAAAAATGCCTCGTTATCCTCAATAACGCTATCTTTTACGAAATCAGATAAATCAATTTTTTTTATAAGCTGTTTTTCCGTCTGGACCAGAAGACTATGTTGTTTGAGATAAAAAACTGCTTGCTTCATATTATTTTGTGTCTACTTCTTTAATATCTTCATGTAACTCATTTTTCAGATCCGTTGCTACTTTATTTATTTTATCTTCGATTCCAGTAATCCTAACTCGCAAAAATTTCCATATTGCGTCGTGATCGTCACTAGCTAATTCCTTAAGAAAAAGCTTTTTATCTTCATGAGATAACTCTGATAGTATAGCATCTAAGATAACATGATGAAGGCTAGAGTCCATCAATGCGATTAAGTGCGCCTTTTCTTCGTCACGCAAATTCATGTCATGAAGCTTTACTACTACAGAATCGGTCTCGACAATATGATTATAAAATTGTTTCTTTTTCATACTCTTCAATTATAACTCAATTGGTCCTAGAGGAATCGTATCATTCGGATCATCTAAGAAAAAATATAGAACAGGTCCTTTTTGCCTTCCATCCACTCTTTCTAAATATGACATCACCTCGGGTGATCCACCCAGCTGTTTGCCTGTCCACTTAGCAGGACCTGCGTCCCCAATAACAACGACCATCGCCTTGCCATTGTGAGGATTTACTACCAACATCTTTCTATATTTGAAAAACTCACTATATTCTCTAACATTTTGAGAGTAGCCTGGAGTTAAAAATGTCTGAACGGCGATATAATACTTTTCACGGTCAATATCTTTTTGCGTCATTTCAGCTTGAGAATAAGCAAAGTACCCCCACGCGCCTCTTCCTGGGGCCATCCCAGATTTAGCATAATGAGATGCTTCCTCAGGTGTTGTAAAGTGAGACCAGATCGTATCTCCAGGATATCGCATCAAATGTTGCTCTGCTCCTATATAACCATAACTTGTATTAAGGCGAATACCTTGCAATTCCGCTCGTACAGAAAGCTTCATCCGATCAGATAACAAAGCTGTAATACTACTTTCTTCCACAGAGCTGAGTGGTCGAACTTCTTTGGGAACAAGCGAGGTAAGGTCCGTTAATAAAAACGTTTTTTCGGGAATGGAGACTGGTTGATCTTTTACTGCTTGGCTTGATGGTGTCGCAGGAAGAGTATGAAGTGATGGAGGCGCGAGTAACAAAAGACCACTTAACGAACCTGCTGCAATATGATGCTTAGCAGGCATATTTTCAGCTAACCAATCTAATGAATCACGGTGTTTGGTCAAAAGCTGTTCCTTGAGACTAGCATGCCGGTCAACCCATTTCGTCTGGAGCTTCTTATATTGAGAGGCCGGCTTATTACTGGATTTAAAAAATGGCATACCTATTCATGGTCGCATGTTTTCAAAATTGAGTCAACTAACTGAAGAGAATTCGTCCTGGAAGACCTACTATTGTATAATGCACTCATGCAAATAGAGGAAAATCTACCAATTGAATTTTTAAATAAGCTTTCACTTTTTATACCCAAAGAAAAGCTGGCTTCAGTCTCAGAGTCATTCGATTCCCCCAAATCTCTCACACTAAGAGTAAACACTGTAACCTCAAATAAAACCGACCTCCTATCTGAATTTAAAGAAAAAAATATTTCGCTCAAACCTATTGACTGGTACGAAGATGCATTTAGCACCACCACCTTAAGCAAGACTCTCACCGCTCTCGATTCTTATCAAAATGGAGAGTTTTATATTCAGGGATTATCCAGTATGATTCCCCCCCTGGTTCTAGATCCACAGGAAAATGAAGTAGTTTTAGATATAGCAGCAGCTCCAGGAAGCAAAACAACTCAAATAGCTTGTCTCATGCAAAATAAGGGAGAAATTGTAGCAAATGACATTAGTAGAACTCGTCTTTTCAAATTAAGAGCTAACCTTAAGCAACAAAAAATAACGAATGTTCACATAACAAATCTTGCAGGTGAAAGAATGTGGCGAAAATATCCGGAATATTTTGATAAGGTATTAGTTGACGCTCCTTGCTCGATGGAAGGACGATTTACTACAACGGATCCTGATAGCTATAAGGATTGGTCTTTAAAAAAAGTCAAAGAATTATCCCACCGCCAACAGTATCTCCTCAGATCTGCCCTCACTGCAACAAAAGTAGGGGGAGTCGTTGTCTACTCCACTTGCACACTTTCACCTGAGGAGAATGAAGGAGTTATTGATTGGTTACTTGAAAAAGAAGGAGACTCCATAGAGGTTGAGAAAATTGAGATTCCACATTTAAAACTCAGTCCCGGAATTAAAAAGTGGGGTAAACATGATTATAATCCTGAAGTTGCTAAAACGGCTCGGATTTACCCCGATGAAGATTTAGAAGGATTCTTTATCGCAAAGATCAGAAAAATCAAAACAACTCTTCGTCCAGAGTTATTTTCTAAAAAATAATCTATACGAATAACTTTTCTTTAAATTCATTAATCTTTTTCTGATCCTTTTGCTTTAATAAAAATTCTCCGGCTAATTGCTTATCAGAAAAGTCATCTTGAAAAATAGTATCAATGAATTCTTCAAAAGTTACTTCTTTTATTTCAATTTTTTCTCCCGGATCCAAATGAGGATTAGTAACTTTTTTGCAATCCTTAGCAATGTAGTAATTAGAAGACCAATCGATCTTACCACCAGCTTCAAATTCTTTAATCAATACCCAATCCTCTGACTCAAGTCCAGTCTCTTCCCGTAACTCTCTTTTTGCAGTTTCAAGTGGATCTTCTCCCTCCTCCATTCGCCCACCAAAAAGCCCGATTCTTTGAGCATATTGAGGTTGTTGTTCATAGGCTAATAAAACTTTATCTCCAACAACAGGAACTATCTGAACCGTTCCCGGACGCTTTACCATCTCAAACGTTGCTTTACTTCCGTCAAATAATTCTTGTTCCCATTGATAGACATCAAAAATAGTGCCTTTAAAAACTCGCTTGGCTTGTAGGGGTATCTTCATGACTTTGAAGCAATCATACTAATTTCAATTTCAGAATTAAGTGGAAGTGCTTTCACACAGATTGTTTCTCTTGCTGGATAATTTCCTCCAAAATAGCTGGCATAAACTCCATTTACTTTATCAAAATCAGACATATCGGTTAGAAAAATAGTGGTTTTAACAACATCTGCTAGGCTAGCTCCAGCAGAAATCAGAACTTTTCGAAGATTTTTCATTACCTGGTGTGTTTTTTCTTCTATTGTTCCTTCGAGCATTTCACCGCTGTCATTTAGTGGAATTTGTCCAGAAACAAAAATAAATCCATTCTTTTCAACAAATTCTGAGAAAGGTAAAGCCATGAGGTGATTATAGCAATTAACTAAATAAAGTAAAGTTAGTTAGGAAAGTGGCATTTTTTGTATTTTTTACCTGATCCACACCAACAAGGGTCATTTCTTCCAAGCTTTTTATTAGACGTTGGAGTAGCACCACTTGCAGTAGGTGATTCTTTTGTTTTTACCGCTTTAACTTTCGCTGCTTTTTTAAGAAGTACATCTTCACTAACTTCACTTTCAGGTGTATTTGCAATTGCGTTTGTCAGATCAACACTCACTGGACCAATCGGACCATGGTTATGTCCCTCATGTCCTTCTTGATTTTGAACTTGAATCTTGTAAATTCTGTGGACAATTTGATCATCCATATTCCAAATAAGCTGCTCAAACATTTTATATGCTTCATTTTTATACTCTACTAACGGATCTTTTTGAGCATATCCCCGTAAACGAACACCTTCTCTGAGATTATCGATTGCGTCTAAATGATCCATCCATAAATTATCGATCACTTGAAGCGTGACATATTTTTCCATCGTACGTGCAACTTCATTTCCCATCATTTCTTCACGTTTTTTATATACGTCTGCAGCAATTTTATTTAGGAATTCTATTTTTTCTTCATTTGTGTGGTATTGGCGTAGTTGCTCAACTAAGTGTGTTTGGGAATGCTCATCAAAAGGAACGATAGTTACAAATTCTTTAATAATATTTGTGTTGATGCTCTCTGCTTCTTCAAATGAACCAGTCTCACTTAATGTAACAACAAGTGAGGAAATTGCATTTTGGATCCGTTCTGAAGTCTGAACTTTTAATTCATCTGTCTTATTATCCGCTTTAACTACTGCGCGTCGCTGTTCGTATACAATCTCACGCTGCTTATTAAGAACGTCATCATATTCGACAACATATTTTCTACTGTCGAAATAATGTCCTTCAACCTTTATTTGAGCATTTTGGATAGCCTTTGAGACCAAAGGATGAGTCAATGGTACATCTTCAGGCATATTGAATCGTGTCATAAGAGAGGCAATTCTATCCCCTCCAAAAAGTCTCATAATGTCATCATCTAATGCAACGAAGAACTGAGACTTTCCAGGATCACCTTGACGACCCGAACGACCTCTAAGCTGATTATCAATACGGCGAGACTCATGACGTTCTGTACCGATAACAAAGAGTCCACCTAAGTCCAAAACATCCTGATGTGCTTTCTCCCACTGCTTTTTGCCATCTTTCGTATTAGGAACTTCACCTCCAAGGATAATATCTACTCCACGACCAGCCATATTTGTAGCAACAGTAACAGCACCTTTTTTACCAGCTTGGGCAATAATTTGTGCTTCACGAATATGGTTTTTGGCATTTAAAACTTCATGCTTAATACCTCGACGTTTTAAAAGCTCTGAAATAATTTCATTTTTATCAATTGCGGTTGTACCGATGAGCACAGGCTGACCTTTCTTATGTGCCTCAGCTACCTCATTTACAACAGCTGTTAATTTTGCTCTACCTGTTTTATAGACAGCATCTGCAGCGTCATCACGAAGAATAGGGTTATGAGTAGGTATAACTATTACATCTAATTTGTAAATTTTATTAAACTCTTCTGCCTCAGTAAGAGCAGTTCCTGTCATACCTGAAAGTTTTTCATACATACGGAAGTAATTCTGAAGAGAGACGGTAGCCAATGTTTTTGACTCCCTTTGAATCGGTACGCCTTCTTTTGCCTCAATTGCCTGATGTAATCCTTCTGACAGACGACGGCCTTCCATTAAACGACCCGTAAATTCATCAACTAAAATTACTTGTCCATCTTTAACGATATAGTCCTGCTCACGATGAAACAGTGTGCGAGCCTTGAGGGCTGCCTCTATATGATATACAGTGTCAAAATCCTGTTCATAAATATTTGAAAGACCAAATAATTTCTCAATTTTGGTTATACCATGATCCGTCAAATGAGCAGTTCTTAATTTCTCATCAATCTGATAATCAGTATCTGAACTTAACTTCTCAACTAACTTAGCATATTCATAATATTTAGAAGACGGTGCCTCATCAGGCATAGAGATAATATGAGGTGTACGCGCCTCATCGATAAGGACTGAGTCAACTTCGTCAACAATAGCAAAGTAAAAATCTTTTTGGACAAGACTTTCCGGATCCTGTGCCATGTTGTCTCGCAAATAATCAAACCCAAACTCTGAATTAATTCCATATAAAACATCAGCTAAATAAGCCTCTTTACGAGAAATTGGACGGAGATGAGAGATACGCGGATCGTGTCAAGCGCCTCGGGTAAATATAGGGTCATAAATAAATGCTTGCTCACTGAAAATAGATGATACTGTCATCCCCAAAAGATCAAAAATTGGTCCCATCCAGCCGGCGTCTCTTCGAGCAAGATAATCATTGACTGTAACTAAATGAACGCTCTTTCCCGTTAACGCGTTAAGGTAGAGTGCAGGAACCGCAGACATCGTTTTTCCCTCTCCGGTTTTTTGTTCAGCTATTTTTCCACGGGAGAGAACCGTTGCCGCGATAAGTTGTACATCGTAGTGACGAAGTCCCAACGTTCGAAAAGCTGCTTCCCTAACAAGTGCAAAAGCTTCCGGCAAAATACTATCAAGAGTCTCGCCCTTGGATAATCTTTTTCTGAATTCTTCTGTCTTTTTAGAAAAGTCTGAATCTTTTAACTTTTTAGTCTTTTCTTCAAGACTATTAATTTCAATAATTATTGATGAGAGGCGGTCAATTTCGCGGTCATTACTATCGAAAAATTTACCTACGAGTGGGAGCATAGAGGCTAATTATAGCACAAAAGAGAGGTGAGTGATAGGTAAAAGATTAGCCTTTTTTAGTGATTTTATCTTTACCCATATACTTACGAAGTACCTCAGGAATTACGACCGAACCGTCTTCCTGTTGGTAATTTTCCAAGATTGCGATAATCGGCCGATTCATTGAAAACGCCGTACCATTGAGGACACTTAGATATTTCTTCTCACCACCATCTGAATAACGCATATTAAGTCGACGAGACTGGAAGTCCGTAACAGTGGAAGTGGAAGTAACTTCTCGATACTTTTCCTGACTTGGAATCCATGCCTCTACATCATACTTTCGAGCTGCATTAAAGCCTAAATCCCCAGAACATATCGATAAAATTTGGTATGGAATATCTAAAGCTTGGAAGAATTTTTCCTCAAGAGAAAGCATATATTCATGTTCACGATCATCATCGCCTTCAGCGACAAATGAAACCATCTCAACTTTATTAAATTGATGAACTCTGAATATTCCCTTGGTATCTTTACCATAACTTCCAGCTTCCCGTCTAAAGCATGTCGAATAACTAACATATCTTCGAGGGAGATCTTCAATTCTTAGAGTGTCGTTCATATGGAGTGGAACTACGGATTGCTCTGATGTTCCCACTAAGTACAACCCATCTTTATTTAAATCAAAAATATCTTCTGCCTCACCCATTGCTGTGTAGCCAAGAGCATCCATAACTTCTTTTTTTATAAGTACAGGTGGAGTGACAGGGATAAATCCCTCAGACAGTAATGTATCAAAAGCAAATTGTCGTAAAGCTGATTCAAGCAGGGCTCCATCTCCTTTAAGATAGTTAAATCGGCTTCCACTTACTAAGGCTGCTTGCTTAACATCAATAATGTCTAGTGTCTCTCCCAACTCCATGTGATCTTTAGGTGTAAAGCTAAATTTAGTAGGCTCTTTGAATGATTTTATAACTTTATTTTCAGTCTCGTCACGTCCAACAATAACATCCGGTTTTATAGGGTTAGGAATTGCTAAAAGGAGAGAATCTAATTCATCTTTAAGGGAAGTTAGTGCATGTTCTTTCTTTTCAAGATCATTTTTAATGAGAGTTCCGTCTTCAATTGCTTTAGCGCGTTCAGTCGGATTTGGGGTGGATGCAGCTTTAGCGTATTTATTTCGCTTCTCACGAAGCTCTTGAACTTCAATTAATAAATCTCGATAACTCTGATCTATTTGCAGAATATGCGAGACGTTAATTTCAACTTTTTTAGCTCTCGATGCTTCCTCAATTGCTTTAGGATTTTCACGAAGGAGTTTAATATCTATCATGAGGGGATTATATCGCTTTTCCTATAACTGGTCAATTTAATACAGTTATTTCTTCTTAGGAGATTTTTTTGCCGGAGATTTAGTCTTTGCTTTCGCCTTTGCCTTAGATTTAGTAATAGCTTTCGCTTTAGGAGCTTGAGTTTTACCAGCAAGTGCTTTAGCAACATCTGATTTAAGATGTGCAGCTTTATTGTCGTGGA
>Ga0154020_10005327_pt1 | contig 15203 bp, 9 predicted proteins | sample Klosneuvirus_201_FD_109709 | JGI IMG/M metagenome (GOLD analysis project Ga0154020, IMG submission 109709) | Active sludge microbial communities from wastewater, Klosterneuburg, Austria - Klosneuvirus_20160825_MG | ecosystem: Engineered > WWTP > Aerobic digester > Activated sludge | place...
GTCAATCGCGAGGAAGTCTCGCGCGTGCTGCGCGATCTACGCTTCGTGTCCGAGACGTACGGCCTCGTGATCCCTGCATCGATGTCGCGTCGCGCGCTCGGTGATCTCGCGATCGTGATCTCGCTGTGGGCGTGCGCCGACCGGGGCGTCAACAGCATGTTCGGAGCGCCCGGCTCCGACGTGCGAGCCACGCCGAAGAAGCGCAAGAAGCGCTGATGTCTGTCGTCACGAGATTGGCGAGTGGGGCGGACGGGATCGAACTGAAGATCCCCTCGACGTTCGAGCCTCGCGAGGATCGCGACGGCATGGCCGTCCTCGTCGATCCCGCGAACGAAGTCGTGTGGCACCTCTTCCTCGCCAACGACGTGGTCCTCGATCTGTCCGACACGAGTGCAGCCTCGCTCGAGCGCGACGTCCGCACGCACACCGAGTATCTGCGCGAAGTGATGGAGAGCAGCGCCGCCGACTTCGATGGCAAGCTCTCGCCGCGTCATCCGCTCGTCTCGTACGAGCACGTCACCGTCGACGGTAAGCCCGCGCTATCGATCCTGCACCGCATGTCGCTCAAGCCGGGCAACGAGCTAGTCATGGGGCACCTGCTCGTTCCGATTCGCGACGGATTGTTCGAGGCGCGGTGGATCACGAAGGATGCACTCACCGGCCTCCGCGAGAGCATTCTGTTCGCCGAGGAGCTCGCGAAGCATCCGGGCGCTGACGAATTTGTACTTGCCGAGCTGTCCAAATCGATCGACTACGACAACCCGCGCTACGACGCGCAGTTTCCAAAGCACGCGCTGAGTCGCTCACGTGCAGCGGCCCGATGGATCACGACCGATGCCGGCATTCGCGTCACGGCACCGCCACGCGCGATTCCGCCGCGCGATGTGGAGCTAGCACCGCAGGGCTGCTCGCTCACGCTGCCTCCGCGTTACGTTGCGGGTGAACCGCAGGGGAACATCGCGAAGTTCTCCCGCGCAACACTCGCTGTGAACGATGGCATCGAGACGCTCGACATCCTTCGGTTCACGGCCCCCGAAACATTGGAGTTGGTTTGCAAGGGCGTGATCGCGAGGAACGGTTGCAAGCTCACCCGCACCGTCGCACGAACGCCGCCCGATCCGATTCGCGCGATGATCGTGTGCGATGGCGCGATGGGCCCGCAGACGATTCGGGTCGTGACGGCGATGTGGGGCCCCCAACCGCCGTTCGTTGCCATCCTCGTCACGACACCCTCCCGCTCCGAGGACCTTCTCGAGGAGGAGCTCGTGTCGCTCGCGAAGAGTTGCCGACCTCTCGCGGGCGGGCGGATCCGTACCGTCGGAGAAGCGACGAAGCCGTGGTGGAAGTTCTGGTGAGCGGCGCTGACTACCACCCGAGCGGCACACCGAACGCGACGATGAAGCCGCGGTCGTCACCGCGGTTCGCGACGAGGAGGCGCACGCCGATCTCGAAGCCGAAGAACATGCGCTCTTTCTCGCGATCGTCGATGTCCGTGATGATCCGCAGCACCACGCCGAGCGAACCATCGCCGCGATCGATCGACGCACCGTGATCCTGCACCACGTGTTGCCAGCCGAGTCCCGCGGTCGCGACGGCATCCAGTGTCATCTTCTTCTCGACGCGAATGCGCCCGACTTGATAGCGGAGCTCGCCGCCGAGTCGGTGCACGGTGCCGCTCGAGCGCATCTGGGTGTCGTCGTACCAGTCGAGCGCGAGGTAGTCGGCGGACAGCTCGAAGCGATCGAACGTGCGCGTCAGCGTCGGGTTGATGGTCATGCCAGCAGCGCTCGCGATGCCTTCGATCTCGAGCCAACCGATGCCTCCTTGCGCGGTCACCGACCAGCGATCGCCGAGCAGCGGGCGAACGTAGGGTCTTGCAGGCGCGGGCGGCGGCGGTAGCTCGCCCGCGAGCCACACGTCGGCAGCCGCGGGTGATGCAGCGAGAGCGATCGCGAGGAGGAGGAGCGTGCGCATCAGTGTCCGAACCTCAGGCCAAAGACGTAGAGCAGCGCGACATCGAGCGATGGATCGCTGCTCGAGGGAGCGCCGCGAGCAAGCGTCGTCGTCGGTGCGCGCGCGATCAGCATGCGAACACCGAACGAGGCGCCGATGAGGACCTTGCCGATGCGCAGATCGGGCGACATCCCGACACCGAGCATCACGTCGTTGCGCGAGATCTCGCCGAGGTCGCCGTCGACGTGCTGGCGTCCGAGGCCCACTTCGACGAACGCACGAAAGTGCCCATCGGGTCGCCCTTCGCGCAGCGGGATCTCGAGATCCTTCCACGCCCATTGCAACGCCATCCCGAGGCGCGTGAAGCCGCCGGAGAGATAGGCCTCGGCGATCGATTCGTGCGGCTCGGACCACATGCCGGTCTCGAGCTCCGCGGCGAGTCGCCACCGACGCACGCGAAACCCGAGGTCGACGTGGGCGCCGGGCGCTTGGAATCCATGCGTGTCCGCGACCTTGAACGAGCCCATCATGAAGCTCGTGGTCACGGTGATGCCGGTTCCACCGTCGGCGCTCGCGGTGGAAGCGAGCGTGGCGACAAGAGCGAGGGCGAACAAGAACCGCATCGGCTCTGGCGCAAACGCACGATGCCGCGCGCGCGATCTAACTATTCGTCAGATCCGGTGTCTTCACCGGGTGGGCGGGCTCGCTTCGAGGATCGCCGCGCCCGATTGGTCGGAGCACACGAGGATCGCGAACTTCTCGACGTGATCGAGATCGTTCGTCGAGAGCGTCGCGTAGTCGAACCAGCCCCGCAGATCCGTGTAGCCGTCCTTGTAGAACGCGACCTCGCCGCCGTTCTTGCGCGCGTACACCTTCACGTAGGTCGCCGATAGCGCGCGCTGATCGGAGGTGCGGCTGACGCGGACCTGACCGACCTGATTCGCGATCGCGGTCGTGAGGTCGTTCGCGTAGTGGACCTTCGCTTTGCGCTGGCCCGCCCCGACCGCTTCGACGACGACGTTCTTGCCGCGTAGCGACTCGGGCCACGGCACGCGATGCTTCGCCTGCGGGCTCGTGATCGTCTCGCGCGATCCGGGCTCGATGAACGAGAACCGCGAGACATCGGACTGCACGAACGGCTGGCGCGAGAACAGTAGCTCCACGTCCATCTCGAAGAAGCGCAGCTCCAGCGACGCGACGTGTTGGCTCGTGATCACCACGCCCTCGCGATCGAGAGCGAGCTCGAACGTCGGCTGCTTCGCCGCGAGGTCCGCGTGTTGCTGCTCGCGGCTGCGCGGATCCACCATGCTCGGTGCAGCGCCGTCGATCTCGTCGAGCATCGACCGCATCGCGCCGAACCGATGGCGCCAGCGATCCACCGGATGCTCGTTCCACGGAGTCACCAGCGAACGCGCTCGCACGACATCGCCCTGCACGCACGCGGCGTACGCGGCGAGGTAGTCGTACTGCATGCGATCCGCGAGCTTCGTCGCATCGACGCGCGCGAGCACCGCGAGTGCCAGCTCGAGCCGATCCTGCGCGAACAAGTAGTGCGCTGCTCCGACGAGATCCTTCGCCGTCGGTACGGGCCGATGCGCGACGAGATCGAGGAACCGGTTGTACTGCGCCGCCAGACCGTCGTTGAGAATGCGCAGCTTCGGACCGAGCTTGTGTGCACGGGCGTTGACGAGCGGCGCGAGCTCGAGGTGCTCGTAGGTCGCGAGATCCTCGCCGTCGAGATCGATCATCTCGAGCACCGGTCCGGGATCGTTGATGAACGCGATGCGCGATCGCAGGAATGCGCGCACGCGCGGGGCGTCGGTATGCAGCCACGCGTAGCCCCACAGCGTGGGCGAGAATACCTGCCGCTTCTCGAGCGCCTCGATGATCAGCGTGTACGCCGCGCGATCGCGGAGTCGCCAGGCGACCTTGTCGAGGTCGATCGCGGCGAGGTTCGCGGTCGCGAGGTACGCGACGACGTCCGCTACCGAGCCGCGCTGCGACAGGTACGGCCACGATCGCGGATCCGCGGCGGCGGCGGTGCTCGTGACTTCGATCGCGCGCACGGGCGCAGCGGCGACGATCGCTCCGCTTCGCGAGACATGCACGGGGAAGTGCGACCACACCCCGGTCGCCGCGCCGGGAGCTGCCCCCGCGTGCGGGAAGTAGAAGCTCACCTCGTGGCCATGCGTGCCATATGGCTCGAGCGCGACATCGATCGTCGTCGTGGCCTTCGCACCGCCGACGGCGATGCTGCCCCGCGGGATCTGGATCAGCGCGGCGATGCGTTGGCGCGCGCTCGATGGATTCGCGAGGACGACCTGGCACGTGTAGACCACGCCGGTCGAGAACGGACCTTCGATGTACTTGTCGACCTGTTCGCCATCGATCCAATCGTGGCGATCGTCGGTGCGCACGAAGGTCATGCCGATCACGAGCGGCGGTCCACCGGTCACGAGCTCGCCGTCGAGGAGCTGCGAGCTCCCCGCGAGCGCGTTCGCTTTCGTCGCGATCTCGAGGCGCGCGCCATCGGGCGTCAGGACATGCGCGCCCGAGACGAACGGCAGATCGACGACGGCAAGCGCGCACATCGCTTCGGCGAAGCTGCCGGTCGCGAGGCCCAAGTTCGGCGACAGGAACGGCGCGGTCGTGCCGCTCGCGCGATAGGCCGCGAAGTCTCGCCACAGCCGATTCGCGCTGATCATGTCCGCGCCGCTTTGCTGCGGTGTTCGGTGCCACCAGTTGTTCTCGGCCCACTCCTGCGTCTTGTCGACGGTGCGATACATCGGCGCGGGCTTCTGATCGCGACGCTGGAGATCTCCATCGATCTCCATCTCCATATCGTCCATCTTCTCGCGGGCACGACCGCCGCGCTTCTTCGCCGACTCTTCCTTCGCCATCTTCGGTGCGGGCGCGCTTCGCATCGGAGCGGGGGCGGGGGCGGCCATCGGCATTCCGGGCGGTCCACCGAACCCGGCGCCACCGACCAGCGTCGCGCGCGTGACCTGCTCTTCGGCGCGGTCGTACGCTGCGTCGGCGAGCGCGTTGATCGCGTCATCTCCGTCGAGCGACGCGGCACCGAGCAGGCTATCGATGAGGCGCGTATCGCGCGTCGGGTCCGGCGGCAGCACGCTGACTTGATCGGACAGCAAGCGCGCGATCGCGTCGGATGTGGGCACTTCGCGAGCGAGCAGCGCGCGTTCGAACGCGTTGAGCTTCACGAACTGCACGGGCTCGAGATACGGCCGCAGATCGTGGCCGAGGAGGAATTCGTCGACGAACGTCTTCGTTCGCTTGTTCGCGAGATACGGCTTCACGACCGTGTCGAAGAACGGGCGGTCCTTGCCCCATAGAAACAGATGGAGCTCGTGACACGCGTACTTCGAGTACTTCTCGCGGCGTTCGTGATCCGGGAGCTCGTGCCACTTCGTGACGAACGAGAACTCGCGCAGCGTCGCGTCGTCGCGCAGTGCGAGCAGATACCCGTGCGCCTTCTCGACGCTGTCGACGAGGTGGACCTTCGCCGTCGCGAGATCCTCGATCACTATGCGCTCGCCCGCGGCGAGCGGCAGGATCTCCTTCTTCTGCGAGACGTGACGCGCGGGATCGAGGGCGAGCTTGAGCCGCAGGTCGCGCGGCTCGAGCGGTCGCTCGGGCAACGGGATGTACCGCACGCTCGTGCCACCCGGATCGTCGACGACGATCACCACGTGCGCGGATCGTCCGAGCTCGGAGGCCGCGATCGTGACCACACCGTCGGCATCGGGCACCAGGTTCGCGAGGACGATCGGCGCGGCGCCCAGGAAGTCGTACGCGAGATAGCCTTCGCTCGCACCCGCGCTCGCTGCTTGCGCGACCGGAGCACCGGCGTAGCCCGCAGCGGAGCGCTCGGCTTGCGCGCCGAAGTATCCACCGGGCTTCGCCGCCGCGACATCGGTGGTCGTGGTGCGCCGCGCCCACGGGTTGAGCAAGAGCGGCGGATGATCGAGGAGCAGGCCCGGAAAGCGCTTCGCTCCTCGGCGATCGAGGATGTAGCGGTACTCGTCACCGAGCTCGCGCCCGGAGACGTAGTGCACCGCGTGGCCGCGATCGCTACGCCGCGCGACCGGACGCAGCGCTCCCACGGGAGGCGAGTCGACGAGCGCGGGCACGAACGTAGAGCCGATGACATGAACGCGCGTGCGCGCACCCGCGTCGAGCAGCGAGATCTTGAGACCGTCCCGCCGATCGACGGCCGCGATCGTCGGCGGCGTTCGCGAGATCTCGATGACCTCTTCGGAAGAGAACCCCGCGTTCGAGACGAGCTTCGTCGCGCTGATCACGGCGAACTGCATGTCGATGCCGGGACCGCGAACGTGATAGTTGCCCGGTGCGAGGCCGCGGATCGCGATGCCCGCGGCGAGCGGCTCGAACGTGCATGCGGGATGGGCCACCGGGACGTCGCGAATCTCGACGACCGACAGCATCGGCAGCACTTCATCGGCCGTGCGCTGCGGAGATAGCGGCACGATGACGTCGGTGTCGGGCAGCGTGTGGAGCGCGGTCGCGCTCAGCCCATCGATCACCGACCACGCTTGCGAGGCCGCACCGAGCGTTGCGGTAATGCGCGCGATGCCCGCCAATGCGCCGAGCTCGATGCGCCCGCGCTCGTCGGTCGCGAGCTCCACGTTGAGCTGCAGACGCGACCAGCGATGGACGAGGCCCACGGTGACGGGCCGCTTCGCGCGCGGCTCTCCCGTCTTTCCGAGCGCGGAGATGACCCAGCCCTCGGCGGTGTGCGCGAGGTACAGCGACTCGATGGCCGTCGTCCCGTGGATCTCGGCCACGCTGAACGATCGCGAGTCCGAGACGTCCTGCTCGCGTTGTTCGCTCTGCACTTCGATGGCGCCGCGGATCGTGAGCTGCACGGTCGCGGTGTCGTCGCCGACCGGAAACTCGAGCACGGATGCGTTGTCGTCGGTGAGGACCAACGGCTGCGACTTCGTTGTCGACACGCCGGCGCGGTCCGTCAGCGTGACGTCCCACATCGGCCGCTTGATCAACGTCACCGACGCGGGCGCACCTGCGATGCCGACGCGCGAGCGCACGACCACGCGCGCGGTGCGACCCGACGTGAGCGCCTCGCGATCGAGGAGCATCGAGCACCACAGGTGCGGTGTTTCGCGCACGAGCTCGATCTTTTGCACGCTCGCGATGTCGCCGGCGAGCAGTAGCATCGAGACGCGCGAGGGGTTCGTCGAGAACGGCACCACGAAGCTGCCGGTCTTCGCGTCGGGAACGTACTCGCGCTCGCCGATGATCGCGCGTGCATCGGGACGAGCGTTGCCCGCCTCGTCGACGATCGTGACGACGTGGCCCGCGGCGCCGACGCGGCTCGTGTAGCGCAAGCGACCCTTGTGCACGACCGCGCGACTCGACATGCCATTGCCGATGAGGTCGATGACGTACGTGCCGGCGCGCGCACACATCGGCAGCTCGATGCGACGGCGGACACGGCGCACGGGCGCCTCGGTGAAGCGTAGGATCTGCTCGTGGCTCGCGGCGAGCCCGTCGAGATCGAGGTCCGTATTGACCTCGCGATTCGTGTGCACGAAGTACGCGTGGGGATCGACGCGGAACACCTTCACGACGAGCTCGGGCACGTGCTTCACGTCGGCCTCGAGCACGATGCTCTCCGTCTCGCCGAACCGCGTCGGGTTGTGCATGCACCACGCGAGATCCACGCGCTCGCGAAGCGCGGCGGCGCGTGCCGGCCCGAGCGTCAGCGTCGCGCGCTCCGTGTCGCGATCGCCGTACAGCAACCGCGCACTCGCGATCTCGGCATCGAACCAGGCGCGATCGAAGTACATCGCGTACTTCTCGGCTTCATCGACGCGGGCGTGGAGGTAGTCGCGAACGAGCCCCTCGTCGTCGACGGCGGGTGGCAACCCGGTGATGCTCTGGAAGTCTTGGCCGATCTGCGCGATGTCTCGCGCGTTCTGCTTCTCCAGCCACCTGTGCGGCGTGTAACCGACGGAGCGTGGCAGGGCGAGATACGCGACGAACAGCTTCGGGTCCGAGACGAGACCGAGGCGCCGCTCGGTATCGAGCAAGTGCCACAGCACGTGGACCTTCAGCGAATTGATCGCATCGGGCAGCGTGCCGACGAAGGCCCACAGCTCGACGAGATACGCGTGCCGCGCGCCGCGATCCTGCTCGAGATCCACGAGCGCGCGCGGCGGCACCATCCGCTTCACCACCGCGCATACCCAGCCGAGGTGCGAGCGAAGCTCCTCGCGGTGGCGCGCGATCTCGATCAACTGACCGCGCGTGAGCTGGTTATGGATCGCGAGGGCGCCGAACTGCGTGTCGCGCGTCGCGAGGTCGCCGACGACGGCCGGCACGAGCGCCGGATCGGGTGTGTGCTGCAAGCGCTGCAACATCGAGCGGCGTTGCGATGTGGAGAGGTCGCGCCCGATGATCTGATACAGACCCTCGTCGGTGACCTGCGACAGCGAGTCGTCGTGGTCGATCGCTTGCTGCAACAGCGATGCGCCGGAGTACGCACCGTCGGCGAGGCGCGTCGGCCGCTTCGGATCGATCTCTTCGACCTCGCGCTCGTGCCAGTGATTCACGCCGAAGTGATCGCGGAGCTTGTCGGCGACTTTTGCGAAGTCCTTCTGTGATCGATACAACCACTGCCGCAGTTGCAGTCGGTAATACCGATTGTCCTGACCGTGATGTTTCGCCCAGTGCGCGATGATCTTGTCCGCCTCTGCGAAGTCACCGCGGTGTTGGGCGCGTAGGCACCGGTAGTAGTCGTGGTCCTGACTGCCGGGCAGTAGTTGTCCGAGCGCTGCATCACGATCCTCGGAGAAGGCCAGCGCCTCGCGAAGTTCCAGTTCCATCGGCGGAGTATCTGTTAAGGTCGACTCCATGTGGTCGCGTGCCCTGCTCGTCTTCGCGCTCGTCGCGGGAGTGGGTGCCGCCTACGTGGTCGACGCGAAGCCGAAGGCCAGCGAGACGAGCAAGTCGAAGGCGAGCAAGTCGAAGAAGACGCTGTCGAAGAAGAAGCCGCGGAAGGCGCAGGCCAAGAAGAAGAAGAAGACCGTCTCGCGTACGCCGTCGAAGGCCACGCTCAAGAACGTCAAGAACATGCCGCACGGCTACGAGTGGCCGCCGTCGAAGCAGATGCTCGTGGCCGAGAAGGCCTGCCGCGAAACGCTCGACACGCTCGGCGTGAAGTTCAAGCCGGCGAAGTCCGAGGGCCGCATCGTCTCCGCGCTCACCGTGGATCCCGACGCCGACGGACACATCGTGCTCGGCGGCATCAAGTACAAGAGCGCGTGGCGCAACCCGCCGTACAAGATGGACTGCCAGCTCGCGCTCGCTCTCGAGAACTTCGGCAGCGCACTGTTCACCGCCGGTGTGCGCGAAGTGAAGTTCGGAAGCATCTTTCGCTGGACGAACGTGCGCGTGAACGGTGAGACCAAGCCGATCCTGTCGCGTCACGCGCTCGGCATCGCGATGGACATCGTCTCGTTCTCCGACGAGACCGGACGCGAAGCGAACGTGAAGAAGGACTATCCGCTCGCGGATCCGTTGCTCCTCGCCGTCGAAGCCGCGGTGAAAGACAGCGGTCGCTTTCGCACGCTACTCACTCCGCAGAACGATCCGGCCTCGCACAGCGACCACTTCCACATCGAGGTGGCGGTCGACTACACGGCGACGAAGTGACGCGCGCGGTCTGGCTTCGCTCTTCGCTCTTGCTCGCGCTCGTCGCGTGCACCGACGAGAACGGTACCGATCCCGACGGTGGTGGCGTCGATGCGCCGTCGAGCGGCGATGCCTCCGAGTGCGCGTTGCCGGCGATCGATGCACCGTGGCTCGGCACGTTCCTCGGCGACGCGATGGCGCAACTCGCGAGTGCCCCGCGCTTCACCACTACGGAGCGCGCCGCCGCACGCACGTACTTGAAGCAGCAACTCGACGCCATGGGCTGGGCGGCCACGGACAGCGCGTTCTCCGGCGGCGCGAACGTGGTCGCGACCATCCCGGCCACGATGGGCGATCGAGACGAGATCATCGTCGGTGCGCACTTCGACACCGTGATGAACAGCCCGGGAGCCAACGACAACGCGAGCGGCACGGCCGTCGTCCTCGCGGTCGCGCGCTACTTGAAGGACATGCCGTGTCGCACGGCGCCCGTGACGATCGTGCTGTTCGATCTCGAGGAGACCGGGCTGTTCGGCAGCCGCGCGTTCGCGATGACTCGGCAACCCGCGAACGTCCGCGCGGTGCACACGATCGATCAGGTCTCCTACGATTCGGACAACGATCTGCGCTTCGAGCTCGAAGTACCGACGACCGAGCTCGAGATGGAGTGGCGCGCAGCGGCCACGCGCGTCGGTGCGAACGTCGTCGCCACGAATACGCAGGGCACGGATCACCAAGCGTTTCGCGAGCGCGGCTTCGCGGCGATCGGGCTCACCGAAGAGTACGTCGGCGGTGACACGTCGCCGGATCGTCACCTCGCCAGCGACACGGTGAGCAAGGTCGACACGCCGTATCTCACCCTCGCCGCGAAGCTGACCGCGCAGGTCATCCTGACCGAAGTCGCGCCGTAGCTCAGAACGCCGCGAGCCACACGTCGTTGCGCGACTCCGCGCTGCGCACGGCGACGTAGCGCGCGCCGTTCACGGCGACGATGCCGAGAGGATAGCCGTCGAGCACGCTGCCGTTGATCGAGAACGTCTTCTCGCGGTGCTGCACGAGGGCTTGCACGTACGGCGCGTTGAACGACGTGACCGTGTCGCCGTGGATCACGTCGAACGACGTCCACGTCGCATCCTTGAAGTGACCGTCGAGCGCGATCACGAACTCCCCGTCCGGAACGACCACCGCTTCGCGCGCCTCCTCGTGATCGAACGCGAGGTCGATCCACGTCGTGGTCTTCGACTGCACGAGCTTGGTGCCCGCCGGTCCGAGGAGCGTCAGCTGCTGCGCATCGGGGAGCTTGCGACCGAACGCGGTGGCCGTCGTATCGAACGATGTCGTGTCGAGCCGCGCGAGCTTCATGCCCTTCGCGCGCTTGGCATCCAAGCGAGTCGTCAGCAGCGCGAACGACTGCGCGTTCTTGACCACGGGCGTGACCACGAGGTGCGCGGTCGGTTGCCACTGATAGCCCCCACCGCCGCACGCATCCGCGGTCTGCACGTGGGTGACGAGGGTCGAAGCAGCGAGGACAGCAGCGAGAAGAATCGAGCGCATCGGGAGCCTTTCGGTGGGTTCCCTCCCTCAACGAGGTCGCCGCCCGACCGGCGCAGATATTTCTGCGCCTATCTCCTAGGTGCCCCGTTTCCTTAGGGATGCGACACCGACGCCAGCAGCCGCTCCACGCTCAGCTCGACCCGGCTCCGGACCAGATCGAACATCTCGTCCAGCTCCTCGGTCCCAGCACCGATCGCTGCTGCCACGTGGTCGCGTGTCGCGCCGAACACCGCCTCGCGCGCCGCCGCCAACCAGCGCACCACCGTCGCGCGATGCACGCCGTACATCGTCGCGAGTTGTTCGAGCGTCACGCCGCCCAGAAAATGCAGTCGCAGCAGGTTGCGATCGCGCCGCGACGCCGACGCCACCGCGCGTGCAAATCCGTCGACGAACGCCGCCCGGTACTGCGCCTTGATCAGCGACAGCTCGAGGTTTCCCGGCGACGCGATCTCCCTCGCAGGCAACTCGGCCTCGCGCTCCTCGAGGCGAATGCGATCGATCGCCATCCGGCTCGCCGACACTTGCACCAACCCGCGCAATCGCCCGCGTCCCGCGTAGTCCAAGATCCGCGGCGGCTTCTCGCCATCGGCGAGCAACAACTTGTCCCGCACGCCGCTCTTCACGTCCTCCACCGTCGCCGCCGTCAACTTCATCCCCGCCAACGCGACCTTCACGACATCCAGGTACGCTCGATCGAACGCCACGATCGCCGCCGCATCTCCACGCGCGCACCCGATCGCCAGATGCACCTCCGCCACGTTCGCCACGCTGATCGCGGGCGGGTCCTCTCCGGCCAACTTCGCCTCGAACGCACGCCTGACGTCGCTCGCGTCCACCACCACGTCCGGCCACTGCCGCGCCGCCTCTGCCACCACCTCGTCGAGAGTGCTCTCGGGCGTGCTCACCACCGCGATGTTACCCTGAGGTTCGCGTGACGTGCCTCGACGACGACATGGTGCTCGGGCTGGTGGAAGGCCGGCTCGCGCCACCCGTGCTCGCCACCGTCGACGAGCACCTCGACGTCTGCGCCTCCTGCCGCGACGTCGTCACGCAAGTCGCGCGCTCCCTCTCGCCATCGCGCGCCCTCGAGCGCGGCCAGACCGTCGGTCGCTACGTCATCGGTGATCTCGTCGGCGCCGGTGCGATGGGCCGCGTCTACTCGGCGTGGGAGCCCGAGCTCGATCGTCGCGTCGCGCTCAAGCTCCTCGCTACCACCGATCCGACGGCCCGCGATCGCGTGATCCGCGAAGCGAAAGCGATGGCCAAGCTCGATCACCCCAACGTCGTCGGCGTCCACGAAGTCGGCACCGCCGACGACGCGATTTACGTCGCGATGGAGCTTGTCGACGGCGACACTCTCCGCGCCTACGCCGCCACCCCGCACTCGTGGCGCGAAACCGCCGCGCTCCTCGTCGACATCGCTCGCGGCCTCGCCGCCGTCCACGCCGCCGGCGTGATCCACCGCGACGTCAAACCCGACAACATCGTCATCGGCCGCGATCATCGCGCCCGCATCGCCGACTTCGGTCTCGCTCGCACCGGCTCCTCTGCCGCGTCGCCATCACCACCGACTCTCGCCGTCGGTTCGATCGATGCCCCCCAGCTCGGCACGGCCCTCGCGGGCACGCCGGCTTACATGGCGCCCGAAGTCGCCGCGGGCTCCTCGGCCACCGCCGCGAGCGACCAATTCAGCTTCGGCGTCACCGCGTACGAAGCGCTCTCCGGCTCGCGCCCGTTTATCGCGCCCACCTTCGCGCAGCTGCGAGCGGCCTACTCGTCGCAATCGATCGCGCCGCTCCGCGGTGCTCCATCCTGGCTCGACGCCGCGATCCGCCGCTGCCTGTCGATCGATCCTGCGGCCCGCTTTCACTCGCTACTTGATTTCGCCGATATCGTGTCTCGTGGTCTCCAGCCGCGCCGCGGACATCGCCTGCTCGTCGGCGGTGTCGCAGCGGCCGCCGTCATCGCGAGCGGCGCGACGTACTTCGCGCTGCGCCACCCCGCGCCGGGCCTATCGTGCTCGTCGGGCGCGTCCGAGATCGCGAGCGTGTGGAACGCCGATACGCGCGCTCGACTGACATCGCTCGGCGAGCTCTCGCTGCGCGCGCTCGATCAATGGAGCACCGCGTGGGCCACGGAGAAGGACACGACCTGTCGCGCGTCCGAATACGAGCCACCCGCGATGACGACCGCGCGCAACCGCTGCCTCGCGCGACGGCGCGACGAAGCCGCCGCGCTGATCGTCGCTCTGTCGGGCACATCGTCGCCGGGCGCGTCGTCGATCGCACGCCCGTCCACTGCGGCCTACGCTGCGTCCGTGGTCGATGCCCTCGCGTCATTGCCGTCACCCGATGACTGCAGGCTCGCGGCCACCGATCCCGCGGATCCGATCCCGCTCGATCCCGACCGCGCCGCGACCGTCGCCACCGTGCAGCGCGACCTCGCGTCGCTGCGCGCCACCCTCGCGCTCGGTGACGCACGTCCGATTCTCGATGCCGTCACCACGCTCGTCGATACCGCACGCGCCTCGCACCACGCCCCCACACTCGCCGAAGCCGAGCTGCTCCACGCCGATGCCCTTCGCGCGACGAGTCAGCTCGACGCCGCCGTCGAAGTGGTCCGCTCCGCAGCGGCCAACGCGGAGCGCGGCCACGCGGACCAGCTCGCCGCACGCATCTGGCTCGCGCGCGTGGCAATCGCTGGCGATCGCCGCGACCTCGCGAGCGCTGATGACCTGATCGCGATTGCCTCGGGGGCGATCGATCGCGCGGGCGCGCCACCGCGGCTCGTCGCGTCGCTGCTCAAGCTGCGCGGGCTCGTCGCATACAATCGCGGCGATCTCGACGAAGCGCGGACCTCACTCACCAAGGCGTACGACCTTCTCCGTTCGTTCGCATCGAGCACATCGGTGTCGAACAGTTTGTCGACATCGAACGGTTCATCGACATCGAACGGTTCATCGACATCGAACGGTTCATCGACATCGAGCAGCTCGTCGGACCTCCCATCGATCGTCGAGCTCATCGCGGTCGAGTCGGCCCTCGGCTCCGTCGAGCGTGCGGCCGGTAATCTCGATGCCGCCGAGAAATGGCACGAGCGCGCGTTCGAAGCGGATCGAGCGCTTCGCGGCTACATGCACCCCGACATCGCGCGCGATCTGCACAACCTCGCCGGCGTCGCCCGTCTTCGCGGAGATCTCACACTCGCCTTCGGCCGCTACGCGGAGGCGCTCGATATCGAGATCGCCACGCGCGGCGAGCGTAGCGTCGAGGCTGGGCTCACTCACAATTCGCTCGGCTTGGTCGCGCTCGAGCTCGCGCAGAATGCGCTGCATCCCGACAGCCCGGGTGCGCGTGCCTTCTTCGTTCCGCGCGACGCGGGGCGCGAACATCTCGCCGAGGCGCGCACGCACTTCACACTCGCGCACGACATCTTCGTCGCCGCGAACCACGGCGACCGCGCGTTCGCCGAGCACAACCTCGGCCTCGTCGACGCGGCTGCGGGCGATCACGAGGCGGCGCTGGCGCACTTCGATGCCGCCGCGGCGATCTACGCCACGACGATCGGCACGTCGGCCGACGCCGCGAAGCGACTCGTCGACGATCGCGCCGCTTCCGCGCGCGCATCGCGTCCGTCGAACCGACCGAACAACGCCACGACGAACCCGACGAAAACCCAGACGAACCCGGCGGCGGCAAACACGCCAACCCGCGGCGTCGAACCAACACCCGTCGTCACAACGATCTCCCCGTCACCCGTCGTGCCGAATCCGCCGCCTCCACCGAAGGCGAAGCCCGCGGCACCGACCTCCGATTCGAAGCCGGCGGAACCGCCGAAGCGCGATGTTGGCGTCTATGGCTCGACCCAGTCCTGGTAGTTCCGCCATCGCGACCGCCCGCGCGTTCACGAAGATCGCGCACGAAGAAGGTGTACGAAGATCGCGTTGTCGATGAACGAGCAACGGTTGCACTGAACCAATAGGCCCCTCGTCCCGGTTCGTA
>Ga0154020_10005328_pt1 | contig 15202 bp, 16 predicted proteins | sample Klosneuvirus_201_FD_109709 | JGI IMG/M metagenome (GOLD analysis project Ga0154020, IMG submission 109709) | Active sludge microbial communities from wastewater, Klosterneuburg, Austria - Klosneuvirus_20160825_MG | ecosystem: Engineered > WWTP > Aerobic digester > Activated sludge | place...
CGTGCCTTGGGAGATGACTGCCCTCTTCTTGTCCGCCGTGATCACGCGCGGGCTCGACACGACCTTGCCGCGGTTGTCGGCTTCGAGCGCGGAGAGCTCGATGTTCACGAGGTTTCCGCTGCCAAGGTTCAGGATCGAGAGCGCCAGCGAGCCGGCGGCGCCGACAACCGGCAGGTTCACGTTCAGCTGCTCCGGCTGGGACCCGGACGGAATGTTGCCCTGCGGGCCGCGATCAAAGGTCTGTGTGGCGCCCGGGGAAGTGAGGGACGTCGCGCCGCGCGAAAGCGGGTTGTTCGAGAGCGGCTGCACGGTGTCCGTGAGACTGCCGGACACGCCGTAGTTGCGGTTGCCGGATCCGAAGGCCGACTGCGTCCCGAAGCGCGCGCCGAGCTGGCGGCCCCACTTGTCGTCGGCGATCACGATCCTCGCCTCGATCATCACCTGGCGAACGGGAACGTCGAGTTGCTGGATGAGCCTGCGGGCTTCCTCGAGCCTCGCGCCGGAATCCTGGACGAAGAGGGTGTTGGTGCGTTCGTCGACCGAGGCGCTGCCCCGCTTGGACAGGATTTTCTGGTCCTTGTCGGACAGGAGCTTCTTGAGATCCTCGGCCTTGGCATAGGACAGCGCGAAGGACTCGGTGCGCACGGGCTCGAGGTCCGAAATCTGCGCGTTGGCCTCGAGCGCGAGCTTCTCCTTCGCCGCGAGCTCGTCGGTCGGCGCGATGAGCACCACGTTGCCGTTCTTGCGCTTGGAGAGCCCCTTGGACTGCAGGATGATGTCGAGCGCCTGGTCCCACGGCACGTCCTTCAAGCGCAGCGTGAGGTTCCCGCCGACGGTGTCGCTGGTGATGATGTTCAGGCCCGTGAAATCGGCGATGACCTGAAGGACCGCGCGAACCTCGACGTTCTGGAAGTTGAGCGAGAGCTTTTCTCCCGCGTACCCCGGCGTCGAGCTCTGCACCAGCTTGTTCGGGTCTTCCTTGACGGGCTTCACCTCGAGGATGAATTGGGTGTCCGTCTGGTAGGCCGAGTATTCCCAGATCCCGCGGGGCTCGATCACCATGCGGGCGTTGCCGCCCTGCTCGAAGGTGTCGACGTAGCGAACCGGCGTCCCGAAGTCGCCCACATCGAGGCGGCGCACGAGGTTCTTCGGCACCGAACTGTTGATGAAATCGATGAGGATCGAGCGGCCCTGCTGGCGGATGTCGATACCCGTGTTGGCCGAGGAGAGGTCCACGATGACCCGGCCCTCGCCGGCGTTGCCGCGGCGGAAGTCGACATCACGGATGTTCTGTCGTACCGCGCCCGGCAAGGCTTCGGCGAACACGGTGGCCGTGGTGCCGGAAACCGCTGCGGCCGCGGGAGATGTCGAGGAAACAGGGACTTGCGAGCCGTCGATGGTGACCACGAGGAGCTTGCCGTCGAGCGTCGCCGTGTACGTGAGGCTGCGAGCGAGGTTCATCACGAGCCGCGTGCGATTGGCCGTCTGGACGACCGAGACGCTCTTCAGGTCGCCTTCACCCGCCTCGACCTGCGTCTTCGCGAGGCCGCTGGTGGTGTCGGGAAGATCGATCGCGATGCGGGCGGGATTGGTTACCGCGAAGCTCTGGGGAAGGGCCGCGAGCGGGTCTTTCATGCCGACCTTGACCAGGATCTTGCCGCCCTGGATCGAGGAGAAGCTGATCGATTCGACCACATTCTTGGCCGCGCCCTGCGCCCAGGTCAACGGGGCGGCGAGCGCGAGCACGAGCGCCGTCAGGGCGGCCGAATGCGCGCCGGAGGTTCGGATGCGGAAGAAGTTGGAAGTCACTTTCTATCCCCTTTGCCGGTCTCTTCGAGAAGCGGCAGGACACTTTGCCGCTCTGCCCAGTCGCCGGCGCTGTCCTGGACGATTTCCTTGAGCTTGATGTCTGCATCCGTGACGTCGGTGATGAGGCCGAAGTTCTGCCCCATGTAATTGCCCTTCTTCACGCGATACAGCGTCTTGTCGGCCCGCACGATTGCGAACATTTCCTTGCCCTGTTCCAGGGTCCCAACCATCTTCAGTTGCTCGAGCGGGTACGCCTCGAGCGGTTCCTTGCGCCGGTTGAGGTCGGGCGCGATGCCGCCGGCGCCGCCCTCTTTGGAGTTGATCTTGCGGGGCTTGAACGGGTCCGGCAGGTCGAAGCCCTCGTAGGTGAACGGTTCGAAGGGCTTCACGGCGGGAAGCGCCTCGATCTTTCGCGGAAGGCTCTTCTCGGAGTCCTTCACGAACTGGCGAAGCTCGTCTATCTCCGAGCTGCAGGAGGTGAGCACGAGGGCGGCCGCGGGTACGATCAGCCAGCGCGTCATTTCTTGGCTCCCTTGGCTGCCTTGTCCCGGGCCGTCTTCTTCTGCTTGGCGATCTCTTCCTCGTCGAGGTAGCGATACGTCTTCGCCACGGCCTCCATGGAAAGCGTCCCCTCCTTGCCGGGCGGGTCGACCTTCACGTCGGTCAGCAGGACGATTCGCGGCATCTTGGCGACGTCGCTCGCGAATGCGCCGAGGTCATGGTAGTTGCCCGTCACCTTGAGGTTCACCGGCAATTCGGCGTAGAACTCGGTGAAATTCTCGTTCTGGCTCGGCTTGAAGAGCTCGAATGCGAGTCCGCGGCCCAAGCCGGCCTGGTTGATGTCGATCAGAAGCGCGTCCATCTCGCTCTTGTTCGGAAGCTGCTTGAGCAGCGCCCCGAAGGACTGCTCGATCTCGGCCCTTTGCTGCTTGTAGGCCTCCAGGTTCACCGCGAGCTTCTTCTTTTCCAGGAAGGCCTGCTTCTGCTTGTCCACTTCGACGCGCCCGGCTTCGATCGCGTCGTTCTGGCCCTGCCACAGGAGGAAGAAGGCAGCCACCTGGAGGGCCACGAAGATGAGGAGGAATGCGCCGACCTTGATCGGCCACGGCCAGTTGCCGGGCTGCTTGGGATCGAGTGTTCTCAGTTCGTCGAGCAGGTTCATTTCTTCGCCCCCGCGGCGCCTGCGCCTGCGCCCCTCGAGGCGCCCTTGCTGTCTTCAGCCTTGGCGCGCTTGACCGAAATGTTCATGCTGAATTCATTGACCCGCTTGTTGGGGTTGTTGTCCAGCAGGACGGCCTTGATCTCCACCAGCTCCGGGTTTTCCAGATACGGCGAGGCGCCGAGGTTTCGCATGAGCGTCGAGACGCGCGCGTTCGACTGTGCGTAACCCACGACATTGACCTTGACGCCGGTCTGCTTGATTTGCTTGAGGTAGATGCCCTCGGGGAGCTGACGAAGCAGCTGGTCGAGCAGCTGCACGGGTTCGGAGCGGTTGCTCTGGAGCCCCTCGACGACCTGCTTCTTCGCGAGCAACGACGCTGTTTCCTCGCGGATCTTGCGGATTTCCTCGATCTGCGTGTCCAGCTTGCCGATCTCGGTCTTCATGTAGGCGACGTTCGCGCGCTGCTGCTCGACCTGCTGGTCGAGAAAGAACCAGACCGCGCCTGCGACGACGAGGCCCAGGAGAACGGTGAAGACCGCGATGCTCGCGAATTGCTGCTGTCGGCGCTTTCGCTTCTCTTCCCGGTGCGGGAGCAGGTTGACGCGGATCATGACGGGTCGAACCTCCGCATCGCGAGCCCGCAGGCGACCATGAGCGACGGGGCGTCCATGGTGAGCTGGCGTGGCTTGATCTTGGAGGACAGCGCCATGTTGGCGAACGGGTTGGCGACCAGCGTGTGCACCTGGGTGCGCTGGTTGACCATCTCCTCCAGCCCGTCAAGCATCGCGCAGCCGCCCGTGAGCAGGATGTGGTCGACCTTGTTGAACTGGGTGGAAGTAAAGAAGAACTGCAGCGCCCGCTGGATCTCGAGGACGATCTTCTCGTTGAAGGGCGCGAGGACATCGGGCCCGAAGTTCTCCGGCAGGCTCCCCACGCGCTTGGCGGCCTCGGCCTCCTCGGGAGGCATGTCGAAGGCCCGCGCGATGTCCTGCGTGAGGAGGTTTCCTCCGATCTGCTGTTCGCGCGTATAGACCGTCTGCCCGTTGTGCAGGACCGAGACCCGGGTGACGGTCGCGCCGATGTCCACGATGACGGTCACGTCACTTTCGCTCACCCCCGAGGAACCCTCGCAAATGAGCTCGAAGGCGCTCTGGGACGCGTAGGACTCGACGTCCATCACGATCGTCTTGAGTCCGGCCGCCTCGGCGGCGGCGACCCGGTCTTCTATCTTCTCCTTGCGGGAGGCTGCGATCAGCACCTCGACCTCGTCATCCCCCGAAGGGGCGGGGCCAAGGACCTGGAAATCGAGGTTGACCTCGTCCAGGGAGAACGGGATGTACTGGTTGGCCTCGCTCTGGACCTGGACTTCCATGTCTTCTTCGCGCTGGTTGCCGGGGAGGATCACCTTCTTGGTGATCACGGCGGCGGCCGGCAGGGCCATGGCGATCGCCTTGATCCGCGTGCCAAGGTTCTTGTGGGCGCGCTTGATCGCCTCGCCCGCGGCCTCGATGTTGGCGATGTTGCCGTCCACCACCGTGTCCTTGGGGAGCGGCTCGATCGCATAGCGCTCCACGCGGTAGACGTTCCTGCCCGCCTCCGCGATCTCCACCATCTTCACCGAAGACGAGCTGATGTCGCAGCCGATGAGCGGCGGCGTCTTGGCCTTCAGGAAGTCGAATTGATCCGCTAGTTTTTCTTTAAGCATAGTGGAGGCTTAGCTCTCACTGCGAAGAATCTACTTTAGATGCTAGCAACAAGTCCTAGGAGTGTAAAGCATTTTGTCGGAAGGGCTCCGGAACCCCCGCCCGTCTATAATGTCTGGAGACTTTCTCCGCCCGGCGGAGACCGGATCGCTCGCCCTGCCGTCACGCCAGCCTGCCCATGACATCCCGTTGGTGGTTCTACCCGACTTTGGTCGCCGCATCCCTGTTTCTCGTTGCCGCGGGGGTGGGCGCCCTGACGGTCATCCTGCTGTGGCCCAACCTCCCGTCCCTGGAGGTCCTGACGGACTACCGGCCGAAGATCCCGTTGCGGGTCTACAGCGCCGAGGGCGACCTGATCGGCGAATTCGGGGAGGAGCGGCGTGCCCTCGTCCGGATCCAGGACGTGCCCGTGGTGATGAAGCAGGCGATCCTGGCGGCCGAGGACGACCGGTTCTACCAGCATGGGGGCGTCGACTTTGCCGGTATCGCCCGGGCCGCCATTGCCAACCTTCAAGGGCGCCGGGAAGGTGCGAGCACCATCACGATGCAGGTGGCCAGGACATTCTTCCTGACCCGCGAGAAGACGATCGCGCGAAAGCTCTCCGAGATCCTCCTCTCCTTCAAGATCGAGGCGTACCTCAGCAAGGACCAGATCCTCGAACTCTATGTGAACCAGATTTTCCTGGGCAGCAGGGCCTACGGATTCGCCTCGGCCGCCAACGTCTATTTCGGGAAAGGTCTTGCGGACCTGTCGCCCGGCGAAGCAGCCATGCTTGCCGGGCTGCCGCAGGCGCCGTCGCGGCAGAACCCCTTCGTCAACCCGAAGCGGGCCCAGCAGCGCCAGCACTATGTCCTGCGACGGATGAATGAAGTGGGCTGGCTGGACTCCGAAGCTTATCGAAGGGCGCTCGCCGAACCGCTTCACCTGAACGCCAACCAGCGTGACACCTTTTCCCTCCGGGCCGACTACGTCGCCGAAATGGCGAGGGCCGCCGTCTTCGAGCAATACGGCGACTCGGCCTACATCAGCGGTATCCGGGTCGAGACCACCGTCAGGAAACTGGACCAGGAAGCCGCGAATGCCGGGCTGCGACAGGGAGTGCTCGACTACGACCGCCGCCACGGCTACCGGGGGCCGGAAGCCCATGTGAGCCTGCCGGCCGTGGCGGGAGCGGAACTGGACGAGGCGATCGAGGAGGCGCTGCAGGACCGCGACCCGGTGGGCGATCTCGTGGCGGCCGTCGTGCTCCAGGCCTCCGCGAAAGGGGTTACGGCCGCCGTGAGGCGCGGTGATTCCGTCCGCATCGAGGGAGAGGGCCTGAAAATGGTCGCCAAAAGCCTCGCCGACCGGGCGATCCGGCGGGGAGCGGTGATTCGCGTGCAGGCGGGGGCAAAGGGCTCCTGGAGCATTGCCCAGGTGCCCAAAGTCGAGGCGGCGCTCGTGTCGATCGGAGCATCCGACGGGTCCATCCGGGCGTTGGCCGGCGGTTTCGACTTCAACGCGAGCAAGTTCAACCACGCGATCCAGGCCTGGCGCCAACCCGGCTCGAGCTTCAAGCCCTTCATCTATTCGGCGGCGCTCGAAAAGGGGTTCACGCCCGCCACCGTCCTGAACGACGCACCCTTCGTGATCGACGCCGCAAAGACCGGCGGGCAGCTCTGGGAGCCAAAGAACTACGACGGGAAGTACGAAGGGCCGATGCGGCTTCGAACGGCGATCGTGAAGTCGAAGAACATGGTCTCGATCCGCCTCCTGCAGGCAATCGGCCCCGGGTACGCGCAGGACTATCTCCAGCGATTCGGGTTCGAATCCAAGCTCCATCCCGCGTTTCTCACGATGGCCCTGGGCGCGGGAGCCGCCACACCTCTGCAAATGGCGGGCGCCTATGCCACCTTCGCCAATGGCGGCTTCCGGGTGAAGCCATGGTTCATCACGAAGATCGTCGGCAATCGGGGCGAGACGCTCTACAAGGCCAGGCCCGAGGTGGCGGGAGTCGATGCCGAGCGCGTGCTCGATCCGCGCAACGCCTTCATCATGTCGAGCCTCATGCGTGACGTAGTGCGCTCCGGAACGGCCGTCCGCGCGATGACGCTCGGTCGACAGGACCTTGCGGGCAAGACGGGCACCACCAACGACCATGTCGATGCGTGGTTCGCGGGGTTCCACCCGTCGCTCGTGGCCGTGGCGTGGATCGGGTTCGACACGCCGGCGCCCATGGGGGCGAACGAAACCGGCAGCCACGCGGCGCTGCCGATGTGGATGGGCTACATGGCGCGTGCCCTGAAGGACGTGCCGGAGGTGGAGCTCGAGCCTCCGCCCGGCATCGTCGCGATCAGCATCGACCCGACAACCGGCATGCGAGAGCCCGACGGCCACAGCAAGACCATCGAATATTTCTACCAGGAAGCGCTTCCCGGCACGGGTGGCGAGGGCGGGGTTAGCCGCGACTCGGTGCGGCCTCCCGAGGAAGTCAAGAACCAGATTTTCTAGGTCAAGCGGGGTTCGAAAGGCCGTGGGCAGGAACCGGTCGCGTCGCGACGACAACCAGCGAAGGCATCTCGCTTATCTTGCCGCGCGCCTCATGGCGGAGGAAGGAGTGCAGGACTTCGCCTACGCCAAGCAGAAGGCGGCTCGCCAGGCGGGCCTTGCGGATTCCCACCCGCTTCCGGACAACCGCGAGATCGAGGCAGCCCTGCGCGAGTACCAGGGGCTCTACCAGAGCGGCGACCAGCCCGGGGAGCTGCGCCTCCTTCGGGAGGTTGCGGTGAAGGTCATGCGCGAATTTGCGCAATTTCACCCGATGCTGGTGGGCGCCGTGCTGAACGGCACCGCGAACCAGTTCTCGGAAGTGACGCTACAGGTCTTTGCGGACGATCCGAAGAGCGTCGCGCTGTTCCTCGTCAACCGCAGACGCCGATTCGAGCTGGCGGAACGGCGTGTTCGCCTGGGTGACGACTGGGCACTTGTCCCGCAGTACCTCATCGACGTCGAAGGCGTCCCGGTGAGCCTTTCGGTCTACGCGAAGGGTGACGAGCATCTCGCACCCAGGTCGCGACCCGACGCGAACGGACCTCAGCGAGCCCGGCTCGCGGAGGTGGAGGCCTTGCTGGGCTCGTAGTCGTCGCGAAGGCGCCTGGCGGCGTCGAGTGCGAAATAGGTCAGTATCGCGTCCGCGCCCGCCCGCTTGAACCCGAGAAGCGTCTCCATCATGCAGGCCGGACCGTCGATCCATCCATGGGCCGAGGCGGCCTGGAGCATCGAGTATTCGCCGCTCACCTGGTAGACGAGGGTGGGCACGCCGAAGGCGTCCTTTACCCGGCGAACGATGTCCAGGTACGGCATGCCCGGCTTGACCATCACCATGTCCGCCCCTTCCTGAATGTCGAGTGCGACTTCCTGCAAGGCTTCGTCGGAATTGGCGGGATCCATCTGGTAGGTTTTCTTGTCGCCGGCACCCAGGTTCGTCGCGGAACCCACGGCGTCACGAAACGGCCCGTAGAACGCGGAGGCGTACTTGGCCGAATAGGCCAGGATGCGTGTATGGATATGCCCGCGACCGTCCAGCGATCGTCGGATGGCGCCAACCCGGCCGTCCATCATGTCCGACGGCGCGACCACATCGGCGCCGGCCTCGGCGTGAGCAAGTGCCTGCTTTTCGAGCACCGCGATCGTCTCATCGTTTAGTACATAGCCGCTCTCGTCGATCAGGCCATCCTGGCCATGGCTGGTGTAGGGATCGAGCGCGACGTCGGTGATGATGCCGATGTCGGGAAAGCGGGCCTTCACTTCGCGGATGCAGCGTGGCACGAGGCCTTCGGCGTTGAACGCCTCACGGGCATCGAGTGACTTGCCGGAGGGCTCGATGACCGGAAACAGGGTGATCGCCGTGATGCCCAGGGCGACCGCCTGCTCCACGATCGGGAGGAGTTCGTCGACCGAACGGCGAGACACGCCGGGCATCGAAGACACCGGTTGCACGCTCTTCCTGCCGTCGAGGACGAAAACCGGCAGGATGAGGTCGTCGGACGACAGGCGGTTCTCGCGGACAAGGCGGCGTGAAAACTCGTCTTTCCGCATGCGACGCAGGCGGCGCTGCGGAAACTGTCCGGAGGGCAAGGGCATGGTTCTCGGGTGACGGATGGCGCGGGAACTTTAGCATGGCCGGCGACTCTCATTGCATGAAGGGTGACCCCTTCCCCGCTTCTCCTCCCTGAGCGGGTGCCTTAATTCCCGTTAAGGCTTTTTCCCCGGCTTCCATCCCCTTGGGCCGGGGTTTTTTATTGCCGGGACGCGACCCAAGATTCGATGCAGGCTTGGGCTTCCGCGATTCCGGAGCGCTTCAGGCTGGAGAAGAGCTGCGCGGTGGCGCCCGGATAGACCTGAACGAGGTCCTTTCGCGCCTGCGCGAGGGTTCGCTGGCCGGCTTGCGCCGAGAGCTTGTCCGACTTCGACAGGAGCACGTGGACGTTGCGGCCCGAAGGCAGCAGCCAATCGAGAAGCCGCCGGTCCTGGGGCGTCAGGGGGTGGCGCGCATCCATGACGACGACCACGCCGGCGAGGGATCGGCGATGAAAGACGTACTCGCCGACAAGGGTGTCCCAATGCTCGCGCACGTCATGCGGCACGCCGGCATACCCGTATCCCGGGAGGTCCACCAGAAAGGCGTCCTCGTCGACGGCAAAGAAGTTGATGAGCTGGGTTCGGCCCGGCGTCTTGCTCACGAACGCCAGCCGGCGCCGGCCGGCGAGGGTGTTGAGCGCGCTCGACTTCCCGGCGTTCGACCGGCCGATGAACGCGATTTCGGGAAGGGAATCCTCTGGCAACAACCGGGGATCGTGCACCGACAGGTGGTAGCGGGCGTTTTCCAGTCGCATCCCCGCTCCTTCAGGCAGCTCCCGCCGCCATCGATTCCGGGGTGGCGGCGCGAGGGGGGGCTACGGTAAAATCGCGGGGTTCAGGCGACTCCACGGATAGAGGATCGGCAATGCGCGCAATGCAGGGGTGGGCGGGACTCATGGCGATAGTCTACGCAACGCTGGCGCATGGTGCGGCGCCTGCGCCTTCGACCAAGCCCGACCTCGATAAGGGCAAGCAAGTCGCGGCAAGCGTCTGTCTTGCCTGCCACGGCGCGGACGGCAACAGTCCGACGCCCGCCAACCCGATTCTTGCCGGCCAGCACGCCGACTATCTTGCCGCCCAGCTCGCGGCCTACAAGTCGGGCGCCCGCGCCAATCCGATCATGGCGGGCATGTCCGCGGCCCTTTCGCCCGACGACATGAGAAACGTCGCAGCGTGGTTCTCGAAGCAGGCGCCCAAGCCCTCTTCGGCGCGGGATGCCAGCCTCGCGGCCCGGGGGCAACAAATCTGGCGCGGCGGCATCCGGCTGGCCAATGTCCCGGCCTGCGCGGGCTGCCACGGCGCCGCAGGCGCCGGCATTCCCGCGCAGTACCCGCGACTCGCGGGGCAATATGCGGACCTGACCCTTGCTTGGCTCAAGGCCTTCGCAAATGGCGGTCGCGCCAATGACGTCATGGGCGGCATTGCGGCGAGGATGTCGGAAACGGACATGAAGGCGGTCTCGGAGTACGCCGCCGGTCTTCGCTAGGCCACGGCTGCGGGTCGCAACCCGGGCGGCGCGAGCTGCCCTGGGGCGCCACGGGTCGATCAGGCCGCGCGGGATTCCGGGAACGCCGCCCGCGCGGCGGCGAGCGTCGCCTCGATCTCGGCCGGACCGTGCGCGGCTGAAACAAACCCCGCTTCGAATGCCGATGGCGCCAGGTAGACGCCGCGGCGCAGCATCGCATGGAAGAAGCGGTTGAACGCTTCCTTGTCGCACGCCATCACCTCCGCGAATGTCGAGGGCGGGGTCGGGCGGAAGAAGAGGCCGAACATCCCTCCGAGAGACGCGGCGCTGAAGGGTATGCCGGCAATGTGGGCTTCCCGGACGAGGCCATCGACCACAGCGGCGGTGGTCTTGGCGAGTGAATCGAAGAACCCGGGGGCCAGGACGCGCTTGAGGGTCGCAAGGCCCGCGGTGACGGCGATCGGATTGCCGGAAAGCGTGCCGGCCTGGTAGACGGGACCCAGGGGGGCCAGCTTCGCCATGATGTCGCGACGGCCGCCGAATGCGCCGACGGGCATGCCGCCGCCGATCACCTTTCCGAGCGTCGTCAAGTCCGGACGAATGGCGAAGACGCCCTGCGCACCCTGGGCGCCGACTCGAAAACCCGTCATCACCTCGTCGAAGATGAGGACCGATCCGTGCTCCGTGCACAGCCGTCGCAGCGTCTCCACGAACGCCTGCGAGGGCCGGACGAAGTTCATGTTTCCCGCAATGGGCTCGAGCACGACCGCCGCGATGTCCGGCCCGAAGCGCTTGAACGCATCGATGGCCTGCTGCGGATCGTTGTAATCGAGAACCAGCGTCTTCGAAGTCATCTCCGCCGGCACGCCGGCGGAAGTGGGGTTTCCGAAGGTGAGCGCTCCGGACCCCGCCTTCACGAGCAGGAAATCGCTGTGCCCGTGGTAGCAGCCCTCGAACTTGACGATGAGGGTGCGCCCGGTGAATCCGCGGGCGAGGCGCAGGGCGCTCATCACGGCCTCCGTCCCCGAGCTCACGAGCCGCACCTGCTCGATCGACGGCAGGCTCCGGGTGATGAGCTCGGCCATCTCGAGCTCGAGTTCGGTCGGCGCGCCGAACGAAAGTCCCCTTGCCGCGGCGGCGGCCACTTCCGACAGGACATCGGCGTGCGCATGGCCCAGGATCATCGGTCCCCAGGAGCCCACGTAGTCGACGTAGCGGTTCCCGTCCACATCGACAATCCACGCGCCCTTGCCTTCACGGATGAAGACCGGTGTTCCGCCCACGGCGCGGAATGCGCGCACGGGCGAGTTCACGCCGCCGGGGATGACGCGTTGCGATGCCTCAAAGAGCTGCTGGCTGCGTTCGTACATGGGAATCGGCTTCCGTGTCGAAGGGTCGAGAAAGGGCGCGCGCGGCACCGGCAACGTCGGGCGACCCGAAAAGGGAGGTGATTACCGCGATCATGTCCGCGCCCGCGGCCACCGCTTCGGCCGCATTGGACGGCGTGATGCCGCCGATCGCCGCGACGGGAATCCTCGCAAGGCGTTTCGCCTCGGCGAGAGCCGCGAGGCCGGATCGGATCGCGCGAGGCTTGGTCTGGGAAGCGAAGACGCTTCCGATCCCGACGTAGTCGGCGCCAGCGCCAGCGGCGGCGACAGCGCGCGCCGGATCGTCGTAGCAGGACACGCCGAGTATCGCGTCAGGCAGGCGTGATCGCGCCTCGCGCGGGTCGCCATCACCGCGACCGAGGTGGAGCCCGTCTGCGGAAACGGCGATCGCGAGCTCGATGTCGTCGTTCACGATGAGCGGCACGCCGCGATCTCGGCACAGCAAGAGGAGCGCTTCCGCCTGGCGCGCTCGCGCGCCCGCGGCCGCGTGTTTTGACCGGTACTGGACGAGTCGGGCGCCTCCGTCCAGCGCTGCGCGAACCAGTGCCACGAGCTCTCCGGCATCCGCGGTCTCCGGGGTGATCGCGTACAAGCCGCGCAGCCGCCGCCGCTCAAACACCGTCTTCGCCGTCATCGGCGTCGCGCGCCCAGAAGAGGCGATCAGGAATGTGCTGTCCCATGCCGGGCCGGAAAGCGCGCGCGAGTGCCTGCCACGTATAGTCCTGCGCTTCGTGCACGGCATCGGCCACGTCAAGTCCCCGCGCAAGGTTCGCCGCGATCGCCGACGCGAGCGTGCAGCCGGATCCGTGGTAGCTGCCCGGCAGGCGCTGCCAGGTGTCGGCGCGAATGACGCCGTCGCGATGGTACAGCGTGTTCACCACGGAGGCCGTGGCATCGTGGGTCCCCGTGACGAGAACGTATTCGCAGCCCGCATCGAGGAGTCGCCGGGCGCACTCGGCGTGGTCGGGTTCCTCGTCGTCGTCCACCTCCGCGAGCCGGCGCAGCTCGGGTATGTTCGGCGTGATCACCGTGCTCTGCGGAAGCAGGAGTTCGCGGATGGCGCCAATCAGGTCCTCGCCGCCGAACTCGTCGCCCCGCCCCGAGGAGAAAACAGGGTCCAGCACGAGCGGGATGTCCGGATAGTCCGATACGACTTCGGCAACGACGGTGACGATGTCGGACGAGGCGAGCACGCCGACCTTGAACGCCACCACGGGAATGTCCTCGAGGATGCAGCGAGCCTGGTCCGCGACCCAGTCCGGATCGAGCGCGAAAAACCCTTCGACGCCGGCGCTGTCCTGCACCGTGATCGCCGTGACCACCGACAGCGGATGGCACCCCATGCTGGCGAGCGTGAGGATGTCGGCCTGCAAGCCCGCGCCCGAAGTCGGGTCCGTGGCCGCGAAGGTGAGGACGGCGGGCGGCGCGGCGGAGGGCTCGGGCATGGAAGGGGGGGCGCAGGGTAGACTTGCGGCTGGCTGCGCGCGGGGTGGCCTTGTTGCCCAAGCTCCCGGCAGCCCCGGCGCGCGAAAATCACTGTCCGTGCATTCTACCCATATCCAGCGATCCCACTCCTCGTCCCGATGTCCACCGACCCCGCCCCGAATCGAACCTGGATGTGCCTTGTCTGCGGATATGTCTACGACGAGGCCGAGGGCTCGCCCGACGATGGCCTCGCGCCCGGCACGCGCTGGGAAGACGTGCCGGCGAACTGGAGCTGCCCGGAATGCGGCGCCCGCAAGGACGATTTCGAGATGGTGGAAATCTGAAAGTTACATTCGCAATAATTCGAAACGGCTTCAACTTGCGGCGCTTGAATCTTGTTTTCAAGGGCCAATTGGCATAGGCTACATTCGTTAAGCGACCATTCGCCCGAAGAGGGAAATCGCGAGGTAGGCCCGGCTCACTCGACTTCCGCGCAAGGCATCGTTCGCGCGCGCGAGCCTTCGGCGCCTTGAAGGTGAGGAACATCGAGGAAGGCGTGGCAGACACGAAGACACTTGCCGGCGTGCGCGTGATGGTGATCGACGACAGCAACACCATTCGTCGCAGCGCCGAGATATTCCTGATGCAGGCGGGATGCCAGGTCATCCTCGCGGAGAACGGCTTTGACGCTCTCGCGAAGATCGCCGACCACGAGCCCGACCTCATCTTCGTGGACATCATGATGCCGCGCCTTGACGGCTACCAGACCTGCGCGCTGATCAAGAAGAGCGGCAAGCACCACGCGACACCGGTCATCATGCTCTCCTCGAAGGACAGCCTCTTCGACCGCGCCCGTGGTCGGATGGTCGGGTCCGACGAGTACCTCACCAAGCCGTTCACCAAGGAAAGCCTCCTCCGGACAGTCGAGACCCACCTCGCACACCGGAGCCCGGCCTGACGAACCCGATACACGCAACGGAGCCCTAGCAAAATGCCGATCAAGAAAGTCATGGTTGTGGACGATTCGCCGACGGAGCGCGCTTACCTCGAGGGCCTCCTCAAGAAAAAGGGGTTCGAGGTGATTCTCGTCGACAGCGGCGAGGCTGCGATCGAGCGCGCAAAGACCGACCGGCCCGACCTGATCCTCATGGACGTGGTCATGCCGGGGCTCAACGGCTTCCAGGCGACGCGCGCCATCACGCGCGAGGAATCGACGAAGCACATCCCCGTGGTCATCTGCACCACGAAGGACCAGGAGACGGACAAGATCTGGGGCCTCAGGCAAGGCGCCAAGGATTACGTCACCAAGCCGATCGACGAAGCCGACCTGATCGACAAGATCAAGTCGTTCGGTTGAGGCGCCACCTCCCGTGGCGCGCCGGACCGGCCTTCGCGAGTACCAGCTGGCGGTCGCTGAGCGCCTGCGAACAGCGGCAACGCGGACTACCCCGCTTTCCAAGCTCGGGTTCCAGGTCGGCGGAGTCAACTGGTTCGTGTCGCTCCATCTGGTGAGTGAGGTGATTCCCCTTCCGACCTGCGTCGCCGTGCCGCTCACGCAGGCCTGGTTTCGAGGCGTCGCCAATGTGCGCGGAAACCTGTTCGGCATCGTCGATTTTTCCGCCTTCCAGGGAAGCGAACCGATTTCGGGCGGCACCGACCGACGGGTGATTCTCATATCCGACAAGCTCCTCGGCGGCGCAGGGCTGCTCGTCTCGCGGATGCTGGGGCTGCGCAACCCCGAGCAGTTTTCCCCGCAGGCGCGGCCGCCGGATGCCGCAGGCTGGGTGGGCGCCAGCTACCGGGATGCGGTGGGCGCATCCTGGCAGGAACTCGAACTCGCGGGGCTCGCGAAGGATCGCCGTTTCCTGGAGGTCGGAAGTCACTAGGCGAGCCGGTTACGGCGTCGCCCTCGAACACCACGCAGCACGGAGAACACCATGGCCAAAGCACCGCCGGCAAAACCCAGGACATCGTTCGCGGACTTCTTCCGCAATCTCGCCGCGCCCAAGCCCAAGCCCAAGGCGTCGGCGCGGCCCGCGTCGGCGGCCTCTTCGACCATGACCAGACTTCCGGCCGGCGGCGGTCCCGAGACCCGGCCCGGCGGGTCCGCGTCCGGTGGTGCTGCGGAGA
>Ga0154020_10005329_pt1 | contig 15201 bp, 13 predicted proteins | sample Klosneuvirus_201_FD_109709 | JGI IMG/M metagenome (GOLD analysis project Ga0154020, IMG submission 109709) | Active sludge microbial communities from wastewater, Klosterneuburg, Austria - Klosneuvirus_20160825_MG | ecosystem: Engineered > WWTP > Aerobic digester > Activated sludge | place...
CAGGCGACGATGACGGAGGGACTCGGGCTCTCCGGCTGGACCGGGGCCCTCGTGCGAGCCTTGGCGCAGCGCTTCGCTGATCTGGAGCAGATGGTGCGAAGCTCGGGGATCCGGCGAGGCTAGCCCTCATCTCAAAAACCGCAAGCGCGTTCCCAGTGCTCGGTGCCCTGTTCACATTCCCCGGTCCGAGTCTCGTCCCCCGCTCCCGGTGCCCTGTTCCCGGTTCCGATTCGACGGCGCAGTCAGAACAGGGAGCGGGGGACAGCAATCAGAGCGGGGAATGTGAATGTGAACCGGGCACCGGGAAGTCGGGCGCGCTCGTCGGCCCTGGCGGCGGTTGCGGTCTTCGCTGAGCTACTCCTCCGGTGGACCGCTGGCCGCCGCGACTTGGTCGTGCTTCACCTTGGCGGCGTCGAACTTCTTGGCTGAGGCGATGAGCCGGTCCAGCGTGGCGTCGACGGTGGGCAGATCGCCCTTCACGAAGCGCAGGAAGTTGATCCGCGCGACCACGAAGGCCTTCAAATAGGGGCTCTCGAAGCCCTTGGCCTTGAGCGCTGCCACCGCGACCGCGACCGCGTCATCGAGCTCGAGGAGCTTCGCCGCCTCCTTCTCTCGCGCGGCGAGGGCCGCTGCCAAGGGGTCGGAGCGAAACCCGTCCACCCGCTTCAAGATCGGGTGGTAGGCGCCGCCGGAGAAGCGCCCGCGCTGCTCATAGGCGAGGCCCAAGGTGATGAGATCGGGCTCCTCGAACTCCAGGGCATAGCTAGACTCGGGGTCCTTCGACAGCCCGGCGAGCTCCCGCGCCATGCGCACGACCTCGAGGGACTTCTCCCTCAGGTTGTGGGCCTTCTCGGTGTTGAGCGCCAAGATTTTGTAAGCGAGCGCGCGCTCAGGCGCGACCAGGGCGATGATCGCCTTGCCCCCCAGGGCTTCCAGCGCGCGCAAGCGGTGATGGCCGTTGGAGGTCCAATACAGCCCTGGCCCCGCCCGCACCGCGATGATCGGATCGAGGAATCGGTCCAGCTTGCCCAGGACCTCGCCGAGTCGTTTGACGTGCGTCTCCGATAGATCGCGCTGAAAGGGCGTGGGCTGGACCTTGGGCACGGGCAAAGCGGCCAAGATCAGCCAATGACCGCCCAGAGGGTCCCGGTACTTCGACAGCACGGTGCCCCCGTCGGCCTCGATCTCGCCGGCGAGGCTGGTCACGGCCGCCGGGGCCTCACCCCCACCGACTTCCTGGGGCGACAGGCCGCGCGAGCCGGGCTCGGTCTTCTTCTTCCTCGGGGTGCGGGGGGTCTTGGGCTTGGCCTCTGCCTTCTTCTTCGGCGGCATGCCCTGAGCCTTGATCCACTGGCGCCGGCCGGCAAGGACCCGAGCTTGCCGGCGAGGCCCAACAAGCGCTACTGCGGCGCGGTCATGGAGGCGAGCATCGGACCAGCCGTGGGCTACGGCGCGCTGCTCCGGACCAACAAGGCCTATCGCCGGCTGTGGCTGGGGGCGATCGTCAGCTTGGCCGGCGACTGGTTCACCACCGTAGCCCTCTTTTCGATGCTCCTCGAGTTCACCGGGAGGGCCGAGTCGGTGGGCTTCGCGTTGATCGCCCGCTTCTTGCCAGCGGCGCTCTTCGGACCCCTGGCCGGGGTGGTCGCCGATCGCCTGCCGCGCAAGAAGGTGATGATCGCCTGCGATCTGCTGCGCGTGTTCGTCGTGCTCGGCTTCATCCTGGTCAAGGACCGAAGCGACGTGGGGCTCGTCTACCTGCTCACCTTCGTCCAGCTCACCTTGAGCGCCTTCTTTGATCCCGCCGAGCAAGCGGCCATCGGCGCGGTGACGACCCCGGAGGAGGTGGTCACCGCCAACACCATCCACGCCGCGACCTGGTCGGCCATGCTCTCGTTGGGCGCGATGGCCGGGGGCCTGGTGACCGCCTATTTCGGCCGCACGACGGCCTTCGTCATCGACGCCTTCAGCTTTGCAGCCTCCGCGATCTTGATCTCCCGGGCGGCGATCCCGGCGATCGTGCACCGCCCCGCCGACCGAAAGCGCTGGACCACGCTGCTCGGTATCGATGATCTCCTCGAGGGGCTGGCGCTGCTCCAGCGCGAGCGACGCTTGCGCGGATTGCTGATGGCCAAGGCGGGTTGGGGGCTGGCCGGCGGCGGGGCCTTCCTCCTGTATGCCGTCTTCGGCGAGCGCGTCTTCACCACCGGCGGCTCGGCGGCGACCGGCATCGGCGTGCTCTATGGCGCGCGAGGCCTCGGCGCCTTGCTCGGCCCGGTCCTGGCCCGACGCTACGGCGGCGACGGGGAGGCCTGGCTGCAGCGAGCGATCGGCCTGTCCTTCTTCCTGGCCATCGGAGGCTATGCCAGCTTTGCCTTCGCCCCGAACGTGTGGGTCGGGATGATCGCCTTGGCCGTCGTCCACCTGGGCGTCTCCACGATCTGGGTCTTCTCCAACGCGCTGGTGAACCTCTGGGTCCCCGACGCGATGCGGGGGCGGGTCTTCGCGGCGGACATGACGGTGTTCACGCTGATGCTGATCGGTTCGAGCTACGTCACGGGCTTTGCGCTCGACGTTTGGGGCCTGGATCCTCGGTTGATGATGGCGATCCTGGCCCTGAGCCAGGTCCTACCGGCGATCGCCTGGCGCCTCTCCCAGCGCCGCACGCTCGCGGTGGCCACTTGAGCCATCAGAAACCCGACAGTTGCCCACGTTGACCGCGCCAGCAGGCCCGGCTACGCGAGAGAGATGCGCCTCTGCGTCTTGGCCGCCTGCGGGCGCGATCGCTTCGCGCTGCGGCTGCTCCTCGCGCTCCTGTGCGCCAGCCCCACGATCGCGCTGGCCCAGTCTGCGCCGGGTGAAGCGCGCGTGGCTCCGGCCGCGCCGGACGCGGTGAAGCTGAAGAACGGCGGCCTCCTGCGGGGCACCATCAGCGAGCTGATCCCCGGCAAGAGCGTCGTGCTGATCACCGCGACCGGCGAGGTGCGCACCATCCCCATGGAGGAGGTGGAATACGCCGGGCCGGCCTCGGGCATGGCCGCCCCACCCACGCCGAGCCGAGCAAGCAGCGCCGGGCCTAAGCTGGAGCTCAAAGCGACCCAGCCTGGGGTCACGTTCCATCGCCGCACCTCTCGCGCCATAACCACCGGTGCCTCGGTCTCGGTCAGCTCGCAGGGCAGCTTCGGCGTGAGCCCCTTCTCCGCGACCGGAGCGACCTACGCCCCCCTCTGCCTCGCCCCTTGCGCGCTCTCGGTCGAGCCGGGGACCTACTATCTCGGCCTCTCGCTCGAGGATGGAGATCCGGTGAGCGACAACCACCCGGTGGTCATCGACCCGGCCACGCGGGCGATCACCGGCGACTATCAGAGCCGCGCGCCCTTGCGCATCGCGGGCTTCGTCGTCGGAGGGGCCGGCCTCATCGGGGCGATCGGGACGACGGTCGGAGTGCTCGCCCACGATCTCCCCAGCTGCGATCAAGGTGCCTGCAAGATCAGCACGATCCCGCTGGCGGTCGGCCTCGGGATCTCGGCCGGGGTCATGATCATCGGCTACGTCCTCTCCTCGCAGAACGATCGCGTCTCCTTCACCTTGGAGTGAGCTCCGGGGCCCACCCGCTTGCCCTTACGCGCGGTTGAACGAGGCCCCAAACCTCCTCTTGGAGGGCAATCCAGAAGAAACGGGCCCTTAAGCAGTTGACCTGGACGCGGTTCTCGACTTTGAACGCGCAAGCATTCACGGTGGCCAACCCAGGAGAGAATTGTGGCGAATATTCGACCGACGGGCGCCAAGCGCGCCAAAGAGAACAAGCGCGCTGAAAAGCGACGGATGAAGGAAGAGAAGAAGGATCAGCGCAAAGCTGAGAAGGGTTCTCGTCCTGAAGATACGGGCACGGAGGATCCGGACATCGCCGGTATCGTCCCTGGTCCGCAGCCGCCGCTCGAGTGAGCTGAGGCGCCGCAGCGCTCGCCCAACGTCTCCGGCGTGCTCGCGATGATCTCCCTCGGTCTCCTCACGCTCCTGACGCTCAGCTCCAGCCCGGAGCCCATCGTATTGTCCGTAGAGCTCACGGCCGGCGTCGAGGAGCGCACCGCGAACAACTTTACCCTGCAGCTGGCCGCCGCGCTCCGCGAGCACACCGATCGACCGGTCGAGCTGAGGTCGGCCAGCAGCACCACCGCCGCCACCGATCACCTGAGGCTGAGCCTCGTCGGAGCCGCCCGTCGCGTGCGGATCTCGGCTGCGCGGATGACGGGCCAGGGTATGACCACCGCCGCGCGCGAGGTGCAGCTCGAGATGGTCGACGCGCTCTTGGCCCGTGAGCTGGCCGTCGCCTTGTACCCAACCCCAACGGGCGGACCCGACCTCGGCCTGCACGAAGCCGCCCCGCCGCGAAGCACCTCGACCTGGGTCTGGGTCGGGCTCGCCACCGGGGTGGGCCTGGCCGGGACGGGGCTCGGCCTCGGGATCGCGGGCTCGAGCTTGCGTTCAGCGATCGTCGCGGGCCGCGAACCCGAGGGCCTGAGCGGGCAAGCGATCGGCCTGTCCACGGCCGGCAACGTGCTGATCTCGGCAGCGATCGTTACCACGAGCGCAGCCCTGGTCTGGTGGTTCATCGAATGAGGGCGCTGACGATCGCCCTCTGCGGGATCGCGGCGAGCGGCTGCTTCTTCGACACCAGCCCGATCGTCTTGCCACATCCCGACGCCGGACCCAGCTGCCAGCCCTGGTCCTGGCCCGCCGAGTTCTTCGTCGACGCGCGCTGTGAGACCTCGATCTGTGAGTGGAGCGCCGCGTCGACGCCCTGCGTGACGACCTTGACGGCAAAGCAGGACTGCCACGCGGAGTGGACGATCGGCACTGGCGGGGTCGCGCTCTGCACCCCCACCGCCACCCGCGCACCGGCGCAGTACTCGGCCGATTGCCGCGTCGTCGGGCAAGAGGCGCCGTGCCCGATCGACGTGTTCCCCAAGGTGCCACCGGTGCTCAGGATCCGCGGTCGGCTGGGGCTCGCGGTCCAGGGCCTGAGCCCGATCGATCTGCCCCACGAGGACGATCTGTCTCGGGCCCGCGGCGCGCTCGGCGGAGCAGCCCGCCTGGGTCAGGAGCTGGTGGTCAGCCGCTTCGCGATGGGCCCGGACTGCCAAAGCCAGCCTGACACCCAGCTCGACTTCATCGATCTTCGAACGTTCACCCTGACGCGCACGGCGACCGCCCCGCCCTGCTTGCGCCGCCCGCTCAGCGGCCGCTCCGAGACCGAGCTGTGGGCCGCGTTCGGGGGAGGCCCCTGGGAGCTCGGGCACTTTGACGCCGACGGCAGGCTCCTGGGCCGACAAGCGTTTCGCCCAGACACCGCCGAGCTGATCGACGCTACGCTCGACGCGCCGAGCGAGCGCGGTTTCTTCCTCTTCGGCTCGACCCGAGATTCAGGGCAATCGCTGCTCATCCAGGTGGAAGCTGGCCTCATCCGCACCTCGACGACCCTCGAGAACGGGGCGTCGGGGGTAGCGATGGTGGGGTCCCGAAGGGTCGCGGTGGCCTACGGGATGAAGTACCTGGGTGAGCTGTACGATGCGTCCAGCCTGGATCAGGGGACGCGGCTGACCTTTCGCCTGGGGAGACGCGGCTTGGCGAGCTACCCCGGACACCTGGTCCACGCGCGGCAAGCGGGTCGGCTGGTCTTCGCGATGCTCGGCACCCCACCGGGGCTCACCAGCTTCCCGGACTCGGTGGTCGACATCGGAACGCTGGTGCCGAACTCCGGCGAAGCGCAGTTTTACGAGTGGCGGGCCCAACCCACGGCGATCGCACTTTGGCCCTTGGATCCCCGGCTCCTCATCGTGGCGGTCGAGTCGATGGTCCCGCCCTTTCAGGCGGCGGTCGCTTTGTTCGATCCCGCCGCCGACGCGTTCTTGCCGGGTGCCTTGCCGATCGGTGTGGGCCGGATCAGCGATCTGGTCGATGACGGCGAGGGCGGAGTCGTGGCCCTGCTTCAAGACGAGGCCAGCGTGGTCCGCGTCGCGCAGCGGTAGGTCACGGGGTCATTCTTCGGCGATTTGCCGGGAGATCTCGGCGGTCCGGGCGGCCAGCGCGGCGCGATCCTTGGGCGCCGCGCGGGCATTGGCGACCCGGAGATCGATGATCCGCGCGGACAGCTCGTTGGAGCGGTCGAGGGACAGTCCGGTGGCCTGCTTGCCCTGGAGCTGGGCGACCAGCTCCTCGATGCGGCGCTCGATCACCGCCCGGCTCGGGGTCTCCAGGATCGCCTCGAGCTCGCGCTCGAGCTGGGCGAGGGAGGCCGCATCCCCTCCGCTCAGCGCCGCTTCGAAGCGCGGCTCCCACGCGACGTAGCTCGGATCTGCGCGCAGGCTGGCCGGGCTCAGGCCGCCGTGGGCGATCGTGAGGCGATGACGACGTTCGTGGGGGGCGCGATCGAAGGGCGGCAGGGACCTCGTTGGCGCGCGCGTCGCGGAGGGGCGCGGAGTCCCGCGAGGAGGGGCGCTCGGCGAGGGGGCGCTCGGCGAGGGGGCGCTCGGCGAGGGGGCGCTCGGCGAGGGGGCGCTCGGCGAGGGGGCGCTCGGCGAGGGGGACGCCGGCGGCTCGATCACTCGAGCCCGCGTGGGCAGCGGCGTAGGGACCGGCACCTCTGGCGCTGGAGTGGACGCTCCCAACACCAGCGAACGCAGCGCAAAGCCCGCGATCACCAGGGAGGCGGCCCCGCCCACCAGCGCCCAGCGCAGCGAGGTCGAGGATGCCCGCGACGGAGACGGGGGCGGGGGCGGCGAAGATCGAGGCGGCGCGAGCCGGCGGATGACCTCGAGCGCGGTCGGACGATCTTCGGGACGCTTGGCGAGCAACTCGGTCACCAGCGTCGGCAGCGGGCCCCACAGCGGCAGCGGCGGCGGGATCTGCGAGCGATGGGCCTCGATGACCTTGGCTGGGCCTGGTCCGATGAACGGTGGATGACCGATCAGCATCGCGTAACTCGTGGCCCCGAGCGCATACAGGTCGGCGGCGGGAGTGATCGGCGCGTCTGTGGCCTGCTCCGGCGCGGCGTAGCTCGGCGTGCCCACGAAGCGCGCCGCGATCGTCAGGCGCGTCCGCTCCTCGTCGATCACGAGCCCGAGGTCTACGAGCTTCACCCGCTCGTGGTCGTCTCCGAGGAGCACCAGGTTCGCGGGTTTGACGTCCCGGTGCACGATCCCAGCGCTGTGCAGCGCCGCCAGCGCCAGCGCGACTTGGCGGGTGATCACGGTGGCATGCTCCACTTCGAGCGGACCGGCGGCCTCGATCCGAGCACGCAGCGTCTGTCCCTGCAGGAATTCCATGACCAAGAAGGGGTGCTCACCAAATAGACCGACGTCGTAGAGTTCGACGAGGTGAGGATGACGAAAGCGCGTAAGCGCCTGTGCTTCGCGCAGAAAACGGGCCTGCGAGAGGGGATCGCTGGCCGAAAAGACCTTGATCGCGACGTCTCGTTTCAGCACTTCATGGGTCGCGCGATACACCACCGCGCTGGCGCCTTGTCCGAGCCGCTCGTGGATCCGATAGGGCGCCAGCCAAGCTCCGCTGAGATCATCGGGATTGTGCTGTTTTGGGAGCGGGATCCGCAGGGTCTCCGTGCCCGCTACCCAAGTCAGCGCGGTCGGTTCGATCGCTGCCGCATCGAAGACGAAGAGATCGTCGATGACCCGCGGGGCGGGTGGACCTGGTTCCTGCTCGTCGGAGGCCACCGCTTATAAAGATAGCCACGCTCGGCGCCGTGCACTACTGTGGCCGACTTTCATGTCTGCCAGCCCAGAGTCCGCCTTCGAACGCCTACCGTCCCTCATCGCCGAAGCCATCACCGAGCGTGGGTTCACCGCCCTCACGCCGGTCCAGGAGCGCGTGCTCGATCCGGCCCTGGAGGGCGTCGATCTGCGGATCTCCTCTCAAACGGGCTCGGGCAAGACCGTCGCCCTCGGGCTTTTGCTGGCCCCAGCGCTGGCCGAGCGGGCCTTGGCCAAGAAGGAGGCGACCCGCGAGGAACGGCGAGCGGGCGGCGGAGCGCAGCCCTTCGCGATCATGATCGCCCCCACCCGCGAGCTGGCGGCCCAGCTCGGCCGCGAGCTCACCTGGCTCTACGCCAAGCTGAAGGTCGGGGTCGCGGTGGTCGCGGGCGGCGCGAGCTACCGCGATGAGGCGCGAGCGCTCGGCGCGCGACCGCTGGTCGTCGTGGGCACGCCGGGGCGGCTCAAAGATCACCTGGAGCGCGGCTCCGTCGACGCCTCGACCGCGGGTTGCGTGGTCCTCGATGAGGCCGATCAGATGCTGGACCTCGGCTTTCGAGAGGAGCTGGAGGCAATCTTGGGGATGCTCCCCGAGGAGCGCCGCACGCACCTGATGTCGGCGACCTTCCCCCGCGAAGTGCTGGCCCTGGCCAACCGCTATCAGCGCAGCGCGGTGGTGGTGGAGGGGACCAACCTCGGCGCGGCCAACTCGGACATCACGCACGTCGCTCACCTGGTCTATCCCAATGAGCGAGAGGCGGCGCTGATCAACCTCCTCTTGATGGCCCCCGGCGAGCGCACCTTAATGTTCGTGCGCACCCGCGCCGACGCCAGTGATCTCTCGAGCGCCCTCACTCAGGCGGGCTTCTTCTCCTTACCGCTGAGCGGTGAGCTCGAACAACGCGAGCGCAACAAGACCCTCGAGGCCTTTCGGACCGGCGCCGTCTTGACCTTGGTCGCCACCGACGTCGCGGCGCGCGGCCTCGACATCCCCGAAGTCAGCCGCGTCATTCACGTCGATCCGCCCAGCGACTCCGAAGGGCTCACCCACCGAAGCGGCCGTACCGGTCGGGCAGGCAAGAAGGGCACCAGCATCATCTTGGTAGCGCCCGCCGCTCGGGCCCGCGTAAACGAGCTGTTCCGCCGCGCGCGGGTCGAAGCGACCTGGCAGCCGATCCCAACGCCCAAGGACGTGCTGCGGGCCGCCGATGATCGGGTGGTCACGGAGCTGCTCGGGGCGGTGGCCGAGCCGCCGATCGAGCGCCTGGAGGCGTTGACCGATCGCCTGCTCGAGGAGGTCGATCCGCGCACGCTGGTGCGGCTGCTCTTGGCCCGCACCGAGCACGGAGGGCCGTGTGAGCCGCGCGCGGTCACGCCGATCACCCCGACCGGACGACGCGAAGGCCCGGCCCTGTCTCGCGGGCAGAAGCGAGCCGCCACCGAGGCGGGAGGATTCGTGCCCTTTCGGATCAACTGGGGCGAGGCGGAGGGCGCGGACAAGCGCCGGATCTTGGCCTTGGTCTGCCGGCGCGGCCGAGTGACGGGCGATCAGATCGGCGCGATTCGCATCGGGCGAGACGGGTCGAGCTTCGACGTGGCCGCGGCCTCCGCCGAGATGTTCGCGACCGCCGCGAAGCGGTACGACCCCCGGAATCCGGAGGTGCGGATCGAGCCGGATCGCCGCGGGGAACGGCCTTCGCACGGTGAGGCTAGGGAGCACCGCGCCCCCGCTGAGCCGGCGCAGACCAGGGAGCACCGCGCCCCGAAGGCTCCGGAGGAGCAGGCCCCGACGGAGGAGCAGGCCCCGAAGGAGCGCCACGCCGCGAAGGAGCAGCACGCCGCCAAAGAGCAGCACGCCGCGAAGGAGCAGCACGCTGCGAAGGACCAGCACGCCCCGAAGAAGGAGCAGGCCGCGAAGGAGCCGTACGCCCCGAAGGAGTCGCACGCCGCGAAGGAGCGCCACGCGCCACGGGAGCAGCACGCCTCCAAAGAGCGCCACGCGCCACGGGAGCAGCACGCCTCCAAGGAGCGCCACGCGCCACGGGAGCAGCACGCCTCCAAGGAGCGCCACGCGCCACGGGAGCACCAGCCCCGCGATCGCGCCGAGCACCAGCCCCGCGATCGCGCCGAGCACCAGCCCCGCGATCGCGCCGAGCACCAGCCTCGCGATCGCGCCGAGCACCAGCCCCGCGATCGCGCCGAGCCCCGCGCCCACGACCGCGCCGAGCCCCGTCGCGCGGCCCACAAGCCGCCGGAGCGCGGCGAGCACCCCCGGCGGGGCCGTCCGAGCCCCAAGGATCAGCGCGGCGGCGGCCACGGCCCGCCGATGCGCGCCTCCCACCGCAAGTAGGGCCCCAGCGCAGCATGGCAGGCTGAGGCAGGCGCTCGGTCCGACTACCGATCCTCCGGACCCAGCATCCGTGCTCAGGTCGCACCGTGCGTTTCGCCCTCTACATCTTCGGAGCCCTCGCGCTCGCTGGGCCTACAACCCGCGCAGAGGCCGGCGGATTCTACATCCCCGAGATCGGCGCCCGCGCCAGCGCCATGGGAGGGGCGGCGACCGCGGCGACCACCGACGCCAGCGCCGTCATCCACAACCCGGCCGCCATGTCCGGGCAGGCCGGCACCCGGGTCTCCCTCGGTGGTCTCCTAGCAATGCCCGCGATCACCTATTTTCGTAGGCCCGTTGACGATCCTGCGAGCGGCACCAGCCTCCGCTTCGACCCCGTGAACAGCGACGGGGCGCCGGCGATCGTCCCCTTCGTGGCGGCGCTCTCCGACGTCCTGGGCCACGGCTTTAGCATCGGCCTGGCGGTCCATGCCCCCTTTGGAGCCTCGCTGGCCTATCCCGAGAGCGGCGCACAGCGGCATGTGGTCACCAGCATCCGCCTCAAGACGATCTTCGTCGGCCCGGCGGTGGCCTACCGGATCACCGACCAACTCTCGGTGGGCGCCACCCTCGACTACATCCACTCCGACCTCTCCATCGGCCAAAAGAATGCGCTCCAGTTCGTGACCGGAGATCCCGAAGCCTTCCCGAATCCCGCCGCGGAGGTAGAGGGCAAGACCAGCATCGAGGCAGCCAGCCCCTTCGCGCTCGGCTCCCGCATCGGACTCCTGTACGCCGAGGAGCGCTTCGCGGTCGGCGTCGCCCTGCGAATCCCGGTCTCGCTCAAGATGAAGGGGCGCGGCGTGGTCGAAAACAGCGCGATCACCCCGCTGCTCGACGCCGCTGGGGCCGAGCTCCAGGCGGCCGGGAGACGCGCGGACGACCTGAGCATCGAGCTGCCGCTACCCCTGATCTTGTCGGTGGGCACGCGCTTCAATCCCGTGCCGTGGCTGACGATCGCCTTGGACGCGACCTGGCAGCGCTGGTCGAGCTTCGATCGACTGACGGTGGACTTCGATCACGAGCTCGAGCTCCTGCCCACCCCCGGCGCCACGCTCAGCGACGTGACCAGCGAGAACCGCTGGAGAGACGCCTTCAGCCTGCGCCTCGGCATCGAGGCCGAGCCGCTGGACAGCCTACCGCTGTGCTTCCGGGCGGGCGCGCTCTTCGACCAGAGCCCGATCGACGACCGCCACTTCGATCTGCTGGCGCCGGACTCGGACAAGGTCGGCTTGAGCGGCGGCCTGGGCGCTCACTTCGAGCTCGCCACCGGGATCGCGCTTCAGCTCGACGTAGCCTTCACCCACCTCTTCTTCGCCGAGCGCAGCATCGGTCCCTCGGACGTGAAGCTGGCGGGAAGCATGGTACCAATCCCGGGCACAGATAAGACCATTCTGAATAAGAGCGCCCCCAGCTTCTACTATGGGGTCACGCGCAGCCGCGCCGAGCTCTTGACGCTGTCGGTCGGCCTCCGCCTTTGAACCGATGGGCGCAGCCCAGGGCCGGGCGGTAACGAAGGGCATGCGAAAGCTCGCGTTCCTGGTCGCTCCCCTGGTCTTTGCTTGTAGCGAGAGCGCCGACCCCTTTCGAGACGCCAGCACCAGCCCGCGCGACAGCGGGACGATGGCCGACGCCGGGTTGAGCGCCGACAGCGGGGCCAACGAGGACGCCGCGGCAGGCGCCGACGCCGCGATGATGAACGACGCCGGCCAGAGCGCCGATGCAGGCGCGGCCGGGACCTGCGCGCCGATCCCCACCCGCATGGTCGTCCTGGGCGACAGCATCATGGCCTGCCAAGGCGCGGGCGGAAAGATGGCCGCCACCTGCGGCCCCAAGGCGCTGCACACGGTCCTCGAGGGCTCGGTTGCCCCCGGCCTCACCTATGAGAACAACGCGGTCGGCGGCGCCGTTACCGCGGGCGTCGCCAACATGCAGCTCGGCACCGTCGCCGGCGGCCCCGGCCACGTCTTGGTGCTGATCTACATCGGCGGCAACGATCTGGCGCAGTACATCTTCGTCACCGACCAGGCCGCCCAGTCCGGCTACGACGCTGCGCTTCCGGGGATCATCGCCAACTGGCGAACCATCTTCGACTACTTCGCCGATCGAACCCGCTTCCCCGACGGCGCGACCTTGATCATGAACACCCAGTACGATCCCTTCGATGACTGCACCGCCCCGCCCTACAACCTATCGGCGGCGAAGATCGCGCTCCTGCACGACTTCAACCTGACGCTGCAGACGATCGCCGAGATGAGCCCCTCCGCGCACCTCACCGATCAGTTCACGCCATTCCTCGGCCACGGACATCACAACGCGGTCGCCGCCTGCCCCTACTATGAGGCGGGGAAGGACAACTGGATGTCGGACCTCATCCACGCCAACAACGCCGGCCACGCCAACTTCGTGATCGAGTGGCGGAAGATCACCGACGCGATGTACGTTAATTGCCGGTAGTGCTACTGGCGACCCAGTGCACGGCCCTCGATGAAATGTCCGTTTTGCGCCGAGGAGATTCAGGACGCGGCCATCCTCTGCCGCTACTGCGGGGCCACGAAGCCCGGCGATAGCTGGCGCCCTCCTCAGTCCGCTGGAGCCGCGCTCCCTTCGCCGATCGCCAAGACGAAGAGCCTGACCCTCCAGACGGCGGCGGCGTTCTATCTGGCCTCCGCGTTCTTCGAACTCGTCAGCATCACCTCGGCCATACCCCTGTTCGGCGCGGTGCGAACTGGAGCCCTCGCTGTCCTCTACCACCTGAGCTACATCGCGCTCTTCCTGGTGATGGGCTGGGGGCTGTGGGTCCCCAAGCGCTGGGGGCTCAAGGCCATTCTGATCGGGACCGCCTACTATACGGTCGACCGTGCGCTTTACCTGTTCGATCGCCAAGGGCGGGAGGCCGACCTCCTGCACGCCGTCGAAGGCCACCGCGAGCTCCTCAAGATGTTGCCCACCAGCTCGATTTTGGCGCTGACCGCCCTGACCACCCTGACCTTCCTGATCTGCTGGTGGGGTTTCGCGGCTTATGTCTACATCAAGCGCGACTATTTCGAGCCAAGGAAGCTAAGCTGAACACCGTGCAAGACGACGCCCCCGAACATTGGCGGCTGATCTCCGTGCTCTACAGCTCCTTCCCGCTGACCCCCGAGGTCGCCTCGCGGCTGCTCCACTCGGCCTTCGATCTCTATCGCTTCGATCAAGAGCTGGCTGATATCGGAGGCGGAAAGCTGATCCTCGCGGGCCAAATGCGGAACCTCAAGCAGGACGCCGCGCTGGGGATGTTCGCCGGGCCGACCTTCGAAGCCCACCTCGAGACCGAACGCGGCGCAGGGATCGTCCACTTCATCGTGACTCGCCAGGGCATCGAGCTGATGGCCGCCAACGCCTCCTCGACGCTGAACTAGGCGACCAGCTCCAGCTCCACCCGGGTTCCCTTGCCCTGGGCTCCGCTCAAAAGGCGCACCCGCCCGCCGTGGGCCTCGGCGACCCGGCCCACGAAGGCCAGGCCGAGCCCCGTCCCCCCTGGCTTGGTCGTGAAGAACTCATCGAGCGCCGACTCTCGCGTCCGCTCGTCCATCCCCACCCCGTCATCCTCAACCCAGATGCGGACCCGGGGAGTCGTCCCACCGAGCGAGCGCGCTGCGCCGATGAGGACCCGCGTCCCTTTGGCCTCCTGGGCGTTTTTTACGAGGTTCTCGAGCGCGCCCGCGACCAGGTCACGATCGAGGCGGACCAGATCCAGTCCCTCTTCGAGCGACACCTCTATCGCGTGGTCACGGCGGGCCGTTCGCTGGGCGGCGGCGACCTCTCCCACCAGAGCCCTCAAGGAGGTCTCCTTCAGGATCGCCTCCGCGCGCCCCAGGCGCTGATAGTCCGTGACCACTCGGGCCAGGCGGTCCGACTGCTCCAAGATGAGCTCGACGAAGGCCGTCTGATCGTCCAGCGATGCCCCGCGCCGTCGCTCCTCGACCAGATACTGGGCCGCGCCGCGGATCGCGGAGAGGGGGTTCATCAGATCGTGAGCCATCTGCGCGGAGAAGCGCCCCAAGGTCTGCAGATACCGAGCGCGAGCGCGGGACTCGGAGAGCGCCGCGGTCATGGGCCGCAGCGTCGCGACGGTCGCGACGGTCAGAGCCAAGGACATCACGATCAGCGGCGTCGAGCTGGCGCCAGCCCAGTTGGCGAGCAAGAGGTTCCCGAGGACGAGCAGACAAGCGACCGCCCCGACGTTGGCCGCCACCAGGCCCGTCACGCCCTCGAGGAAGGAGAAGCGCAGGCACAACAGCGCCAGGAGGATCGCCGCGGCGATCAAGCCGAAGGCCGCGACGCGGGGCACGTTCGCCCCGGCGATGGCGGCCAAATCGCTGCTCGCCCCGCCGACCCCGAGCACCAGAGCCAACCCGAGGAGCCGCGTACGGGCCCGCTCCTTGGCGTCCGCGCGCGAGGCGTGACGCAGGAGCAGCACGAAGATGAGCCCGATCTCGGGCAATAGCCCGAAGAGCATGGCCCAGCCATAGGCCACGCTCTCAGGGAACTCGAGAAATCGAGGCCAGAATATTCCCGCTAGGCAGATCGCGGCGATACTGAGGAAGTACGTGAGTCCAGCCAAGACCAAGAGCCTGAACCGCCGCCAGTGCCCTACAAATTGCAAGACGAGGCCACCGGTCGCCGGCGCGACCAGCGCCGCCGCGGCGTACTCGAGACAGAGCAGCTCATATCTGCCGGTCACATGATTCAGAATCTCGAAGAGCTGGTACGCGAAGAGACCGGCGCAGACCTGCGAGAGCGCCGGGGCCAAAGGGGTCGTCTTCGCCCGCAGGGCCGCCATCACGGAGATCGCCAGGAAGACGCTGCTCGAGGCGACGTTCATCCAGTCCTGGTAGTTCATCTCCGGGCTTCCTGGTTCACCGCGGGGCGTTGGGGGGTGGCGGCAAGGAGTTGATCTCGAGCTGATCGAGCTTGTTGTAGAAGGTCCGGCGGCTCAGCCCGAGGAGGCGCGCGGCGAGGCTGCGATTGCCCCCCGCCTGCTCGATCGCCTCCAAGATCCGC
>Ga0154020_10005330_pt1 | contig 15199 bp, 5 predicted proteins | sample Klosneuvirus_201_FD_109709 | JGI IMG/M metagenome (GOLD analysis project Ga0154020, IMG submission 109709) | Active sludge microbial communities from wastewater, Klosterneuburg, Austria - Klosneuvirus_20160825_MG | ecosystem: Engineered > WWTP > Aerobic digester > Activated sludge | place...
ACCGGCCGCGCGCGGGGTGCCGTGCTCACGCGCCCGGCGCTGCTCGCCTCGGCGCAGGCCAGCGCAGACAACCTCGGCTGGCAGCCCGACGACTGCTGGCTGCTGGCCATGCCGGTGGCGCGGGTCGGCGGCCTGTCCATCGTCACGCGCTGCCTGGCGGCGCGCCGCGCGGTGGCGCTGGCGCCGGCCTTCGACGCCCGGCGGCTGCCGCAATGGATCGAACGCTGGCGCATCACCCAGCTGTCGCTGGTGCCCACGATGCTGGCCATGCTGCTCGACGCCCACCCCACGTGGACACCACCGGCCTGCCTGCGCGTGGTGCTGATCGGCGGCGCCGCGGCCTCGCCCGCCCTGCTGGCGCGCGCTGCCGCACGCCGGCTGCCCGTCGTCGTCACCTACGGCTGCACCGAAACCTGCTCGCAGGTGGTGGCCACGCCCTACGCGCAGCGTTTCGACGCCGCGGCCTGCGGCGCCGGCCGGCCGCTGGCCGGCGTGCAGCTGCGCATCGAGGCCGGCCGCGTGCTCGTCAAGGGCCCGATGCGCATGGCCGGCTACCTGGGCGAACCGCCGCTGGCCGCCGACGACTGGTTCGACACCGGCGACCTCGGCGACATCGACACCCAGGGCCACCTGCACCTGCACGGCCGCCGCGCCGACCTCATCGTCACCGGCGGCGACAACGTCTACCCCGCCGAGGTGGAGCAGGTGCTCGAAACCTGTCCCGGCGTGCGTGCCGCGGCCGTGTTCGGCGTGCCCGACGAGACCTGGGGCCAGGTCGTCGCGGCCGCGCTCGTCGCCGGGCCCCAGCCGCCGGACGACGACACCCTGAGGGCCCACCTGGCCACGCGACTGGCAGCGCACAAGCGGCCGCGCCGCATCGGCTTCGTCGCGGCCTTGCCGCACACCGCCGCGGGCAAGCCCGACCGGCTGGCGCTGGCGGCCCTGGCCGGCACGCTGCGGCCGCTGCGCGTCGCGTAGCAGCGTGGGCGGCGGGCCGACACCGGCGCTGGGTACATTCGAAGCCGTCGCGGCCGACGTCGCCGGCCGAGGAAACCCCGTGACCAGGATCCTGCACACCGCCGACTGGCAGATCGGCCGCGCCTACGGCAGCTTCGACCCCGACGACGCCGTGCCGCTGGCCGAGGCCCGTTTTGCCGCCGTCGAGCGCCTGGCCGCCCTGGCCACGCAGGAACGGGTGGATGCGGTGCTCGTCGCCGGCGACGTGTTCGATGCGCAGACGGTCTCGGCGCGCACCATCCGCCGCCTCTTCAACGCGCTGGCGGCCTATGCCGGGCCGTGGGTGATGATCCCGGGCAACCACGACGCGGCGCTGGCCGAAAGCGTCTGGACCCACGCCGCGCGGCTGGGCGCCGTGCCCGCCCAGGTGCACCTGGCGCTGGCGCCCGGGGTGGTGGAACTGCGGGAGCAGCGGCTGGCGCTGCTGTGTGCGCCGCTCACGCAGCGCCACACGCCGGGCGACCTGACGGCCTGGTTCGATCACCGCGAGACCCCGCCCGGCTGGCTGAGGATCGGCATGGCGCACGGCGCCGTCCAGGGCCTGCTGGCCGAGGACATCGACGCGGCCAACCCGATCGCGCCCGACCGCGCGCGGCGCGCCCGGCTCGACTACCTGGCCCTCGGCGACTGGCACGGCAGCAAGCGCATCGACGACCGCACCTGGTACAGCGGCACGCCCGAGCCCGACCGCTTCCGGTCCAACGATGCCGGGCAGGCCCTGCTGGTGACGCTGGCCGGGCCCGGCGCCCTGCCCCGGGTGCAGCCGGTGGCGACGGCCACCTACCGCTGGCAGCAGCAGGTGCACCGCATCGACGTGGCCAGCGACCTCGATGCGCTCGTCGCGCTGCTGGCGCAGGCCGATGCGCAGACCGTGCTCGAACTGACGGTGTCGGGCACGGTGGACCTGGCGGCCCGCCAGCGCCTGCAGGCCGCGCTCGGCCAGGCCGAGGCGCGTGTGCGCTGCCTGCGCGCCGACCTCGGCGCGCTGCAGCTGGCGCCGACGGCCGAGGACATCGCCGCCCTGCACGCCGACGGCTACCTGGGCGAGCTGGTCGCCGAACTGCGCGACACCACCGGCGACGCGGCGCAGCGCGCGCAGGACGCGCTGGCGATACTCACCGGCCTGCTGGCCGAGCGCCGCGCGCCCGGGGTGTCGCCATGAGGCTGCAGCGCCTGCGCGTGGCCGAACTGCGCCGGTTCCGCGCCGGCTTCGAGATCGCCGACCTGCAGCCGGGCCTGAACATCCTCACCGGCGCCAACGAGGCCGGCAAGAGCACGCTGGTGCGCGCCATCCGCGCGGCCTTCTTCGAACGCCACCGCTCCACCAGCGTCGACGATCTGCGGCCCTACGGCGATGCCACCGCGGCGCCCACGGTGGAGATCCACTTCGAGATCGCGGGGGCACCGTACCGGCTGAGCAAGAGCTTCCTGCAGAAGAAGCGCTGCGAACTCGTCAGCGGCACGCGCCGCTGGGAAGGTGTCGAGGCCGAGGACCTGCTGGCCACGATGCTGGGCTTCCAGTTCGCGGCCAAGGGCGCCAGCCGCGAAGAGCACTGGGGCATCCCGGGCCTGCTGTGGATCGAGCAGGGCGAGGCCCAGGCGGTGCGCGGCGCCGTCGCCCACGCCGCCGAGCACCTGCGCAAGGCACTGGACAGCTCGCTGGGCGAGGTGGCGGCCAGCGGCGGCGACGCGCTCGCCGCGCAGGTGCGCCGCCTGCGCGACGAGCTGCTCACCGGCACCGGCAAGCCCCGGGCGGCCTACCAGAAGGCCATCGACGACAGCGCGGCGCTGGCAGCGCAGCTCGAGGCGCTGACGCAGGCCACCGCGGCCTACCGCGGCCAGGTCGACCAGCTGGCGCGGCTGCGCGACGAACACGCCGCCGATGCCCGGGCGCAGCCCTGGCAGGCGCTGCGGGCCCGGCAGGCGGCGGCCGAGCAGTCGCTGTCGGCGGCCGATGCCCTGGCCGGCGTGCTGGCGCGCGAGCAGGAGCAGCTGCGCCAGGCCAGCGGCCTGCGCGCGCTGCTGCTCGAGCCACTGGCTGCCGCCGAACGGCAGCGCGACAACCTGGGCGCGCGCGCCGCGGCGCTGGCGGCGGCCGCGGCGCAGCACGAGGGCGCCGTGGCGCTCGAAGCGCAGTGCGTGTCGAACGATGCCACCGCGGCCACGCGGCTGCGCCTGACGCAGGCCGCGCTGGCCCTGGCGCGCCAGGAACACACCCGCGCGCTGCTGGCCCGCCAGCTGGCCGACGCCCAGGCCCGCGCTGCCGACCTGGCGGCGCGCCTGGAACACGCCGGCGCCGAACACGAACGTGCCGCCACGCTGAAGCAGGACGCGGCGCGGCTGCGCCTGGCCCCCGCCGACCTGGCCACGCTGCGGGCACAGCGCACGCAGCTCGCCGAGCTCGCCATCCGCCAGGCGGCGGTGGCCACACGCCTGCGGCTCGACCTGGCCCCCGGCGCCAGCGTCGAACTGGCCGGCGCGCCGGTCTGCGGGCAAGTCGAACGCCTGCTCATCGAACCCACGGTCGTGGCCATCGCCGGTGTCGGCCGCCTGCACATCGCGCCGGGCGGCAGCGACCTGGCCGAACTGGCGCAGGCGCAGTCGCGATGGGCCGGCGAGCACCGGGCGCTGCTGCAGCGTCTGGGATTGGCGTCGCCCGACGAGGCCGAAACCCGCGAGCGCACGGCCCTGCAGCACCTGGCCGATGCCGCGGCCGCCGACCAGGCCTGCAAGCTGCTCGCGCCCCAGGGCCTGGACCCCCTGCGTAGCGAACGCGACGCGGCGGCTGCGCGGCAGGCCGATGCCGCCGCGGCGCTGGGCAGGCTGCCGGCCGCACCGACCGAAGGCGTCACCGCACTGGACGCCGCCGAGCGCGACCACGACGCGGCGCGCGCCGCAGCCGAAGCCGCCGCGCTGCAGCTGCAGGCGGCCCGGCAGGCGCTGGCCGGCGCCGCGAGCCGGCACGAGACCGCCGGCCGCGAGCACGCCACGCTGCAGGCGGCACTGGACGACCCGCAGGCGCAGGCCGATCTGGCGGACAAGCGGCGCGGCCTGATCGAGGCCGGCGCCCGGCTCGCGGCGGTGCAGCAGGCCGTCACCGACATCGAGGCCCGCATTGCCGCCGCACGCCCGGACATCCTGCGCCAGGACGTCGAGCGGCTGCGCCGCAGCGCCGAAGAGGCCGAGCGCCAGCACCAGGCGCGCGACCGCCAGATCGCCCAGCTCGAGGCCGCGCTGGCCGCCGCCGGTGCGCAGGGCCTGGAGGAGGAACTTGCCCAGCGCCAGAGCGAAGCCACGCGTGCGGCGCGCCGGCTGGACGAACTGCGCCGGCGCGCCGAGGCGCTGGACTTCCTGCTGCAGCGCCTGGACGCGCGGCGCCAGGCGTTGACGCGCCGGCTGCAGGCGCCGCTGCAGCGGCACCTCGACCACTACCTGCAACTGCTGTTCGGCGCGGGGCGCCTGGAGATCGACCAAGACCTGGCGCCCGGCGCGCTGACCCGCAGCGGGCCGGGCGGCAACGAGGTCGGCGACTTCAGCACGCTCAGCTTCGGCGCGCGCGAACAGATGGGCGTGCTCAGCCGGCTGGCCTACGCCGACCTGCTGCAGGCTGCCGGCCGGCCGACGCTGGTCATCCTGGACGACGCGCTGGTGCACAGCGATGCGCAGCGCCTGGCCCTGATGAAGCGCGCCCTGTTCGACGCGGCGCAGCGCCACCAGGTGCTGCTCTTCACCTGCCACCCCGCCGAGTGGCGCGACATGGGCGTGCCGCTGCGCGCGCTCGACGAGGGAGGATGATGGCCATGGACTGGTTCGAACAGCTCACCGGCTTCCGCGAAGAGGACTGGGCCTCGACGCGGGCACGCCTGGCGGTCGAGGACGGCATGCTGGTCTCGCGCGTGAACGGCCGGCGCTGCGGCATCGGCCGGCTGGAGGTGTGCACGCTGCAGGCGCTGCGCTCGCGCGTGCCGCACGGCAGCGCGGCGGGCCCGCGCACGCGTGTGCGCTGCCTGGCCGGCGACGTGCGCCAGATGCACGCGGCGCCGGCCTTCGAGGGCGCGCTGTTCCAGGTGGCCTCGCAGTTCAACCTGCTGGAGATGGTGTCGCCCGACGTCTCGCCGGAGGACGGCGTCACGCGCTACGCGCACGACCGCACGCAGGGCCCCGCCTGCGCCATCGCCGCCGGTGCGGCCACCGTCTACCGCAACTACTTCGCCCCCGTGGGCGACAGCTTCGGGCAGACCGCGACGCGGCAGATCGACGCCCTGGCGCCGCTGGGTGCGGCGCTGGCCGAGCGGCTCGGCCGGCCGGTGCAGGACCTGTGGACGATGCGCAACGGCTACGCGCTGGGCACGGCCGAGGGGCTGGCCGCCATCGCCGGGCTGCTGCGGCACGCCGACGCGCCCACGCTGCAGGCGCTGCGCGGGCAGCTGGCGATCGGGCTGCACCGGGACGTCGAGGTGAGCGACGCGCCCGGGCCGCGGCGGCCCGTCGTGTCGCAGGCCTATTGCTCGGCCCTGCCCGTGGCCTACAGCGGCATCGCGCCGGCGGCCTGGGCGCCTTTCGCGCGCCTGGTGCTCGAAGCCGCCTACGAGGCCACGCTGCTGGCCGCCGTCGAACAGCAGCGCCAGGGCGGGTCGGCCACCGTGCTGCTGACGCGGCTGGGCGGCGGCGTGTTCGGCAACGAAGCGGCCTGGATAGACGAAGCGATGCAGCGTGCCCTGCACACGGTCGCGGACCGCGGGCTCGACGTGGTGCTGGTCAGCTACGGCCACATCGATGCGTCGATGGCGAAGGTGGCGCGCGACTGGGCCGACGCCGCGCCGCTGCCGGGCCCGGGCTGAAGGCGCCCGCAAGCCTGCCGGACACGGGCCGCTGCCGGGCGTGGCCGAGCCGACGCCGGACGGACCCGGCCAGATCAGGCCAGCATCGCCCCCAGGCCGCTGAAGCGCAGCGTGCGGCGTCCCAGCGCCGAGACGAGGCCAGCGTCGCCCTTGCCGACCAGCGTCAACGCGTGCCGCGCCCGCGTGATGCCGGTGTAGACCAGTTCACGCGTCAGCACCGGCACGTCTTCGTCGGGCAGCACCAGCACCACGTGGCCGAACTCCGAGCCCTGGCTCTTGTGCACCGTCATCGCGAAGGCCGTCTCGACGTCGGCCAGCCGCCCCACCGCCACCGACCGCAGCGCCGCGCCATCGCTGAAGTAGGCGCGCAGCGTGCCTTCGGCGCCGGCGGTCACCGCGGCGCCGGACGCACCCGGCGCACGCAGCACGATGCCGATGTCGCCGTTGAAGATGCCCAGCGCCGGGTCGTTGCGCGTCACCATCACGGGCCTGCCCTCGTACCACTCGCCGCGGCGCTGCAGCAGCCCGGCGGCCACCAGCGCCGCTTCGATGGCCGCGTTGAGCCCGGCCACGCCCCAGGGCCCCTCGCGCAGCGCGCACAGCACGCGCAGGCCGTCGAACCGCGCCAGCACCGACTGCGCCCAGGGCACGAAGGCCTCGGCCGCCGCCGGGCGCTCGCGCAGGCGTTCGAGGTAGGCGCGGTAGCCGCCGGGTGCGCCGGCGCGGCCGTCCAGCGCCAGCGGCGGCACCACGCCGGCATCGCGCGCATCGACGCTCACGGCCTCGGCGTCGCGGCGCGTGCGCAGCACGGCCAGCGCCGCCGCCGCGTCGCCCTGGTTCACCGCCGCGGCCAGCTGGCCGATGGGCCCGGCGAAGCGGCGGCTGCGGCGCAGCACCACGGTCTGCTGCCGCAGGTCGGTGCCCGGGCCCAGCTCGCCGGCGCCCAGGGCCTGGCCGCTGTGCGCCTGCACCCAGGCCGCCGTGTCGGGCCGGTAGCCGCCCGCCGCGGGGCCCTGGCAGAGCTCGCCCATCACCGCGCCGGCCTCGACCGAAGCGAGCTGGTCCTTGTCGCCGAGCAGCACCACGCGGGCCTGCGGCGGCAGCGCCTCGAACAGCAGCGCCATCATCTCCAGGTGCACCATCGAAGCCTCGTCGACGAAGAGCAGGTCGACGTCCAGCGGCCGGGCCGCGTCGTGCACGAAGCGCCGCGTGCCCGCCCGGGTGCCCAGCAGCGCATGCAGCGTGCGCGCCGGGCCCAGCTGCGCCGCCCAGGCGGCCGGCGGCAGGTGCGCCCCCAGTTGCGCCTGCAGGCCCTGCAGCGCGCCGTCGATCGACTGGCGCAGCCGCGCCGCGGCCTTGCCGGTGGGCGCGGACAGCGCCACGCGCAGCGGCGGCGCGCCGCCGTGCAGGGCCTGCAGCAGCACGAGCAGGCGCGCCGCGGTGTAGGTCTTGCCGGTGCCGGGGCCGCCGGTGATCAGCGTCAGGCGGCCGCGCAGCGCCAGCGCGCAGGCGACCTGCTGCCAGTCGATGTCGGCAGGCGTGTCGTCGCCAGGCGACGGGGTGCCGGGCGGCGCTGACGGTGCGGCATCGTGTGCGGCCGACGACACCGCGCCCGGCGTGGCGAACAGCGCGCCGATCAGCCGCCGTGCCCGGCCGGCGTCGAGCACGCCGACGCCGCCGGCCGGCGCCGCGGGCAGGCGGGTCCGTGCGCGCACCTGGTGCGCCAGCTGCCGTTCATGGCGCCAGTAGCGGCGCAGGTACAGGCGCCCGTCGCACAGCACCAGCGGCGACGAACCGCCTTCGTCGGCCGGGTCGACCTGGAGCACCGCGCTGGCGCCCCAGGCGGCGCGCGCTGCCGGGGGATCTGCGGGCCAGTCCGCCAGGGCCGCCTGCAGGGCCTCGGTACCCGCCGCCGGCCAGCCGAACACGCCCCCGGGGTCGGCACCGACGTCGCCCAGCGGCAGGCAGCTGTGCCCGCGCCCTTCCAGCTGCGCCAGCAGGGCCGCGGCGAGCAGCAGGCTGGCCGGCGCCTGCGTGTCCAGTTCCTGCACGAAGCCGGCGAAGGCGAGGTCGAGCGCACGCAACCAGCCGGCGCTGCGCCAGGCCTGCAGGCGGGTGTGCATCGCGGCCGCGGTCATGGGGCATCTCCGGCCGCCACGCCGGCAGGCGCCAGCATCGTGTCCAGGGCCTCGATCAGGGCCAGCGGCGGTGCGAGGTGGAAAACACCGCCGGCCGGGCCGTGCACGCCGCGCAGGAAGAGGTAGACGGCGCCATGCAGGTGCGTGGCCGGCGCGTAGGCGCGGCCCAGCCGGCGCCGCAGCAGCCGGTGCAGCGCCAGCAGGTAGATCACGGCCTGCACGTCGTAGCGGTGCTCGAGCATGGCCGCGGCCATCGCCGCCGGGGTGTAGTCGGCATCGCGCACGCCCAGCACGTTGGACTTGTGGTCGAGCACACCCCAGCGCCCGTCGTGTTCGTAGACCAGGTCCATGAAGCCCATCAGCATGCCGCGCAGCACACGTTCGGGCAGTTCGGGCCGCGGCCGCCCCGGCAGCACGTGCCGGCGGCAGAGTTCGTCGACGGCGCGGGCGCGCAAGCCGTCGCTGGGAAACCAGAATTCCATCTCGGGCAGGCTGCGGCGCAGGCCGGCCAGCGGCACGCCCAGGGCCGGCAGCGGCGCCGCGCACAGCACGCGCAGCCAGGCCAGCACGTCGTCGGCGCGGTGGCCCCAGCCCTGGCGCTCGCAGCGGCGCAGCAGCGCCTGCTGCAGCGCCACCGAGCCGTCCAGCGCAAAACCTTCGCCTGCCAGCCATTCCAGCTGGTCGTGCAGGAAGTTGCCGGCCAGCGCGCCGCGCGGAAAGCGGTGCCAGGGCGCGTCCGCGGCCCGCGCCGGCCCGGCGGCGGGGTCGGCTTCGACGGGCTCGTCGTCGCGCCGCAGCCGCGCCGCCACGTCGGGCAGCGGCGCGACCGTGCCGGCGTGCGTGCCGCGCGTGGCGTCCTTCACCAGCGCCGAGTAGCTGGTGATCGACCACTGGCGGTCGAAGCCGGCCTCGTAGTGCGGCGCCGGGGCCAGCGCAGGGAGTTCGCCGCGCGGGCGCAGGGCCGTCACCGGCGGCAGCGGCTGGCCGTCGGCGAGACCGGGCGTCTCGACCTCGATGCCGGCCGCCTGCGCCGCCAGCGCCCGCACGTCGGCGGCCAGTGCCGCCGGCGTCCGCGGCGCGGCGCCCGAGACCAGATAACCGAGCGCGCTGCGGTGCCAGCCGCAGGTGTTGCTGCGGCCGTCCTGCACCGCCGCGGCGCCCAGCCACAGGTGGTGCCGGGCGCGCGTCAGCGCGACATAGAGCAGGCGCAGGTCTTCGCGCTGCCGGTCCTCGTCGGCGGCGGCCCGCTGCGCGGCGCTGGGCGACAGGATCAGCCGGCGCCCGCCCTGCCCGTCCGGCAGGACGACATGCGCCTTCGCATCCCGGGCGGCGGCGCGGAAGTGCGCGGCGAAGGGCAGCAAGACGAGCGGGTACTCCAGGCCCTTGGACTTGTGCACGGTGACGACCTGCACGAGGTCGGCGTCGCTCTCCAGCCGCAGCACGGGCTCGTCGCCCGCGCCGGCGCCCGTGGCGGCGTCGTCGATCTGCTGCGCCAGCCAGCGGATCAGCGCCTGCTCGCCTTCGACCTGCGCGCTGGCCGCCTGCAGCAGTTCGGCCAGGTGCAGCAGGTTGGTGAGGCGCCGTTCGCCTTCGGGCGCGGCCAGCCAGCGCGCCGGCAGGTCGAAGCCGTGCAGCGCGCGGCGCAGCATCGCCAGCACGCCCTGGGCCTGCCAGCGCGGCCCCAGTTCGCGCAGCAGCGCGCAGCGCGCATCGAAGCGTTCGTCGTCGCTGGCCAGCGCCACCAGTTCGTCCAGCGACAGCCCCAGCAGGCCCGTGGCCAGCGCGGCGCGCGCCAGGCGCATGTCGCGCGGCGCGGCCACGGCCTGCAGCAGGCGCAGCAGGTCGGGGGCCTCGGCGCTGCCGAAGACGCTGTCCTTGTCCGAGAGGTAGACCGAGGCGACGCCGCGCCGGCGCAGCGCACGCCGCACCTCGGCGGCCTCGGTGCCGGTGCGCACCAGCACCGCGATGTCGGCCGGGCGCAGGCGGGCGAAGGGTCGGCCCGGGTGCGTGAAGCCGGCCCCGGGGTCGTCGAGCAGCGCCACCACCCTTTCGGCACACAGCGCGGCAAAGAGCGCGCGGCTGTCGCCGACGCCGCGCAGCTCGGCGTCCAGGCACAGCGCCAGCGGCGGCAGCGGCCCCCGCGACGACACCAGCGTTTCTTCACGGCCCCGGGCGTCGACGGCGACGAAGGGCAGCCCGCGGGCCGCATCGGCAGCGGCATCGGCAGCGGCAGCGGCAGCGGCGCCGCGGCCGAACATGAAGGCGCCTTCGCCCGGCCGCTGCTCTGCGGCCTGGAAGAGGTGGTTCACCGCGGCCACCAGCGGCCGCGTCGAGCGGTGGTTGGTGCCCAGCGCATGGTGCCGGCCCTGCGTGGCGCGGCGCGCGCGCAGGTAGCTGTGGATGTCGGCGCCGCGGAAGCCGTAGATCGACTGCTTGGGGTCGCCGATGAGCAGCAGCGTGCGCTCGGGGTCGTCGTCGCCGACACCGTAGAGGCGGTCGAAGATGCCCAGCTGCACCGGCGAGGTGTCCTGGAACTCGTCGACCAGGGCCACCGGGTACTGCGCCAGGATGCGCTGGCGCAGGCGCAGCGCCTTGTCGCCATGCACCGCCGGGTCGAGCGCCGCGTGCAGGCGGTTCAGCATGTCGGCAAAGCCGTAGGCCCCGGCCTGCGCCTTGAGCTGCTGCAGGCGCTGCGCCACGCAGGCAGCGGCGTGGGCCCGCAGCGCGGCGCCGGTGTCGGGCAGCGCCGGCAGCGCGGCCATCAAGGCCTCGAAGGCCGCAAAGCACGCGGGCGGCTCGACCAGGAAGCCCGGCCTGACGGCCGCCTGGACGCCGTCGGGTGTCAGTCGTTCGGCACCCTTGCCCAGGTCCGGCAGCTCGGCGCAGGGGTTGCCGGCCCAGGCCGCAAGCTCGGCCAGCCAGCGCGTGCCGTGCGCCGGCCCGAGCACGCGCTTGTCGATCGCGCCGTCCTTGCGCGCCCACTGCGCTTCCAGCCAGGCGCGCATCTCGCCGGCGCGCTCGGTCCAGCCCTGCTTCAGCGCCGCCAGCGCTCCGGCACGCCGGTCTGCCGCCGCGGCGATGCATGCGCCCAGGTCGCCCTGCCCCGCGCCCGCGGGCAGCGGCTGGTCGAGCAGGTCGCGCACGGCGGCGGCCAGCGCCCCGACGTCCTTCCATTGCGCCAGCACGCGGGCCAGCCCGTCCGCCGCCAGCGGATAGACCTGCTGCCGCCAGTAGTCGCGTGTGGCCTGGGCCAGCATCGCCGCCTCGTTGGCCTGCAGTTCCTCGTCGAACAGGCAGCCGCTGTCGAAGGCATGTTCACGCAGCATGCGCTGGCACCAGCTGTCGATGGTGAAGACGGCGGCATCGTCCATCGCCTCGGCGGCCGTGGCCAGCCGCCACGCGGCCGCCTGGCGCGCGTCGCCCTCGGGGTGATCGGCCAGCAGCGCGGCGAGGAAGCCGTCGTCGGCCCGGGGCGCGGCCTCGCCGCGGAAACAGGCCGCGGCCTCGACCAGGCGCTGGCGCACGCGGTCGGCGAGTTCGCGCGTCGCCGCCCTGGTGAAGGTCATGACGAGGATCTCCCCCGGCCACAGCGCGCGCGCGTAGGCCCGCCCCGGGCCGCCATGCCCCAGCACCAGGCGCAGGTAGAGCGCGGCGATGGTCCAGGTCTTGCCGGTGCCGGCGCTGGCCTCGACGAGGCGGCTGCCGCGCAGGGGCAGCGTCATCGGGTCGAGCAGCTCAGTCATCGTCCAGCGCCCCGAGGGTGGCCTGTGCGGGCAGTTCATCGACCGTCACGTGGCTGGCGAGCCAGGCGCCGTAGGCCGCGTACAGGCGGCGCGAGGCGGGCTCGAAGTCCGGCGCAGCCAGCAGGCTGGCGAAGTCGGGGAAGAGACGCGCCAGGCAGGCTTCGCGGCCCTCGCCCGGCGGGCCGCCGAAATCGCTGCCCTCGTAGGTGGCGCGTGCCCTCTCCACACCGTCGAGCAGGGCCAGCCCGGTGCGCACCGCGGTCGGCAACGGGCTGTCGCCGGCCAGGCCGGCGCGGCAGTCCACGAGCAGCGCGCACAGCGTGGCACGGGCCTGTTCGGCGTCGGGCGGGCGCACGCGCAGCACGGCGTCGGCGCCGATCAGCAGGCCGTCGCCGGGCGTGCCGCAGGCGGCCGAGGCCAGGCAGCGCACCCAGGCGGCCAGCAGCTTGTCGGCGCGCGGGTGCACACGCCTGTCGTCGGCCAGTCGGCTGGGCTGCAGGTCGATCCAGACCGGCACCGCCGCGGCCTCGCCGCTGGAGCGCAGGTCGACCAGCCAGTCGTCGAAGACCAGGTCCGCCTGCTCGGGATGGACCAGGCGCAGCGGCTGCTTGTCCAGAGCCTGCGGATGCGCCGCCTGCAATGCCTGCCAATGGGCGAGCATGGGCACCAGCGTCTGCACCAGCTCGGCGGCCACCGCGGCGCCGGGCCCGCCCAGCGGCAGGCGCCCGGCGCGCTGCAGGCGCCGCACCTGGCGTTCGACGGCCGGCACCGTGTCCGGCAGCTGCGGCCCGGCGGCGCCAGCGAAGGCCTGGCGCACGCCGTGCAGCACCTCGTCCAGCAGCTGCCAGCGGTCGAGGCCGGCGGTGACAAACGCCTCGTCGTCGTCGGTGCTTTCGTCGGCCTCGTCGAAGCGCACCTGCAGCCGGTGGCGGAAGAAGGCCTGCACGGGGTTGCGCAGGAAGCGGGCCAACTGGCTGACCGTGAGCTGCAGCGCCGGCGCGCCGGCCGCCGCGGCCGCCGCCGGCGGCGGTGGGGGCAACGGGGCGTCGCCCGGGCCGGCATCGTGCGCGGCGCGCCACTCGCTGGCGTAGGTGAACAGGCCCGGCGGCCGGCCGCGACCGGGCGCGTCGCGCGGCGGCTCGAAATAGGCGCGGCTGAAGGGCTGCAGCGGATGCGCGGTGGTGCGCGCCGCCATCACCTCATCGCCCCAGCCGGCCACCAGGTAGTCGCGCAGCTGCGACACCAGCACCGAGGGTGGCTGCGGCTGGTTGTCGCGCTGGCTGCGGCCGGCCCAGCTGAGGTACAGCACGCGGCGCGCCGACAGCAGCGCGTCGAGCATCAGCTGGCGGTCGTCGTCGCGCCGCGAGCGGTCGCCCGGGCGCGCCTGGCCGCCCAGCGCCATGAGGTCGAAGTCGTTGCGCAGGCCGCGGCGCGGGTAGTCGCCGTCGTTCATGCCCAGCAGGCAGACCACCTCGAAGGGAATGGCGCGCATCGGCAGCAGCGTGCAGAAGGTGACGCCGCCGGCCTTGAAGCGGCGCGAGACACCGGGCTCGTCCACCGCCTGCAGCCAGGCCTCGCGCACCACGGCCAGTGCCACGGCCTCGTCGAAGCCGGCGTGTTCGCAGGCCAGCAGCCAGCCGGTGAGCGCGTCGTCGAGGGCGGTGAGCAGCGCGCGGTCGGCGTCGTCGGCAGCGGCGAAGAAGGCCTGCAGCAGGCTGCGCAGCCGCGGCCCCCAGGCCTGGGCGGGCCGCGGCTGCGTGCAGTCCGCCCACCACGCTTCGAGCTGTCCGAGCAGCTCGGCCAGCGCACCGGCCAGGCCCGCGGTCAGGCCGGCCACCTCGGCGTAGGGCTCGATGCCGGCGTGGCCGTCGTCCAGCGCGCCGGTGGCGTAGCCCAGCAGCATGCGGCGCAGGCCGAAGTGCCAGCTGTTCGTGTCGCCGCAGGCCTGCAGGCCCAGCGTGGCGCGCTGCGCGGCGTGCAGGCCCCAGCGCACGCCGGCCCCTGCGGTCCAGGCGCGCAGCGTGGGCAGGTCTTCGGCCGCCACGCCGAAGCGCCGGGCCACCGCGGGCACGTCGAGCAGGTCGCGCAGCTCGCTGCAGGCATAGCGCTGCTGCGGGGCGCGCAGCAGCCACTCCAGCGCCAGCAGCAGCGGGTGGTGGCCGCGGTCGCGCTGGTCGGCGATGCCCCAGGGGATGTGGCGCGCGTGGCCGCGTGCATGCTGGCCGAAGACCGAGCGGATGGCCGGCGCGAAGCCGTCGATGTCGGGCACCATCACGACGATGTCGCGCGGGTTCAGCGGCCCCGGCCCCGGCGGGTGGGCCAGCAGGTGCAGCAGCTGGTCGTGCAGGATCTCGACCTCGCGCTGCGCGCTGTGCGCGATGTGGAAGACCACCGAGCGGTCGCCCACGGGCACCGCCACGCGGCCGTGTTCGGCCAGGGGCACCAGGTCGCGGATGCGCGCCTGCACCTGCGCCAGCAGGGTTTCGCCGGCGCCGTCGTCGAACAGGTCCACGCGCGGCACCTCGAAACATGCCCGCGCCTGCTGCACGTCGTCGAAGGCGTCGAGCTGGCGCACAAAATCGCGCCCCTGGCGCCCCCAGGCGGCAAGCAGCGGATGGCCGTGCGCGTGCATGTCCTGCAGCGGCACGGCGGCCAGGTCGCGGCCGGCGCGCCAGGGGTGGCGGCGCTGCGCGGCGCGCAGCAGCTCGCGGCCGTCGATGATGTCGGCCCAGTGGAAGCGGCAGGGGTTGGGCACGGCCATCAGCACCTGGCAGTGCGAGGACAGCGCCGCAATGGCTTCCAGCGTCTGGTGCGGGATGTGCGTGGTGCCGAAGAGCACGACGCGCCGCGGCAGCAGCGGCCAGTCGCCGCCCTGCCGCAAGCCGTCCAGGAAGCGCCGGTGCAGCCGCGGCCGCGTGGCCTGGCCCTGCACCGCGTCGAGCCCGGCCAGCACCGCCCGCCACAGCGCGGGCTGCCAGCGCTGGTCGTCCGGCACGGCTGGCGCGCCGCCCTCGCGGCCCGGCGCCGCGGTGCACAGGCGGTCCTGGCCCTGGGCCCAGTCGGCCAGCCAGTCGCTGCGATAGACCTGGTACTGGTCGAACAGGTCGGCCAGGCGCTGCGCCAGCTGCAGGCGCCGGGCCGCATCGCCACCGTCCAGGAAGCCGGCCAGCGGCTCGAATCCGGGCGCGGCGGCCACCTGCGGCAGCAGGCCCATCAGCCGCCAGGTCAAGGGGCCCTTGTCCAGCACCGACACGGGCGGCACGGCGGCACGGCCGAGCACGGCGCGGTAGGCGCGCCAGATGAAACGCGCCGGCAGTTCCACCCGCGCGGCGGCGCAGACGCCGTGTGCAGCGGCGATCTCCATCTTCAGCCACTCGGCCATGCCGTTGCTCTGCACCAGGAGCTGCTCTTCCTCGAGCACGTCCAGCGGATGCGCCTGCAGCCAGCCCAGAACGGCGGC
>Ga0154020_10005331_pt1 | contig 15197 bp, 8 predicted proteins | sample Klosneuvirus_201_FD_109709 | JGI IMG/M metagenome (GOLD analysis project Ga0154020, IMG submission 109709) | Active sludge microbial communities from wastewater, Klosterneuburg, Austria - Klosneuvirus_20160825_MG | ecosystem: Engineered > WWTP > Aerobic digester > Activated sludge | place...
CTTCATTTTGAACAAGAAGGATGCGGTTGGGTTTTGATTTGAGTAGAGCCAGCGCATCTTCATCAAAAGCCGGAGCGATCACCACTTCACAGAACAATTTGTGGACCTCTGTTGCGGTGGCCAGATCAATCGGGCGATTGGCAATCAGAATACCACCAAACGCAGAAACCGGATCACCGGCCAAAGCATCCACATAGGCCTGATGAATAGTGGCTCTGGAAGTTACACCACAGGCATTGTTGTGTTTTAAAATCGCAAAAGTGGGTTCCGTAAAATCAGCAATAAGATTGACCGCAGCATCCACATCCAGCAAGTTGTTGTACGAAAGTTCTTTGCCGTTCAGTTTGGTGAACATGGCATCCAGGTCTCCATAAAATATGCCTTTTTGATGTGGATTCTCTCCGTAACGAAGCTCCTGAGCGTTTTGAATGCTCTGTTTGAATTGAGGAATGTGTTCGCTTTGATTAAAGTAATTAAAAATGGCGGTATCGTAATGCGAAGAGGTGGCGAAGGCCTTTGCTGCAAAACGTTTTCGATCGGCCAAGTCGCTGCTTCCATTTTTTGTTTCCAGCAAATGCAAAAGCTCCGCATAATCGTTTCGTGACGAAACAATCACCACATCTTTGAAGTTTTTTGCTGCAGCCCGAATCAATGAAATGCCACCGATGTCAATTTTTTCAATGGTATCCACTTCTGAAGCATGAGAAGCAACCGTTTCTTCAAAAGGGTATAAATCCACTATCACTAAATCAATATCCGGAATGTTGTGCTGGGTTTTTTCCTTTTGATCGGAGGGGTTATCACGGCGGTTTAATATACCCCCAAAAATAGCGGGATGAAGTGTTTTCACTCGACCTCCGAAAATTTCGGGGTACGTGGTTATAGAATCAACAGCTGTAACCGGAATGTTTAATTTCTCAATAAAAGTAAGGGTTCCGCCGGTGCTGTATAATTTTACACCCAGGCTATGGAGTTTTTTAATAATGGGCTCCAGCTTGTCTTTGTAATACACTGAAACCAGGGCGCTTTTGATTGGTGTTGAATGGCTCATTTTTTAAAATAAAGTGCAAAGATAGGGGAAGAAATGAAACCTAAGGAAAGGAAGGGTTTATTGTGACTTTTGTTTGTCCATTTGCAGGCGAAGCCAGGCCACAGCTTCTTCCCGGGTTTCAAACAAACGGGTATGAACAGCAGGTTTATTGACTTTTAGAAACAAGTTGCCCATGATGCGTAAGGCGAGATTGGAGCTGCACAGCGCAAGGGCCGAGGTGTATTGGGCGTATTCTCTGGAAGCTGCAATCCTTCTTGCCGCATTATTCACGGTGGCACCTTCTTCACCTTCCATTAACACAAAAAACCTCGAATTGGGTTTGTGGTCACAGGAAAGTTGTTTGGACTCTACCACATCCGCTTCTCCAAAAACCTGGCCCTGTTTAACCACAATTTCTTTGATTAGATCATCTCCAATCTTCATTTTAAACCTTTCGCAATCGAACTCTTTTGTAGGCATATGGTGTAGCTAAAAATTAAAAACAATTGGCTAGTAGGCCAAAACCGGACCTAACCACCGTTCGGCTTCCTGTAAATCCATGCCTTTACGTTTGGCATAATCTACAACTTGTTCCTTGGTAATTTTGCCGACCCCAAAATACTGAGAATTGGCGTTGGCAAAATATAGTCCGCTCACGGCCGCCGTTGGTACCATGGCTAAACTATCGGTTAAGGTGATGCCGGTGTTTTTTTCTACATCCAGCAGTGTCCAGATGCTTCGTTTTTCGGTATGATCGGGTTGGGCAGGATAACCCGGTGCAGGACGTATGCCTTTGTATTCTTCCTTGATCAGGTCTTCATTACTGAGGCTCTCGTTTTTTGCATAACCCCACAATTCCCGCCTCACTTTTTTGTGCAGCAATTCAGCAAAGGCCTCGGCCAAACGATCGGCCAGTGCTTTTAAAAGGATGGCTTTGTAATCGTCGTGGTCTTTTTCGAATTGTTTTACGCGTTCATCAATTCCAATACCGGTGGTTAAAGCAAAGGCGCCCAGGTAATCGTGAGTTTCACTTGAAACAAGCCCGTTCTTAGGTTTAACAAAATCTGCCAAGGCGATATTGTATTGCCCCGCCGGCTTTTTGGTTTGTTGACGTATGCTGTGGAAGGTGCAAAGCGGAGTCCCTTTTTCATCGTAAAGTTCTACATCATCTTCATTGACCGCGTTGGCAGGGTAGATTCCGACTACGGCATTGGCCTGTAACCATTTTTCAGAGATGATTTGTTTTAGCATGCCCTGTGCATCGTTGAACAGTTTTGTTGCCTCGGTTCCAATCTCAGGGTGACTTAAAATTTTAGGATAAGAACCCTTTAATTCCCAGCTGTGAAAAAACGGCGTCCAGTCGATGTATTCTGCAATTTCAGCAAGTGGGTATTCTTTAAATACCTTTGTGCCGATAAAAGCGGGTTTTACAATTTCGGCCTTTTTCCAATCAATAGGCACTTTGTTTTTTCTGGCTTCTTCAAGAGGAATAAATTTATTCTGCGATTGGGCATTTTTGTTTTGCTCTCTCACTCTTTCGTAGTCCTTGTTGACCTCTGCCATAAACGCATCGCGCAATTCATCAGAAATTAAACTGCTGGCCACCGGCACCGATTTGCTGGCGTCGTTCACATGCACCACCGGACCTGAATAGTTCTGTGCGATTTTTACGGCAGTGTGAACTTTGGACGTTGTGGCGCCCCCAATTAAAAGAGGAGTTTTAAAACCCAGGCGCTCCATCTCTTTGGCCACATGCACCATTTCATCCAGCGAAGGCGTAATCAGACCACTTAAGCCAATCACATCTGCCTGTTGTTTTTTGGCCTCATCTAAAATTTTGTCGCAGGATACCATCACGCCAAGGTCAATAATTTCATAGTTGTTGCAGGCCAGTACTACGCCAACAATATTTTTGCCAATGTCGTGGACATCGCCTTTTACAGTAGCTAAAAGAATTTTACCGGCGTTTTTACGCCCATCGCCAACAATGCCGGCTTTGAGGTTAGCATCTTTCTCTGCTTGTAAAAATGGCTCAAGGTAAGCCACGGCTTTTTTCATCACCCTGGCGCTTTTCACCACCTGAGGCAAAAACATTTTCCCGGATCCAAACAAATCTCCCACCACATTCATACCGGCCATTAAAGGACCCTCTATCACATGAAGGGGTCTGCCTAATTTTAGTCTGGCTTCCTCAGTATCTGCATCAATATAATCCACAATACCTTTCACAAGGGAATGGCTCAGGCGTTCTTCAACCGTTGCTTTTCTCCAGGCCTCGTCTTTTTCAGTTTTTTCTTTGGTGATGCCTTTCAGTGACTCTGCATGTTCAACCAATCGTTCGGTGGCATCCCCTCTGCGGTTCAACAAAACATCTTTTACCAATTCCAAAAGGGTCTTGTCAATTTCATCATAGATCATCAATTGAGCGGGATTTACAATGCCCATGTCCATGCCGGCTTTAATAGCATGAAATAAAAAGGCCGAATGTATAGCCTCACGCACGTGGTCGTTCCCGCGAAACGAAAACGAAACATTACTCACTCCTCCGCTCACTTTAGCGAGAGGAAGGTTTTCCTTGATCCATTTGGTGGCATTAAAAAAGTCGAGTGCGTTTAAGCGGTGCTCTTCCATGCCTGTGGCCACAGGAAAAATATTGGGATCAAAAATAATGTCCTGCGCCGGGAAACTCACTTTGTTGACCAGAATCTCGTACGCTCGTTTGCAGATTTCTATTCGTCTTGCCAAAGTATCGGCCTGACCCTGTTCGTCAAAAGCCATCACAATGACTGCAGCACCATACTGCCGAATCTTATGCGCTTGTTCTATAAACTTTTCTTCACCCTCCTTTAGGGAAATGGAATTCACAATGGCTTTTCCTTGTACGCATTTTAATCCGGCTTCAATCACACTCCATTTGGAAGAATCAATCATGATGGGCACGCGTGAAATATCCGGTTCGGCAGCGATGAGGTTCAGGAAAGTGGTCATGGCTTTTTCACTGTCCAGCATACCTTCGTCCATGTTCACATCAATCACCTGTGCTCCGCCTTCTACTTGTTCGCGGGCAACAGAGAGGGCCTCTTCAAAATTTCCTTCTTTGATCAAACGCAGGAATTTTTTTGAGCCGGTAACGTTGGTGCGCTCCCCAACATTTAAAAAATTGCTTTCAGGCGTGAGTGTAAAAGGTTCTAAACCGCTGAGGTGCATCAAGCTGTCTTTTGCCGGGCGTTTGCGGGGTTTGCTTTCTTTAGCCAGTTCGGCAATGCGTTTGATGTGAGCCGGTGTGGTGCCGCAGCAACCACCCACAATGTTTATAAATCCGGCTTTCAAAAAATCTTCAATCTGATGACCCATTTCGTGCGCGTCTTGATCATATTCCCCAAACTGATTCGGCAAGCCGGCGTTAGGGTAAGCGCTCACAAAAAACGGGGCCTTATCTGATAGTTCTTCGAGGTAAGGACGCAAATCTTTTGCACCCATGGCACAATTTAAACCTATGCTGAGCAAATCAACATGAGATACGGAATTCAAAAAGGCTTCGGTGGTTTGTCCTGACAAGGTTCTGCCACTGGCGTCGGTAATGGTACCTGAAACCATGACTGGCATTTTGCGGTTTATTTTTTCACAATAGGTTTGCGTGGCAAATAGCGCGGCCTTTACGTTTAGTGTGTCGGTGATGGTTTCAAACAACAACAGGTCCGCTCCGCCATCAATTAGTCCGCGTACCTGTTCGGTGTATGCTGTTACCAATTCATCAAAGGTCACCGCCCTGAAGCCAGGGTCATTCACATTTGGCGACATGGAGGCTAACTTAGTAGTGGGCCCCATGGCACCGGCTACAAATTTTGCTACTGAGGTAAACTCAGGAAATTCTTTTTTAAACTCTGCAATGGCTTCTTTAGCAATTTTGGCGGACTCGTAATTTAACTCGTACACCAGGCTTTCCATTTCGTAATCGGCCATGGCGACAGATGTTCCGCTGAAGGTATTGGTTTCAATAATGTCGGCTCCAGCCTTAAGGTATTCTTTGTGAATGGCTTTTATTATTTGCGGCTGTGTAATGGAAAGCAAATCGTTATTACCTTTCAGATCTTTGTGCCAGTTCGCAAAACGTTTGCCCCGGTAGTCTTTCTCTTCCAGTTTGTATTGCTGAATCATGGTGCCCATGGCCCCATCAATAACCAACACGCGTTTTTCAAGTTCCTGTACTATGTTACTCATACAAATTTTAATTCTGTTTCAAATGCATAAAAAAATCCCTTCCAATGTTTATCGGAAGGGATTAGTGTATTTTGTTTTATGTGCTGTACTAATTTAGTTCCGACTTATTTTTCTCGACTTTTTCGAGACGAATTCCCACCTTCTTTTTTAAAGTCAAAAAATCTCAAGTTAAAATTCAAAAGGACTGAACTTTTAAATCTTGACTTTTAACTTCTAACTTAAATAAAAGGGTTGGTAAAGCGTCAACGGGCGTTTCCCTCGGCTTTTCTTAATAAGTGAATTGAAAGAACGGCGCGTAAAGATAGGCAAATTCTTACATTTACGTTTATGAGACATTTATTTTTCACTTCGTTTTTGGTTTTTTTAATGAGTGTTTCCTTAAACGCTCAGGAGATTGCAAAAGTGCTTGATTTGATGAAGTCACAGGAACTGGCCTGGAATGCCGGGGACCTCGAAGGCTTTATGATTCCCTATGAAAAAAGCGACAGCCTGATGTTTGTTGGTAGCAAAGGTATCACCTATGGCTGGCAAAACACACTTGAACGGTACAAAACCTCCTATCCCGATAAAGCCAGCATGGGGGGGCTTACTTTCACAATCATAAAAGCGGAACAGCTTTCACCCGAGTGCATTTACGTGTTGGGGAAATGGAGTTTAAAAAAGGAAAAAGCGGCATCTGGGCATTTTACCTTGATCTGGAAAAAAAGCAAAGGGCTTTGGAAAATTGTCAGCGACCATAGCAGCTGAGTTTTTATTACTTAAGGCTTTTGGGTTCAGGTGAAACCATAAAGCATGGGTATTGCTCATCACCTGTTTCGATGGGTTTACCCGGACTCAGGGTTTTGTTTTTGAAACCCGAATAATTCGGCTCATAAAACACACACCTGAAACAACGGTTATCAAAAATACTTTCGCCCTGGGCATGTGCCCCCTGAAGGTTCACCGGATTGATGTAAAGCCAAACAATTTTTTTAGCAGAATCGAGTTCAAAAAACTTACCATTAAAGCCCGAGCAAATAAGGGTATTTCCATTGGCAAGCCGTTGCGCACCTGAAACGTTTTTTGAAAAGAAGCTGCTGGCCTTAGGTGCCTGGTATTGCCAATACGGATTTTGTGGTAGAAAGGATTTTCCGGGCTCGCGGTTATACCCTCCATTTATTGTCATGGGCGGGTCAATTACATCCACTGTGGAATACATGCTGTCCGGTCGTTCCAAACCATTGTTAAACACAATTATTTTGCCTTCATCCGGCAAACCATTTCCAATCCATTCGGCAGAGTGCTGTTTAAACAATTGCTGGTGAATAGTACCACCGCTTGCATAAGCCCTGGGGTTGCCCCAGCGGTACAACAGGTCGCCACCCTTGTTTTGTCTTCCGCCTTTGTTTGTTGCGGCCTGTTTAGTTGTAACACTGTGGTCAATAATAAAAAGCTCGCTGTGGTTACGGTTGCTTACTAAAATTTGGTTTAGGGAAGCATTAAAAGCCACAGAATTAAAGTGAAGCCAATCCACGTCCTCGCTTGCCAAAAAATTAATGTCCATTCGCTCGGGGTGATCGGCTATAATGCCGTAATTGGCTTTGCTGGAATCAAAGTCTTGAATCAGGTGATCCCAAACTTTCCATTCCCACACGATTTTAGCTCCATTTTTGCCCTTGGGTTTTAGTTCAATTATTTTTTCGGTCCAAAGGCAAGCGCCAAGCAGGGCCGGGTTTCTACCGGCTGCAATGGCTTCGGCCCTTGATTTTTTTTCCCATACCAGGGCAAGAATGTTCCCGTTCGGCAAAGGATACACATCGTGGTGCATGCAACGCAGGCTATCTGAAATTGAGTAAGACCAAAGTACTTTCGAATTCCAGTCGTATATTTCTACTCTTCCCCCGCTGGTGTGAAATACCTTGTTGGAATCGTCGGCCGTGCGAAGGAGATGGCCATTGGGCAAAAGGTAAACCGATTGCCCGGGCATGTAGTTGCTTTTCCACTGGTGAACCAATTTCCCGCACTTGTCAATCAAAAAAGTGCTGGTGGAGTTAAGCGGGGCAAACAACACATAACCGGGTCGGGACCCTGAGGTTTGGGTAAGCAGACCCAGAGTGCGCTGAGCTTTTGTATAAACGAAGAAAAAAAGGGCAAGAATTAGAAGCGTTCTTTTCATGGAGTGCAAATCAAAAGCGATTTAATAGGGTTAAAGAATTGAATACGAATGAGTGTTCACGGAGGGTTTTGATTCATTAAAATGCATGAAGGGATAAATATAGAGTAAATTTTATTTCAATGAAAAAGCCTAGCTTAGCGATACCATCCATATACCGTTTAAAGCGTTCTGATCACATGACCCGCACCCTGATTTTTTTCTCCAGTTCATTGCTTCTGCTCAGCTGCAGCACACCTCAGACAAGCAGCCCGGCAATTACTCCAAAAGACAGCCTTGCAAACACCAAAGAGGTATTTCAGGCGCCGGATACCAGCGAATTAAGAGACGATGAGTGGGGCAGAATGGTTAAATACGGGGCCCGCCTGATTGGGAACACAAGTTATTATTTAGGTCCTGAAGGCAGTGTTAGTAAAAACCTGGGCAACAAAATGAACTGCAGCAACTGCCACCTCAACAATGGCACCAAGGCCTATGGGCTTAATTTTTTTGATTCGCACCGCACTTACCCTCAGTTCAGAGCCAGGGAAAATAAAATCCTCAGCATGTCGGAGCGCGTTAATAACTGCATTGAGCGTCCGCATAACGGCATACCCTTACCTCTTGACTCAAAGGAAATGATTGCAATCGTTTCTTACATCAAGTGGCTTGGTGAGGGCTACAATCCAAAAACACATGAAGGCTATGGCTTGAAATCGATTGAGTACAAAGGGCTGCAGGCCGATCCGGGGCGTGGAGAAAACGTATACACCAAACATTGTAAATCCTGTCATCAGGAAAACGGAGAGGGGCTGATGAATACCGATAAAAGCACCTATACTTATCCGCCTTTGTGGGGTGACAAAGCCTATCAGGAAGGCTCGAGCATGCACCGGGTGCTAAAAGCTGCGGCGTTTATTAAATATAACATGCCAAACACTTCGGCGACTGCCGATAAACCGGTGTTAAGCGATCAGGAAGCCCTGGATGTGGCGGCATTTATTAACGATGGGCGCATTCACCCAAGACCTAAACCAAAGCGCCCCGATTACGAAAACATAAATCATAAACCAGTCGACTATTTTAAAGGACCTTATTTGGATTCCTTTCCTGCACTGCAACATGCGTTTGGTCCTTGGGATGAGATAGAGAGTGCCGCGTTTGAGCGTGAAAAAACAGGAGGAAAGTAGTCTGCAAGAAACGTTAGGAATTCCTAGCCAAATTTCCATACTTTTTCCTTTGATGAAAAAGTATGCAAAAAATCAAGACGCTGCGAATGGTCTCCGCTCTCTTACTTTTCCGAGAAAGGCAGGCAAAGTAAAATTTCTGCGCCTTTAGGTTAATGGGAAAGGCGCAGAAATTAAACGCAAGCGCCTTTGCCGCCTTTCTAACGGAAAAGTAATTCACGCTACTGAGGCCCCACGCAGCGTCTTTGCAATCGCACGGGGAGGAATTACCGCTATCTTATTATAACCGAATTGAGGGAGTTAAATTTGAACAGCCGAAAAAAAGGCTCCAATAAACATAAAGCCACTTTTGGTTCAACTTATTTGGCTTTAGGCCAAATCCGCAAAATAGTCTTCCGTTTTTTTGAAGTAATAAATGCCCAATCCAAAAAAGAAAAGGGAGGAACAAACGCTTAGTAAAATTGGTGTCGGGTTCAACTCTGTTAAGGAAAAGGAAGCCCTGAATAATTCCAGGGGAGCCGTCATGGGATTTAAAGCGATGAGGTATTGAAGCGAAGGACTAGGGCTGATGTTGAGCGGGTATATGACCGGTGAAAGGAACAAAACAAATTGAATGAGGAAGGGAATGATGTAACGGAAATCGCGGTACTTTACATTTAGCGCAGCCAGCAAAGCCCCGGCGCCCATGGTGGCTATGCCGGTTAAAACCACTGAGAGTGGAATTAACCAAAACGCGTGAACGCTGAGTTGAACTCCATTGAACAAACAGTACAATAAAAATACGCTAAAGGCCATGGCAAAATCAAAAAGTCCCACAAACACCGCCGATACGGGAATAATGAGCCTTGGGAAATAAATTTTTTTAATGATGTTGGCGTTGGCCACCATGCTGTTGCCGGCATTGTTGAGCCCGGTGGAAAAAATGCCCCATAATACCAAACCGCTAAAGGCAAACAATTCATAAGGCATTTGCATGTTGGCGGTAGTGCTGATGGCTTTGCCCAAAAAGAAACTAAAGGTGAGGGCAAGCAATAGAGGTTGTAACACCGCCCACAAAAAGCCCAAAACGGTTTGCTTGTATTTGACCTTGATGTCGCGCAGGGTAAAAATGTAAAACAACTCCCGGTAAGCCCAGAGTTCTTTGAGGTCTAAACTAAAGCGGCTTTTTGGACTTATCTCAAATTCCATGTGCGAATGTAATCGGAAATGTGACAAAGTTCAAATTGGAGGAACAATAATGGATTTACTCACGCAAAGCTGGATTTCACTCGATGCCAGAAATAATTCACAATTCTATGAACATCACGGGGTATAAATTAGTATATATTTGTTTCGCATCATGACAAGTGTTCGTAGGATACTCATATTAATATTTGTTTTAACATCTACTGTGGAGAATGCACAATCAAATTTCTATCGCACTTATTTACAAAATTCCGTACCTCTTGGCTTCTATTCTGATTGTAATATGCCTCCACCTGTAAGAACCGCAGATCAAGGATATGTTTTTTCATTTCATGCTTGGTCGCCGGGACTGCACAACTATAACGCGCTTGATTATTACCTTTTCAAAACCGATTCGAATTTTGTACCGCAATGGAAAAAAAATTATTCTACTAAGGCAATTCCGCTTCCAACTGGTGGAATAATACTTTTTTGGAGTGTCAATTTCGTGGGAATGAACGGAACACAATATTCTATCATTGAAAAGGTTACAGCCTCTGGTCAACCAGTATGGAGTAAAATGATAAACAGTGATACTCGCCTTAATGAGGGGGTTAGGTATAACGACAAAGTGAGACTTGTAGGTGGAGCGCTTGCAATTGTAAGTCAAATACCCTTCACGCAATACTCTAATTATCCTTACACAATCGAAATAGACACGCTAGGAAATGTTATTTCGCAGCAGGTCTTTTCACATTCTTTGGGATCATACACGGAGTTCAGGGGGATTAAACGCGACATAGCAGGTAATTTTTATGTCTTAGGAGGATGGAATTATATGGTAATGGCTAAATTTTCACCATCTTTTAATCCGATATGGGCAAAATATCACTTACAGAATAATCAACAATTGTATTTAACGGACGAAGATATTTTGCCAAATGGCCAAATTGTTTGTACTGGAGAGCAACAGAGTCAGGGAGCCTTGCTGATGAGGCTAGATTCTATGGGAAACATACTTGACCAAAAAATCTTTCCAAACACAACGGGGATCACAGGTCTTTGTAAATTAATTAACGGAAACTATGCAGTGGGGATAAGAAAAGGACAAGATTCGTTATGCCTTTTTGAAATGAACACAGCTTTTAGTATTTCCAATTTCAGATATGCAGGCAAAGGGGTAAAGCTTGGTACACCAGTCATAAACCAAGGTACGCTTTATTTTATGAGATTTGTGAAGAGTCCAGTGTTGATTAAAAATAGCAATAATTTAACTAATTGTATTCCACAAGCGCCGTACACCTTGCATAGCAGCACCCTTCAACTGTCCTCTTTCCTTTTAACCCCTGCGGGTTACACAGCGGCAATTACCAATTACACAAACAGCCCAATTTTGCCTCAATTTTATGTTGATTCATGTAAATGTGCTGCAGGTATTACAGGAAATACAATTTCTTGTGCCAATTCCCAAGGCAATGTTAATTTGTTGAGTTATGGTCCGGTTAGTTGGTTCAGCGGTCCAAGTGGTGGTAATCCTCTGGCAACAGGCCAGAATTATACTTACACGAGTCCAGGGCCTGGGACCTTAACGGTTTTTGCTGAGGATGGTTCTTGTCTCTCACAGGGGAGGATACCTGTAACAATCACGGTACAAAGTCAGCCTTCGATCGCAATTAGTAGCTCCACCAATGGTGCTTGTGAAGGTTCGGCAATTACTCTTACAGCTCAGGGGGCAACAAGTTATACGTGGAACAACGGGCAACAAGGCCCCGTTCAGATATATAGTTTGTTCAGTTCAAACAATAGTTATACGGTCAATGGAAAGGGAAGTAATGGATGTCCTGGCACACAAACTATCTCTTTATTAGTGTATCCAAATCCAACCTTGAACATATCGGCTAGTACAATGTCCATTTGTATGTCGCAAACAGCTTTTCTAATGGTTTCAGGCGCTAACACATATACCTGGAACAATTATTATGTGGATAGCTTAATTACTGTCTCACCAGTCACTAGTCAACAGTACACTGTATTGGGTGTGAGTTCTCTTGGATGCGCAAGCAGTCAAACAGTTAACATAACTGTACACGCCAACCCAACGGTTAACATAACTGGAAATTCTGGTACCATCTGTATAGGTGAAACCGCAACTCTTGCGGCAAACGGAGCACAAAGCTATACATGGAACAGCGGGCAAAGTGGAAGTTTAATAAGCGTATTTCCTCAACAGAGTTACTTTTATATTGTGACGGGGTTTAATTATATGGGATGCCACTCACAGGCTGGGTACTGGATATATTTGGATCCTTGTACAAATTTACAGGAGGAGCTTAATGAAAGTTCTATAAGTGTTTATCCTAATCCCACTAAGGATCTTATTTACTTCAAGGCACCTGCAAATAATGAGTATGAACTTTTTTTGTTCAGTATCCAAGGGCAGTTAGTTTTTGATGCTGTGCTTAAAAATGGGGATGCTCTAAATCTTAGTATTTATCCTAATGGTGTTTATTACGCTCAAATAAGACTAGATTCAATGTTGCATACGGTTAAAATAGTAAAACAGTAACGAGCTTGATGTTTTGACACCTTATTGGTCCGAAGACAAAGAAAAGTTGTTAACTCTGCAATGCCATCGCCCGCTTTTTTCCAAAGTCCAAAATCAGGTCAATGAACTCAAAAGGTTTGTAATGGTTGATGGCGGCCTGGTGAAAAATGCAGGTGGCGGGTGTCATGCCGGGCAGGGAGTTGACTTCAATAAAAATCACTTCCACTTTTAAGTCAGCATAAATTCTTACAAAGGCATCAATGCGGCAATACCCGCTTACGCCTAATAGTTTTGCCGCCTTGCCCAATTCGTTTTTTACTTTGTCGCTGATTAGACGACGGTCTTTTTCGCTTTTGGCATAACGGGCAGGCGTGATATTTTGGCCTTGCCCTGCCAAAAACTTTTCCTCAAGGCTAAGCACTTCTCCTTCCGCCAAGGCTTCAGAAGCTTCAAACACCTCATATTCAATTTCTCCTCTGGAATTAAATCGGGTGAGCATACCCCCGGTGATTTCTAAAAAATGAGCGGCGTCTTTTTTGCTTATTAATTCTTCAACTAAAAGAATGTCTTTTCGGGGAAATTCTTCCTTGTCCTTAATGTTGAGTTGCTGCGCCGGTTTAGCAGGCAGGGCCTCCTCTTTTCTGAACATCAATTCACAAAAGGCCATAAACTCTTCGTGGCTTCTGATCTTTTTCACGGCCGAGCTGCAACCATCATCAACCGGTTTGGCGATGAAAGGATAGGGGATGTATTTCTCGAGTGAAGCAAGGGTTTTTTCCCGGTTGTTTTCCCAATCGTTTTTGTGTACCAGTAAATGTTCGGCCACCAGAAGACCGTTAGTTTTTAAAATTTCGTTGGTTTTGTATTTGTCAATGGTAATTTCAGAACTTTGTTTGCCGGAGCCGTTGTAGGGCAGTCCGAGTTTTTCAAGTTCCGCTTGTACGGCACCGTCTTCGCCCGGCCTTCCGTGAAGGGCAATAAATACCTCGTCCACTTTGGATTTAAGTTCAGTATAATTGAGTTTTTGTGGAGACCCTACAGAAGCCGTTGAGACGTATTTCTCAGTAATGTTTTTGCACTGCTGCTGGATTTCTGAGATGAGGGGGTGTACTTTAAAATGTTCCACTTTCTCGCGAATATCATCGGCATTGTCCTTTAACAAGAGGTTAATGGGCAACAGGTACATCTGATGCGCTGATGCCTTACCCGTTAAGAACACCGGCAAAGGCACATACTTTTCAGAGGAGGACAATTTTTCATACACGTTCCTTCCGCTTTCAACAGAAATATGTCTTTCGGAAGAGTAACCGCCCAGAATTACTGCCACGCGTATTTTTGAAGTGCCGGCTTCTTTATCTGTTTTTATGGCGGCTTCCAATTGATTCAAAAGTCGGGCATGGCCCAGCTGCCCTTTGCTTTGCAGGGCCCTTTTGGCAAGTGATGTTCGAATGATGAATGTTAGGAATTGAGAAGGGTTTAATCCAATTTCTGCCGCCTGATGGAAAAAGAAGGAAGAGGGCATCATGCCGCTGGTTGTATTTGGATCGTTGAGGTAAATCTTTCCATCTGTTCCATAGAAGCCATCAATGCGGGCGTACACATCAAAATGTAATTCTCTGAAGAGTCGTTCGCAATCGTGGCGAATGGCTTGAATTTTATCGGCTTCAAGATCAATGGGCGTTATTTTACGGGAGAGACCAGGAAGGTATTTGCTTCTGTAATCAAACAACTCTTTGCCTTTGCGAATTTCGGTTGGGGGCAAAGCAATGGCGGTTCCGTTTTCGTCTTCCAATACAATGCAGGAAAACTCTCGGCCTTCAATAAATCCCTCCACCAAAACGCTGCTTTCACCATCCAGACTTTCCAACACAAAACCATCATCAATAAGATGTTTATCCAAAAACGCAATGAGTTTTGAAGGATCGTAAATAACAGGATTCCCAAGGGATTCAGGATAGGAAACGTGAACAGGCAAACCCAAACCTTCGCGAATGTCAGCCAGGGTTTTTATTTGGGCGATTTTTTGTTCCGGGCTTAAGACTTTCCATTCTTTAGCATCTATCCATTTTGTGAACAGGGCTTTTTCAACGGCCTTCATAAACTCCATTTCAGAAGCCTCATTCAAAATGCTGACACCAATGCTGGAGCCCTGGTTGGCCGGTTTAATCACGCAGGGAAAACCAATTTTTGACTTTACCGTTTCAAAAACGGATTTACAATTTCCTGAAATCCAGTCCTGGCGGTTTATTTTTAAAAACGCAGGGCTATTAAACCCCTTGCTCACCATCAATTCTTTTTGAACGGATTTATCGATGCCAATAGAAGAAGGCAAAATGCCGGAACCACTGTAGGGGATGCCGTAAAACTCAAACAATCCCTGAATGCGCCCGTCTTCCCCATAAGGCCCATGCAAACATAAAAAGGCAAAATCAAGGTTGTGTTTTAATTCTTCCACGGAAATCTTTCTACCCAAACCTTTGAGGAGAGTTTCTTGTCCTGCTGCGTCGAGGGCGCCTAAATTTTCAGCGTACAATTGAAAAGGCGAATCTTGTGGGAGAAACTCCACCGGAGGATAAAAGTCGCGTATGCTGCCTTTGTAAATAAACTCCCAATGCAGCTCTATAAAATTCCCGAAGCTGTCAACAAAAATGGGCACCGCCTCGAATAGGGATTTGTTGAGGTTATCGTAAACAGTTCTTCCACCGGCAAATGAAATTTCCCGCTCTTTGCTGGGTCCCCCGAAAATAATACCAATCTTGATTTTGTTCGCCATAGCCAAATCCCTCAACAAAGGTGGGAATAATCAAATGTAGAGGAAAGCGCTGAATGCCCGATTTTTGCTTTTGCAATTAATTAACAGGGGTCTGTAAATACCCTTTGGGATAAATTGTACTTTTCGACCACAGAATTATGTTTATC
>Ga0154020_10005332_pt1 | contig 15196 bp, 14 predicted proteins | sample Klosneuvirus_201_FD_109709 | JGI IMG/M metagenome (GOLD analysis project Ga0154020, IMG submission 109709) | Active sludge microbial communities from wastewater, Klosterneuburg, Austria - Klosneuvirus_20160825_MG | ecosystem: Engineered > WWTP > Aerobic digester > Activated sludge | place...
CTCAATTACGCGTGGGTCCTGCTCAGCGACACCCTGCCCCTGCCCTTGTTGGGCATCCTTCTGGTGGCGGCCATCCGTGGGGCACCATCGCTTTGGCTCGGGATCGGAGCAGGTGTGCTTTTCTTGTTGCGTGCGGACTACATCATCATCGGTCCGTTGATGGCGTTCTTCTCCACGTGGCGGAAACCGATCAACCGAAAAGACCTCGCAACTGTCCTTGTCCCGTGGGCCATTTGCGTTGCGCTCTACCTGTTGCGCAAGTGGTTCGCGACCGGCGACCTCTACCCGTTCCCCTTGCCCAACACCCCGAATGGCGTGGCCTGGGATGCACTCTTCAACGCACGGAATTTTGAGAACAAGGCCCTCGCGTTGTTCGGGCGCTACGACCTCTTGAGCAGCGCCGTCAAGCACCGTTTCCATTGGTGGCCCATCCATGCGCTCTTCGTCGCCGCCTTGGGCTACAGCGCAGCAACCAAGCGCTGGGACCGGTGGACGCTCTTCACCCTATCCCTGTGGGTCTGGTTCCTCTGCACGCGACTGGCAACGCCTTCCATCGGCAGTTACGGGCATCGGCATTCGCTGGCGTTGGTACTTGTTGAGGTGCTGGTGGTCGTGTTGGTCTTTGGAGGGCGGAGGATGGAAGAAGAATGCAGGGAACAAAGTCCCGGTCGGGCCCTCGACCGATCGACGGACCCGCCCCATTCTGGAAGCAAATGACTCCGATCATTAACAACAAGTTCCATACGCTGGATGCGGTCCAGTAGCGAAGCCTGGATGGACCCGCGCAGCTTATCCTTGGGGATCCCTGTTCCCCAGCCCATCCATCATGATCGACCTTGTCCAACAGATCCCTCAACTGATCGGTGCAGGCAAGTTCGGTTGGCTCAACGCCGACCTGCACTTTTAACTGGTCGACCTCAGCGCACCACGATGCGCTTTGTGCTGCGCGAACCGGCCGTCCCATAGGTGAGCATATAGACACCGGGAGACGCGGGCAAGGTGAGCTGCTGGATCGATAGGCCGGGTTCACCTTGCCATACCGAACGACCGGTGGCATCGGTGAGCATGACGCTCTCCACCGAACGGCCCAAGCCGGAAAGGGTGACCGTGGCCGACCCTTCCGCAGGATTGGGAAATACCTTCACCCCATCAGGGCTCTCGATCTCGGCAACCTGCACGCTGGATCCCACATAGGTCAATTCACCATGGGGGGTAGTGCCATTGGACCCACCCGTGAAATTGTGCAGCACCGATACGCTATGGGTGCCCGGATGATAATGATAGACCGTACCGCCGCCACCGCCGGAACCGCCTGAAGCGGCCATGCCGTAGACCATCCCATCCGTGCCTTGGATGATCCCTCCGAACAGGAGCGTGCCCAAATTCGGGGAATATCCGAATGCGTACGTCTCCACGAATTGGCCTGTCGATGGGGTCAACTCGAACAGTGCACCGCCTCCGGTCGTGCCACCCAAGGTGACCGAGCCGAGCAACCTGTCCGGACCGATCGGGATCATGCAGGACCATGGGGAGTGCCCGTTGCTCCCATCAAAGTCGAGAACGACGTTCAGCGTGCCTCCGACCGGATCGTATGCGTAAATGACGCCATCGTCATTGGCCCCTCCTTGATAGGTCATGCCATAGAGCTTCCCATTGTCCGCTTCGCAAAGCTTGCCGTATGGGGTCTTTCCATCGGTGGTATTGAAGGAATGAAGTTCTTCCGTTTGCTGGTCCGCAGGATCGAAACTGAAGATCAGGCCATCCCCATTGGTCCCGGAATACGCGTCTCCCCCGTAAATGATCCCATTGGATGCTTGCAACAAGCCTTCTACAACACCATGGTTTGAAATGGAGGTGAAGGAATCAGTTGCAGGGTCCAAGCGGAACAGATCCCCGATCCCGGTCCCATAGAGCATGCCGTCCGATCCCAGGATCATGCTTCCCCATGGAAAGGCACCCATCCCGAAGTTCAGGTCCATGATCTTATCGAACGCCAAGGTGGTGGTAGAGATGCTGAAAAGGGTTCCGACATCGTTCACCCCGTTGTTGTTGGTCATTCCATACAGCTTGCCGTTCGGGGCCAAACACAATCCGCCTTCGGGGCCTGAACCACTGATGGAATCGAAGGAGAAGACCACTTGGAAATCCGAGCCATCGGTGGACATTCGAAAAATGCTGCCCATATCGTTGGCTCCACCGAGGGTGGTCATTCCCCAAAGTTGCGCGCTTTGGGCCATGGCCGAATTCAATGAAAAGACGAGCAGCAATGTGTAGAGCTGTTTCATGGGTGAAGATGTTCGGGTTGCAAGAATGATCAATGGGGACCAAGGACGACAAAACTCACGAAAGAAACCCAAAGCACGTTCGGATACTTTGGTCAGCGGAGGCCCGACACGCATTCTTTCTCTTCATCACCAGCGGTCCTTGGACCTCCGCTGCCCTACCGGCTTCACTCCCGCAGCGGATCCCGACCTTGTCCATATCCTTGGTGCCGTGCTTTACCGCAACAACGACCTATTTTCTTTGGCAGGTTCGAGAGCTTAAGTCGCCTCGGCCTATTCTCGCCAAGCGCTCACTTTAGCGTGAGGAAGCGTGCTTCCATCTGGCACTTATCCACGCTTGCTGCTCGTCCGCTGAAAGGAAGGTCCAAGCCACGATCCGGCTGATCTTATTGCCCGTTCCCATGGGGATGGTTTTGATCTGCTGGGCTTCACTCCTTTCCAATGCGCTCTGTATGCCCTTCAGATTGGACTGTTTCGAGACCAGGGTCGAGAACCAGAAACAGCTTTTGGAGAACAGCTTGCTCTCCCGGATCATGTTCTGGATGAAGCCATATTCGCCGCCAGCATAGATGAGTTCATTGCTGATCCCCGCGAAGTTTAGTTCGGGCGTCTTCATTCTTTTGCCCGATAGGTTTTGGACTTTTCGTCGTGTTCCTTGCTGGGCTTCCGCAAGCGAAGCATGAAAAGGAGGATTGCAAAGGGTGATGTCGATCCGTTCTTCCTTGTTCAGTATGCCTTGGAAAATGGCTTTTGGGTCCTTCTGCAACCGACATTCCACCTTGCCGCTGACCGATGGGTTGGACCGGATGATGGACTCCGCCGATGCGATCGACCTAGGGTCAATGTCCGAACCAATAAAGCGCCAGCCGTATTCGGTAACACCGATGAGCGGGTAGATGCAGCTGGCCCCGGTGCCAACATCCATACAAGTGATCTTGTCGCCTTGGGGAATGGTGCCAGAATTGCTTCCACCCGACAGGTCAGCAAGGTGGTGGATGTAGTCGGCTCGGCCAGGGACGGGTGGGCATAGATTGTCATCCGGGAAATCCCACTGCTTGATCCCGTAGTAGTGGTTGAGCAGTGCCTTGTTCAAGAGCTTAACAGCGCGCGGATCGGAGAAGTCGATGGACTCCGCTCCGAACTCGTTCACACGTACATGGGGCAGCAATTCAGGCACGGCCGTGGTCAAGGCACGCAGGTCATAGCGTTCCCGGTTCTTGTTGCGAGGATGGAGTCTTGCCTTTTCGTGATTTGCCTCTTTGGTGAGCATGTTCAAATGAAGTCTCCTAACGTTCCAGGCAAAACCACAAGTACAGATATTCGTTCCATATTCATCACAGGGAGAGCAGAGGGAGCGTGGCGCAGGGCAACGCCCGATCACCGTAACAAGGTCACCGTGCCATGGTTGGTCGTGGTGCTGTCCGGCGCTTTTATGGCCGTTGTTTCCAAGACCCAGAAGTACGTGCCGGCAGGCACGGGTCGGCCCGATGGTGTCCGGCCATCCCAACCCGCTTCAAGTTGGTTGGTTTGGAAGAGTTCCTGTCCCCAACGGTTGTAAATGCGGAAGGAAATACTTGACACGCCTTGCAATGTGACCGGCCTGAAGAGGTCATTGCTGCCATCACCATTCGGGGTGAACACATTGGGCATTTCCACGCCATACGAGCAATCAACCACCGATACCCGGATGCTGTCCGACACGGAGCACCCATCCGCAGTGAACGTGAAACTGTAAGGACCCGGCAGTGCGACAGGTCGGGGCCATTGGGTATTCCCATCGCTCCATGCACCTCCAACCACCGGCATACTTCCGGTGCCCAAAAACAGTGTGCCACCCTCACAGAACTCCTGATCCGGACCGAATTGGAGAGCGGGCAGGTCCACCATGCCCACCACGATCGTGTCCGGCTCCCATGTACACTCCGGATGTGTCCAGTGCACGTGGTAGGTTCCGGGTGCGGTGACCGCGTAGGTCGGCGAAGTGCTCCCGTCCTGCCAGCTGTAGCCCGCCCCATCCCGGGTGGCATCCAAGACCAATGTATCGCCCGGGCATAACGTAGTGTCCGGTCCAAGTAGCTGCAGGATATTGTCACACGGTGCCGCTGAATAGGCCAAGACGATCAAGTTGACGATGTTGTCACGTTGTTGCTGGGGCAGCATTGTCGGGTTGTGGCGGTAGGTGACCTGGAAGGTTTGGGCACCGTTGGCCACTTGGGAGGACAGATCGGAAAGCACATCGGATCCAAGTATGGCCACATCGGGGTCATCATCTCCTACCCCTTCGAAGATGCCGTGGGCATAATGGAAGGTGGCACTTGCGCCGAAGTTGTTCCCCGCTCCGGCATTGTAGTCGCGGCCGTAGAATTTGCCCAGTTCGACCCCGTTCACCAACACGGTCTCATAGTCGGTCCACGGACTGAGGGCATACGCCCCCATGGTGCCAAAAGCGATGGGACCATCCGTGGCCATGGGGTGCGAAGTATGGATGGTGTAGTTTTCCTCCAACTGGGAATCCGCGCCGCAATGGAAGATGTCCACTGTGACCGGGGCTGCTCCCGGCAATTCATATTCCGTGATCAGTGTGAATTCCTTGAAGGTCGTAAGGCCCCCCATCAAATTGATGGTGTACATGGCCGTGGCTGGATCCAACAGATCGGTCAGGTCACGCTGGTGCAGCACCACCGGGCCGTAGGTGGTTTGAAAGACCGGACCAGCCGTGGAGGGGCCGAATGCAATGGGCAAGCTCCCCATGGTAAAGGAGACCGTATCCGTAGGTGGGCCACCGATCGAAACGGCATAAAGTGTGGCGCGGCGAATGGTGGCCCCGGTAGGCAGCGCATTCTCGATCATACCTATTCCATACGCTTGGTCACCGATGGAAAATGCGCCGACCACGACCCCGCCATGGAACGTATCCGTCCAGATCATTTGTTGCCCTCGCGTGGAAGCCACTGCAAAGCACGCGAACAAAGCAAGTGATAGGCGAAAGCCGTGGCGTGAGCGTGGAAGAAGCATGGGCAAGGACCACCGGTCGGAGCGCTCCGGGGCGCTGCGAATCTACGCTCTAACCCGTGCAGGGTGTTCGCTTCGAGACCCTGTGGCTGCCGGTGCGTCAGAGTACACAAATTGTAGATCTTCTCGCAGTTCAATGGGTAACAGGTGATAGACCCGGTGGGCCCGCTTTGCGAAGCGCTCAGGCTCGGCATCTTGTAATTTGATAGTATAGCTCAATTCCATGTGGGGTATTCCCACCCCATTTCGGCATGTTCGTGCCGTTGGGAACAAGAACACTATAAGCTGGTGTGTTAAGGACCAGGCGATTGTCTCGCGGCACGCGGATCGCTCTATTCGGGCCACACCCCAAACCATGCTTAAAAACAGAATTTCCACCGGACATCTCTGGATGTCCCTGCTTCTTCTTGCTTCTACCACTACCGCCATGGCCCAATCGGGCAACAAGTTCGGCTTGAAGGCCGGCGTTTCCTTCAGCAATTTGCGCGGTGAGGGACAGGATGTCAGCGGCAAGGACATGCGCACTTCTTTCAATGCCGGCATCTACGGTCGCTTGTTCGCCGAACAGCACTTCGGCCTGCAAGCCGAGTTGTTGTATTCTGGCAAAGGCACCACGGTAAAATACAATGGGTTGTTACCCCTAACGAGCGAGTTCAAGCTTTCCTATTTGGAGTTACCGGTCTTCGCGGTGATCGGTATTGGCGATGTATTGGAGATCCATGGTGGTGCATACGCAGCTTATCTGCTCGCCAGCAAGGTCACCACCGAAACCGTTCTGGGTACTTATGAAGCGGATCTGGATCGAGACAGTTTCCAGGGTGCGGATTATGGCCTGATGATCGGTGCTGGTGCGAACTTGGGACGTGCCCAATTCGGTGTGCGCTACTTGCATGGCATGGCGAAGTTGGCTGCTTCAAACACCGCGAACGTGTTCTTGGGCAATTCACGCAATTCCACGCTACAGGTTTACTTGGCCGTGGCTTTGAACAGCAAGAACTAGCACGACACCCACCACATTCTTTCCCTTTTAAAACAACACGAACCATGAGCACGCATAAGACCAAGAAACAATTCGGTGTATGGATGGATGGCCAACATGCCACAGTATCCGGCCGGTCCAGTGCGGAGGGTGATGCCTTCGTGATCCTAGGCCATGTGAAGCATACCGCCGCCGACAATAATTCCAACGAGAACGCCGCGAACAATCAGGCCCAAGCGTTGGTGCAGAAATACTTCAAGGAGATCGCCGCCATCATGCCCAACGTGGACGAATTGCATGTAACGGGCCCCGGCCAAGTGCAAGAGCAGTTCATCCACTTTTTGGCGAACACGCCCCAGTACAAGAACACAGTGACCACCGAGAGCACATCCAACAAGATGGGCGATGAGCAGTTACTAACCTTCGTGGGCAAGCATTTCAGTTGATCGCGGACACGGATTCGCATGGGGAATTGAATGTTCTCAGCTACCGCGTACGATCCCGGAACTGCTCCGTAATTCCTCTCCTTCTTCCTGAAAAAGACCCCGGCACATGCTGGGGTCTTTTGTTGGGTGACGGATGGATCACAAATGTGCGTCACGCGCGGCTCTGGCCTCAGCTTACGTATCTTGTGCGGAAACCCCAACAGATGAAGAAAGGACTCCCCATTATCCTGCTCGTAGTAGGGCTTTGCGTGATCGGTTACGGACTGATGAAAAAGGACGATGGACAGGCTAGCATCGATCTTGGCAAGACCGAGATCAACATCGGCAAGAAGGACAGTGCATTCTCCCCCTATTTCATCGTTGGCGGCATTTTGGCGATCGCTGGCGCTGCGCTATTGTTGACCGGCAAGAAAGGGTGAACGAAGGCTGGCACCGGGCATGGTACCATTCGGGATTTGGAACTTGGCCATTCTACTTAGAACCGTGGGCCATGGTCGAATTCCGTCAGGGCATTAGACTCACCTGTCCCACCTTTGCGCCATGGACAACTTCGCCCGTATGATGCAATTGGCCGATGAGGTCTTCGCCGTACACAACGACCCCACGCAGCTGCAAGTGGATCAGGATGTGTTGGAGCGATTGCGTCATCTGCATCCCGCATCGGTGAGCGAAGAAGCGGATCCCAATGGGCCGGTGGCGTGGGTCTTGTTGATCCCCACCACGACCGCGTTGATGGAGGACTTTCTCTCTGGCACCCTCACCGAGCAGGAGTTGTTCGAGCAAACGCCTTTGGATGTTGCGTACGAAGCGGTTTACCTGTGCAGTGCCATGGTGTTGGAGGAGCATCGCCGAGCGGGTCTAGCGAAACGGTCTACGCTCGATGCGGTGGAACGGATCCGCAAGGACCATGGCATAGCTGCCTTGTTCACTTGGCCGTTCACGGAGGGCGGTGATGCGTTGGCACGGTCCATCGCGATGGAGTCGGGACTGCCGTTGCGGATGCGAAAGCGCTGAGCGTTCACGCGTATTGTCAAGCTCTTGTATGAAAGGTGACCGTAGCTCTAAAGAGGCCAGGTCCTTGAGATGCAATGGGCTCCATTTGGAACATGAGTTCTCAAAGTACACGGTGGAACCAGTGGGCTGCTATTGGCGGTGGTTGGGTTGAAGCTGATCGGTCATGGACCACTGTTCACCCAGGACCGATGATCAAGTCGCCGTTCCGAAGGACGTGCCTACCAATGCTTTGTTAAGCTGCACCCGAAATGTGCTGCGGGAGATCTCGGCCGCACCCAACGAAGCCGTGTGATCGTTGATGTATTGCGTATCGAAAAGGGTGAACTCCGCTGTTCGCAAATGTTCGGCGAGGTGGTAGAAAGCGGCCTTGCTGGCATTGGTCTTCCGACTGAACATGCTTTCTCCGAAGAACGCTCTACCCAAGCGCACCCCGTAGATCCCGCCGATCAGTTCACCGCGTTCCCAGGTCTCAACGCTCATGGCATGTCCCTGTCGATTCATTTCAAGGTAGGCCTCGATCATTTCAGCGTTGATCCATGGAGTTTCCCGGTCGGCACAAGCATTGACCACGGCCTCGAAGGCTTTGTTCACGGTAACGCCGTAGCCTTGGTTGCGGAAGAACCGTTGAAGACGCGCATTGGGCAGCAGTGATCCAAGATCGAAGACCGCACGTGGGTCGGGATCGTGCCAGTACAAAAGGCCATCCTCGTGCATCATGGGGAAACGACCGCAAGCGTAGGCCTCTATCAGCATTTCCACGCTTAGCACAGGCTTCGGAAAACCAGGCATCAATTCGCCTTGATCACGGAACGGGTCGATACGGTTCCCTTTTTATCCGTTAGGTGAAGGAGATACATACCCTCCGCCATTTCACCCAGACCAACAACTTGTATCCTGTTCCCTGTTGGTGCCTGTGAACCATTCCAAACAGTCCTTCCCGCTAGGTCAAGCAGCGAAAGTTGCAGAGGTCCGGTAACAGGATCGCGCAACACGATGTTCAACTGATCCGCGAAGGGCATGGGGTATAGGTGCATGGCGCCCAGATCGGCAGTGGACCTGATGCCCGTGGCTAGGAGGATCGTATGAGCGATCGCAAAGTCCGGAACACCATAACCCAAGGAATCGCTTGGTGCGGTGTAGAAGGAAGCGCTTTGCCGAACCGCCGCGATGATTTCCGACGCGGTGTTGTTCGGGTGCAGTTGCCATAGACAAGCGACCAATCCTGCCAAGATCGGCGACGCGAAGGAAGTGCCATTCGCGGCCACCACGCTGTCCACATTCTCCCGAAGTACGATGGATCCCCAACCCATGGCACACACATCCGGTTTTACACGACCATCAGCGCTCGGTCCATAGGAGCTGAAGGACGCGAAGTTCTCCACATCGCCCACCGCACCAACGGCCAATATATCAATGGCATCGGCCGGGGCACCGATGTAGTGCCATTCGCTGCTACCGGAATTACCTGCGCTGTTCACGGGGATCATACCCTTCTGCACGGCGATATTGGCCGCGATGCTGATCCGCAGCGTTTGGCCATCAAGCTGCGCGTACGTATGGTCCATGGTACTGTCATCGAAGGTGGTATACCCCAACGATGTATTGAGCACATCACAACCGATGCTATCCGCGAGTTCGGCCCCTGCGATCCAGTTGTCCTCTTCCACAGGGTATTCGCTCTCCGCGTTCTCGGTGCGGATCAGCACATAGTCCGCGCTGGGCGCAGTGCCCAGGATCACGCCATCCAGATCGGCGGCCATGCACGAGAGCACCGACCGACCGTGATAATGATCATCGAACACATCGCCATCGTGCCGGACCAGATCGCGGGTCAACACGATCCCATTTCGGTCGCGCAGGGGTTGGAACGCAAGCGCTGAATCTGCACCCAGAAAACCAGAATCCAGAACACCGATGAGCATGCCTTGTCCTTTGGCATGCAGGGCGTGAAGTTGCTGTCCGTTCAGCATTTCAATTTGGCGGAAGGCGGTCCCGTAAAGCTCCGGCTCTCCATCGCGATCCAATGAGGGTGCGGGATCCACGAATTTGGGCTGTCGGCTTTGGCCGGCCATGGAAACTCCGGTGGGTTGGAGAGCGCTAACGAACACGAGGCTTTGGATCGCGATCAAAGCATCCTGGTCGGTGGTACGAATAGATATTCCGTTGAACCATTTGCTTTGATTGAGCAGATCCACTTCACCGGTATTGAGCACTGCCGTTATGTATGCGGGATCCACAGGTAGGTCCAACAGGTCGTAACCAATGCCCTGCGTTGTGCGGCGTTGAATGGCTCGGGCGGAAAGGAACTGCTCGGGCTGGTCCAAGGAGAAAGGTGTGTTCTCCTTGTCAGTAAATGGCACCCAATAGGTATCCGGGGAGGTCTGTCCGTGCAGGCACAATGCGGCGCTTACCGCAAGTAACCATGCTATGTTGCGCAGCTTGAACACGTTCATTCGGTTCCGTGTGCCACGGCCGTCATGGTCATCCGGAAACCTCGGCGCTCAGTAACGAACTGTTGCAATGTTTCGACCCAACGATTCTGGGTCTCAAGGTCCACCCACAACTTGCTGACAAGCCCTACCCTTTTCGCATAGCGTTCTTCATAGGTCTTATCCAACACGAAGTTCAAGGGCACCGTGTTCTTCACCAACACCGTTTCAGCATAGGTAAGGCCATTGATCGTCTTTGGGCTTCCCACCTCCCGCGTGGCAACTTTCAATTCCCCTTCTGCATTGTACACGTTGATGTCCCATGATCGGGCATCGCGGACCGGGAACGCGAGCTTCTGACGTCGCACATCCTCTTCGGTCTTTTCTGCAGCGATCGTATTTCGTGTAGCGGTCCACACATCACGGATCGTCCATTCATCGTTGAGGTCCTTCACGTAGCGTTGTATCCGCAGGGCTGGTCGTCCTTCCAGATCGCTGTAGGTCCCCTCGATCCGTTCCAGCAGCCGGTAGCTCACGCTGTCCCAAACGTTGGCAGCATCATCGCGCCACATGCTATCCACTTGATACTCTACCCAAGTACCCACTTTCGTAGGGAAGTAGTCGTAGCCTTGATCTAACGGTTCGGGCGCCTCGTCCTTTTTGCAAGAAACGATCACCATAGAAGCGATCATGGAGATCAGGAGAATGCGTTTGCTGAACATGGCGTATGTATCAATTCCGATCAATGAACCCACCTCCGATCACATCGTCCCCATTATAGAAGACGGCACTCTGCCCCGGTGCGATGCCTCTGACCGATGCATGAAAGTCAACTTTAACACGATCACCGTCCATAACAAGCGTAGAAGGCGTGCCCTTGTCCTTGTATCGGATCTTGGTAACCGCCTCAAGTTCACCCTCCAACGCAGGAATGGATTGGAAGTTTGGTCTACGCACCCACATTTCCTGACGATCAAGATCGGTCTTACGGCCGAGTACCACGGTATTGCTGGTGGGTAGGATATCCGTTACATACAATGGCTCACCGGTGGCTATGCCCAAGCCCTTCCGCTGACCAATGGTGAAGAACGGATAGCCATCATGTTCCCCGAGCTCTTCTCCCCCAACGCCCACGAGCTTTCCATGGGTCAACTTGGCTGTGGCTTCAGGTTCTTTGCGCTTCAAGAAACCACGGTAGTCGTTATCCGGAATGAAGCAGATCTCATAGCTCTCGCTCTTGCTGGCCAGTTCGGGAAACCCGCTGTCCACGGCCATTTGGCGGATGTCGCTCTTTTTGAAGCTACCGATCGGGAAGCGGGTTCGTGCCAAGTTCTTCTGTTCCAATCCCCATAGCACGTAGCTCTGGTCCTTGTTGGGATCCAAGCCGCGGCTGACGACATAGCGTTCTTCCGAACCTGCGGAAGTGGCAACCATTGTTGGGCGCACTTGGGCATAATGTCCGGTGGCGATGAGCGCACAATCCATCATGTCGGCCCGTTTCAGTAAGGCTTCCCATTTGATGAAGGTGTTGCACAGCACACATGGATTGGGCGTTCTTCCAGCCAGGTATTCGCTCGTGAAGTTTCCGATGATAGAGTCCCCGAACTCCTCCCGGATATCGATGATCATGTGGTGGAAGCCACGGCTAACGGCCATGTTCCGGGCATCGTTGATGCTGTCCAGATCACAGCAACCGGTGATCCGTTTACCTCCGCTGGCATCGGCGTAGTCCCATGTCTTCATGGTCACCCCGATCACTTCGTACCCTTCCTCATGCAGCATGAGAGCGGTAACGGAGCTGTCCACCCCGCCGCTCATGGCTACCAATATCCGTCCGTGCTTGCTCACTTTACTGTTCTTTTCTTATGATCTCTTCTGGCCCCCTCCCTTGGCGTGGTCCTGAACCCTCTACTCCCAAATACGTGAACGTATGTACCTCTAGACCGGTTCATTCCAACGAAAGAGTAACGGCAGTTCCGAACTAAGGTAAGTTCCTTATTTCACTTCCACCCCACCTGAATACCGGGTCGTCTTCACCAGCTTGCCTTTTTCATCATACTCCTTCAACTCACCTTCCAAGAGGTCGTTCTTGTAGGTTCCCTCACGCTTTTTCGTTTGTCCGATCAGCACCCGTTCCATATCCTCGGGTGTTCCTTTAATGGGATCGGCGGGCAGCGTGCGCAGTTCCCACTTCCCGTTGTGGTGGTACTCCGTGAATTTCCCTTCCCGTTTTCCGCTCTTGAAGGTTTCCTCGCTTTTCAGTTGCTCATCATCGAACTGGTCCTTGAAGGTTCCGTTCTCCTTCCGTTCCTTGACCAATTCACCGTTCTTGTACAACGCTTGCAACTGTAAGGAGCCATCCGAATTGAAATAGAGCCAGGTCCCATTGCGCACACCTTGGACCACGACCCCTTCGATCTCTTTGCTTCCATTTGGATGATAGAAGGTCATTTGCCCTTCAGCCAAGCCGTTCACATAAGTGGCCTGCGACTTGAGCTGACCATCATCGAACCAGCTTTTGTTGAGACCTTCGAGCATTCCGTCCTTGCGCAATTCACTCTCCGCAACTGTACCATTCGGAAAATAGGTCACCTGTTCTCCATCCAGTTTCCCATTCTTGTAACGCTCCAATTTCGTCAATTGGCCAGCTTCGCCGTAATAGTTCCATGTGCTGTCCTTGACTTGGCCCACGTACTTCCCGGTGGCCATCAACGAACCATCCGCATGGAAATGCCGTGCACGGCTCACTTTTCCATCACCGGCGTGTTCATGGATCGTGGTGAGCTTGCCTTCCTCATCGAAATGTTTGAACGTTCCGACAGGAGCGTCGTCCTTGAATTGTCCGGTGTACCGTACTGTTCCATTGGGCCATGTCCGTGACCAAGCACCCTGTTTGTGTCCTTTGGCATCGGTCGTGTTCATTTCCTTGACCGCAGGTTGAGCGATCAGGATAGCAGCAAACAGCAGGGAACAGAAAGAAAGGATCAGGCGTGAATGCATTCGGTTGCAAAGGTACGAGGCGTGGGCAAGGGTCATGCCGAGCTTGGAAATGTGGAAATGAAGCGAATGAAGAGAATTCCATGTCGGAGCCAATTTCCACATTTCCACATTCTCTTAATATCCACATTCGCATTCAGTCACACCACTACCTTCGCACCCCATAACAAACTCCATGAAATTCTTCATTGATACGGCCAGTTTGGCCCAAATAAAAGAGGCGCAGGACCTCGGTGTGCTGGACGGTGTTACCACGAACCCGTCCCTAATGGCAAAGGAGGGCATCAGCGGCACGGATGCCATCATGAAGCACTATGTGGCGATCTGCAACTTGGTTGATGGGGATGTAAGTGCGGAAGTGATCTCCACCGATTACGACGGTATGGTTCGTGAAGGCGAGAATCTGGCGGCACTGCATCCGCAGATCGTTGTAAAACTTCCCATGACGCGAGATGGCGTGAAGGCGATCAAGTACTTTACCGGCAAGGGGATCAAGACCAATTGCACCTTGGTGTTCAGTGGTGGACAGGCGCTATTGGCAGCGAAGGCGGGAGCAACCTATGTTTCCCCGTTCATTGGAAGGTTGGACGACATCAGCACGGATGGCGTTGGCTTGATCGATCAGATCCGTACGATCTACGACAACTACGGGTATGGCACGGAGATCTTGGCAGCGAGCATCCGGCACCCGATGCACATTGTCCAGTGCGCCGAGGTGGGTGCCGACGTGGCAACATGCCCATTGAGCGCGATCACCGCGTTGTTCGATCACCCGTTAACGACGATCGGCTTGGAGAAATTCTTGGCCGACCATAAGAAAGCCGCAACGGCGAAGGCTTGATCAGGGATATGTTATTGGAGATCCATCCGAAGAACCCGGAACCGCGCAAGATCGAAACAGTGGTGAGGGTTTTGCGTGATGGAGGCATTGTTGTTTGCCCTACCGATACGGTGTATGCTTTCGTGTGCAGCGCGAACAACGTAAGGGCCATAGAAGAAGTGGCCCGACTAAAAGGAGTTAAACCCCAAAAGGCGGACCTATCGTTGATCTGCCAGGACCTGAGCCAGTTGAGCACGTACGCCAAGATGGTGGACACTGCGTCGTTCAGGATCATGAAACACGCGCTTCCTGGTCCTTACACCTTCATTCTGCAAGCGAGCAACGAAATACCGAAGCTCTTCAAGAACAACCGACGCACTGTGGGGATCAGGGTTCCCGCCCACCCGGTACCGATCGCTATTGTAGAGGCCTTGGGCCATGCCTTGGTGGTAGCCAGCGTACATGATCCCGATGCGATCCTGGACCATACCACAGAACCTGAGCGTATCGAAGCACACATCGGTCACCGAGTGGACTTGGTGATCGACAGCGGCACCGGCGGACTGGAGGGTTCAACGGTGATCGACCTTTCCAGCGGGGCACCGGAAGTGCTTCGCGAAGGGAAAGGCAGCTTGGAAGGATTGTTCTAATTCTGGCGCAACACCTTCCATGCCTGCGGAAGGTATTCGATCAAGTCTCCCGCATGCATTGCATCCATGCCCAAGGCCTTAGCGGCCAGATCACCTGCGGATCCGTGTAAATGGACTGCGATCAGCGCTGCATGATGCGGTGCGTAGCCTTGGCCAAGTAATCCGGTAAGCAAGCCGGTGAGCACATCACCACTTCCGCCCTTGGCCATACCAGCATTACCGGTAGAGTTGAACTGAACGTTACCATCCGTAAGGCAAATAGCCGTGTAAGCTCCTTTCAGCACCACGATGCAGCCATGCTCCACAGCGAACTCCCGCGTCCGTTCAAGTCGCTCAAAACCCGATGCGGATGGGCCGCCCAAGAGCCGATCCATTTCCTTGGGGTGTGGGGTCAAGACCGTGTGCTTGGACACGTGACGCAACCAGCCCTGGTTATTGGCCAATATGTTCAATGCATCAGCGTCCAAGACAAGCGGGACGTTTACCGACTTCAGCAAAGTTTCGACCACCGTTGCGGATCCAGAATTGATCCCGAGCCCCGGACCGATACCAACTGCTGAGAACCGC
>Ga0154020_10005333_pt1 | contig 15192 bp, 16 predicted proteins | sample Klosneuvirus_201_FD_109709 | JGI IMG/M metagenome (GOLD analysis project Ga0154020, IMG submission 109709) | Active sludge microbial communities from wastewater, Klosterneuburg, Austria - Klosneuvirus_20160825_MG | ecosystem: Engineered > WWTP > Aerobic digester > Activated sludge | place...
CGAGGGCCTCTATCAATGTTCTGCCCATGCGGCCAGTACTGCCGGCTACTGCGATATTCGATATCGTCATTCCCTGCCTCTATAAAATTCATCCTGATTTTGTTTCATGAAATCAATCGCTCGACTATCGTTTACTTCACTCTGAGGCAAGCGGTTGGGATTCTCGATTGAATCAAATGGCTGTCCAGATGCAGGTATAATTTCCTCTGCTTCACTGAAGGTGGCAGGTACAGGAAAATCCCCGTCGATCCTTGTCAAACGATCATTTTCAAAAAGAATAGTCAGCCTTTTTTCTTCCGCAACCCGCCCGCTGGGCGCAAGACGATAGACATAATCCCAGCGGTTGTTGTGAAAAGGATCGGTTATCAGCGGCGAACCCAATGCGAAACGAACTTGTGAGCGCGTCATGCCCATTTTGAGTTTAGCGATCATCTCTTCCGTTACCACATTGCCCTGCTGGATATTGATTCGGTATGGGAAGGCCGGCAGGTAGGAACAGCCGGTTAAGATGGCAGAACAAAGCAACAGCAGAAGTAACTGTAGTAAAGATAGATTCATGCCGGGCAATTTTTTCTGGATCCAGCGGGAGTGAAGAGTGAAGCCAGATAAATAACGCAATAAAATTGAATGTCCAAAGTAAATAGTGCGGGCAGCGACCCAAAATACCAAGCTTTTGAGTCCTTGTATGATACAGCAAATCTCTTTTTTTGAAGGATGAAACCATGAATAAACCGGGAAATTCAAAGAGCGCCGAGCTTAAGAATATTGGTCTTAAAACGACACTACCTCGCTTAAAGATATTAAATTTATTTGAAAATAGCCAGATTCGTCATCTGTCGGCGGAGGATATATACAAGGAGTTACTTGCCGAAGGTGAAGATATTGGTCTGGCAACGGTTTATCGCGTACTCACGCAATTTGAACAAGCCGGATTACTGGAGCGTCATCACTTTGAAAGTGGCAAAGCGGTATTTGAACTTGCCAGTACTAATCATCACGATCATCTTGTCTGCCTGCAATGCGGGCGTGTTGAAGAATTCCTCGACGAAGAAATCGAGAAACGCCAGACCAAAATTGCAAAAGAACGAGGGTTCATTCTTCAGGAACATTCTCTGTCCTTATATGCAGATTGCACCAAGGAGAACTGTCCACACCGCAAATAGCCCAATTGGGGCTCCAATATCGTTAGCGTTGTGTGCGGCTGGCCAGTTAATGATAGCGGGGTATTTAGCTAAAACAGCCTATAGATTCAATGAAATACAGGTTTGATTATTTCTGGTGGCTACTATTTCCTTATCGAAAAAACGCTATCACATCGAGGTAACCGGATGGGTGCAGGGTGTTGGTTTTCGGCCTTATGTGCATCGACTGGCAACCGGCATGGGGCTTTTCGGCTGGGTGCGTAACAGTAGTAACGGTGTTGAAATTGAGGTAGAAGGAGAGGCAGCGGCGCTGGCGAGTTTCATCCACACGCTACCGCAACAGAAGCCGCCACATGCGATAATTGCCAGCCTGCAAACCCGACTGATTCCCTGTCATTACATCGCGGGGTTCGTGATTCGACCCAGTCTTGCCAATCCCGGCAATCATCGTCATCTACCGCTTGATCTGGCAACCTGTCATGCCTGCAAACAAGAGCTGTTTGACCCCGACAACCGGCGTTACCGTTATCCGTTTATCAACTGTACCGATTGCGGCCCGCGTTACAGCATTCTGACCGGTATGCCTTATGACCGGGCGAATACCACAATGGCGGCCTTTGCTCTGTGCGACCCGTGTGCGGCGGAATACCATGATCCGGGAAATCGCCGCTTTCATGCCGAGCCAAACGCCTGTCCGCGCTGTGGGCCCGTTCTGCAATACGGCAACCGGGACGGAACGGTCGTTGCCACGGCGGATGCCGCCTTGCAGCTGGCAATCACCGCGTTGCGTGATGGGAAAATCATTGCGGTCAAAGGGCTGGGCGGATTTCATTTGCTGGTCGATGCCAGAATCGAGGAAGCCGTGCTGCGATTAAGAACACGCAAGCACCGCCGCCGTAAGCCATTTGCCGTCATGTTTCCCGATCTGGCGCAAGTAGCAACCGCTTGTGAATTATCTGCTGAAGAAGCCAGCCTGCTTGCCTCCCCTCAGGCACCGATTGTGTTGCTGCAACGCCTCAAAGAAAATCAGGCTGTCTGTAAAGCGGTGGCGCCGGATCAACCCACACTGGGCGTGATGCTGCCGTATACGCCGCTGCACCACCTGCTGCTTGATGCGCTTGGCTTTCCGGTGGTCGCAACCAGTGGCAATCTGTCGGATGAGCCACTATGCAAGGATGAGACGGAGATGGTGGCAATGCTTGGTCAGATTGCCGATGCGTATCTTGCCCACAATCGTCCGATTGCGAACCGCATTGATGATTCGGTGTTGTTCGTATCCCATGGCAAACCGGTGATGCTGCGCGCTTCCCGGGGGTATGCGCCTCTCCATATCGAGCTTGACGAGGCCGTATTACGCCCGCTGATGGCGACCGGCGGACAGCTCAAAAACACAGTTGCGCTTGCAGCCGGGCACAGCTTGCTTATCAGTCCGCATATCGGCGATCTGTCAGCGCTGGCAACTGTCAGGGCGCAGCGAGAGACGATTGAAACGTTGTGTTCGCTATACGCCATTCAACCAGAGAGGGTGGCATGTGATCTGCACCCCGATTATCAGTCAACACGGACAGCCGAAAAACTCGGGCTGCCACTTACAGGCATACAACATCATGAAGCCCATGCACGCAGCTGCATGGCAGAACATAGGTTACGCGGCAAGGCGCTTGGCATTGTCTGGGATGGCACGGGTTACGGCACCGATGGCACCATCTGGGGCGGGGAATTTCTGCAGATTAATATCCGTGGCTTTCAACGTGTGGCTCATTTTCTGCCCTTTCCACTACCGGGTGGCGAACGGGCGATCCGTGAGCCGCGTCGTGCGGCGCTGGGCGTTCGCTACGCAATCGACGGCGACGACTGTTTTGCTGATTTGCATGTCAGTACAAACGATTTCTCCACAGCCGAACTGGCAATATTGCAGCAAATGCTCACCAACCGGACAAACTGTCCGATGACGTCCAGCGTCGGGCGGCTATTCGATGCGGTCGCGTCACTGACTGGCTTATGTCATGTGAGCGACTTCGAGGGGGAAGCCGCGATGGCGCTGCAACATGCAGCCGCCGCAGCCATGGCGGACAATACGGTGTATCCTTTTGTTATTTCACCGCTTGATGAAAGTGGCCTGAATGTTGACTGGCGGCCCATGCTGCGTCAGATCATCGATGAGGTTGCCCATAACCATGCGGTTGGCCGGATTGCTGCAAATTTCCATATGACGCTGGCGCAAATGGCCGTTGCCGTCGCGCAGCAGATTGGCGAAAAAGTCATCCTGCTCAGCGGTGGCTGTTTTCAGAACCGACTGTTACAGGAACAAACCTGTCAGGCACTGAAAACGGCTGGATTCGAGGTATATCATCATCATCTGCTGCCCGCCAATGATGGTGGCCTGGCCGCCGGGCAGATCATGACCGCGATACCCATCTTTCAGGAGACATAACCATGTGTTTGGCAATACCGGGGTTAATTGAATCCATATCAGGAGAAGCAGAGGGCCGTCTTGCCAGGGTACGCTTTGGGCAGATCGTGAAGGAAGTCAATCTGGTATTCGTGCCGGAAGCAGATATCGGTGATTATGTGCTGGTTCATGTCGGTATCGCCATTTCCAGAATCGATCCGGCTCAGGCGGACAAAGCATTTACCTATCTCGACGAAATTGGCGCTACCGGAAAAGTCGGTGAGGAGAGTGCATGAAATATCTCGACGAATACCGCGATGCCGAGGCAGCAAAGCAATATCTCGCCGCCATCGCGCAGATCACGACCCGCCCGTGGACAATCATGGAAGTCTGCGGCGGACAGACCCATTCGATCGTCAAATATGGGATTACTGATCTCTTGCCCGCAGCGATCCGCTTGATCCACGGGCCGGGCTGCCCGGTATGCGTCACCCCGGTCGAGATGGTCAACAAGGCCATTGCCATTGCGCAAAAGCCTGGCGTGATTTTCTGCTCTTTCGGCGATATGCTGCGCGTGCCGGGTTCCGATTGCGACCTGTTGTCACTCAAGGGCGAAGGTGCCGATATCCGCATCGTCTATTCGCCGCTTGATGCCGTCCGTATTGCGGCAGACCATCCGGATCGGCAGGTCGTCTTCTTTGCTGTCGGTTTCGAGACGACCGCGCCTGCCAATGCGCTGGCCATTCACCAGGCGGCTACCCGGGATATCCGGAATTTTTCGGCGCTGGTGTCCCATGTGCTGGTTCCTCCTGCGATCGAAGCGATCATGACTTCGCCAGACACCCAGGTGCAGGGGTTTCTGGCGGCCGGTCACGTCTGTACCGTGATGGGCTTTACCCAGTACACCCCTTTGGCTGAAACATACCGCGTGCCCATCGTCGTCACCGGTTTCGAGCCAGTGGATGTGCTGCAGGGCATCTACATGTGCGTGCGCCAGCTGGAGGAAAACCGCCATGAAGTCGAGAACCAGTATGCCCGCTCAGCCACTGCAGCTGGCAATCGCCATGCGCAGCAACTGGTCAGCACCGTATTTCAGGTCAGCGCGCGTAAATGGCGCGGCATAGGAGAAATTCCGGCAAGTGGTCTGTCACTCGCGGATGACTACGCGGCATTCGATGCCGAACGGCGTTTTGATGTGGCGGACGTTTCCACTGCAGAATCGGCGGAATGTATCAGCGGCCAGGTTTTGCAGGGCATCCAGACGCCGCTTGCGTGCCCCGCGTTTGGCACAACCTGCACTCCGGAACACCCACTTGGCGCGACCATGGTTTCCGGCGAAGGCGCCTGCGCAGCTTACTATCATTACCGCAGAAGCACGCCCTCCCCGGCCAGCCCGAACAGCAAGGAGCAACATATACCATGACAAAGACGACAGCAGAATCTTTTACGCTTACCTGCCCCATTCCCTTGGTGGATTATCCTCGCGTGCTGATGGCGCACGGCAGCGGCGGGCGGATGATGCAGCAGCTGATCGAAAAAATGTTTTACCGCGCGTTCGACAACCCGGAACTACTCTCGGGACACGATGGCGTTACGCTCGACGTAGGAGGAATCGAGGCTGGCAAGGTTGTGTTTACCACTGATTCCTACGTGATTCGACCCCTGTTTTTTCCTGGTGGTGATATCGGCTCGCTTGCGATCTTTGGAACCGTCAACGATCTCGCCATGTGCGGTGCGCGACCCCGCTATCTATCGGCAGGCTTCATTCTGGAAGAAGGTCTGGCCATGGAAACACTATGGCAGGTGGTCTGCTCGATGCGCCGGGCGGCGGATCTCGCCGGGGTGAAAATCGTCACGGGTGACACCAAGGTCGTCGAAAAAGGCAAGGGTGACGGGCTTTACATCAATACTGCCGGCATCGGTGAAATGCACCATGCTGTCAGCATCCATCCCCAATCCGTACAACCCGGTGACAAGATCATTGTCAGCGGCGATATTGGCCGCCATGGCATGGCCGTGATGGCGCAACGCGAAGGACTTTCGTTCGAAAGCGATCTGGCGAGTGATGCCGCGCCGCTCAACCATTGCGTGATGGCATTACTCGATGCGGGACTCGATATTCACTGCCTGCGCGATATTACCCGTGGTGGACTTGCTGCGGTACTGTGCGAAATTGCTCAAAGTGCCGCGATACAGATCGACATCGACCAGCAGCAGATTCCCGTGAGCGATGCCGTCAGCGGCGCTTGTGAATTACTCGGACTCAACCCGCTGCATGTTGCCTGTGAAGGCCGCTTCGTTGCTTTTGTCACGCCCACTGCCGTGAAAAAGACACGGGAAATCATGGCGAGCTTCAATCAAGGTGATCCGGCCTGCATCGGAGAAGTTACGGCAGGCGAAGCAGGGCTCGTTACCATGAAAACCGCCATCGGCGGCCAACGTATTCTCGATATGCCAAGCGGTGAATTGCTGCCGAGGATTTGCTGAATTCGATTTCTGAATTTCAGGTGATCAAGTATTCACCGTATCTCACGATCCTGCCGATTTTTAACCTGATTAGCAATGTAAAAATAGAGTAACGCGCTGGCCGCTGCGGCAAAAAAGCACCAGACCGATGCAAACGTCTGCCGGTAAGCAAAAAATGCCACTAAGAACCCCAGCACGATGACGCCACCCGCCACATTCAGCCATCGGTCACTCGACAGAATGAACGGCACGCAGGTGGCAAATAAATACATTATCAGGACAAGCTGCTGACCCTCAACATCGTGGTCATAATAGATACTCTGATTGACGATCCGCGCCACGATCGGTTCATCAATCAACCCGATGATGGTATAACCCGCCAAACCTAACCCCACCAGCAGCATCGGCAAAATAATTTTTTTCGTATGGTCATCGGCTTCTGCCCGATAAACCGCAAACGGGGCGTAAACCGGCCAGATCACGCCAATAAAGATTCCGTACAGACTGGGCAGCCAGAACAGTGCCCACGGCGGATACCCGTCTTGCAGCACTATCCAGAGAAAGCCTTCCGCCCACTGCTGCAAGGCAAATAGTAGCGGAATAAATGCAACGAAAATAAGCGGGCTATTATTGGCTCGCCTGACCGCACTCACCCCGATAAGCGCAAGCGTACCCCCAACGATAAAACTGGCTTGTGCCGAAAAACACATCGTATGACTATCCTGAAAAAGTGATCAGTAGAAAACCGAATATTCACCAAGTCAGGTGATAGATGATGTTACCGGATAGCCGGGAAAACCGTGAAGCAAATTAACCCTCAAACAATCCATCATTAATCGTGAAAAGAAAATCGTCCTTGTCGGAAATTTTTACACTTTGGGCAATGAAAATACTAACTACAGTTTATCTTGTTGATAATAAACAAAAATATTTTATGGCATCTTTTGTGCTTATTTTAAATTGGGAGTTGCTTGAATTTCAACTTGATTAAGCAGCAATACCCCGATAGCACGATTATTAATTTATCTTTATAAATGAGGTTTACCATGCAATACAAAAAAATATTTTCGGCCATCGCCGTTTGTTCCAGCTTATTTGCTACGTCTCTGAGTGCGGCACCCATATTGAGCGACGTGATTTTTGTCGTTGATGAATCCGGTTCCATGGGTAACGTTCAAGCTAACCTGAGAAGCAATATTGGATTGTTTGCCAGCATTTTGACGGGTACCGGCCAGGTAGACGCTCAATACGGGCTGGTAGGTTATGGAAACAACTTGGTTGTTCCGAGAATGGTGACTGATCTGACGGATCCAACAACCTTCGCTACTGCCGCACTGGGATTGCGCACTAATGGTGGAACTGAACCAGGCTACACCGCCACTGCATTTGCATTAAATGCGCTGGATGGTCAGACTTCCTTGTTTTCATTCCGGTCAAATGCTGTAAAAAACATCATCATTCTGACGGATGAACCCTCAAATGGCGACAGAGTAAATCGCGGTGCGGTTGGTGGTGTAGCGGTATCCGCTGCTATTCTGGACGGTGTGTTGACCGATAATAATGCGCTGTATAACGGTGTATTGCGTAATACAGGCACCATTAATTCCTATTCCACTTTGATTACTGATCACGGTGGTACAGTGTTTGATTTAAACCAGTTCAACACAACCGACCAAACTGTCGTGCAAGCTTTTGTCACCGACTTTGCAAACAGAAAACTCCAGGAAATCATTGATTTTTGCAGACTGAATCCCAATGATCCAGCTTGTAGCGGAAACCAGGTGCCCGAACCCGCTTCTTTGGCGCTATTGGGTCTGGGTTTGTTCGGCTTGGTAGCTGCCCGTCGACGTAGTGTCTTGATGTAAAAATCATCGACACTTCACTCGCTAACCTTCCCGTTGCGGGTGAAGTGTTATTTGCCTTCCCTATCTGTACTATCCTCAGAATACTCAGCCTGCTTGAATTGCGATCACCAACAGGTAATCATCTACATAGTGCTGGTTAACATGATCAGTTAGTCCGCATAGGCCCGACTGGTTTTGTGTCATCGGGCTTTCGTGTTGATCGAGGTCATTGATGAATTCACGGTCAATGCTATGATGTCAACCGCGTTATTTCTTACACTTTTTACATACCAGACGCTTTCGTCCGCGTTATGAACATGACAACCATCAAGCCACAGCTTGCGCGGCAATTGACCGGATTGCTGTCACGCTATCCCAATATCAGGCTGGCAATATTGTTTGGTTCTCAGGCAAATCCTGAACGACAAAAACACTTCGGCAGCGATATCGATCTGGCGATCATGACCGATGCGCCGGTAAGCGATCATTTTAAAATGGAATTGATCGAGACAATCGGCATAGAGTTAGGCTGCCCGGTGGATATTGTTGATGTCAATGACGCTCCGGAACCGATACTTGGGGAGGTTTTCAAAGGTCAGCGCCTGCTGGGAGACGATACGGTTTACGCACGCCTGCTGACACGTCATCTGCTGAATACTGCCGATTTTGTCCCGCTGCGGGAAAGAATACTGAAGGAAAGACGCGATCGATGGATACGGTAGTACTGGCCGAAAAACTGGAGTCCCTTCGGCGTTCCATCCAGCGGATAGAAGATAAAAAACCAGGTAGTGTCGATCAATTGAAACAGAATATCGATCTGCAGGATATTCTGGTACTCAATCTCACCCGCGCCGTACAACTAAGCGTTGATATCGGCAGCCATATCATCAGTCACGCCGATCACGCGGCGCCGCAAACCATGGGAAACGTATTTACCATACTTCAGGAAATCGGCGCCATTTCCGAACCGACAGGTCACCGGTTAAAAAAAGCCGTGGGCTTCAGAAATGTTGCAATTCATCAATATGAAGCGATTAATTGGGAAATTGTTTATGCTGTCTGTGAACATTCCATTCAAGATTTTCGCCAGTTTGCACTGGAGATCAGCCACTATGTCAGGTTGTGATTTTTTTCACAACGTGGCGAGCCAGACTGGATCATTAATCAGTTGGAAGCCGTAAAAAAATAAGTGTTACAGTCATCTATGAACGACTCCTAATTCCAATTACAGATAGAAGCAGCAATAATTATATTAGTTTAAATTATTAAAAACAGTTGGTTATATATTTTATAATTTTTATGTCTATCAAAAATTGGAATTAGGGAGAAAAAGATTCATCTCTGCTCAAATAACGCCATTTGCCTTCCGGCAGATCCGCCAGTCTGACCTGACCGATACGCACGCGTTTCAGGCCGGTTACCTGCAATCCCACTTGCTCACACATACGCCGGATCTGACGTTTTTTGCCTTCCTGCAAAATAAACCGTAGCTGATCCTGATTCAGTCGACTGACTTTTGCCGGTTTCAGGCGTTGGCCGTCGAGCTGCAAGCCATGGTTGAGCAAAGCCAGCCCTTCATGGGTCAGCTTTCCTTGAATCCGGACCAGATATTCTTTTTCGATTTTTGAGTGTTCACCGATCAATTGACGGGCAATACGGCCATCCTGGGTATAAACCATCAGCCCCTGCGAATCGATATCCAGCCGGCCAGCGGGAGCAATGTGGTTGATATGTTGCGGAAGAAAGCGAAGGGTGGCTGGATTGGGGCAATATTGTGAACGACTGTTCACCAGGCTGATGGCGGGCAGGTAGCCTTTTTCCGGCTGGCCGGATACGTAGCCGACGGGTTTATTCATTAATATCGTTATCAGATTTTGCTGTTCGGCATGCGCAACGGCATCCAGCGTAATGGATTGCGAGGGGTAAACCTTGATGCCCAGCTCGCTCACGGGTTGGCCATCGACATAAACCCGGCCCTGCTCGATAAAGCGATCTGCTTCGCGCCGAGAACACAGCCCCTGCATCGACATCAATCTGGAAAGACGTATTTTTTCCACTATCTGTCAACGATGGGCTGCATCCTGCTGGTCGGTCCGCAGATCTGCCGGTGGCGATACGGGCGGTTTGGCAAGAGAATCCAGTCGAAGATGCAGCGCGGCTTTCGCCAGCATGTGCGCGCTCACCGGCGCGGTCATGAACAGAAACAGGGTCACCAGCACTTCATGCAGGCTGATGCTTTGCTCGATCAGGCTGAAATAAAGCGCCGAAGCAATCAGCAGACAGCCTACACCCAGGGTCGTTGCCTTGGTCGGGCCGTGCAGGCGGGTGTAGAAATCCTTCAAGCGGGCAAGCCCTAGCGAGCCGATAAACGCAAAAACCGCACCGGTAACAATTAGCAGAGAAATCAGAAATTCGAGCATGGCAGGTCTTCCTTTATTCGATGATATCGCCACGCAATAGATATTTACATGCGGCTACCGTACCGATAAACCCCATCACGGCAATTAAGAGCGCCGCTTCAAAATAAAGCGCGCTGCCCAGATGTATGCCAAGCAGAATCAACAACGCGAGGGAATTGATATAGAGCGTGTCGAGCGCAAGAATGCGATCCGGCAGGCTGGGGCCGCGCAGCAGTCGCCAAAAGCTGAGCGCCACCGCGAATGTTACTAACGTCAGGGCAATCATTACGGCAATGGAAATCATTTTTCGAAAATCTCCTTTAATGGGGCTTCGTAACGCGATTTGACAGTTGCAATCAGTGCATCAGGTTCGGTTTCATTCAAGGCATGCACCAGCAGATAACGATGATCAGGTGACACAAGTGAAGATACCGTTCCTGGCGTCAGAGAGATCACATTGGCAAGAAAGCTGATTGCCAGCTCGGATTGGACATCAAGCGGAATCGTTACGAATACCGGATGCAGATTTTTTGGATTACCCAGAATCAGGCGCGCAACCGTGAAATTTGCAACAACAATATCCAGCAGGAAAATACCCAGGAATTTCAGCAGAAGCCATGGTCGTTTAATCCGAATCTGCTCTGGCCAGAATGAGATGGTCAGTTGCGGTAATAGCCAGCCCAGAAACAATCCCAGCACGATCTGTCCGGATTCCACACTATTAACCAGTAACAACCACAGAATTGCCAATATGGGGGTCAACAACGGGTGGGGCAGCAGTCGTCGCATTAGTTTGGTTCCCCCATCAACAGAACGGCACGGATATATCCGGCTGGCTGCAGCAATTGTTCGGCTGTGAGCTGCAGATAACCGCTCACCGGCCCTGCGAACAACACCAGCGCCAGGCACAGGCTCAACAGCCCGACAATCGGAATGGTTTCCGCAAAAATGGAAGGGGTACCCATACGAGCGGGTACCGGCGCGCCCTGTACCTTATAGAACAGCAGACTACCGCTGCGTGCCAGCGCAACCAATGCCAGCAGGCTGGTGATCAGTATCACCGCCATGATCCACACAAATTGCGAATGTGCTAATGCCGCGCGTAGAATCATGAATTTGCCAATAAAACCTGATAACGGTGGCAAACCTGCCAGCAAAACAGCCGTAACGAAAAAGAGACCACCCAGTAGCCGCGCATGCTCAATTGGAGGAGCCGATTCAAACCGGTCCGTCAACATGCCACGCCGACTGGCAATGCTGTTGGCGAGTAAAAAACAGGCTGATGCAGCAAAAGTCGAATGTGGCAGATAATACAAACCTGCTGCAATACCTGCTTCGGTATTGAGCCCCAATGCAACCAGCAACGAACCGACAGAAGCCACGACCAGATAAGCCGTTTGCTGACGCAATCCCTTACTCGCCACCACCCCCGCCATGCCGATCAGCAATGTCAGCAACGCAAGCGGCAACAGCCACGGTTCGATCAGGTTGGCCGCCAGCCCTCCTTGCGAGCCGAATATCAGTGTGTAACTACGCAGAATGCTATAGACACCGACCTTGGTCATGATGGCAAACAATGCTGCAACCGGTGCCGATGTGTGTGCATACGCCGATGGCAACCACAGATAAAGCGGTACCAGAGCGGCTTTGAGCGCAAACACACCAAACAGCAATAACCCGGCGGCCTTAATCAAGGGAACCTGCTCCTGCGGCATTACTGCGATCCTCATTGCCAGATCCGCCATATTGAGCGTACCCAACAACCCATACAGCACTCCCACTGCGAACAGGAACAGGGTCGAGCCCACGAGATTGATCACGACGAAATGCAAACCGGCTTTGGTTCGCAACCGGCCACCGCCATGCAGCAGCAGGCTATAGGATGCAATCAGCAGAATTTCGAAAAAAACAAACAGATTGAACAAATCGCCGGTAAGAAACGCGCCGTTTAAACCAAACAACTGCAACTGAAACAGCGCATGAAAATGGTGTCCACTGCTGTCGGTGCCGTTCAACGCATAGAGCAGGGAAAACAGGGCAACCAGGGAGGTCACCAGCAGCATCCAGACAGCAAGACGGTCTGCTACCAGCACAATACCGAAAGGCGCCGGCCAGTTACCCAGGGAATACGTCAAAATTTCCCCGCCATTAACCTGAAAGAGCAGCCCTCCAGCCAGAAGAATCTGCAGCAGAATCGACAGAACACTAACACTGCGCTGCAGTAACAGATTTTTTTCCCGCAGTAATATCAGAATGATGCCGGTCAGCAGCGGCAACAATACTGGAGCAATGACACTATGCGCCATCATGGCTTATGAATTCCATCTACATGGTCATTGCCCATTTCCTTGTAGGTCTTGAGTGATAGCACAATCACAAACGCCGTCATGGCAAAACTGATCACGATCGCGGTCAGCACTAGTGCCTGAGGAATCGGGTCCGCATAAACTTCCCCATTTTGTCCAATGATCGGCGGGGCGCCGATCGTCAGCCGCCCCATCGCCAGCAAGAAAATGTTGGCCGCGTAGGACAGGAATGTCAGCCCCAGCACGACCGGAAAGGTCCGCTCACGCAGCGCCAGATAAACGCCGCAAGCCGTCAGCGTTCCAATGATGATTGCAATTAGTGCTTCCATTAAGGTGTTTTCGGATGAGAATGAGTAGAGTGGCCGCGTACATGACTATCGCTGTGCACCATACCAAGGTTGACGATAATGAGCACGGTCACGCCCACCACCACGAGAAAAACGCCCAGATCAAATGCCATCGCCGAGGCCAGCTCAAATTCTCCGGTTATGGCCGGTTGTACATGGCCGAAGGTGGATGTCAGAAATGGATAGCCAAACCACCAGCTGGCAAACCCTGTCACGAGGGCAATCAGTAAACCACTGCCGATCACGGTGTGCATGTTGACTGGCAGACGCACCTGCGTCCAGGCGGTACCTTGCGCCAGATATTGCGTAATCAGCGCAACCGCAGTAATCAGTCCGGCAATAAAGCCGCCCCCTGGCTGGTTATGGCCGCGCAACAGGATAAAGATAGCCACCATCAGCATCAGCGGAAACAATATTCGGGTCAGTGCACCCATGATCAGTGGATGGCGATCTTCATCCCAGGTTTGGGTACTGAAATCAGTAGCCAGACTTTTGAGCTTCAACCCCTCCAGCATTGCATAAACTCCCAAGCCCGCTAGTGCCAATACAGTAATTTCCCCAAGAGTATCGTAACCACGAAAATCAACCAGAATAACGTTAACAACATTTTTCCCTCCCCCTTCCGGCAAGCTGTACATCAGGAAATAATCAGCGATCGTGTCATATGGCCGGGTCAGCACCCCCCAGGCCAACGCCGCCACACCAATGCCCGCACAGGATGCAAGCGTGGCATCACGCCACCGCCATATGGGTTTGGAAACCGGTGGCGTAATTTGCGGCAGGAAATACAGTGCCAGTAACATCAGCACGATGGTCACAAATTCTACCGAAAGCTGGGTCAGCGCCAGGTCAGGTGCGGAAAATTTGGCAAATATCAGCGCAACGCCCAGACCGACTGTGCCGATCATGATGAGTGATATCAGTCGTTGACGGTGAAACAGCACGGTTGCCACTGCCGCGAGCAATATCACAATGGCAACAACCAGACTGACACCATCCACAGGCAATAATGCCCGTTCGCCTGTGAGAGAAAATGATTCACCGGTAAACCCCTCTGTGCCGAGCAGTATCGCAAACAGAATCAGCACCCATACCATGCGCTGCAGCGACTCTGTCTGCAGCAGGTTCGTCACATAATTCATGGTCAGGAACAGTTTATCCAGCATAAACTGATAGAGTGTTTTCATCGATAGCCATTCGATACCATGCTGTCGCAACGAGAAAAAATGGCTTAACAGATGATAGACAGTAATGCCGCCAGCCAGCGCGATCAGGCTCATTCCCAGCGCCGGATTAAAGCCGTGCCAGATGGCAAGCGTATACTGCGGTAGCGCTGTCTGTAATGTGCCGCTTGCCGCAACCGCCAGCAGTGGCGCGACCGTCAGATTGGGAAAGATGCCCACAATCACACACAACACGACGAGAACTTCTACCGGCACCTTCATCCAGCGCGGCGGCTCATGTGGTGTTTTTGGCAAACCCGTCGGTGCCGCGCCAAAAAAAACGTTGTGAATGAAACGCCAGGAATACGCCACAGCAAATACACCTGCCAAGGTTGCGCCCGCTGGCAGCAGCCAGCCCCATGGTAAATTAATATCATGCAGGGTCTCGGCAAAAAACATTTCCTTGGAGAGAAAACCGTTCATCAATGGTACGCCTGCCATTGATGCCGCTGCGACCATCGCCAGTGTTGCGGTATAGGGCATAAATTGCCAAAGGCCACTTAAGCGACGCATGTCACGTGTGCCTGCTTCGTGATCAATGATACCCGCCGCCATAAACAGAGAAGCCTTGAAAATAGCGTGATTGATGATGTGAAAGATACCCGCAACCGCTGCCATCGGTGTGCTGATGCCAAACAGCAGCGTAATCAGACCAAGATGACTGATGGTCGAATAGGCGAGCAGTCCCTTGAGATCATGCTTCCACAGCGCAATGTAAGCACCGAGGATCAGCGTGATCAAGCCCGCGCCACTAACCAGCCAGAACCATTCCGGCGTACCGGATAAAGCCGGGAACAGTCGCGCCAGCAGAAACACACCGGCCTTGACCATTGTCGCTGAATGCAGATAGGCTGAAACCGGCGTAGGAGCCGCCATCGCATTGGGCAGCCAGAAATGAAACGGAAACTGTGCTGACTTGGTAAACGCGCCCAATAACACCAGCAGCAGCATCGGGAGATAAAGTGGATGCGCGTGGATCAGCTCACCAGAAGCAAGAACGGTAGTCAATTCATAGCTGCCAACGATCTCGCCCAGCAGCAAAAATCCACCCAGCAGAGCCAGTCCACCCGCCC
>Ga0154020_10005334_pt1 | contig 15191 bp, 9 predicted proteins | sample Klosneuvirus_201_FD_109709 | JGI IMG/M metagenome (GOLD analysis project Ga0154020, IMG submission 109709) | Active sludge microbial communities from wastewater, Klosterneuburg, Austria - Klosneuvirus_20160825_MG | ecosystem: Engineered > WWTP > Aerobic digester > Activated sludge | place...
CAACACATAAAATGTAAACGTCTTTTACAGGATCATCCTGTAAAGGAATACAGCCAATTGTTACGCAATTGCCATGAATCATGATGTCGCCCCCGGAAGGACCTGTTTTTAAAATTTTATCGCTTTTGTTGGGATAGCCCACTTTTAATGCCAGATAATAGCTGCTGCTTGGGTTGAAAAATGGGATATCGTAAATTCCCTCAGGAACCTGACCGTCGCCTTCGCGTCTTTTCGGGCCTAAATCTCCACTGGAGGCACAAATTTTAATCTTTTTTATTAACGTGTATTTTAGTAGGCTTTTGCTTTTTGCCCATAGCTCAAGCTCTTTTTCATATTTGAAAACACGTATAAAAACATCAAAATTATTAGCATCAATCGATTTATCCTTTAGTTCCTTTTTTAATCCTTCCCATTTCTCGGCATAGGCCAGCTTAACTCTTTTGTTTTTAAGCTGCTGGTCTTTAAAAGACAACGTGGTTTGGCCATAATGAATAAAGGGCAGCAAACCTGTAACTAACAATAGTATTTTAATAATTGTTTTCAATTTAACGGAATGCTTACGTGGTTTGGGGTAACTTTGATAATAAAGTTATAATGATTTTACTTAAACTGCTTAAAAACAAATATTTTTTAACAACAATTGGGATAATTGTCTGGTTGTTGTTTTTTGATAAAAACGATGTGTTTAGCCAGGCAGAATTAATTACAAAACTAAATAAATTAAAGTCAGACCGCGATTATTATGCTACCGCAATAAAAAACAACCGCGCTGAGATCGAAGAATTAAAAACTAATAAAAAAAGTCTCGAAAAATTTGCCCGCGAAAAGTACCACATGAAGCGGGATAATGAAGACGTATATGTTATTATAAAAAAGTAAAAGTGGATTTACTTCAATTCAAGAAACAAGCTGAGATATTAAGCAAAGAGAACAAAAAGTTTTTTGAACGACTCAAATTAAAAAAGCCGAAGCAACTTGATGAATTATTTCACAATGCCCATGAAGAGGTGTTTGAAGAAATGGATTGTTTAGCATGTGCTAATTGTTGTAAAACAACTTCACCAATATTTTATCAGAAGGATATAGAACGGGCTTCTCGTGCAGTGCGAATGAAGCCGGGGGATTTTATTGGCAAGTTCCTGAAGGTTGACGAAGACGGAGATTATGTCCTTCAGAAATCACCATGTTTCTTTTTAGACGCAGAAAATTATTGTACAATTTATGAAGATCGCCCGGCAGCTTGCAGAGAATACCCACATACCGATAGAAAAAAGATGGTGCAAATAATGGATCTGACTTATCAGAACACTTTAGTTTGTCCGGCAGTTCTGAAGATTACAGAAAGAGTAAAAAAAGAATTAAAATTATAATTTGGAAGCTTTAAAAACTTGTTGCATAAATTCAGATGCAAATACAAAGTTGTAAAGCTCCTTATTATCTGCATTAAGAATTTCGTTTTTTGTGCCAACCCAATGGTTTTTTCCTTGATAGATGAACATGATGTTTTCTCCTATCTGCAAAACTGAATTCATATCGTGCGTAATTACAACTGTTGTAATATTGTATTCACGCGTGATATCTTGAATTAATTCGTCAATTATTATTGAAGTTTTTGGGTCGAGGCCTGAGTTGGGTTCGTCGCAAAATAAGTATTTTGGATTATTGGCGATTGCTCTTGCAAGTGCCGCCCTTTTTTTCATACCACCACTTAATTCTGAAGGATAAAGTTTGTTTTTTCCTTCAAGTTTCACCCGTGATAAACAAAAATTTACTCTTTCATTTTTTTCTTCCCTACTGAGGTCAGTAAACATATCAAGCGGAAACCGGACATTTTCTTCCAGTGTTTGCGAATCAAATAAGGCGCCCGCCTGAAAAAGCATACCAATTTGTTTTCGTACTTCTTGTTTGTCTTTAGTTTGTAATCGTGGAAAATTCTGTCCCGAAAAAAGTACCGAGCCGTTATCTAATTGATGTAGCCCAACCATTAGTTTTAATATGGTAGTTTTACCGCAACCGCTTTCGCCAATCATTAAATTGGTTTTGCCGGGATAGAAGGTGAAAGAAACATCATCTACTACTTTGCGATCACCAAAGCTTTTGCTTATGTTTTTAATTTCAATCAATGTGCCAGGAAAAGCTGAGTTAGAATTAAATTAAAAATCAAAATCAAAATACTTGACATCACTACGGCCCTTGTGCTCGATTTACCGACTTCCAAAGCACCACCTTCGGTGTAATAGCCAAAATATGAAGCTACTGAAGTGATGATGAACGCAAATGTTACAACTTTTGTAAACGAGTAATTTAATTTCCAGGGTTCAAAATAGGCCTGTATACCGAATAGGAACTCGTAGGAAGAACAGGCTCCTGTTGCTAATCCCATTATATAACCGCCCAGGATGCCCAAAAACATACTTAACGCGATTAAAAAAGGGTTGATAATAACAGCAGCAATAATTTTCGGAAGTATTAAATAACCGGCTGAATTGACACCCATAATTTCGAGCGCATCTATTTGTTCGGTAACTCGCATGGAGCCGATCTCTGAAGCAATATTAGAGCCAACTTTACCTGCTAATATTAAGCTAACTATTGTTGGAGAAAACTCAAGTAGTATTGATTCACGGGTGGTGTAGCCAACCGCGTAGAGTGGAATCCACGGACTCGTAAAACCAAAAGCTGTTTGGATGGTGATAACACCCCCCATAAAAACCGAAATAATGGCGACGATACTTAATGACCCGATTCCAATAGAATTAATTTCAAAGATAACTTGCCGCAAATAAACAGAAACTTTTTCAGGCTTGCTGAAAACTCTCGAAATAAGAATAAAATACCGCCCTATGTGAAAAAAAAGCTTCATTTGTATAAGATACTAAATTACTAAATTATATCTTTGATTAACAGAAAATCGCCTGATGAAACTAAAAATAGCAAAAAGCCTTATAGGCGTATTTATTCTTTTAAGTATGTCACTTTTGTTTCAGGAATGTATATTGTTCAGAAAGAACAAATGTGATGGTTGTCCGGCTTTAAAGCAAAACAAGAAGGTAAGAAAATCTTCCAAGGGCTCTATTTAAAAACCAGCTTCGATAATTTGTTATTTAAAAAAAGTGCAATAAGGCAACCAAATGAATTGGCTATTGCATCATACCAATCTGCACTTCTTTCACTGAAAACTCTGGCTTGCATAATTTCTAGCGCTCCTCCGTATAGTACGCAGAGAAAAAAATAGAAAACAAACAAATTGTTTTTTTGTTGATGAGATTTTACAGCAAATCCGAGTAAACTCAATAATATGAAAAAAACCCCTGAATGAACCCATTTATCAAAGCTCAGCAATTCCAACCACGACACGCTTGGAATATAATTACCGGGCATTGAGCATAGCCAAAAAATAACCAAGGCCCAAATTGCGCTTAACTTGTAAGAATGGTTTTCAAGTAAATTTTTAAACATAAAAAAACCGTCTCGGTTTGGGCGGGACGGTTAAATTGGTTATCAGTTGGTATTATGCGCCTATTAATTTTTTATAATCATCTGCCGAAAGCAAACCATTAATTTGTGATGCATCACTCACACTTATTTTAATGATCCAGCCTTTACCATACGGATCGCTATTAACGCTTTCAGGGGCAGAATCGATATCTTTATTTGCTTCTAAAACTTTCCCTGTTATTGGCATAAATAAGTCAGATACAGTTTTTACTGCTTCAACAGTGCCAAATACTTGTTCTTGTTCTACAGTCTCTCCAACTGTGCTGATATCTACATAAACGATATCTCCTAATTCTTTTTGAGCGAAATCGGTAATTCCAATTATTGCCTCACCACCGGTTACTTTAACCCATTCGTGGTCTTTAGTGTATTTTAAATCTGCAGGGAAGTTCATAATATAAAGTTTTATACAAATGTATATGTTTAGTTATTATTTACAAATGAAAGGGCATTATTATTGTAAATTAATTCTTAAGCTGAATCCGGCATTAACGTTAGAGGTTGGGAATGAAGCTGAGGTTTGAGGTGTAGTCCTAATCCAGTCATAAAACAACCTTAGATTAATGTTTTGGGTTAATTGGTAATCTATTGCCGAACGCAGGGTAAAAATGTTGGTACCGCCTGTTGGAGTACTTATTTCATCAACAATACGGCGTATTACCGACACGTTTCTTCTGTAGCTCAAGTCAATTTTAATATTTAAATCACTCTGAAGGGTTTTGCCTTGTATAGAGAGTTTCTTAATGGTTAATTTAGGATATCTGTAACCAACGCCAATTACATATTCTTGTCCTTTAGTTTCAATAATTTGAGGGCCGGTTAAATTTAAAGTAACTGTTTTGTCGCGCTTAATTTCAAAGTTGGCTTGCCAGCCCGGTTTGTTAAACTGTAAGTCAACTTTAATTAAAGGCGAAAACGCTTCACTTATAACCACCGAGGAAACGCTGTAATATGGATTAAAGTTCGAGCTTTCCTGGATACCATTAACGGTAGGGTTCAGAACCGGTGAACGGGAAATAGCGTTGTATTTATCGTCGCCAACAAATAATAAATTGTTTGAGTAGCCACCTATAGTATAAGTAGAGCGATAGCCATGACGAAGAGTGATGCCTCTGAAGATTTTCTGCAAGGCTTTAATTTTGCCTAAACCATCCCAGCTAACTGTCCAGTTTGGTAGGGGGAAACCAGGAAAAATATTTTTAGTATTGTAATTGCGGATTTTTTTGCCGGTATAAGCTTCATAAAATGCACCCATTAATACGTCTTGTTGTGTTTGGTTGTAACCATCGTAATATGGTTTACCTAAACCGTTTGTTTGAAGTCCGCTTGAGTTATTACTGTTAGCCGCACTTAATTCGGCAGCGTAATTCTGACGGGTAGTTAAAAACTCAGTGAATAATCCTGATTCAGTTCCTTTGCTTTTATCTTTAAATGATTTGCCTAAAGAAAAAATACTCGTACTGAAATTTCCTGTTTCGCTTGGGCTTTCATGGAAATAGTAAGTACTGGATATTGAATCCCAACGCATAAATTCAGACCTGTTGTTCGATTTGCTTTGCGTACCGTTGAGTTCAATTTTCAAACTGCCGTGTGGTTCTATGCTCGCCCGGTATGTTAAGTTTCTTGATTTTGTTTGTGTGTAAGGTGTAGTTTGAATTTGATTACGTGCCAACCACCCGTTCTCAAGTGCTTTTGGCCTGATGTCTTCCTGCGAGCCCGCGATAAATGGTAAACCCGGTGCATTGTTTTTTCCGTCGCGCCAATCCATGCCTAAGTATTGCGAATTTGGTTTGAAATTTGGCAAGCCTGTTCCGTTTGTTTGTTGAAGCGTAACAGAAATATTTTTCAACATCATAATACCACGGGCTAAAAATTCTCCGATATCTTTGAAATTGCCCGAACCTTCTGGTTTAACTGAGTCAATTGCCGTAGAGCTTCTGGCAGAGTTTTTGCCAACTTTAGCCTGACCGGAATTTACTTTTCTGAAGTATGGTATTTTATTATACAAACTAAGCATGTTTAAGTTGGCTGTGTAATTGTGCGAATTAGTATTTTGGATGGTGTTACCTATTGAATCTACGGCAGCGAACGGTTTTCTGTTCCAGGTATAAGTTGCGCCGTAACGGTAAGATAGGTTTACAAAATCAAGAAGAGGAATTTTATTAATAGGCACAGTATAATTCACGTTATATGCTTGCCTGAATGTTAAGTTCTCGCCGAATCCCATTAAATTTTTCTTCACAGTATCTTTCTTTTCCCTTGTATCAATTGCACCATATGGCTCAAGTATCCTTCCTTCGTTGGTGGCATTATAATCAAACTTTAAGCCCTTAGAAATGTCCCATCTGAAATCATACATCCTGTTAATTAAGAATTGTTTGTTGAATTGCGTTAATGTTTTATTAATGTCGTTAGTATAAAAACTGGTGATATCTCGGTTCAATAACTCAGAATAGTTTCGTGTAATATCCATAGTTACACCAAATCTGTTAGGGAGTGGTTGTAAATTAAAATCTTTAATCAATGCAAACCATTTGTTCTCGAATAATTTCATCTTGCTAAAAGGTTTCCATGATTTTGGCTGAAGCTGGAAGCCGTAGGTAATATTTCCACGGTACTGTTTAATGATGTTATGATCTATATTCACATTTCTTCGGAACATCTCCGTGTACGCATAGGTGATAGAGAAATTCGAAATATCCCAAGGCATAGGTTTAGCGCCTGTTCGTTTCAATCCATCAATACGGACATTTGTAAAGTTCACGCCTTTGCGTTTTGTATAATCCAGCGCATTAAATTTAAGTTGTTTAATGTCTTGATCAGAAAAATGAGCATTAGGCTGCAAATTATCTAATTGTACATCGGGCTCAAACGGATTAAACATAGGCTTAATTCGTGTTTCGCCGTACGAATAATAAAGCGGTAAGGCTACTTTCCATTTTGCAGGGAAGAATTTACCTAATTGAACTTGAGATGAAAAGTCCCAGTTTAAAGTGGTCTCTTTACTGCGCTCATTAATTTTCTTCTCAACACTTCCAAAGAATGGGCGGCTATAGGTTCCGGCAATTGAAAGGTTAGCAAGATCAGCAAGCTTAGCCTGAACTCTTCCTGTGGTTGCCCAGCCGCCTTTGTTATTAAAGCCTGTCAAACGTAATTCGTTCACCCAAACCTCAGCACTGTGTGGTAAAGCCCCGTTGTCTTTAGGGTTACGGATACCAATCAACACGCTTTTAACCGCGCCTAAATTCGGATTACCAACTATTGTGATTTTATTATTACCATCAAAAACTGTATAAGGAATTTGTGCCGCTGCTAAATCTTTACCTGTTACATTGTTTCTTGTTTCTTTCGCTGAGGTTAATATTTCAAAAGGAATATTAATCTCATTTGAACTAGGCCAAACTGTGTATTTGTCGTTTTCGTTATTAGGATCGTAATAGCCCGGAGGCGTTAACTGTAGAGGAACTTCGTATTCGTAATAGTTATTGTTATAATCCGTTCCTAAGCGCACGAACATAGTTAATTCACCGTCTTTTAATTTATCATTGTTTAATGGTTCTGCATGAACAAACATTTTTATTTGCTTAAACATACGCATGTCCTGCTCAAGATTTTTGTAAACCGCTCTGCTGTCTCCGTCTTTTAAATTTGTGGTGCGCAATTGTAATGCTTGCTCGTTTTGTAAAACTAAATTTGTGGTTTGAATATTTTGCTGCTGCTGAATTCCCGGAGGAATAACATAGTTGATTGGTGTTTTTTGTCCGTTTTCCTGAACACTTACGGCGGAAACATCAAACGCGGTTGTGTTATCGTCATTGGCTAAATATTCTCCCGGCTTGGTCAAATCAAATAAATAACGGCGCCAATCACTTCTAACCATTTCAAAACGTGCCATACGTAATACAACAGGTTTATCAAATCCTTTCATAAATACGCGCATAAAACGGATGGAGTTAAAACCTTCAATACCACCAACAGAATTTTCGAATTGCGTAATCGGAACTTTAAATTGATACCAGCGTACGGTTTTTTTAACTCCTTCAACATCGGCAGTGCTTTCAAATGCGTTTACAATAAAATTGCTACCAACATTGTTCGGATCTAAGTCTTGTTTGGAAATTTTAATTCGGTATTGGTAATAATTTTCTGTTTCACTTAAGGTATTATCACGGTTAATATCCTCGATATTAGGAATATTTGTAGCTCCCGTAGGATATTTTCCGCCATTTTGAGATTGGTATTGCTCTTCTGTTGGCGAGTTACCCTGTGGGTGATTGTATTTGCTGTAACGCATTAATGTGTTTTTGTATAATGCATTATTGTCATAGTCATCACCGCGGAAAAAATGGTAATCGTCGGAAGAGGGGTCGTTTAAAAAAGCATCCAATAAAGGCTGGCCGCTAGGAACCGCGCTCATTAAATAAGAAAACTTGGCCTGCTCAATCGGATTATTCATTCCGTCGTAACCAACGTCTTGAGATGCGCGGTCGCTTGGGTCAACAGAAAATGCGTTAACTAATGGAGGTAGAGTTGGAACAATTGCAATGTTGGTTGATACGGTTGGTAAATTGGAGCTGTTTGAAGAAGGCCCGGGTAAGCCATTCTCATAACTCATGTGCCCGTCTTTTAAAATATCTTCAGAAACGTTTCCTAAGTTAATGTATAAATCACCGGCAGGAGGATTGTTTTCATCCATGCCATCGTAAGTATCGTTTTTATAGTCTTCGTTAAACGGATCCATTAACCAAAACTGGATATACTCAATATTGGCCGCCTGAAAATCGTTGGTTTCTAAACGGCGCATAATACCTCCCCAACGGCTTTGCGGATTATTTAATTTACCTGAAGTGAAATCCATTCCGGCTGTTACACCTGAAACAGGGTTAATGTCCATGTTATAAGGTCCGCGCTCTTGCGGATAAAAACCTAAGTCTAATACAGGAAGCACAACAGGCTGACCGTTAGGTGGCGTTTTACCAGGGAACAATTCGGTTTCTAATACTTGCCTGTATAAATTGTTAGAGTAAACGTTTTTATCATAACCACTCGGCGTAACACCACTTTGTGTCCGGGTAAGGGCAGGGTCAATGGTGTACCAGTTAAATCTTGCACGGTTTTTCCCGACAATGAGCGAATCTGTTTGGCTAGCTTCCGGGAAAAGTGCCGGTTGGCCTTGTGGAATACTTGATAAGAACCAGGCCGAAGGGTTGCGAATATCAATTAAAGAGATACTCCCCTCAAAATCGTCAATGTAAGAGTTTCCGTCTTTACCAATTGCCGCAGCATTGCCCGGAACTAAATGTGCAAATTCACCTTGTGTGGTAATGCTGCTCATTTCTTTAGTATCAATTAACGGAATACGGTCAATAATTCTTGTTAAGAATGGAGCATCGGTTTTATAATTATAATCTAATCCGTAAATAATATTTGAAACAGGCTCGTCGCCTGTATTAACTTTTTGTGTAACCGGTTTTTCGGAGAAACGCAGGAATGTGCCTCCTAAAGTTAAGTCGCGGTTAACTTTAAAGTCGAGGCGTGTACCCATTAAACTTTTTTGCTGTACATTGAATAACGAATTACTCTCAACAGAAACCTTAATTTGTGCACCGCTGTTTAAAATACTTTCGTTAATTATTTTTACACGTCCAAGCGTATAATCAACAGTATAATCTGTGTTTTCAGTAAGCCGCACACCGTTAGCAGTAACAACTACGGCACCCTGCGGAATGTTTAAGGCATTAAGGGATATTTCCGAACCGGATGATGATTTGTAAGAGCCTTTGATTTTGTATCGGTTCTTTTCCGGCAATTGTTGAGCAGATACTCTTGTGGAATCGTACAGTTCCTGGAATATATATTTATTTGCTGTGGGAAAATCATTCGATTGATCGAACTTAGAGCGTAAGGTTGTTCCGAATGGCTCAACAGTTTTAAAATAAATCCTTCCGTTTGACGGATTAATGGTATAACCCGGTAAAAAGTCATAAACCCCATCAGAGAACTTGTCGCCGTTCACACTTAATTTATCACAATCTAACACCTGAATTAATTGTTTACCGTTCACGCTTCCGTACGGTAAATACGGAATATCAACGCCGGTTTCGATATTGTTGTAGTAAACATCCAGTTTAAAATCCTGTTGATTCAGGTTATAAGCACCTAAAGAATAAACGTTTTTCATCATTAAATCCCACGAAGGATACCTAACATTTACGTTAGCGCCTTTTAATAATTTACAAAACATGGCTTTGGTGTTGTCAGGAAACTGATCACTGAATTCACCAACCTGATAAGTTTTTCCGTTGTAGGTAAACTGAAATGAAATAGCAAGAACCTGATCGTTGTTTAATGTTTGATTAAGTGAAATAAAACCTAATCGGTTGTTTAATGTAAATTCAGTGCTGTTTAATTTTCTTGCATTGTAAATCATGTCGTAATCTCGCGACTGAACCATATATTGTCCGGAGGCACCGTTACAACTGTTAGACACAATATTGCTGGTTGTTAATACGCTTGATACTTTACTGCCGTCGCGGTCTTTCAATAAACCAATTGTAGGATCCGACATCACATAATAAATACTGTTTGCACCGTTGTGCGGAATGTTTCCGGTACTGTCATACACAGCATAACTTGGATTTGACAAACAGGTGTTTGGGTGAATAGCATCTGCCCGTAAGTATGGATGGACATTAGTTGAGTCTTCACCTAAATCTTCAAATGCCACAACGTTTCTGGTTTGTTCGGAGCTACCGGTTTGGTTTAACACGTATACCTCAACTTTTGTAATAACGACAGGCGTATTAACAATTGGGAGCGAAGACATCCATGCATCGTAGTTGTTGCGAAAATAATGCGCTAAAAAGAAGTGTTTATTTGCTTCGTAAGAATCTCCATTGACAGAGAATTGTGTTGTTTGTGCGCCACCCTGGATATTTACTTCTTGTTTTTTACCGCGTTGTTGTGAGAAAACGGTTGTGGCGGTTAAACGCCCGAATTGCAATTGTGTTTTAACACCGAATAAACTTTGGCTACCTGTAATTAATGAACTATTCAGTGGTAGAGAGACGTTACCTGCTTCAATTTTTTTAATGATTTCATCTTCGTAACCGGTGTAATCTAATTTTACTTGATTTTCCCAGTCGAAAGAAGCTTCAGTATTATAACTTGTTGTGATTTTCAACTTGTCTCCGATTTTACCAATTAGATTTAACTGGATGCGCATGTTAAAATCGAAATTTGTAACCTTTTGTTGTTTTTGAGGAATGGCAGGATTTAAAGTTTTATTGCGGTTTAATCCAAAAATTAATTCAGCAGTTCCTGTCGGACGGATATCTACTGTATTTCCGCCGAAAATTCTGTCGAACAATTCGCTGTTTACCTGAAGCTTTGGAACAATACCTTTTCGTGGTTTATTCAGGTCTTCAGCTTTTATTTTTGTTTTCCAATAGTCATGGGTGGCCTTGCGGAACATGTAATCCTGATAGTCTTCTGCATCAATGTATGTGTCAGGGCGGTATTTTAAGTCGCCCATTTTTTGTGTAACATCGTAATTTCCTGTTTTTGGGTCGTAAGAAATTTCTGTTTTGATGTTGGAGGGATTATTTAAATAAAGATTACTCTTATCGTCAAAAATGGGTTGAGTGCCGTTATTGTCTTTGAAAGTATATGGTAGTTGAACTTCCGGGGTGTCAATAACTGCTTTAATTTTATTATTGATCTCGTAAAAAGGTTTAAACGAATTACGGTTAGCGTTGGAGTTAAACACTATTCCCATTAACGCCGCGCTAGTGGCACCAAAAGCAAAAAATTTAAATATCCCGTTTACTTTCAAGCTAATTGTTAAATGTTTTTTAAAGCCGTTTTAATTAGTAACTCAACATTATCTGAACTAATGCCTTGTTGTTTCAAGCTCTTTTCTATTGCCTTTTCGGCGGTAGCTTTCGGGAAACCCAAGGTGGCCAATGCCATTAACGCCTCCTCCTTATTTTTATTGTATGAAGTGCCTAAGATTTGCGAAATACCTCCTTCGTGTTTACCCAGCTTTCCTTTTAAATCTACTACAATTCTTTGAGCAGTTTTTTCTCCAATCCCTTTTATGCTCTTGAGCAAAGTGACATTGCCAGTATTAATTGCTCCGGCGATTTCCGCAGGCGATAATGAAGAAAGCATTAGCATAGCGCTAGAACCACCAACGCCACTAACAGAAATTAATTTCCTGAATAAATCACGCTCATCAGTATTATAAAAACCATAAAAACGAGGGTTGTCGTCGCGCACAAATACACTTTCAACAAAAGTTTTAACTTTTTCTTTTCCAAGAAATGCAGAGTAAGTATTCAAAGAAATAAGCAAAGAATATCCGACCCCGTTTGATTCAACAGTAAGAATGGCCGGATTCAATTCGGTTATTTTCCCCTCGATGTAGCTAATCATTTTTTATTTTGTGCGTCTAATACAGAAATGATTATCATGTTTACAATTTCGCGTACGGAACTTCCAAGCTGTAGAACATGAACAGGTTTTTTTAGTCCCATTAATACTGGGCCAATTGCTTCAGCCCCTCCAAGTTCCTGCATGAGTTTGTATGCTATGTTACCGGAAGCTAGATTAGGGAAAATGAATGTGTTTACATCTTTATCAACTAATGTGCTGAATGGAAACTGCTCCTTAAGTAAACTATTATTCAAAGCGAAATTAGCTTGAATATCACCGTCAACAATTAAGCCTGGATAATTATTATGAAGTATTTCAACTGCTTCAGCGGTTTTTGTTGGTACTTCACCTGTTCCTGAACCAAAGTTAGAATAGGAAAGCATCGCAATTCTTGGTGTAATATTAAATTGCTTAACAGTATTTGCTGTTAGCACAGCTATATCGGCCAGTTCCTGAGCAGTAGGGTTGGTATTCATTGTTGTGTCGGCGAAAAAATAAGGGCCGCGTTTTGTAATCATAATATACAAACCTGCCACCTTGCTTACGCCATCTTGAACGCCAATAATTTCTAAAGCGGGTTTAATTGGTGCGCCATATTTTCTGGTTAATCCGGAAATCATTGCGTCGGCTAAGCCAAGCTCTACCATCATTGCGCCAAAATAGTTTCTGTCGCGCATTAGCTTACGGGCATCGTATTGTGTTAAGCCGCGTCTGTTGCGTTTGTGCCAAAGAATATCGCCGTACTCAATTCGTTTATTTTCTTCCTCATGCAACCACGGATCGATAATAGGAATGTCGCCAAGGTCTAAGTGATGCTCTTCAATTATTTTATTAATTTTTTGTTTATTGCCTAATAAAATTGGTTTTGCGATACCTTCATCTCTTACAACCTGCGCTGCCTTTAATATTTTATAAGTATCTGCTTCGGTAAATACAACGCGTTTTGGATTGCTCTTAGCCTTATTGCCAAGCGTACGCATAAGCTTATTGTCTTTTCCTAATCGGTTATCTAAATCTGTTTTATAAGCTTCCCAGTCAGTAATTTTTTTCTTAGCTACTCCGCTATCAATTGCGGCTTTAGCTACTGCTGACGACACAGTAGAAATTAAACGGTTATCAATTGGTTTTGGAATTATATACTCTGGTCCAAAGCTTAAACTTTTTGAGCCGTATGCAAGATTTACGTAGTCAGGAACGGTTTCTTTTGCAAGTGCAGCAATAGCTTTTGTAGCAGCGAGCTTCATTTCTTCGTTAATGCAGGTAGCCCGAACATCCATAGCTCCGCGGAAGATGAAAGGAAATCCTAATACGTTGTTAACTTGATTAGGATGATCGCTTCTTCCGGTCGCAACAATAATATCTTCGCGTGAGCTAATGGCGTCTTCGTAGGAAATTTCTGGAGTAGGATTTGCAAGCGCAAATACGATACAGTTTTTAGCCATACTCTGAACCATTTTCTGGTTCAGAATATTTCCTTTAGACAAACCCACAAACACATCTGCACCTTTGATAGCCTCTTCTAATGTATTGATGTTTGTTTTTTCGTTGGCAAAGAATGATTTATATTGGTCAAGGTCAGTTCTTCCTTTATGAATAACACCTTTGCTATCCAGCATCAGAATATTTTCTTTTTTTAAACCAACAGCAATATACATTTTAGCGCAGGAATTAGCTGAGGCTCCGGCACCATTAATAACAAGCTTAATTTCCGACATTTTTTTCCCGGAAATTTCCACTGCATTTAGTAATCCTGCAGCTGAAATTATTGCTGTGCCGTGTTGGTCGTCATGCATCAATGGAATGTTTAATTCCTCCTTCAAACGGCGTTCAATTTCAAAACATTCAGGAGCTTTTATGTCTTCAAGATTAATGCCGCCGAAGGTTGGTGCAATATTTTTTACAGTATTTACAAATTCATCAATGTTTTTTGTGTCTACTTCAATATCGAAAACATCTATATCAGCAAAAATTTTAAACAACAATCCTTTACCTTCCATAACTGGCTTGGAAGCGAGTGCGCCAATATCGCCTAATCCTAAAACGGCAGTTCCGTTGGAAATTACTGCCACCAAATTGCCTTTAGCGGTATAGCGGTATGCGTCCTCCTGGTTTTTTTCTATTTCTAAGCAAGGTTCTGCAACTCCGGGTGAATAAGCTAGCGTTAAATCACGCTGAGTGCTGTAAGGTTTTGTAGGAATTACTTCAATTTTTCCGGGCCTGCCTTGCGCATGATAATCGAGCGCATCTTCTCTCCTGAATTTGGCCATAAGTTTAAAAATTTGTGAATAGCGAAAATACGAAAAACTTACTGAAACGGGAGTTTTTGGGCAGGATTAAATAGTCTGATTATCAATCAAATAGACAATTAATGGCGCTTGTCGAGGCCCCATAGTAATTTGTTACGAAGTGTTTCAAAGAAATGTTGCCCTTCGAAGGCTATTAAGTTGAATCTGAAATCCGCTTTTATTATTGCAATTTCAGTAGATAATGCGAACTGCGACATTCGTGAATCCAGAGAAATATTGAAGCTCTCATTTCTTCCGGCCACCTTAAAACGCAAGGTCCTGTTATTAGGAATTACAATTGGCCGAACGTTTAAATTATGAGATGCAATGGGTGTAATAATAAAATTTTCAGAATCCGGAATCATGATTGGGCCTCCGCAACTTAGTGAATAGGCAGTAGAGCCTGTTGCGGTAGATACAATCAGTCCGTCGGCGAAATATGAATTCACAAAAACATCGTCAACATAAGTATCGATGTTTATCATAGCAGACGAATCTTTTTTATGAATGGCGAATTCATTTAGCGCATAATTTACATTATCAAATTGTTCTTCACCGCCAATAATTTCAAGTAATTCGCGCTTATCTAAATTAAATTTTTCTTTAATTAATAATGAAACGGCTTTTTCAATATCGTCTTTTGATACGGAAGCCAGAAAACCAAGTCTGCCGGTATTAACGCCCAAAACAGGAATGCCGGATTTCCGCACAAGTGCAATTGTTTCTAAAATCGTACCATCTCCTCCTAAGCAAACAACATAGTCGGCTTTTGATTTTAAACTGTCGGAGCAGGAGAAAGTTTTTAATATAACATTGTAATGATATTCTTTTTTTAGGAATTGATAATAAGGTTCATAAACTATCAGGTTAACTTTTTCTTTTTTTAGTAAAGCGTTAAGTTTTTCCAGATAAAGCGGATGATTATCTTTTGTGTTGCGCGCGTATACGGCGATTGTCATGCGCCAAAGGTAC
>Ga0154020_10005335_pt1 | contig 15191 bp, 5 predicted proteins | sample Klosneuvirus_201_FD_109709 | JGI IMG/M metagenome (GOLD analysis project Ga0154020, IMG submission 109709) | Active sludge microbial communities from wastewater, Klosterneuburg, Austria - Klosneuvirus_20160825_MG | ecosystem: Engineered > WWTP > Aerobic digester > Activated sludge | place...
CCCAAGGAAGGCGCCGCGCAGGCCAAGAGCCTCGAGGGCCGCGCCGCCCAGCGGGCCGCCAAGCTGCGTCAGTTCGCCTTCAACTGGCTCGGAACGCCCTATTTGTGGGGTGGGACCACCAAGAACGGCATCGACTGCTCGGGTTATCTCCGGGAGATGTACCGCACGATCTACAACGTGGAGCTGCCGCGCACGACCAAGGAGCAGATCGACATGGGCACCGACGTGCGGCTCGACCCCCGAAATCTAGGCAAAGGCTTCGAGCCCGGCGACCTCTTCTTCTACGTGGACAGCGTCGGCGTGCCCAACCACGTCGTCACATACATCGGCGGCGGGCAATTCACGCATAGCGCCGGCGGCCGCGGAGTCGTCGTCGAAGGGATGAAGGCCTTATGGGGGCGGCGGATCGTGGGGCGGCGGGTGCTGGTCCCGGCCGCGGTCGGGTCCCGCAGCGACTACGGGCCGATCCCGGCGGCCGGACCGATCCGGGCCGAGGAGGTGCCTTGCCCGCCCTCCGTACGCGCGGTGGCCGAGGAGGTGCGGCGCTTTCGAACCGAGCCCCTGACCGACTTTGGCCCCTACAAGAACCGGGAGATCTGCGAGTGGAAGGCGCTGAAGCAAGCGCTCCTGTCGCGCCCGGGGACGGCCAGCCAGGCCAACGCAGTGAAGATCGATCAGCAGATCGAGTGGATCGAGCGGATCGACGCGGTCAAAGAGGAGCTGGGGCCGCGCTGAGTCTTGGGCTCAGCGGAGCGTGGACCACAGCACGAGGAGCGCGATCCCGAGCGCAGTCGACACGAAGGTGATGGTCCCGATCACCCCGAGGCGCAGCGCCTTCTTCCAGACGGGGGTGGGTGGCCGCAGCGCGATCGGCTTTTGGAGCGTGCTCACGGGACAGCCTAGAAATAGCGCAGGCTGGAGCGCACGAGATCGCGCACCACGTCCTCGACCGACACGCCCGCGCGCTCAGCGGCCTTCTTGAGCCGCGTCAGATCGTCCCCCGCAAACTCCACCGCGAGGCGTCCGTTGCTGGGCTGACCGCTCTCGGCCTCCACCACGATCAACGCGGGAGACTTCCCCGCGGCGGCGGGCGATCCACCCGGCGGCGTCTTGGCCCGGCCGACGGCGTCACCGATCTGCGCGTTGCCCGAGGACTCCTCGGACTGCTGCAGCGGCGGGGGCGGCGGCGTTTTGCGCGACCAGGCGGCCTGCGAAGCGAAGGCCTTCTGCTCCGCCGCGATCTCGTCGCTGAAGATCTGCTTCATGAAGTTGGCGAGGTGGGCGTTGGACGGCGCGAACTCGGCGTGGGCGAGCCACTCCAAGATGTCCAGCTGCATGTCCCGCGCGCTCTGGTAGCGGAGGTTTCGATCCTTCTCGAGGGCCCGCATCAAGATGCGCTCGATCTCGTCCGGGATGTCCTCCCGGAAATACGACGGAGGGTAGATCTTGCCGTCGATGATCGCCTTGAGGATCGCCATCTCGTTTTCGCCTGTAAACAAGCGATAACCGGTGATCCACTCATAGAGGACGATCCCGAGCGAGAACACGTCGGAGCGCGCGTCGAGCGTCTTGCCCATCGCCTGCTCGGGCGACATGTACGAGAGCTTCCCTTTGATCTCGCCGGCCTTGGTCTGATCCGTCTGGCTGTTGGCCTTGGCGATCCCAAAGTCGAGGATCTTCACGTTCCCGTTCCACGCCACCATGATGTTCTCGGGCGTGACGTCTCGGTGAACGATGTTGAGAGGGGCGCCCGCCGCGTCCGTCTTGGTGTGCGCGAAGTAGAGACCATCCAGGGCGGATGCCGCGATAGTTACCGCATATTCGGTGGGGAATTGGATGCCGAGCTTTTCAGCTTTGGGCACGACTCGCGACATGTCGCGACCCTGGATGTACTCCATTGCGATGAAGTACGCGTCACCGATCCGGCCGAGATCGAAGATCTGAACGATGTTGGGATGCTGCAGCTGCGCGGCCAGCTTGGCCTCCTGCAGGAACATCTTCAGGAACGCTTCTTCACCCGATAAATGCGGGCGAATCCGCTTGATCGCCAGGCGTTTCTCGAAGCCCTCCACGCCGGTCTGGACCGCCATGAACACCTCGGCCATACCGCCGACCGCGATGCGTTCCAGCAGCGTGTACTTGCCGAAGGTGACGGGCCGATTGTTCTTCGCGAGCACCAAACCGGCCAAACCCTAGCACATCCTTTGTGGCGTTCGCCAATGCGGGACATGCCTGTGCTGGGTCCGTTCACCTTGACACTCCGAAGGGTCTGGGACGAACGTCCCCGCGGTCTTGGGGAACCGGGTGGGACGGGGCTTCCGGCGCTCGCTTGGGGCTTCTCTGTCCTCCCTTCGTCCGACCACTCGAGCTTTTGATGAAGAACCGCGTTCTGTTTACCACCCTCTCCTCTTTGGCGACCCTCGCGCTCGGACTGCCCGCCCAGGCGCAGGTCTACGTGCACCCGGTCGCCCAGCAGCCATTTACCCCGATCGCGTCGATCCCAGGGATCGGGACGGTCACGACGCTCTCGTTCGCGGGATCGCTCGATGACAACTCCGTGGCGATCACGCTGCCCTTCACGTTCAACTACCTGGGCGCCGACTACACGCGGATCAACGCCTCGACCAACGGCTACATCACCTTCGGGACCGAAGCCGCGACGTCGTACAGCAACGTCGGCATCGGCGGGAGCGGCGCTCCCAACCAGTTCATCGCGCCGTTTTGGGACGACCTCGAGCAGAACGCCGCCGGAAACGTGCGGACCGGCGTGGTGGGCACCAGCCCCAGTCGGATCTTCGTGGTGGAGGTTGGGCCAGGCCACCGGCTCGGAAGCACCGGTACCGACATGATCTACCAGGTGCAGCTCTACGAGGCCGGGGGCCGCTTCGACTTTATGGTCAGCGGCGCCCTCGCCGGCAGCTCCGTCAGCGGCACGGTCGGCTACGAGGGCCCCGCCGGAGTCCCGAGCTATGGGACCTTGGCTTGCAGCACGGCCGGCAATTGCACCGCCACCGACCTCAGCGCGATGATCGGGAACGTCTACCAGAACTTCGTGGCTGCGGCGCCCGAGCTCACCGGCTCCTTTGGCGCCGGATGGGTCCGCGGCGTCTTCCCGGGCCAGCAGGCGATCGGACCCGTCGTCATCCGAAACCTCGGCCGCGACCCGGCGGCGCTGGTGGACAGCGAGATCTACCTCTCGGCCGACGCGACCCTCGATCCCCAGGACGTCCTCGTCGGCACCGTCAGCCACCCGAACGTCCCGGGCAGCAACGTGCCCGTCACCCGCAGCGCGACGATCACGATCCCGCTCGGGACCGCCGACGGTGACTTCTTTCTCATCCTGAGCGTCGATTCGAGCCACGCCTTCCCGGAGGCCAGCGAGACCGACAACATCGTCGCCTCCACCTTCCACTTCGCGACGGCCTACGATCTCTCTCCCACGGCCGCGCGCTCGCAAAACGGCGGGAACCCGGGCGATCCGATCGCCTTCGACCTCACCATCGCCAACGCCGGCGTTCCCTACTCCGGGACCGCGTCCGTCGAGCTGTATGCGTCGGTGGATCAGATCTTCGATGCCCAGGACGTTCGGGTCATCCAGACCACCGTCACCCTCGACGGCTCGCTGAGCCAGACCGTGGCACTGAGCGGGACCGTCCCTGCGATCACGCCCGGCCTGTACTACACCGTGGCGGTCGTCGACCCGAGCGCCCAGGTGGCCGAGTTCAACGAGTCTAACAACAGCTTCACCTCCGCGACGACCTTCCCCAGCGGGCCCGATCTGACCGTCGCCTCCGTGACGATCCCGGCCCAGGCCGCGCCGGGCTCGATGTTCCAGGTGACGACCGTGCTCGGGTCCGTGGCCGTGCCGTACGTGGGGCCGGTTGGATATCGGCTGTACCTCTCAGCGGATCAGCGCTTCGACGCGGCCGACACCCTCCTCGGGACCTTCACCGAGAACTTCAACGGACAGTCGAGCCTGAGCTCCCCGCAGACGATGACGATGCCGACCAACCTGACAGGCAGCGTGTTCTATGTGGTCGCGACGATCGATCCGGCCAACACCGTCCGCGAGCTCAACGAGATGAACAACGCGAACAGCTCGGCCACCCAGGTGCTGACCGGCAGCGACTTCCGCGTCGCCAACGTGACGGTCACCGCCGACGCGCAGGCCGGTCAGCCGGTCACGGTTACCGCTCAGCTCCAGTCGATCGGCCTGTCGTACACGGGGCAGGTGCCGTACCGCGTCTACTTCTCGCCCAACGACACCTTCGACCTGGCGGACACCGCCGTCTACGACGGACAGGTCTTCTTGGCGGGCCTCTCGCAGACGCACATCAACGCCACCTTCAACCTGCCGGCCGACGTGTTCATCGGGACCTACAATGCGATCGTCTACATCGATCCCAACAACACACTGACCGAGACCGACGAGAACAACAACTGGGCCGCCTCGATCACCACGATCCGCCTGCGCGGCGCCGAGCTGTTCTGCAGCGCGCTGGACGGGCCGGACTACGGCTTCTTCGCTCACCCGTATCCGATCTCGATCACCATCGAGAACAACGGCGAGGTCGCGGCGAGCAACTTCCAGTGGGCGGTCTACATCTCGGACAACGACATCATCCGAATCACCGACACCCAGGTGTTCTTGTCAGCGCCGATCTCCATCGCCGCCGGCGCCTCGGTGACCCTGACGACGACCGTGACGCTGCCGACCTACACCTCGACACGCACGATGTATCTCGGCGCCCTGATCGACATCTACTCGGCCGTCGGGGAGACGCGCGAGTCCAACAACACCCGCGCCATCCCCCACCCGGTCCGCGTGCTCTCGCCGATCCCCGACCTCTCCGGAGCGATCGTGGAGACCGCCACCGCCGGCGCGGCTGGCGAGCAGTTCGCCATCACCCGCATCTTGCGCAACGAGGGCGTCGCGGACGCGCCGAGCTTCACCTACGCTTATTACCTCTCGGCCAATCCGACGATCTCCACCGACGACATCCTGATCGGGGAGTTCAACCTGGGCCTAGCCGAGGGCGGAGACGACTACCGCATCGACCTGGTCAACATCCCGCCGACGGTGGCCCCCGGTCGCTACTACGTGGGCATCTTGCTCGACCCCGCCCAGGCGGTAAATCAGGTGACGCGGACCAATGACTCGATCGTCGGCGCTCAGATCGACGTCTACGCCGCCACCATCCGCTTCGTCACGCTGAGCCTCCCGAACGCGACGCTGGGCGTGCCCTACGAGACTGGCCTGTTTGCAGCCGGCGGCGCCACCGCGCTCAGCTGGTCGAACCCGATGGGAGCCTTGCCCCTGGGCCTCTCCCTGGACGGCGCTAGCGGCATCATCTCTGGCACGCCCACCACCGAAGGCCTCTCGGAGTTCACGATCCGCGCCTCGGCGGGCACCGCCTACGCGGACCGCCGCTTCTCCATCCGCGTCTCGGCCGCCACGATCCCGCTCGAGGTCGCCAGCCTGACCTTGCCGCCGGGCTTCGCCGGCCGTCCCTATACGGCCTCCTTGGTCGCGGTCGGCGGCACGGTGCCGTACACGTTCTCCGCCGTGACCGGCGCCAGCTTCCCGCAGGGCCTGCGGCTCGATCCGAGCGGGACCTTGAGCGGTACGCCTGAGGCCCCCGGCAACTATCGACTCTTGGTGCAGGTACGAGACGCAGTCGGCGCCTCCGCAACCCGCACGGTCGCCCTCAACGTCGTCAATCCCAACCAGTCGCTGGCGATCCTGCAGCAGGCGCTCAAGGTGGGGACGGTCGGGCTCGAGTATTCGGATCCCGACCCGGTCGCCCTCAATGCCACCGGCGGCGTGCCGCCTTACCGCTGGTCGGTGGTCGGAGACGGCATCCCTGGCTTGGTGGTCACGCAGACCGGCACCATCAGCGGCACCCCCGAGCTGGCGGGCGAGTTCCCGCTCTTGGTCCGGGTGGATGACGCCTCGGGCCTCTATGACACCTCGCTGTTCATCGTGGAGATCGACTCGGGCACGGAGCTGCTCTTGTCGACGGGCGAGCTCGCCCGCGCCACGGTCGGCGTAGCCTACACCGCGCAGCTGGCGGCGATTCGCGGCACGGAGCCCTATCAATACTCGATCGTCAACGGGGCGCTGCCCGCTGGGATCACGATGACCGAAGCGGGGGCGATCTCCGGAACGCCGACCACCGCCGGTGTCTATTCTTTCGTGGCGGTCGTGCAAGACGCCAAGCGCCGGACCGACGTGCGCCCGCTGTCGATCATCGTCGCGGCGCCGCCATCGGGGATGATGATGACCTCCAGCGGAGGCTGCGGCTGCTCGACCTCAACCCGAGGGAGCTCGGCGGAGACGGCGCTCTTTGCGCTGGCGGCAATGGCGATGTTCCTACGGCGACGGGCTCGGGCCTGGCTCGGGGTGGTCGGGATCCTGCTCCTCGCCTCCGCGGTCGCCGCGCCGGCCTATGCCCAGACGCCGGTCGCGGGGACGCCGTTTGTGATGACGCGCCGGGCGCAGCCCTACACGCCGATCACCGGCGGCACGCAGATCTTCGCGCCGGGATCGAGCTCCGGTCAGGTCGCGACCATCACCCTGCCTTTCCCGTTCAAGTACTACGACCGAAGCTTCACCTCGGTGAGCGTCAGCAGCTACGGCGTGCTGGCGATGGGCTCGGTCCCCACGATCTCGTCTTCTCCTTCGGCCCCGGGCTCCTCGACCACCAACCTCAACGGCTTCATCGCGCCGTTTTGGGAGTTTCTGCTCGTCGACAATGGCAACGTCCGCTGGGAGGTCCAGGGTACTGCGCCGCAGCGAGTGGCCGTCATCCAGTGGTCAGGGATCGATCTGTGCTGCAGCGACGACCCCGGCTTCAACTTCCAGGTCCGCCTCTTTGAGGGCATCTCAGGCCGCCTTCAGGTCCGCTATGGCGCGGCGAACCTATCGACCAGCGAGACCGCCTTCGCGGTAATGGGTATGGAAGATGCGGACGGCCGACGTCCCGTGCTCTTTGACGGCACGGCTCCCGCTTGCACCTCGGGCTGCACGGTCGCCGACTACACCGGCATGGCCAACACCGAGGTCGATCTCGTCCAGGATCCCGGCGTGGAGCTGGTCGCGATCGACGTCGTGCCCCCCGCCTTCGGGTACCTCGGCACCCCGATGAACGTCAGCGCGGTGATCGCCAACGCCCACAGCCGAACGCTCGGACCGTTCGCTTACCAGATCTTCGCAAACCGCACGCGTTCAATGACCGGCGCGACGCTCCTCTACACCTCGGGCGGCGTGACCTTTCCGGCCTTCAACCAGAACACCGTCGTAGCGCCGGTCGTCCCGCAGGGCTTGATGCAAGGGGAGTACTACCTCCTGCTCTCTGTGGACTCGGGCGGCGCGGTCGCTGAGGTGGATGAGACCGACAACGTCGTCGCCTCTCAAGGGCGGGTCCGCATCCTCGAGGGCAAGCCGGACTTCGTGGTGGAGTCGGTGAGCCTGAGCAGCCAGCAAGCCAACGCCGGCGACTCTCTGACGGTCTACGCCAAGATCGCCAACCGTGGCTCGGACCCGGCGTCCGCGGCCTCGGCGATCCTCCTGTCGAGCAACCCGGCGATCAGCCCTCAGGACGGCGAGCTCACCCGGTTCAACGTATCGCTGGCGGCGGGCGAGTCTGTCACGGCGACGCAGACCTTCCAGCTCCCGGCGGGCACCAACTCCGGCAGCTACTACGTGGGCGTTTACCTCGACGTCGCCAACACCGTGGAGGAGCTGTCCGAGTCCAACAATGGCCGCGCCGCGTTCTCTAGCTTGGCGGTGACGGGCACCGGTCTGGCGATCACCACGAGCCGGCTCCCGGCGGCGATCACGGGATCAGCCTACTCGGGGCTGTTGGCCGCGACGGGCGGCTCAGGCGGCTATAACTGGGAGATCCGCACCGGCCGTTTGCCGCACAACATCGGACTGGTCTCCGCGACAGGTGAGCTGTTCGGGCGGGCGATCGAGCCCGGAACCCAGGCCTTCACCGTCCGCGTCACCTCAGCGGGCTCGAGCACCGAGCGCATGCTCTCGCTGACGGTGGCCAGCCCGGACGCGCCGCTGACCATCGTCTCGCGCAGCCTGCCGATCGGCGTCGTCGGCGTGGAGTACGCCTTCGAGCTCAGCAGCACCGGCGGCGTCCGGACCGCGACCCCGGCCTGGAGCGCCACGGGCCTCCCAGCGGGCCTGAGCCTCAGCCCTGAGGGCGTCCTGACCGGGATCCCGGAGGGGACCGCGAGCGCGACGATCACCGTCAGCCTCACCGATGGAACAGCCACCGCGACCCGCCAGCTCTCGCTGACGATCCGGGAGAACGGCGCGCTCCTCATCCATCCGGCGATGTTGAGCAACGCGCCCTACCAGACCCCGTACAGCGCCAGCCTCGAGGCCAGCGGCGGCGTGCCGCCCTATGCCTGGACGCTCGAGTCGGGTTCGCTCCCCGCAGGGATCAGCCTGAATACCAGCGGAATGATCTCGGGGACCCCCACCCAGGTCGGGACCTTCCGCTTCGTGGTGAAGGCCCGAGACTCTGCCACCGGCGGGCTGTCTGCGGTCGACCTCGGGACCTTCGAGATCATCGTGCAGGCGGACGCCGGCTTCTCGATCACCACCGCCAGCCTGCCGGCCGGCAACGTGGGCAGCGGCTATGACGTCACGATCGAGACCATGGGCGGAGGCGCGCCCTACGTCTGGCGCATCAGCGAAGGTCGCTTGCCGCCGGGGATCGACAGCGAGCTGAACCCGGAGACCGGCCGCTTCCGCATCGTGGGTACGCCCACCGAGCTCGGGACCGCCAACATCTTGGTCGAGGTCATCGAGGCCAGCGGGCGGGTGGCCAGCAAGGCATTCACCCTCGACATTCGAGCGGCCGTCCCGGTGCCCACAACTCCGACCGAGACCAATGGTGGAGGCTGCTCTTGTGAAGCGTCTGGCGGGGTGAGCCCTCCGCAGGGCGCGATCGCTTCGCTCCGCAGCGGCGGGCCCTCGGGACTGCTCGTGGTCTTCGCCGCCCTGCTCTTCCTCCGGCGACGGCGGCGCTGAACCGGCATGGAGGGGCGGGCCGCGCTCCTTGGCCTCTGTGGCCTGTGGACCCTCGGACTCCCCACCGAGGCCCTGGCGCAGTCCTATGGGCGTGTCGTGCGCGCTCAGCCCTACGTCGAGCTGAGCTCGTCTTCGCCGATCTTCGGCCCCGGCGACGACGACCAGGAGGTGACCGTCGACCTGCCCTTCCCCTTCGTCTACTACGACGCTCCGCGGACCCAGCTGCGCGTCTCGCCCAATGGAGCGGTGGTCTTCGACTACCAAGGGAACATCAGCGGGTCGAACCCGGCGCCGGGCAATGGCGGGTTCGACGGGGGCTTCATCGCGCCGTTTTGGGACGATCTCGTGGTCTCGGAGCTGGGCGCGGTGCGCTACGCGGTCCTCGGCGTCGCCCCCCGTCGGGCGCTGGTCATCGAGTGGCTCAAGCTCGACCGCTACGGCGACACCGGCTCGAACATCCGGATGCAGCTCTACCTCTATGAGGGCAGCACCGGGCACCTCGCGTTGTCCTACGGAGGCGCGCTTCCCACGAGCCCCTCGCGCTTCTCGGCGACCATGGCGCTGGAGGGCCCCCTGGGCGCGAGTCCGCAGACCATCGTCGCCGGGTGCACCGACGACTGTCAGCTCAGCGACCTCCTCGGCCTCGCTGACACCACCCTCGATCTGTACCCCGATCGCGGGGTCGATCTGGTCGCCGACGCCATCCAAGCTCCCGCGTTCGCCGCCGCCGGCCAGAGCGTCCTGGCCCAGGTGAGCCTCACCAACGCCCATGCCGCCACCGCCGCAGGCCTGCGCTACGCGGTCGAGGACGTGCCGCCCGCGGGCGCGCCGGTGCGCCTGTACACCTCGGCCCCGCTGAGCCTCCCCGCCTTTCAGACCCGGAGCGATCGGGTGCGGGTGAGCCTACCGGTGGCGTCCCTCCCCGGCATCCACCAGCTCCGCTTGATCGTCGACTCGGGCGCGTCCCTGACCGAGGTCGATGAGCTGAACAACGAGACCGAGCTGCCCATCCGCGTCGGCCCTGCCACGGCCAACCTCCGGGTCTTGAGCCTGAGCGGGCTGCCGGCCAGCGCCCGCGCCGGTCAGGGGCTCGTCGCCAGCGTGCAGGTCGAGAACGGCGCGCCGACCAGCACTCCGCTCGAGCTGGCGCTGGTCCTCTCCACCAACCCAGTGGTCTCCGGTGCGGACCTGGTCGTGGCAAGCCTCACCGCGACCTTGGCCTCCGGCGCCACCGCGCCCTTTGTGCTCCGCGGAACGCTGCCGAGGGGCACCTACTCGGGCCGCTACACGATCGGCGTGGTGGCCGACCCGGCCAACCGTCTCGCCGAATCGAGCGAGCTCGACAACACCGCCTCGGCGGAGCTGCTGGTGCGCGGCGCGGCCCCGACGCTGGCGCCCGTGGTGCTGCCCCGCGGGATCCGGGGCTCGGAGTACGCGGCCGAGCTCGAGGTCGTCGGAGCGCTCTTGGCTGCGACGATCGCGCTCGATGTGCCGCCGCCCGGGCTCCGCTTCGATGGACACCGCCTCAGCGGGACTCCCACCCGCGCGGGCACCTTCAGCCTAGATTTCAGGGTCCGCACCGGGACCGCGTCCATAGTGGCCCCGCGCGAGCTCGAGATCATCGACCCCGAGATCCCGCTCCAGGTCGCCACCCGCGTGCTCCCCGAGGCCAGCCAGGAGGCGCTGTACACGGTGCAGCTGCTCGCCGCGGGTGGGCAGGCCCAGACGTTGGTTTGGACCGCCGAGAGCGCGCTGCCCCTCGGGCTCAGCCTCGAGGCGGACGGCACGCTCGGTGGTCGCCCGGAGCAAGCTGGGAGCTCGACCTTGAGCGTCGCGGTCACCGATGGCGCCCACACCGCGCGGTCCGTATTGCAGCTCCTCATCCGTCCCTCCGAGCTGGTCCGCCTGATCCCGGTCGCCCTTGAGCCTATCTTGCTGGGAGCGCCAGTCGAGGTGCCTTTGACGGCGGAGGGCGGGAGCTCGCCGCTCACCTTCTCTATCGAAGAGGGCGCGCCGCCGCCGGGGATCAGCCTCGACCCGAGCGGCCGCTTGTTCGGCGCCGCCACCCACGTCGGAAGGACCTACTTCGTCGTGCGGGTTGACGACTCCGGCGCTCCGCCGGGCTTCGACCGCCAAGGCATCAGCCTCGAGGTGAGGGATCCCGGGACGCTGTCGATCGTTCCCGAGCTGCCGGAGCGCTTCGTGCTCGGAGAAGCGGTCGACGCCCACTTCTCGGCCGACAACGGGCCTCCGCCTTTTTCTTGGCGCCTGGCACCGCTGCCCCTGGGCCTCGAGGCGGTCCCCAGCGGCGACACCTCACGCCTGATCTTGGTCGGCGCACCGCGGGAGCTGGGGCTGAGCTCCGGGCTCCTCGAGCTCACCGACGGCGCCGGGAAGCGCACGTCCCGCGCGGTCGCCTTCGAGGTGGTGCGCCCAGAGGGGGCTGGGTCCGGCTGCCAAAGCAGCGGCCCAGCCTCGCTGTCCGGGATCCTGGCCGCAGCGGCCATCGCGATCCTCAGCGCCCGTGGCGCTCGGCGCGGACGCGGCTCCGGATGAGGAGGTTTTGGGAGGCCAGCGCCAAGACCTCGGCGCGCTCGAGGGCCTCCTCCGCCTTGGGGGCCTCCCCTTCGCCCCTGAGGACCCGGGAGAGAAAGACCAGGCCCATGATCCGCAGCTCGTCGTTGCCGATCTCCTGCGCACGCTCGAGGCCGGCTTCGATGTGTGCCCGCGCCTCTTCCACGCGGTCGTAGTCGCGCTCGAGGATCGACGCCCCGAGGTAGATCTCGGCCCAGGCCTCGTAGCGCGCAAAGCCGATGTCCCGCGCGATCGCTAGGGCCCGCGAGAGCTCCTGCGTCGCGCGATCGTAGCGGCCGGCGGCGAACCAGTGGATCCCGAGCTCGGCCCGCCAGGTGGCCTGGCTCTGGCGGTTTCCGCTCTCGGTGGCCAGCTCCAGCGCTTCCTTGAGCTTCTCGTGGGCGTCCTCGTTCGGCTCGATCTCCGAGAGCACCACCCCCATCGCGCCGGCCCAGCGCTCTCGGTCTCCCGGGATCCCGCGAGCCTCGGCCAGCTCGATCGCCTCGCGAAAACAGGCCAAAGCCTCGGTCCGGGCGTTGCGCGCGGCATGGATGAGCCCGATGTGACCGATCAGATCCGCGACGTGCTTGGTGCGCCCGCTGCTGCGCGCCTTCTTGAGCGTGGACTCGAGGCGCTCCATCGCCGCCAGATAGTCGCCCTGGTGGAGCATGGACATGCCGATCGCCGAGTCGAGCTCCTCGACGATCTCCGAGGTGGCAGAGCTCTCGGCCACGGATCGGGCCGCCTCCAGCACCGCTCGGGCCTTGGTGTACTCGCCGCGGGCCATCCGGATCCGGCCCTCGAGCCCGAGCGCGCGCGCGCCGAGCAAGCGGCTCGGGATCGGCCGGCGGATGCGGCCCAGCGAGGCCAGCGCCTCATCGAGCCGTCCCAGCGCCATCTGCGCGCTGGCCCGGCGCAGGAGGAGCTCACCGGCGAGCGCCCCCGGATCGCGGCTGCCTTCGGCCAGCGTGGGATCGGCCAAATCCAAGGCCTCCTTGGTGCGGCCGAAGTCGAGGAGGAGGTCGAGCCGCGCCAGCTCCAGGCGGACCTGCCGCACCTTGCGCGCCGGCGTCCGAGCCAAGCCGCTGAGCGCCTGCTCCGCGTCGTCGAGGCGGCGTAGAGCCCCCTCGAGATCCCCGCGCGCCGCGGCCATGACCGACATCTTTCGCAGGTACCGGGTCCCGCGCTCGGGGAGCTCCGCGTGCCGGAAGTGCCGGGCCAGGACGTGGGCCAGCTGATCGCGCTCGGCGACGAAGCTGCGCTCGATCGCGCGCGCGATCCCGAGGTGCAGCTCACGCTTTTTCCCGGGGTCGAGCCCGCGCACGACCGCGCCCGAGAAGCCCTCGTGGTAGAAGTGGTAGCGCACCTCGCCGTCCCCGACTTCTTCCACCAAGATCTTCGACCGCAAGAGCTCATCGACCGCGTCGAGCAGGGCATCCTCCGGCATCCCGGACACCGCAGTGACCAGCGGCGAGGGCAAGAGGCGACCGACCAGGGCCAGCTTCTCCACCAGCTCCAGCGCCGGCCCGTCCAGGCTATGGAGCTTCTTGCGCGCGACCTCGTCGAGATCGGCCCGCGGCTTGGGCTCATCGGTCGGCTCGGGGCTCTCGATGGGCGGCAGGATGGCCGCCGCGCCGTCCTGGGACGTCTCGAGGGTGTCCAGCGGCGCCCCCCGATACGCCCAGTGGCCTTGGCGCCGCACGAGCACGCCGTCGGCCACCCACGACTGGATGACCTCCTGCACCATCAACGGGAGGCCCTGGGACTCCTCGACCAAAGCATCGACCACCGACGGCAAGGGTCGGCCTACGCCGGTCATGGTGCGGAGCATCTCGGCGACGTCCTCCGTCCCGAGGGGCTCCAAGGTCACCCGCGAGATCCGGGCGCGCGGCTCCAGGCGGCGGATGAGCGCGTCCGAGGGATCGGGCCCTTCTCCTCCGATGCGGCGGGTGATCACCAGCGCGGCGGGGCAGACCGTCTCGCCGTCCACCCCGCCCGGCCGAGGGGCCAGGAGCGTGCGCGCGGCGTCCCAGACCAGCTCCAGGGTCGGCGTATCCGCCCAGTGCAGATCCTCGAGCAAGATGACCACCGGCTTGGTCAGCGCCAAGCGACCGATCACCCCGACCATGGCCTTGTGGAGGCGGATCTTTCGCTCGGCCGGATCGAGGTGAACCGTGCTGGCGGGGCCGCCGAAGCTCGCCAAGCGACCGGAGACCGCCTGCACCAGGGCCACGTCACGCCCCACGACCCGGGCCACCACGTCGGCGGGGGCCTTGGTCAGCGCGGTGGCGATCGCGTCCAGGATGCCTTGGAAGGCCCCGTAGGCCTGCATGCCCTCGGGGGCGCACTGCCCGGCGAGCACGTGGGCCCGGCGGCGCAGGCGGATCTTCAGCTCGTCGATGAGGCGCGACTTCCCGACGCCGCTCGGCCCTTCGACCAGCACGATGCGACCCCGGCCGCCGGCGGCGTCCGAGGCGACGCCGTCGAGGATCTCGAGGTCCGAGGTGCGGGCCACGAAGCGCGGCGCAAAGAGGTTTCCGGGGAGCTCGCGGCTGCCCTCGGCGCTGCGCTCCAGGCCGAGATCGGCGCCGCCCGAGAGCAGCGAGGTGGCCTCCTCGGCGCTCTGGGGGCGATCCATGGGATCTTTCTCCAGCAGGCGCTTGGTCAGCGCGCCGAGGATCGGGTCGGCCTTGGGATTGATGTGCCGCACCAAGTCCGGGGGCGTGTTGACGTGGTGGTGCAGCGCCGCCGCGGGAGGCTCGATCGGGAAGGGATAGCGGCCGGTCAGGAGCTCAAAGAGGAGCACGCCCACCGCGTACAGATCAGAGCGCCCGTCGCTCTCCCCGGTCGTGACCTGTTCGGGGGACATATAGGCGAAGGTGCCGAGCAGGCCGGAGCTGGTGGTCTCCACCCGGATCAGCCGCGCCACGCCGAAGTCCATCAGCTTCACGCGCCCGTCGGCCGTGACCAAGATGTTCTCCGGCTTCAGATCGCGGTGGACGATGCGGCGAGCATGGATGTGCGCCAGCGCGCCGAAGAGCTGGCGCAAGATCCGCACGATCTCTCGATCGCGCAACGAGCCCTCAGGGAAGCCGCGGAGGTAGCTGCGGACGTCCTTGCCCGCCAGATACTCCATCGCGATGTACGGGGTGTCGTCCTCGATGCCGGCGTCGAAGACCCGGACGATGTTGGGGTGGCGCAGACGAGCCAGCGCGCGAAACTCCCGCTTGAACCGCGAGATCCCGTCGTTCTCTTCGGCGGCGTGGGGGAGCAGGACCTTGAGGGCGACGCGGCGCTGATCGCGTTCGTCTTCGGCCTCGTAGACGACACCCATGCCCCCCGCGCCGATGCGGCGCAGGAGGCGGTAGCGACTGATGCTGGAAGGCCCCTTCATCCGCGAGGAGCTTACTTCGATTGGTAGCGGCGCGCGATGCGGACCCAGGCGTTGAGCGAAGCGATCGCGCCCGCAGGCGGGTTCAGCCCGCCGATAACGGGCCCTGACGCGTTGAGCGAAGCGATCGCGCCCGCAGGCGGGTTCAGCCCGCCGATAACGGGCCCTGACGCG
>Ga0154020_10005337_pt1 | contig 15189 bp, 12 predicted proteins | sample Klosneuvirus_201_FD_109709 | JGI IMG/M metagenome (GOLD analysis project Ga0154020, IMG submission 109709) | Active sludge microbial communities from wastewater, Klosterneuburg, Austria - Klosneuvirus_20160825_MG | ecosystem: Engineered > WWTP > Aerobic digester > Activated sludge | place...
TCGAGTCCAAGGCCATGAACGCGCCCATTCCTTCACACCCTGCGCACCCCGCGGGGCCCTCAAGACCCGGTGCCGACGCGCCGATAAAAAGTGCAGTTGTTGCCAGCCCCCCGGCGCAGCGGCATACCGAGTTTCAATCTGCAACCCCGGAGATTTCCATGGCTTCCAAACAATCTGGTTTCACGCTCATCGAACTGGTGATGGTCATCGTCCTGATCGGCATCCTGGCCGCTGTGGCGATTCCGAAGTTCGTCGATCTGGGCAGCGACGCCCGTGCCGCGGCGCTGTCTGGCGTGGCCGGCGGGCTGACCTCGGCTTCGGCTGTCAACTACGCCTCGCGCAAGGCCAACGCAACCAAGGGCCTGGCGGTGGCCAACTGCAGCGACGCCACCAACCTGCTGCAAGGTGGCCTGCCCACCGGCTACACCGTCACCGCCGCCGCCGTGGCGGCCGATGCCACCGTCGCCTGCACGCTGACGCAGACCACCGGCGGCGCCACCACCACCTTCAGCCTCACCGGCATCCTCTGATCCCCCGGGGTGCTCACCCCATGAGGCCAGCGCCGCTGCGCCAGGCCGCCGCCTCGCGCGGCGGCCTGTCCGTTTCCGCACGCGGCTTCACGCTGGTGGAACTGGTGATGGTGCTCATCGTCGTCGGCGCGCTGGCCGCGGTGGCGATGCCGCGCATGATGGACCTGACCGCGTGGCGCCTGCGTGCCTACAGCGACGAACTGCAGGCCCAGACCCAGGCCATGCAGCGCCTGGCGCTCGTGCAGCGGCGGCCCGTGGTGGCCAGCTTCGACACCACCGGTGCCAGCTTCGCCTATGCCAGCGGCGGCACACTGCTGAACCTGCCCTGCCCTGCGGCCGCCTCGCCCTGCATTGCCGAAGCCGGGCCGCGCAGCATCACCTTCAACAGTGGGCACAGCGGGCGCGCCATCAGCTCCACCGGCGCCGCGCTGCCGCTGACGGTAAGCCACGGCAGCACCACGCTGGCGCTGCGCATCGAGACGGAAACAGGGCTGATTCGCCCGCTTCCTTGAACGATCGCCACCGGCCCGGTCGGCCTAGCATGACCACGAGCGTTTGACCGCCCTTGCCGCGGTGCGCCCGCCATGCGAACCCCCAACCTGCATCCGACCGCTTGCAACGATCACCGCCGCCGTGCCGCCACGTCGGCGCGGCGCGGCCTGCGCGGGCTGTCGATCATCGAACTGCTGATCTTCATCGTCATCGTCAGCGGCGCGCTGGTGGGCGTGCTGGCCGCGCTGCAGCCCGGCAGCCAGGCCAGCGCCGACCCGCTGCTGCGCCGCCAGGCGCTGGCCATCGCCGAGGCATTGCTCGAGGAAGTGCAGCTCATGCCCTTCACCTGGTGCGATGCCGACGATGCCAACGTCGAGACGGCCACCAGCGCCGCGGGCTGCGCCGGCGCGGCCGAAGCCGCCGGCCCCGAAGCCGGCGAGGGCCGCTTCGCGCCGCCGTCCTTCGACCACGTCAACGACTACAACGGTGCCACCCTGGCCAGCATCGTCGACCTGACGAACACGCCCATCGCCGCGCTTGCCGGGTACAGCGCCAGCGTCGGCGTGGCGGCAGCCGACCTGGGCAGTCTCACGGCCGCCAGCGGCGCCGCGCTGCGCATCACGGTCACGGTCAACGGCCCGCACGGCACCAGCGTCACGCTGGACGGCTGGCGCACCCGCCATGCACCGAATGCCGCGTTCTGAAGCTCGGCGTGGCGCCGTCGCGCCCTCGCCGCTCCAGGCCGGCTTCACGCTGGTGGAGACGGTGCTCGTCATCGCCATCACCGGCGTGCTGGCGGCAGTGGTCAGCAGCTTCATCGCGGCGCCGGTGCAGGCCTACCTGGGCACCGCGGCGCGCAGCGCCCTGGGCGCCCAGGCCGACGGTGCCCTGCGCCACATGGCGCGCGAACTGCGCAGCGCGCTGCCCAACAGCGTGCGCGTCACGGCTTCGGGGCTGGCGCTGGAGTTCATCCCCACCACGGCTGCCGCACGCCACGCCACCGAGGGCAGCGGCGCCCTGCAGTTCGGCGTCATCGATACCGGCTTCGACGTCGTCGGCCCGCCGCTGCTGCTGGCTGCAGGCCAGCAGCTCGTCTTCTACAACCTGGGCGAAGGCGTCATCGGTTCCGACGCCTATGCGCCCAACGGCACGGCGCTGGAGCAGGCCAGTTCCAACCGGCGCGCCTTCAGCAACGGCGCCGGCGCCACCAGCTCGGTGGCGCTGGTGTCGGCGGCCGCGCTGCCGGTCACTGCGCTGGCCCCGCCCTACCGCGTGATGGTGGTCAGCGCGCCGGTCAGCTACCGCTGCGACCTGGCCGCCGGCACGCTGACGCGCCATGCCGACTACGGCTGGGTCGCGACACAGCCGAACCCGCCCAGCGGCGGCAGCAGCGCGGTACTGGCCGCCGGTGTCACGGCCTGCCGCTTCAGCGTCGACGGCAGCCTGGTTGCCGCGCGTGCGGCGCTGGTGACGCTGGCCCTGACGCTCACCAGCACCCACGCGCCCGGTGGCAACGAAAGCGTGACGCTCCAGCAGGCCTTGTATGTCGAAAACCAACCCTGAACGGCGCCGGACCGCGCCTCGCAGCGCCACCCGCCGGGGACACCGCCGCGACGGTGGCTTCACGCTGATCTCGGCCGTCTTCGTGCTCGTCGTGCTGGCCGCGCTGGGTGCTGCGATGGTGGGCATCACGCAACGCCAGCAACTCGGCTCGGCCGCCGAACTCGACAGCGCGCGGGCACTGCAAAGTGCCCGCGGCGGCCTGGAGTGGGCCGCCTTCCAGGTGCTGCAGAACCCCGCGCCGCCCGCTGCGGCGCCGGCCTGCTTCGGCAGCACGAACATGACCTTGACACCGTTCACCGTGACCGTCAGCTGCACGCGCACGCCAGGCAGCGGCACGCTGACCGACGGCGCCACGGCGCTGGTCTTCTACGAACTGGTGGCCACCGCCTGCAACGCGCCCGTGGCCGGTGCCTGCCCCACCACGGGCACGCCCGGAGTGACTTACGTGGAACGCCAGCTCAGCTGGACGGTGGTGCGATGACACCGCGAGGCTTGAATTCGCTGCGCCGGCTGCTGCTGGCCTTGCTGCTGGCGCTGGCACCGCAGGCCTTGCTCGCGCAGACCTACACCAGCGGCTCCGTCACCTACAGCCTGATCGACAGCAGCACGCACACCAAGGTCGGCCACAACACCACGCCGTACAAGTTCAACGGCAGTGGTTCGGGCATCACTTGCGGCACGGCCCCGCCGATCCTGGACGACACCCTCAGCGACGCGATCCCGATCGGCTTCACCTTCACCTTCGGCACCACGGCCCACACCACGGTCCGCGTCATGACGAACGGTCGGCTGCAGTTCGGCAACACCGCCTGCGGCAGTGGCACGGCCAGCGCAGGCCCGCCGCAGACCTACCCGTTCGGCTATCCGATCGCGACGATGAACAACACCATGAAGATCTTCGGTGTCGACCTCGACCCGACGAACCTGGTGGACCGGCCCAACTACCCGTCGTCGACTCGCAGGACGCCGTGCCTCAACATCGCCACCTGCTACATCAGCGTGGCCACTATCGGCACGGCGCCAGCGCGCCAGTTCGTCGTGACCTGGAAGAACGTGCCCGAATGGGTATCGGCGTCCAACACCAGCGGCTCCTTCGACCTGCAGATCGTGCTCAACGAGGACGGCAGCTTCGTCTTCCAGTACGGCAACATCGTTCACGGCGGCACCGGCACGGCGCAGATCGGCTGGCAACTCACCACGACGAACTTCCAGGTGCTGAGCTTCGGCGCAGCGGCCGAGCCGCCGCCGTTCAGCGCCATCAAGTTCTTCCTGCCAGCGCCCGTGGCCACCTACGCCTTCGAAGAGGGCGCGTGGCTGCCCGGCCTGGCCGGCCAGGTCGCCGAGACGCCCGCATCGGCACGCACGGGCACGGCCCTCGGCGGCGCCCAGACCAGCAGCACGGGCAGGGTCTGCCGCAGCGCCAGCATTCCGCTGAACACCGATGCCACCGTCGACGCGGTGAGGACCGGCCTGAACATCGGCAATGCCGCGCTCAACCTGCAAGGCACCGGCACCGCCGCGTTCTGGTACCGGTCCGTTGCGCCGTGGAGCGGCGCCGGCGCACGCGCGGCGCAACTCCTGGACGCCACTGCCACGAATGGTGAATGGTTCTACGCCAGCAAGACCAGCGCCGGCGCCGTGGTCTTCGTCGTCAGGGACAGCACCGGAGTCACGCGTTCGGTGACTTCGGCAGCCCAGTCCTTCGCTGCCGACACCTGGGTGCACGTCGCCTTGACCTGGAATTTCAATGGCAGCGCGGCGGCCAACGCCGACGCCCTGCAGGTCTTCGTCAACGCCGGCGCGCCGGCCAGTTCGAGCTTCAGCAGCAGCGGCAACGTCACCGCACAGGCCGGCACGCTGCATGTCGGCGACAACGCGCTGGGCATCGCCGACACCCAGGGGACGCTGAACTCGGCAAACGGCCTCATCGACGAACTGCAGGTGTTCAACTACGTGTTGACGCAGGCCCAGGTCAACACCGCGTCATCGGCCACACGGGCCTGCACGAGTTACGTCGTCCACCACATCGAGATCCAGCACGCCAGCGGATCGACCATCACCTGCACGCCGGCCACGCTGACCCTGCGCGCCTGTGCCAATGCCAGCTGCTCGGCGCTGTACACCGGCGGCATTTCAGGCACGCTTTCGGCGACGGGCACGCCCACCGTCAACTGGGACGGCAGCACGGGCAACGCATCGGGCAGCGGCTTCGTCATCGGCAGCGGCAGCAGCACGGCCACCAAGCAGGTCCATATCACCACGGTGGGCAGCAGCGTGCTGGGCATCGCCGCCACGTCGCCGGCCGTCACTGGCGCCAACAGCTGCACCTTCGGGTCACCCGGCTGCACGATGACGGCCGCAGCGTCCGGCTTCATCGTCACCGCACCGAATCACGCGGCCGACAGCGTGCAGGCATTGAACGTCAGCGCGGTGCGCACGTCCGACAGCAGTCTGGCCTGCGTGCCCGCCTTCGCCAGCACCACGAAGGCCGTCAACTTCCGCTGCGGCTACGTCAACCCGGCCAGCGGCACGCTCGCCGCGCGCGTGGGTGGCTCGGCGCTGAATGCCGCCGGCAACGCGGCAGCGGTCTGCGACGGCACCGGGGCCAGCGTCAGCCTGGCCTTCGACGCCAGCGGCGTGGCCAGCACGACCCTGCAATACGCCGACGTCGGCAGCACCACGCTGACGGCCCGTTATGCGCCCACCAGCGGCACCGAGGCCAGCCTCGTCATGACGGGCGCCGTGACCATCGTCACCAAGCCCGCGGGCTTTGCCCTGTCCGGCATACGCTGCACCAGCACCGCCGCAGGGCAGTGTGCAGCGGCCTTGCCCGCGCCGGGCAACAACCCCGGCGCCGTTGCGGCGACGGGCGCGGCGTTCATTCCTGCCGGGCGCAGCTTCAGCGCCACCGTGACGGCCCTGAATGCCTCGGGCAACCCGACGCCCAACTTCGGCCGGGAAACCGCGGCCGAGGGCGTTCGACTGGCGTCCAGCCTGGTGCTCCCCGCCGGCGGCGCAGCACCCGCATTGAACAACGCGGCGGCCTTCGGCAGCTTCAGCGGCGGCGCAGCCACGGGCACCACCTTCAGCTGGGACGAGGTGGGCATCATCACCCTCACACCCCGGCTGACCGACGGGGACTACCTGGGTGCCGGCGACGTCGTCGGCAGCACCAGCGGCAACGTCGGCCGCTTCGTGCCGGCACGCTTCGCGCTCTCGGCGCCCACGCTGACCCACCGCGCCGCGCTGGCCTGCTCGCCGGCCTCGGCCTACACCTACCTCGACGAGAACTTCCGCCTGACGATGACGCTGACGGCGCAGAACAGCGCCGGGGCGACCACCACCAACTACACCGGCGCCTTCGCGCGCTTCGACGCCGCCGCCGCCAGCGGCTGGGGGCTGGCGGGCATCGTCGGCAGCACGGTGTTCAGCGGCGCCAGCGGGCGCCTGTCGCTGGGCACGGCCGCCGGCACCTGGAGCGCCGGCGTGCTGACGGCCGCCACGCTCAACGCCGCGGCGCTGCGCGGCAGCACACCCGACGGCCCTTTCGACGCCGTCTTCGGCGTGGCGCCGACCGACCCCGATGGCGTGGCACTGGCCAGCTTCGATCTCGACACCGACAGCCCCGCCAACGGCACCGACCGCGCCACCGTGGCCACCGTGCCGCTGCGCTTCGGCCGCCTGCGGCTGGTCAACGCCATCGGCGCGGCCGACCGACCGCTGGCACTGCCGCTGCTGGCCGAAAGCTGGAACGGCAGCGGCTTCGCGCTCAACACGCTGGACAGCTGCACCACCGTGCCCACCCCCGCCATGAACCTGGGTCGCCGCCGCGGCAGCCTGACCGTGGCCGACGTCGCGCCCGCGGCCGGTGTCACGCTGGCCGCCGGCGCCGGGCGGCTGCAACTCACGGCGCCCGGCGGCGGGCGCAGCGGCACCTTGGACGTGGCGCTGAGCCTGGGCACCACCGCCACCGACGCGGCCTGCGTCGGCCCGTGGACACCCAGCCCCGCGGCCACCGCCGGCGCCGGCCTGGCGGCGCTGCGCAGCAACTGGTGCAGCAGCGCCTACGTGCACGACCCGGCCGCGCGCGCCACCTTCGGCCGCCAGCGCACCAGCGGCAGCACCCTCTACCGGCGCGAGAACTTCTAGCCGAGTGGCAGCCGCCCCGCCGGTGGCGCGCGGCAGCGCCGAAATGGCCGCCTTAGTGACCGTTCCTCAGCCGATCGGATGCGCGGGGTCTGCCTAGCATCGACGATGAGCGTGGTCGTGCGTCCGCCCGGCCCCCGCCCACCGTCACCCACAGAACCCAACCCGCGAGCAAGCGCATGAAGTGGCCCTGGCAGCGAAACAACGGCAGCGGCACGCTGGCCTTCAACAGCACCGACACGGGGCTGGGCTGGGTGCGCATGGACCGTGCCGGCGCCTCACTGCGCTGCGGCTTCGTGGCACGCGGCAGCGACGGCGCTGCCGACTTCCTGCGCCGCGTGCGTGACGCCGTGCCGGCGCCGCGCGAGGCCACCGCCGTGCTGCCGCTGCCCGCCGCGCAATGGCTGCGCATCGACGCCCCGGCCGTGCGCCCCGAGGAATTGCGCGCCGCCGCGCGCTGGCACATCAAGGAATACATCGAAGGCCCGCTCGACGAGCTGACGCTGGACGTGATGGAGGTCGATACCGAGCCCATGCGTGCCGCGAAACAGCTCTTCGTGGTGGCCGCACACAACCGGGACATCCGCGACACCACTGAGCTGGCGCGTGGCGCGGGCTGGGAACTGGGCGCCATCGACGTGGCCGAGACGGTGCAACGCAACCTGCAATGCGCCGTGGTCGCCGGCGCCGGCCTGGGCGGCCGCGCCAGCGCCGCGCTGATGGTGCACGGCACCCAGTGCCTGCTGACCTTCTGCGCCGACGGCGAGCTGTACGACACCCGCCGGCTGGAATGGGAAGGCACCGGTGAGCGCAGCGCAGCCCCGGCCAGCGCCACCCCGGCCGACGACGCCCTGGATCTCGATTTCGTCGACTACGGCGCCGACGACGAGGCCGGACCCGCCGACGACGGCCACACGCCACGCATCGTCATCGAGCTGCAGCGCTCCTTCGACGTCTGGGAACGATCCTGGCCCGACCGGCCGCTGGCCGGCCTGTGGGTCGAGGCCGGCCCAGAGACCACCGCGCTGGTGGCCCTGCTGCGCCGCGCCCTGGGCCTGCGCGTGGAGGCGCTGGACGCCGCCGCGCTGTTCCCCGGCTTCGCGCAGGCCTGCCCCGACGCGGCGCAGCGCCAGGCACTGCTGCCGCTACTGGGCGGCCTGTTGCGCACGCTGCCGGCACCCTTGCGGCCCGCCGCCTGAGCAGGACTGCGATGCCACGCCAGATCAACCTCTACAGCCCCAGCCTGCGTGAACCGCAGCGGCACTTCGCCGTGCGTTCGATGTGGCAAGGACTGGCCGTCTTCACCTTGGCGCTGCTGGCGCTGTGCGGCTGGACGCTGTGGCGCAGCGCCGAACTGCAGCGCGAGCTGGCCTCGGCCACCGCCGCCACCCTGGCCGAGCAACAGCGCCTGGGCCGCAACCTGGCGGCCGTGCCCGCCGCCACCGACGCCACGGCGTTGAACCAGGAACTGGCGGCTGCGCAGCAGGCCCTGGCGCAGCAGCGCGGCGTGCTGGCCGCGCGCCATCAGGCCGCACTGGCCGAAGGGGCGCGCCCGGCCGCCTGGCTGCACCTGCTGGCGCGCAGCACGCCGCCCGCGGTGTGGCTGACCGCCGTGCGCAGCGCCGGCCCACGCATCGAGATCGAGGGCTACACGCTGCAACCCGAGGCCCTGCGGCCCTGGCTCGACCGCATCACGGCCGAAGCTCCCGCTGGCGCGCGCGCGCTCGCCGCCGTGGCCGTGCAGCGCGAGACCGGCCTGCCGGTGGGCGAGGCCTGGTCCTTCCGCGTCGTCAGCGGCCTGCCCGACGCTGCACCCGGGGGTGCGCCATGAGTGCGCTTCGCCTGCACGCCCGCACGCTGGCGCGCCGCATCGACGCGCTGAGCCTGCGCGAACGCGTGATCCTCTTCGTCTCGGCCGTGGCGCTGCTGGCCGGCGTGGCCGACGCGCTGGTGCTGTCACCGCAATTCGCGCTGCAGAAGACGATGGCGCAGCGCATGCACCAGCAGAACCAGGAGCTGGGCATGCTGCGCGAGCGTGTGGCCCAGGCCGGCGCGCCGCTGCAGGCCGACGACAGCCCGCGCGGTCGCGCGCTGGCCGCGCTGCAGGCGGTGCAGGAGGAACAGGCCGCGCTGAAGCGCCAGCTCGACGGGCTGGCAGCCCCCGCCGCGGCGGCCGCCAGCGTGGCCGCGCCGCCCGATCTACCGCAGCTGCTGACGCGCGTGCTGCGCCGCCACGAACGGCTGGCCCTGCTGAACCTGACGACCGTCGACGATGGCGCGCGCAAGGCCGGTGACACCGCCGCCGGCGTTGCAGCGCCGGCCTCACCGGTGCAGGCCCTCGAACTGAAGCTGCAGGGCGCCTATGCCGACCTGCTGCAGTACCTGATCGACATTGAACGCGCCCTGCCCGGCCAGCGCTGGAGCACCTGGCACCTGGCCACGGGCCCCGGCGCGCCGGTGCTGACCTTGCGCCTGAAGCTGGCTGGAGAGTCCTCATGACGCTGACCCCGAACGCCCGCGCCGCGCGCACGCACGCCCTCGCGGCCCGGGCCGCGCGGTGGCTGTTGCCCACAGGCGTGGCACTCACCTCGCTGCTGGCCTGGGCGCCCGTGCCGGCGCAAGCCCTGCGCGACCCGACCCGCGCCCCGGAGGTGCCGACCGCGGCCGGACCGGGCAGCAGCGCACCCCGTGGCGCGCAGGCCCTGCACCAGTTGCTGGTGGTCGACGGCCGCCGCTACGTCGTCGACGGTTCGCGGCTGCGCGGTGTCGGCGGCACGCTGGGCACCGCCCGCATCGAAAGCATCGAAGACGCGGCCGTGGTCGTGCGCGACGCCACCGGCCCGCGCCGGCTGCCGCTGCACGCCGGCGTCGTCAAGCGCTCCGTCCCGGAGGCCCGGCCCGTCGGGTCGAACAGCAGGTGAAGACCATGACCCGACCGCCCCCCTTCCGCCCGACCGCCACGCGATCGCGCCTCACCGGCCTGCTGGGCCTGCCCGCCGTGCTGGCGATGGTGAGCGCCTGCGCGCCGCTGCAGCCCGTGCGCCACGACCCCGAAGCCGCCGCCAACCTGCTGCGCGCCGAGCTGGCGCCGCTGCCCGCCCGCAGTACCCCTATCGCGGCAGCCCCTGCCGCACCTGCGGCCGTACCGCCCACCGCCCCAACCGCTGCGCCCGCTGCACCCGCCACAGCGGCCGCGCCGCGGCCGGCACCGGCAACCGAACCCCGCTTCGACCTCATCGTCAACGGCGCCCACACCCGCGACGTCTTCCTCTCGCTGGTGGCCGACACGCCCTACAGCATGCTGCTGCACCCCGAGGTCGAGGGCCAGCTTTCACTCACGCTGCGCGGCGTGACGCTGCGCGAAGCGCTGGAATCGATACGCGACGTGCACGGCTTCGAGTTCCGCATCGAAGGCCGCCGCATCACCGTCTACCCGCCGCGCATGCAGACGCGCATCTTCAGCGTCAACCACCTCAACACGCGCCGCCAGGGCCGCAGCGAGGTGCGGGTCTCGGGCGGCAGCGCGCCGGCGGGCACGCCCAACAACGGCAGCAGCGGCAGCAATGGCAGCAGCTCCGGCCAGACCGCACCGCGGCCCGACGCCAGCGAAGTCACCAGCACCAGCAATGCCGACTACTGGACAGAGGTGGTCGAGGTGCTGAAGGGCATCGTCGGCAACGGCCAGGGCCGCCACGTCATCGTCAGCGCGCACGCCGGCACCATCGCCGTGCGCGGCATGCCCGACGAACTGCGCCAGGTCCAGGCCTTCCTGCAGGCGTCGCGGCTGGCCATCGAACGCCAGGTGATGCTGGAGGCGAAGATCATCGAGGTGGAACTGCGCGACGGCCACAAGTCGGGCATCGACTGGAGCTACCTCGGCCGCGACGGCGCCATCGGCCAGACCGGCGGCTACGCCGGCAACCCGCTGCTGGGCAATGCGGGCGGCCTGCCCACGCTGCCGGCCGCGGTGGTGGGCGCCATGGCCGATGCCCTGGGCGTGCCCGCCGGCAGCGGCGGCACGCTGGGCCTGGCGCTGGCCAGCAAGGGCTTCCAGGCCGTGATGGGCTTCCTGGAAACGCACGGCGACGTGCAGGTGCTGTCCAGCCCGCGCATCGCCACGCTGAACAACCAGAAGGCCGTGCTGAAGGTGGGCGTGGACGACTACTTCCTCACCAACGTCAGCGGCGGCAGCACCAACAGCACGACCACGAGCAGCGTCAACAACAACGGCGGCACGTCGCTGCCCTCGCTGACGCTGACGCCATTTTTCAGCGGTGTGGCGCTGGACGTGACGCCGCAGATCGACGACACCGGCATGATCACGCTGCACGTGCGGCCTTCGGTCACGTCGGTGACCGAGAAGACGCGGCAGATCGACCTCGGCGCCATCGGCAACTACCGGCTGCCGCTGGCCAGTTCCAGCGTCAACGAGAGCGACACCGTGGTGCGCGTGCCCGACGGTCAGATCGTGGCCATCGGCGGGCTGATGCAGAGCGAGTCCAGCGGCCGCGCCAGCGGCCTGCCCGGCGCGCAGGGCAACGCCGTCACCAGCACGCTGTTCAGCAACAAGGCTCGCGAGGGGCGCAAGAAGGAGCTGGTGGTGCTGATCCGGCCCACCATCATCCGCGACGCCGAGGACTGGGAGCGCGCCACCACACAGGCGCTGGGCCACCTCGATCCGCGTGAACCGCGACGGGTCATCACCGTGGCGCCGGCGGCGAAGGCAGCGGTGGCACCGGTGGCACCGGTGGCACCGGCGGCACACGTGGCACCGGCAGCGGCGGGCTCGCCCGGCGCCACGGCGTCGCCCGCGGTGTCGGCCCAGCCCGCCGTCACGGCTGTCACGGCTGCCCCCGCTGTCACGCCTGTCCCTGCCGTCACCGCCACGCCCCCGGCCGCGGTCGAAGCCGCCGTGATCGCTGCGCCCACCAGACCCCAGGCCGGCACCGGGCGCAGCAGGCCGCGGCGCGTGGTGCAGCGCCTGCACAAACCGGCGACGACCGCCGCCAAACCCGCCACGCCACCGGTCACCGCGCCGCCGCCCGCCCCGGCGCCGGCCGTGGTGGCAGAGGCAGCGCCGCCGACGCTGCTGGCCCGGCTGTGGCCGATGCGCTGGTGACCACCGCGATGGGACACCGTCTGCCGACCGACACCGCGTCCGATGCGCTGACCTTCGACCTGCCGGGCTACGCCTGGCCGACGCCCGATCTCGCCGTCTACCCCGCGCCCGTGGCCCCGGCCAGCGCACCGGGCTGCACCGTCGAAGGCATGAACGGCAAGCTCATCGAGGGCCGGCTCAGCCGGTTCGAACCCGAGCAGGGCCTGCTGCAGCTGCAGCTGCCGACCCAGCGACGGCCGCTGCCGCTGCGACTGGACCAGTTCCGCCGCCTGCGCCTGAGCGAGCCGCTGCAGCCCGCAGACCTGCTGGCCAACGCGGCCGACCTGCCGCTGCTGCCGTTCACCGTGGCACTGAAGAGCGGCTCGCCCTGGCAGGGCACGACGGTCGGTGCACAGGAGGAGGACTGGGGCCTGTTCCTCTTCGAACCGATGGACGACGCCGGCCAGCTGCGGCGCTGGTTCGTGCCGCGTTCGGCCTACGACCACGCCGAGATCGGCATGCGCATCGGCCAGGCGCTGGTGGAGCAGCACTCGGCCACGCCCGACCAGATCCGCCAGGCGCTGGCCGAACAGGAAGCGCTGCGCAGCCGCAAGCTGGGCGACATGCTGGTGGTGCGCCAGATCATCACGCCCGAGGAGTTGAGCGCGGCCATCGAGGAACAGGCGCGCATGCCCATGGTGCGCATCGGTCAGGCCCTCACCGCCCTGGGCTTCATCACCGAGGCTCAGCTGGAAGACGCCCTGGTGCAGCAGCGCGCCGACCGCAGCGTGCCGCTGGGCGAACTGCTGGTGCGCAAGGGCATGGTCTCGCGCGTCGACCTGCAGACGGCGCTGGCGCGCAAGATGGGCTACCCGCTGGTGGACGTGCTGCAGTTCCCGCCCGATACCGAGGCCGTGACGCGCCTGCCCTACGCCGTGGCCGCACGGGTGCCAGCGCTGCCGCTGATGATGCGCGCCGGCCGCCTGGTGGCGGCAGTGGAAGACCCCAGCAACCGCGGCCAGATCGACGAACTGGAGTTCGCCTCGCAGTGCAAGGTGGTGCCGGTGCTGGCGCGCACCGGCGTGCTGCTGGGGGCCATCGAGCGCGCCTACCAGAAGGTAGGCGCGGCCGAGTTTTCACCGCATGCCAGCTTCGACGCCGATCGCCCCATCGACTTCGACGCCGGCGATGCCAGCCGCCTGCTGGCGTCGATGGAGAAGGTCGACGCGCACATCGACGACGGCGAGGACGCCGCGCTCGAGCAGAGCGACAACACGCTGGTGCGCTTGATCAACTCGATGATCGTCGAGGCGCACACGCAGGGCATCAGCGACATCCACATCGAATGCCCGCCGGGGCGCGAGAAGGTGCGCATCCGCTTCCGCAGGGACGGCCGGCTGCGGCCCTACCTGGAGCTGCCGTCGAACTACCGCAGCGCGATGATCGCGCGGCTGAAGATCATGTGCGACCTCGACATCAGCGAGCGCCGCAAGCCGCAGGACGGCAAGATCAATTTCGCGAAGTTCGTGCCCGGCATGCGCCTGGAGCTGCGCGTGGCCACGGTGCCGACGCAGAACAACCTGGAAGACGCGGTGCTTCGCCTGCTGGCGTCCAGCCGCGCGATACCGCTGGAGAACCTGGGCCTGTCGACGGCCAACCTCGAACACCTGAAGACGGCCGCGCAGCGCCCGCACGGCATGCTGCTGTGCGTCGGCCCCACGGGTTCGGGCAAGACGACGACGCTGCACTCGCTGCTGGGCGCCATCAACACGCCCGACCGCAAGATCTGGACGGCCGAAGACCCGGTGGAGATCACCCAGCCCGGGCTGCGCCAGGTGCAGGTGAACCCGCGCATCGAATGGACCTTCGCGAAGGCGCTGCGCGCTTTCCTGCGCGCCGATCCGGACGTCATCATGGTCGGCGAGATCCGCGACCAGGAAACCGCGCAGGTGGCCATCGAGGCCAGCCTCACCGGCCACCTGATGCTGAGCACGCTGCACACCAACAGTGCGTCCGAGACGGTGACGCGCCTGCTCGACATGGGCATGGACCCCTTCAACTTCGCCGACGCGCTGCTGGGCGTGCTGGCGCAGCGCCTGGTGCGCCGGCTGTGCACGCAGTGCCGCACGGCACGCGAGGCCACGCCCGAGGAAGAGGAAGAGCTGCTGCACGACTGGCAACACGCGACGCACGGCGCCGAGGGCGCGCCCGAGCACGACGATCTGCTGGCCGACTGGCGCAAGCGTTTCGGCACCGAAGGGCGGCTGACGCACTACCACGCGCCGGGCTGCGAACACTGCAGCCAGACGGGCTACCGCGGCCGCGCCGCGATCCATGAACTGATGATGGTCAGCCGCGGGCTTCGCCACCTGGTGCAGACCGGCCAGCGTGCCGACGAACTGCAGCGCCACGCCCTCGGCGAGGGCATGCGCACGCTGCGTCAGGACGGCATCGAGAAGGTGCTGGCGGGGGTGACCTCGATCGAGGAAGTGCGCGCCAATTCCTGAGCCGCCAGCGCGGCGGCGACGGGCACGGGCACGGGCACGGGCGCCGAGACCCGCCCGCCGGCAGGCGCCGGCGCGGGGCGCGCCGCGGCAGGCACGGCCGGCGCGGCATGCTCGAGCAGGCCCATGCGTGCCGCCCAGTCGACGATCTCCAGCCGCCCGTCGGCGTGTTCCACCAGCGCGGTCAGGCTCTCGACCCAGTCGCCGTCGTTGCAGTAGAGCACGCCGTCGATGCTGCGCAGCTCGGCATGGTGGATGTGGCCGCAGACGACCCCCTGCAGGCCGCGGTGGCGCGCCTCGTGCGCGACGGCGGCCTCGAAGTCGCCGACATAGCTGACCGCGCGCTTGACCTTGAGCTTGAGGAACTTCGACAGGCTCCAGTACGGCAGCCCGAGCCGCGCACGCGCGGAATTGAAATGGCGGTTGAGGCGCAGCGTCAGCTCGTAGGCCCAGTCGCCGACATGGGCCAGCCACTTGGCGCACTGGATGATGCCGTCGAAGTGGTCGCCGTGCGTGACCCACAGCCGGCGACCATCCGCGGTGAGGTGCACGGCCTCCTCGACGACCTCGATGCCGCCGAAGGTGTGGCCGAGGTACTTGCGCGCGAACTCGTCGTGGTTGCCGGGCACGAAGACCACGCGTGTGCCCTTGCGTGCCTTGCGCAGCAGCTTCTGCACGACGTCGTTGTGCGCCTGCGGCCAGTACCACTGCCGCTTGAGCTGCCAGCCGTCGATGATGTCGCCGACGAGGTAGAGCGTCTCGCACTCGACGCAGCGCAGGAAATGCAGCAGCGCCGCGGCCTGGCAGCCGGGCGTGCCCAGGTGCAGGTCGCTGATCCAGGCCGTGCGCACCTGCA